>Ga0335083_10003677_pt1 | contig 19762 bp, 16 predicted proteins | sample Lox_Sample_42_FD_206716 | JGI IMG/M metagenome (GOLD analysis project Ga0335083, IMG submission 206716) | Soil microbial communities from Loxahatchee National Wildlife Refuge, Florida, United States - Lox_Sample_4.2 | ecosystem: Environmental > Terrestrial > Soil > Wetlands | place: USA...
GATGCGCACGAGGTTCTTGCACACCGCCCCGACGAGCAGCGGCGTGACGAGCTCCTCCTCGAGCGCCAGCGAGCGCTCGACCGTGCCGCCGATCCCGCGCTCGAGCACTTCGAGCGCCGCGAGCGGAGCCGGGTAGTGGCCGCCCGTGCGCACGCGCACGTCCGCCCGCGCGCGGCGCAGCACGACCGCGCGTCCGAACGGATTCGCATCGAGCGCCCAGTGCGCCGCCGTGCGCGGGCGGAACGCGTCGCGTCGTCCCTCGGCGGACCGGCGCGCGAGCTCGGCCACGCGGCGCTCGGCCGACTCGACGAGCCACGCGGCCGGCACGGCCCGCGCGATCACCCCCATGCGCTCGGCGCGTTTCGCGTCGAGCGTGCGCCCCGAGAGGATCAGGTCGCAGGCGGCGACGAGTCCGACCAGCCGAGGCAGCCGCGTCGTGCCGCCGAAGCCGGGAAAGATGCCCAGCAGCACCTCGGGCAAACCGATCTGCGCGCGCTCCTCGGCCGCGACGCGCGAGCTGCACGCGAGCGCGAGCTCCAGGCCGCCGCCCAGGCACGGGCCCTCGATCGCCGCGACCGTCGGCGCGGGCAGCGAGGCGAGGCGCGAGAACGCGCCCTGGCCGCGGCGCACGAGCGCACGCACCTGCGCGGCGTCCGTGATCGAGCCGATCGCGTGCACGTCAGCCCCCGCGATGAACGAGCCGGGCTTGCCGCTCCGCACCACGATCCCGGTCACCTCGCGCCGCGCCTCGAGTTCGGCGAGCGAGCGCTCGAGGCTCGCGAGCGCCGGCTCGTCGAGCACGTTGAGTTTGCGCGCGGGATCGTCCATGACGAGGTGGATGAGGCCGTTCGAGCGCTCCTCGAGGCGGAAGATCGCCATCACTCGCGCTCCAGCACGAACGCCGCGCCCTGTCCGCCGCCCACACACAGCGCCGCCATGCCGCGCTTCGCCCCGCGGCGGCGCATCTCGTGGAGCAGCGTGAGCAGCAGGCGCGCGCCGCTCGCGCCCACCGGATGGCCGAGCGCGATCGCGCCGCCGTTCACGTTGAGCCGCTCGAGCGGGATCTCGCCGAGCGGCCGGTCGCGGCCCAGCTCGCGCTTCGCGAACTCGGCCGAGCGCGTGGCCTCGAGGCACGCGAGCACCTGCGCCGCAAACGCCTCGTTGAGCTCGAAGAGCTCGAGGTCGTCGAGCGTGAGGCCGGCGCGCCCGAGCGCGATCGCCATCGCATGGACCGGCCCCAGGCCCATGCGCGCCGGTGAGAGCCCCGCGAACGCGAACGCGCGCACCCGGCCGAGCGGCGGCACGGGCCAGGCCGCCGCGGTGGCGTCGTCGCCGATGAGCAACGCGACCGCGCCGTCGGTCACCTGGCAGGCGTTGCCCACGGTCACCGTGCCGTTGCGGCGGTCGAAGTAGGGCTTGAGCTTCGCGAGCGCTTCGATCGTCTGTCCCTCACGCGGGCCGACGTCGTCGCGCACGCACTCGTAGGTGGGCGCCGCGAACACCGGCGCGATCTCCTCGCGCAACCGCTCGCGCGCCGCGATCGCACGCTGGTGGCTGCGCAGCGCGTACTCGTCCTGGGCGTCGCGGTCGATCCGGAACTCGCGGGCGAGCACCTCGGCGGTCTGGCCCATGTTGAGCCCGCAGACGAGGTCGGTGAGTCCCTCGGCGAGCGCGATGCGGGGCTGCAGCATCGCGGGCCGGAAGCGCGCGAACGCCGAGACCCTCGCGAGCGGCGTCTTCGCGCGCATCAGCCCCTCGAGCCAGTCCGCATACGAGCTGCGGAACTGGAGCGGGATCTGCGTCATGTTCTCCATGCCGCCTGCGAGCACGAGCCGCGCGTCGCCCGCGGCGATGCGGTAGAGCGCGCTCGCGACCGCCTCCATGCCCGAAGCGCAGTTGCGGTGCACGGTGAACGCGGGCACCCGCTCGGGCACGCCCGCACGCAGCGCCACCACGCGACTCGAGTTCGCGGCCTCGGACGGCATCGCGCAGTGGCCGAAGACGACCTCGTCGAGTCGCGCCGGGTCGAGCTCCGCGCGCGCGATCGCCTCGGCGGCCGCGACGCGTCCGAGTTCGTACGACGGCACGCGGCGGAACGCGGTGCCGGCCTTCGCGAACGGCGTGCGCACGCCGCCCAGGATCCAACCGCCCGTCGTCATCCGTGCAGCTTCGCGAGGAGCGTGCGCGCCTCGCTCTGGTAGCGCACGTCGAGCGCGTCGCTCGTGGGAGGCAGCGCGAGCGCCTTCTCGAGCTCGCGGCGCGCGTCGGCGTCGCGGTGCAGGTCGTGGAGCAGCCGGCCGTACTCCAGCCGGTGGTTGACGTAGTCCGGCTCGAGCTCGATCGCCTTGCGGAACGCGCTCTCGGCGTTGTCCATCGACGCGCCCGGCGGCACGCCGCCCAGCACCGTGTTCGCGGCCATGCGCTCCATGAAGTTGAGCGAGGCGAGCTTCTCGTTCCAGATGCCGAGCACGTGCCACGCGCGGCCGAGTTGCGGATCGATCGCCAGCGCCCGGTCGACCTCGGACTTGATCTCACGCGAGAGTGCGAGCTTCGTCTTCGGGCCCTCGGAGAGCGCCTGCCGGCCGAGCGCGACCGCGAGCCAGAGGTGACCACCGGAGGAATCCGGCGCGGCCTTGAGCGCGTCGCGCGCGTGCTCCACCGCCTCCGCGCGCGTGCGGCGCTGCTCGTCGCCCTTCTGCAGCTCGGCGAGTTCGGACTCGGCGCGGGCGAGGCGACAGAGCGTCTCGTAGCGGCCAGGCGCCGCCTGGTCGGCGGCGGCATAGGCGCGCGCGGCGTCGGGGAGCTGCGCGCGCGCGTAGGCGAGATCGCCGTCGGCCAGCCAGTCGTCGGCGGTGCGCGCCGCCGCGAGCGAGGCGGGCAGGACGAGGGCCAGCGCGATCGCGGCGGGCGGGAAGGCGCGCGCGAGGTCGGATCGCGGCATGGACGCTCCTCCCGGTGCGGCGCTCCATGCGCCGCGGCGAGCCACCTTGGGGCATGGTTTTCGCGATTGTCAAACGAACGAGCGAGATGCTACGAATCGCGCTCTTCGGTTGCCGCTTCAGGAGCCCGATGGCGCTCGCCGCGGGTCAGGAGGACCCATGTCCGAGACGCTCGTCCGCATCTTCCTCGACGCCGTGGAGCGCCGCGGGGCGGGCGCGATGTTCGTGCGCAAGCAGGCGGGCGCGTGGGAGAGCATCTCCGCCGACCGCGCGCTCGCGGATGTCGAGAGCCTCGCGCTCGGGCTCGCGGCGCTCGGCGTCACGTCCGGTGACCGCGTCGGGCTGCTCGCGGAGAACCGCTACGAGTGGGCCGTGAGCGATCTCGCCGTGCTGGGCCTGGGCGCGATCACGGTCCCGATCTACCCGACGCTGACGGCGCACCAGTGCGAGCACGTGCTCGCCGACTCCCAGGCGAAGGTCGCGATCGTCTCGACGCCGGCGCAGCTCGAGAAGCTCGGGCAGGTCCGGAGCGCGCTGCCCGCGCTCGCCTCGCTCGTCGTGATGGACGGCGCCCCCGCAGGGGATGCGCGCGTGCGCGCCTTCGCCGCGGTATTGGAGGACGGCGGACGCCGCCGGGCCGCCGATCCGGGCGCCTACCGGCGCTCGGCGGACGCGCTCCAGCGCGACGGCGTCGCGACCATCATCTACACCTCGGGGACGACCGGCGAGCCCAAGGGCGCGATGCTCACGCACGGCAACATCTGCTCGAACGTCGAAGCCGGGCTCAAGGTGGTCGCGCTCGACCGCCATCGCACCTGCCTGTCGTTCCTGCCGCTCTGCCACATCTTCGAGCGCATGGCCGGGCAGTTCGCGATGCTCGCGGCGGGCGTCGTGATCGCGTACGCCCAGGGCATCGACACCGTGGCGGCCGACGCCGTCGAGATCCACCCGACCGTGCTGATCGGCGTGCCGCGCTTCTTCGAGAAGGTGTACGCGCGCGTCATGGACAACGCGCGGTCGCAACCGCCGCTGCGACGGATGATCTTCGGCTGGGGCGTGCGCGTCGGCACGCGCGCCGCGCGCGAGCGCTTCGCGGGCCGCCAACCCGGTGGATGGCTCGCGCTCCAGGCCTCGATCGCCGACCGGCTCGTGGGGGCGAAGGTGCGCGAGCGCGTGGGCGGGCTGCTGCGGCTCTGCGTCTCGGGCGGCGCACCGCTCGCACCCAAGGTGATGGAGTTCTTCTTCGCGATCGGGATCCCGGTCGTCGAGGGTTACGGGCTCACCGAGACCTCGCCGGTCATCTGCCTGAACCCTCCCGGTCGCGAGAAGCCGGGCTCGGTGGGCCCGCCGGTGCCCGGGGTCGAGGTCCGGATCGGCGACGAGGGCGAGATCCTGACACGCGGGCCGCACGTCATGCGCGGCTATTTCCGCAACGAGGAAGCGACCGCGGCGGTGCTGCGCGACGGGTGGTTCCACACCGGTGACGTCGGCCGCATCGACGCCGACGGCTACCTCGTCATCACCGACCGGCTCAAGGACCTGCTCGTCACCGCGGGCGGCAAGAAGGTCGCTCCTCAGCCGCTCGAGGCGTTCCTCAAGCGCTCGCGCTGGATCTCCGAGGCGGTCATGCTGGGCGACCGGCGACCGTACTGCGTCGCGCTCATCGTCCCCAACTTCGTGAACCTCGAGACGCGCGCGAAGCAGGCCGGCTGGCCCGACGGCACGCGTGCCGCGCTGCTCGCCCATCCCGAGGTGCGCGCGCTCTACCAGCGCGAGATCGACGCGCTCAACGCCGAACGCGCGCCGTTCGAGCAGATCAAGCGCTTCGCGCTGCTCGATCGCGAGCTGTCCGAGGCGGCCGGCGAGCTCACGCCGACGCTCAAGGTCCGCCGCCGCGTGGTATCCACGAAGTTCGAGAATGTGATCGAATCGCTCTACGCCGCCGCCTCGTGAGATCGATGCCGCGGCGCTCCCCGACCAGAAAGGGCCACATGACAGCGTTTCGACGTGCTACTGCGGCCGCGATCCTTGCGGCCACCCTCGCACCCGGGCTCGCCTTCGGCGCCGGCTTTTCCATCTACGAGCAGGGAGCGGCGGTGCTCGGCATGGCCGGCGCGGGCACCGCATCCGTCGATGACGCCTCGGCGGTGTTCTACAACGCAGCCGCGATCGTGCGGCTGCCGGGCCGGCAACTGAGCCTGGGTGGAACGTGGCTCTACACCCAGACGAGCTTCGCGGGCGCCGGGCCCTCGCCCGGATTCGGCGTCACCGAGTCGATGAAGCCCGGCAACTTCTTCCCGCCGACGGCCTACTGGACGAGCCCGCTCGGCAAGCACTGGGCGTACGGCCTCGGCGTCGACTCGCCCTTCGGGCTCGGCGTCGAATGGAACAACCCCGACCGGTTCACGGGCAACTTCTACGTCACCAAGGCCGAGCTCCGCACCATCAACACGAACGCGAGCCTCTCGTGGGCGCCTTCGAAGGGCTTCAGCGTGGGCGGCGGCGTCGACGTGCTGTTCGCCTCGGTCGAGCTCGACAACATCGCGCCGAGCACGACACCGCTGCCGGGCGGCGGTGGCGCGGTGGTCGCGGCCCGCGCCCAGCTCAAGTCGAACTACGTACCCGCATGTGGCTTCAACCTCGGCGTCCTGTGGCAGCCGCAGCCGGTCTGGAAGCTCGCGGCGACGTTCCGCGGCCGCGTTCACCCGAAGATCGACGACGCCGATGCGACGTTCGCCGTCGAGCCCACCGGCAACGCCTCGATCGACGCGGCGGCGGCGGCGGGACTGCCGCCCTCGCAGCACGTCTCGACCATCATCGCGATGCCCGCGATGCTTTCGCTCGGCGCCGCGTGGAACCCCGCTCCGAGCTGGACGTGGGAACTCGACTTCAACCAGACGTACTGGTCCTTCTTCAGCCAGCTGCCACTGACGTTCGACAAGACGCAGTCGCTCGACGAAGTGCTCGACGAGGGCTATCGCGACTCGTGGCGGCTGAGCGTGGGCGCTTCGCACCGGGTCGCGCGCACGACCTACCGCTTCGGCTACTACTACGATGCCGCGGCCGCGCCCGACCAGTCCGTCACGCCGCTCCTCCCCGACGCGAACCGGCACGGCGCGACGCTCGGGCTCGGCTGGAGGCTCGGCTCGCGTCAGCAGTGGGGGATCGACCTCTACAACCTCGCGCTGTTCGTCGAGGATCGCTCCACGAACGGTCAGAGCCGCATCGACTACGACGGAATCTACAAGTCGTACGTGAACGCCGCGGGCGCGAACCTCGCCTACCACTGGTGATCCGTGAGGACTGACGACATGAAGAAGTTCCTGCGCTTCGCTCCCGTGATCGTGCTGGCGTCGCTGCTCGCCGGCTGCCAGGGACCGTGCGAGAAGCTGAAGAGCATCACCGCGCCGGTGACCAGCGTCACCGTGCCGAGCGGCACGGCCGATTTCACGACGTACATGGCGGTGGGCACGAGCATCTCGGCCGGCTACCAGTCGGGCGGCCTCGTCGACCGCCACCAGATCCATTCGTTCCCGGCGATCTTCGCCGAGCAGATCGGCAAGACCGTCCGGCAGAACGGACAGGGCTCGTTCACGTTCCCGGCGATCGGGGGCGACGGCATCCCGGCGCTGCTCGCACTCAAATCGATCTCGCCGCTCGAGATCGACAACCTGGGGCGGACGCTCGGCAGCCCCGAGAACCTGTTCCAGGGTGCGTCCTACCACAATCTCGGGATCCCGGGCGCGCTCGCATTCGATTTCAGCGACACGACCAACTACTACTCGTACAACGCGCCGCTCTACCGCACCGACACGACCTACTTCGAACTGATCGCTCGCGGGCACGGCTCGATCGCCGAGCAGGTGCTCGGCATGTCGCCGACGTTCCTGTCCGTGGAGTACGGCGCGAACGAGGTGCTGGGCTCCGCCACGTCGGGCGGGGTGACGCCGATCTTCCCGGTCATCAACTACCAGACCATCATGACGCTCATGATGAACACGCTGCACGTCGCGATGCCCAACACGAAATTCGCGCTGTTCAACGTTCCCAGCGTGACCTCGATCCCGTACTGCACGACGTTCAAGCCCTACACGGTCCGACTCGCGAACCAGTCGTTCGTCCCGCTCATCGGGCCGGACGGCAGCCTGAGCTTCAGCAGCCTCGTGCTGCTCTCGGCGGCGGACTCGCTGGCCGTGGGCACGGGCTTCCCGGTCGGCTCGTACAACTACGTCAACCCGGCGGCGCCCGGAAACGGTCGGCCGCTCACGAACGCGCAGGTGCTCGACGACGCCGAGCAGGCGGCGATCACGACCGCGACGAACCAGATGAACGCGACCCTCTCCACGCTCGCGAGCCAGCCGTGGGTCGTGAAGGTCGATATCAACTCGCTGCTCAGCCAGCTCGGCACGAACGGCTACTCGTTCGGGGGCGTCGACTACACGACCGCGTTCGTGACCGGTGGCCTCTTCAGCCTGGATGGCGTCCACCCGACCGATCTCGGTCACGCCATCATCGCGAACGCGATGATCGACGCGGTCAACGCGAAGTTCGGCTCGGCGATCCCCGAGGCGAACCCGGCGGCACACATCACCGCCACCGCGTCGGGCGCGCGGCCGGAGTCCGGGCCGCAGGGCCTGCCAGGCGCGATGCGGTTGCGCGGCATCGGGACCGGGCTCGACGCCCTCTTCCCGGCGCGGCACTGAACGCGGCCCGAACGGAGCCGGGGCGGGGCCTCGCGGTCCCGCCCCGACGCTTTTCGGAGCCTGGTTCGATCGGGGAGCGACGCTGCCCGGCGGTCGTGCCCGGGCTCGCGGCGCGGCGCGGCTTTCTCGACGGGCCCTAGCGTCGCTGCGGCGCGCCGAGGCGGTGTCCGATCCGCCGAAACCAGTCGCAGATCCGGTCGTAGTAGCCCGGCGTCTGGTCGGCGTTGGCGTGACCCGCGTCGGGCAGCTCCCAGCGCTCGATGACCGAGCGGCTGCGGGTGGTGACGAGCCGCGTCGCATCGGGCGGGGTGACCTCGTCCTTGCCCGCCACGATCACGAACAGCGGCCGGGTGAGCCGCGAGACGCTCGACTGCGGCTCGTCGAGGGTCTCGACGAGCCGGCGGTGCATGAGCACGACCTCGTCGTCCTGCGACGTGCCGAGCCACGCGATCTGATCCTGCGAGGAACGGAAGAGCCCTTCGACCGCGATCGCGTCGACGCTCGACGGCGCGCGCGTCGCGGCGGCGACCGCGACCGGTCCACCCAGGTCCTGCCCCCACGCGAACACGAACCGGCCCGGCGCACGCGCACGCGCGAAGCGGAACGCGCCCTCGGTGTCGTTCACCCAGCGCGAGGCGAAGACCAGGTTGCGCAGCGAATCCGCGGTGCCCGGCCCGCCCGGGCCGAAGTCGCGCAGGTCGAACGTCATGACCTCGAAGCCGCGCCGGGCGAACTCCCGCACCGCGGGCAGCAGGTCGGCCATCGTGCCCTGGCCGCGCGGGCAGAGCACGACGACGGGCGCGTTGGCGGGTCCGGCGAACCACCAGCCCCGCAGCTCGACGCTGTCGCGCGTGGAAGGAAACGTCACCGGCGTGAACTCGAGCCCCAGGCTCGAGGGATCGTAGGCGTACTGCGTCCCCGGGAGCACGGCGCGGGCGCGCGGCGCGAGCAGCAGCAGCAGCGCGATCGTCGCGGCGACGCGTCTCACGGGCGGCCGAGCCTCTCGCCGAGCTCTTCGCGCACGAGCGCGGGCGGCAGCACGCCGCTCCCGAGCGCGGCGTCGTGGAACCTGGCACGATCGAACGCGCCGCCGAGCCGCTTCCGGGTTTCCGCGGCGAGGTCGCGCAGTGCCTGCCGTCCCACGAGCGCGCCGACGCCGCGCCCTGCTGACACGCAGCACGCTCGCACCTCCGCCTCGGCCTCGTCGGGTTCGAGCCCCGCGGCGTCCGCGAGCCGCGCCGCCGCGGCCGGGGGCGCGAGCCGACCGCAGTGGAGCCCCACCGAGACTTCGGCCGCGACCGCGCGGCGCAGCGCGCTCGCGAGCTGGAAGAGCCGGCCCGCGGGATCGGGCGTGAGGAAACCCTCCTCCGCCATCAGCTCCTCGGCGTACGAAGCCCAGCCGTCCGCCATCACCGTGTCGTTCGTGATGCGCCGCAGGCGGGACGAGGCGCGATTGCCGTGGACGCGCAGCAGGTGCCGACCGGGATAGCCATCGCGCGCGACGAAGAGCGGCAGGAGCGGCGCGCAGTGACGGCGGAGCTGGCGCGCCTGCTCGTCCTTGTCGCGACGCAGGTCGACGGGCTGGAAGAGGAACGTGCCGGTCGAGTCCGCGTCGAGCGGTGCCGGTCCCTGGTAGCCGACGGGATCGAGCGGTCCGCGCTCGTACGCGGGCAGCTCCGCGACCTCGAGCTTCTCGCCCTCCGGCAGCGAGGCGATCCGGCGGTCGATCACGAGCTGGCGCGCGCGATCGATCTCGGCGATGTAGGTCTCGCGCACCCAGCTCGCCTCGGGGCAGCGTCGGCGGCCCTCCTCGAGCAGCTCGCGCCAGTCGCGGCGCGGATCGATGCGCCGCGCCTCGTCCTCGAGCTCGATCGCGAGCTCGGCTGCACGTTCGCGCGCGAGCCGCTCCACGTCGGCGCTGTTCCAGCCCAGCAGGTGGGTGCGCTCCAGCCGGTAGTTGAGCCAGCGCTCCGAGAGCGCGAAGGCGTCGGTCGCGCGGGGCCTGAGCTCGCGGTCGAGGCGGTCGTGAAAGCGCAGGAATCCGGTGCGCGCGCGGCCGCCCGCGTGCTCGAGCCGCTCGGCCTCGCCGGGGAACGAGCGCAGCAGCCGGCGCACGACGTCGTCGACGAACGCGGGGCCGCGCACGGCGAGCTCGACGCCGGCCTCGAGCTGGATCGCCGGCACGGCGTCCAGGTTCGCGCCCGCGGCCTCGAGGTAGTCCGGGATCGCCATCAGGCGTGCGACCGCAGACTCCTTGCGCTCGTCGAGCGGCGCGAACGGCCGGCCGAGCAGCAGCTGCACACCGCGGAACGCGCGCAGCAGGAAGCGCGCGGGTTCGCGCGTCGGCACGCGCATCTCCTCGAGCTCGGCGCGCAGCGTTGCGATGCGCGAGCGCAGCAGCGCGAAATCGACGCGCGACTCGAGCGGCAGCTCGTCCCAGGGCACCGAGGCGACGAGGCGCTGGTCCAGATCGCGCAGCCATGCGCTGCGCGCGCGCAGGCCGTCGGGCGAATCGTCGGGCAGCGCGGCGTCGTAATCGTGGATGCCCGCGTCGGTGGCGGCGACCGGGTCGTGCTTCATGAGGAGCTCGACGAACTCCTCACTGAGCGCGGTGAACGTCTTGAGCGTCTCGATCATCGAATTCCGTTTTCGGATCGGGCGTCGAAATCGGGCTCCCGCGCCGTCCCGGACCGGCGGCCCGGGTGCGGAAGCCCGAATCGGTTATCGGCTTCGGCGGCGCCGCGATTCACCGCCCGCCCGGATTGTCGCGCGGCGCGATGCTCCGTGCTCCGCTGCAATCTCACCCGCCGCGAACGACGTTCGCGGCCTGCTTGCCCTTGGGACCGGAGACCACGTCGAACTCCACGCGATCGCCCTCGGCGAGCGACTTGAAGCCGTCGCCCTGAATCGCGGAGAAGTGAACGAACACGTCTTCGCCCGAATCGGCCTGGATGAAGCCGAAGCCTTTGGACTCGTTGAACCACTTGACCGCGCCGGACATGTGACCTTCGGTCGGGCCCGAGGGTGCGGCCGAGCGCGACGGGCGTCCACCGCCGCCGCCGCCGCCACCGCCGCCGTAGCCGCGTCCGCCACCGCCTCCGCCGCTGCCGCCTCCACTTCCGCCGCGCGAAGCCTGGAAGCAGTCGCGGCAGAGCACGGGGCGGCCAGCGGTCGGCTGGAACGGCACCATCGTCTCCTTGCCGCAGTTCGAGCAGATGGCCGGATGCATCGGCCGGGAACCCCCGCCGCCGCCGTAGCCGCCACCTCCCCCATACCCGCCACCACCGCCACCACCACCGCCTTCGCCACGCGAAGCCTTGCGCGCCTCGCGGCAGCGCTTGCAGCGGGTGGGTTCGTTCGGAAGGCCGCGCTCGCGATAGAAGGCCTGCTCACCCGCGGTGAAGATGAACTCCTCGCCGCAGTCCACGCAGGTGATGCTCTTGTCCCCGATAGCCATGACCTCTCCGAGCGCCTCCGCTTACGAGTGCACGACGTAGTGGGCCGAAACACGAACGCCCCAACAGGCGCACCTGTTGAGGCGACTCAGGCGACGAGGCGGACGAGCGACGCGAACGGCGGCGAACACACCCTGCGAAGCGACGGTCACTGGCGTACCAAGACTCGGCGGGACGACCCACTGGACGGACGACTGCGGAGAGTATCCCGTGCCCGTCCGAAGCGTGTCAACGCCGCGATTGCGGCGAAAACCCGCGAATTCCGGGGCCTTTCGCGCTCACCCGTTCCATTCCAGACCGCGTGGGCGCACGGGTTTGCAGAGGGCATGGAGGATCTCCGCCATCGTGATGACATCGAGCAGGTTGTGATGGAAGACGGGAACGAGCGCCCAGGGATCGCCGCGACGGATCGAATCGTGGTAGAGCCCCGGCACGTCCGAGCCCGGCACGTCTCCCGAGCGCACGCGGCCGCAGACGTGGCGCTCGATCGTCTGCAGCCGGCAGTCGGCGAGTTCGCCGCGCCAGCGGCGCCGGGCCGCGTGGAGCAGATCGACGTGATGGCGCGGCAGCGCCAGCGTGACGCCGTGAACGAGCGCGCGAGCCGCGAGGAACGGCGCGTCGTACGACTTGCCGTTGAACGTGACGAGCACCTCGAAGCCGCGCGATTGTTCGTGCACGGCGCCGAGCAGCGCGGGCTCCTCGGCGTAGTCGCGCGCGAAGTACTGGCGCAGCACGAAGTCGTCGCCGTTCCAGTGCATGGTCCCGGCGAGAAAGACGGGACTCGACGACAGACCGCACGTTTCGAGATCGAGGAACAGCACGCGCTCGAGCCCCATCGCGGCGAGCGAGGCGAGCTCGGACTCGCCCGGGGGCGGCGTCGGCAGCCGGCCCCAGTGATCGCGACGGCGCTCGATGTCGCCGCGCAGCCGCTCGTGCACGTAGACCGCGCGGCCGCGGGCGTCGCGCCACTCGCCGCCCGGCAGGAACGCCTCGACACCCTCGTGCGCGCGCGGGGTACGTGCACGGCGCTTGCGGGCGCGCGGGTCGGCGCCGGCCGCCTCGGGGCTCGAGGCGGGCGCCGCCGGCGCGCCGGCGTTCGCCCGACGCGAGCGCACGAGCTCGCCCAGGCGGGCGCGCAGCGGCTCGGCGGAACGCGGGCTCACGCCCGCTCGCTCAGCAGCACGAGCCGGCGGCTCTCGGTGCCGAACGCCTGCCGGTCGGGCCCGCCCCAGACCTCGCGCACGATCAGCCCGTGGCGGCGCAGCAGCGCCGAGAGCTCGGCGCAGGTGTACGCGCGCAGCCGGTACTCCTTCGTCACCTGGGGGCCGCCGCCCGGTTCGATCAGGATCTGGCGCGAGACGATGCGCGACTCGATGAGCTCGATCGAGGTCTCCTCGACGAACAGCGCTCCGTCGTCGCGCTGCGTCCAGGTGCGGTTCTGCGGATGGGTGAGCAGCCAGTCGCGGCTCGCCATGTCGATCAGGAACCGCCCGCGCGGCGCGAGCGCCTGCGCGACGCCGGCCAGGACCTTTTCGTTCTCATCGTCGGAGAAGTAGCCGAACGACGTGAAGTAGGAATAGATCCCTGCGAACTCGCCCGCATAACCCAGCGCGCGCATGTCGCCCTGCTCGAGCCGGAGCGTCAGGCCGTCGCGCGTGGCCGCCTCGCCCGCGAGCTCGAGGTAGCGCGTGTTGAAGTCGACGCCGGTCACGCGGTAGCCGCGCGCCGCCATGCCGAGCGCGTGCCGGCCGATGCCGCACGCGAGATCGAGCACCGTAGCGCCGCGCGGGAGCGCGAGCGCGCCCTCGATGAAGTCGACCTCGGACGACGTGCGCTCGGGCGTGAAGGTGGGGCCGTAGATGCGCAGGTAGTCGTCGTCGAAGAACGCGACCGGCCATTCGTGGGTGAGCGGCGCCATGGAGTTCCTGTGCGTTCGAAGCGGAAGCCGGGTGTGCGGCCGGGTGTGATCGGCGGGCCGGGAGTGTAGCGCAAGCGTCGGACGAGGCCCGCGCGCCGGGCGGCCCCCTAGGCTCGATCAGAGGACGCCGCGCGCCACGTCGCGAGCAGCGCGCGCGCGGCGTCCTTGCCCGGGATCGCCCGTGCGGACTTCATCGCGTCCAGGTCCTGCTGCTGTGCGGGCCGGAAGATCGGCAGGCCCACGCACGCCGGGCAGCCATCGCCGCACGGGCAGCCTTCGAGGTGCGCGCGCGCCGCCTCGGCCAGCTCGCCCAGCCGCGCCCAGCCCTGCTCGGCGAAGCCGAGGCCGCCCGGATAGCGGTCGAAGAGGAAGATCGCGGGCCGGCCGAGGTTCGATGAATCGATCATGCCGCCGAGATCGTACGGATCGCACATCGCCATGAGCGGGAGCAGCTGAACGAACAGGTTGCGCACCCCCGAGAGCGCCTCCCACGGGTTGTGGCCCTGCACGACGAGCCCGCGCCACGTCTCCTCGCGCGGGCCGATCCAGAAGCCCGCGCTCTCGAGCGTCAGGCGGGGCAGTTCGAGCGGGTGGTAGCCGATCGCGTCGAGCGAGCGGTACTTGATCTTCTTCATGGCGATCGTCTGCCACGAGTACGTGACCTCGCCGAAGACGACGCGCTCGCCGCCCCACTCCCGCGTGCGCAGCTCGCCGCGCACGCGGATGTTCGTGTCGAGCACGGGCTGCGTGTAGTAGTCGACCTCGCGCGGCTCCACGGTGGCGATCTTCTGGACCAGGTCGAGATCCTTCACGAAGAAACTCTCGCCATCGTGCAGGTAGATCGCGCCCGGGTAGACGAGTTCGAGCCCGCTGATCGCGTCGACCGTTCCCATCACCGCCTGTCCGCGACTCGCGTCCTGGATCGTATAGGTGTCGTCGCTCATCGAGCGCAGCGAGACCTTCGCGCCCGGGAAGTCGCTCTTCGCCCAGTAGGCGCGCTCGTCGATCACGCGCGTCTCGCCGGCGTCCTCGAGCGCGGCGAGCACGTCGCGCGTCTGCGGGCCGAACGCCGCCTCGTCCTCGGGCGCGACCGGCAGCTCGTACGCGGCGCACGCGAGCTGCTGCGCGAGGATGTAGGGATTGTGCGGATCGATGCACGCCGCTTCGGGCGAGCGCGCGAACAGGAACTCGGGCCGGCGCATCAGGTACTGATCGACGGTGTCGTTGTAGCCCACGAGCACGACGACGCTCGGCGAACCGCTGCGCCCCGCACGCCCGGCCTGCTGCCAGATGCTCGCGAGCGTGGGGGCGGCACCGATCAGCACCGCGGCGTCGAGCCCGCCGACGTCGATGCCGAGCTCGAGCGCGTTCGTGCTGACCACCCCGCGCAGCTCTCCCGAGAACAGCGCGCGCTCGATCTCGCGACGTTCCTCGGGCAGGTAGCCGCCGCGATAGGGCTTGAGCTGCGGCACGGCCTCGCGCGCCGCGGCGCCGAGGTGCGGGGCGCAGGCACGCTCGAGCTGCTCGCGCGTGTAGCGGTAGACGAGCTCGGCCGAGACGCGCGATTTCGTGAACGCGATCGCCTGCGCGCCGTTCTGGATCAGGCCGGCGAGGAGCTGGCAGCCCTCGACGTTCGACGAACGCCGTTCGACGCGCGTCGCGTCACGGTAGGGCGGATTCCAGAGCACGAAGTGCTTCTCTCCGCGCGGCGCGCCGTCGTCGTCGACGACCTCGACGTCGCGCCCCGTGAGCGCGTGTGCGAGCTCGCCGGGATTGCGGATCGTGGCACTGCAGAGCACGTAGCGGTACTCACCGCCGTAGTGCCGCACGAGCCGCTCGAGCCGGCGCAGCACGTTCGCGACGTGGCTGCCGAAGATGCCGCGGTAGGCGTGCATCTCGTCGACCACCACGTAGCGCAGGTTCCTGAGGAACCGCGCCCAGCGCGCGTGCTGCGGCAGGATGCCGGCGTGCAGCATGTCGGGGTTCGAGAGGATGACGTTGCCCTGCTCGCGGAGCTTCCTCCGCGTGCCGGTCGCCGTGTCGCCGTCGTAGACCCCGGCCTGCACGTCGCGCGTGAGCCCGAGATCGCCGGTCGCGAGGCGCGTGAGGCTCTTGAGCTGATCCTGCGCGAGCGCCTTGGTGGGAAAGAGGTAGAGCGCCGTCGCGCCGGGCTCCTCGTGCAGCCGCTCGAGCGCCGGCAGATGGAAGCACAGGCTCTTGCCGCTCGCCGTGCCCGTCACGACGACGGTGTCACGCCCGGCGCGCAGCGCCTCGATCGCGCGCACCTGGTGCGAATAGAGCGCCGTGACGCCGAGCGCACCCAGGGCGCCCTGCACCGGCCCGGCGAGCGGGGGCAGCAACTCGCCGAAGCGTGCGGGACGCGCCGGAATCGTGTGCCAGTGGACGAGTGCGCCGCGGTTCTCGGGCCTCGCGGCGAATCCGCGCAGCCACGACGCGAGATCCTGCGTTCCGGCCGCGCCGGGCAGGAAACGAGCGGGCCTCGCCTGCATGGTGTTCCTCGTGTTGGGGTGATCGCGCAGCGCCTGCTGCACGCATGGGCAGTATGGCGGCGGACGGACGGCGCGTCCAGCCCGGAAGCCCCGCTTGGGAGCCCGGCGCGCCGCTACTCGATCGAGCGCGTCGTCGGCTCGAAGCCGGCGATCAGCCAGTCGCGGTCGCGCGCCTCGAACCGCACGCGGAATGCCTCGTTCGCGCCGCGCAGCACGACCATTTCGATCGCACTCTCGTCGGTCGCGGGCGCGACGCGCCAGCGTCCCCTGGAGGGCACGTTCCACTCGAAGCGGTTCGCGAACGGGATGAGCGAGCGGTCGACCACGTACTGGGCGGCGCGCTCGGGATCGTTGGCCGCGAGCGCCGCGATGAAGGCTGTGAAGGTCGCGTAGGGCGACGGCACGGCCTGCTCGTCGACGCGCACGAAGCCCGCGCGGCTCCAGTCGAAGCGCCGCTCCTGCAGCACGTGCGGGCAGGTCGGGCACTCGTCGAAGTAGGGCGTCGGGCGGTACGTGCGCGTGATCAGCTGCTGCAGGGTGTCGCCGTTCGCGAACTCGCCGACGCCGGTGCCGCCGAGCGAGTCCGCGCCGAGCGTCTGCACGAGATCCCAGCGTCCACCGCGCGCGTAGCGCCACACCATGAGCTGCGGTTCGAGCCCGCCCGCGACGCGCCGGCCCCAGATCACGGCGGCCTCCGCCGAATCGGTCGGGATCGAGGCCGGACCGAAGCCGCGCGTCGTCGCGTCGGTGAGTCGCAGGCCGTGGCACTCGAGGCGCTGGAAGCGCACGCCGGTCTTCTCGCGCCACAGCAGGTACGGCCACGAGTCGCCGTCGGGATCGGTGCGCGAGAACAGGTTGGTCACGATCATCGGATCGCCGCCCGCAACCTCCGCCGCGATGCCGAGCGAGTCGAGCACGCCGCGCGCGCGCTCGACCCACGGCGCGCCGGGCCGCGCCTCGAGCGCCTCGCGCACGACGCGCGCCGAGAGCGCGGCGGCTTCGTCGTCGAGCCCGGATTCCCAGTGGTCCGCGGCCTGACGCGCGTGCACGGCGAACGAGTCCACGGGGGCGCGCGCGGAATCCGCCGAAGCCGGCACGAGCTGGGTGCGGCGCGTGCAGGCGGGCAGTCCCGCGAGCGCGATCAGCACCGGGATCGCCGCGAGCGGAGCGAGTGCGCGCGCGGCCGGGGTCACGGACCCTTCACGCGCGTCGTGTCGGTGGGGACGTCCGGCACGGCGTACGAGGGCTTGTGAACGGGGATGAAGTCATGGATCACCCAGCGCCCGTCCACGACCTCGAAGTGGAAGATCCAGCGATGCCAGCCCGCGTTCTCGCGCACCTTGACCTCGAGCCACTCGGGCCAGGCCTGATCGGCTTCGCCGTACTCGGCCTGGAACGCGCCGTGGATCGCGTACTTGCCCCAGCCGATCGCCAGCGCGGTGTCGAGCGCGGCGGGCTTCACGAGCAGGCGGCGCGCCCGGTCGGGCAGGTGGTTGACGAGCATGAACGCGAAGAGCTGAAGCGTCTGCGTCGGCCCGGGCAGCGTGCGGTAGTCGTGCAGCACGAAGCCCTCGGGCCGCTCGGTGTAGAGGAATTCGTTGACGAGCGGCGGCACCTCGCTGCGCGCGGTCAGGAACGAGTCGGGCTGCTCGGTCTGCCACACGAGGAGCTCGGGCAGGCCGTCCTGGTTCACGTCGGCGAACGTGCCGCGCGTGTTCTCGCCGAACTCGGGGCCGTGGTTCTCGAACTGCACCATGCTCCAGAAGTGCGCCTGGGGCTCCATGCGGAAGAGCCGCATGCCGAGCGTCGGCTTGCCGGTCATGTGCTGGTAGAGCAGGCACATCTCGTACGGGCTCTCCTGTTTGCCCGTGTACCAGACGCGCATGTCGAAGTCGCGCACCGGCGGGAAGCTGATGCCCTGCATGCGCAGGTCGACGCCGCGGAACCAGTACAGGAAGCCGATCGCGTCCGAGCTGCGCTTGAACGGATTGCGCACGAGCAGGAACACGACGCCGGGCTGGTGCGGATCGATCACGGCCTGCGTGTCGAGGCCGAGCGAGTCGAGCGTCGCCTCGATCTGCTGCGCCTGGAGCGAGCGGTCGCGGCCCAGCGCGGCGAGCATGCGGCGCCCGAGCTGGCCGACCAGGTTGTAGGGATCGAAGTTGTCGCCGCCGGTGCTGTCGCCGAGCTGGCGCTGGAACCGGCCCTTCGCGACGACCGCGACGTGCAGCAGCGAATCGCCGGGGGGCGTCCACGGCTGGACCAGCTGGGCGTGCGCAACGGACGCGACGAAGATCGGAACGAGGGCGAAGGCCGCGAGCGCAAGGGTGCGCAGGCGCGGGCGGGCGCGGCGGGCGGAATCGAACATGCGTCCACCATTTGTCGGGCCTCCGCGCCCGCGCGGTCAAGCGCGAATGCACACCCGCGCCGAGATCTCACGGGCCTTTGTCATCTGCGCGTACGCGGCGCGCGCCACAATGCGCTGGACAGGGACGGACGCGCGTCGAAGAATGCGCCGACGCGGCCGTGCCCGGGCTCCGGGCGAGCGCACCGAGCGGCGCCCTCCGGGCGGGCCGGGCGGCCGGGATACGGGGAGGGGTTCGGGATGGACGCGTTTCCGGCCTGCTGCAAGTGCGGCCAGGGCGTGCTGCTGCCGCTGTCGGACTACGGGCGGGACGGCGCGCCGATCACCTACAAGGCCTGGGTCTGCAGCAACCCGACGTGCGGGTTCAACCTGCGGATCGACAACGGCGACATCAGCCTGGGCCGGACCGTGGGGCCCTCGACCAAGTGAGCCGCGGCGGGGGACTCCGGGCGTGATCCGGGCGATCGTCTTCGATCTCGACAACACGCTCACGGATTTCATGAAGATGAAGGACGCCGCGATCACCGCCGCCATCGACGGCATGATCGACGCGGGCTTCGCGCTGCCGCGCGAGCAGGTTCGCGAGCGGATCGACACCATCTATCGCGAGCAGGGGCTCGAGTTCCAGCACGTCTTCGACGAGCTGCTCCAGCGTGAGTTCGGCGAGATCGACCCCAAGATCCTCGCTTCGGGCATCGTCTCCTACCGCCGCGCGCGCGAGTCCGAGCTCGTGCTCTATCCGCACGCGCAGATGACGCTGCTCGAGATCGTGAAGCGCGGCATCCGGCTCGGCGTCGTCTCCGACGCGCCGCGGCTGCAGGTCTGGATGCGGCTCTGCTCGCTCGGGCTCCAGCACGTCTTCGACGCGGTGGTGACGTTCGAGGACACGGGCGAACGCAAGCCCGCGCCGGCGCCGTTCCGCGAGGTGCTCGGGCGGCTCCGCGTCGACCCCCACGAGGCGCTGATGGTCGGGGACTGGGCGGAGCGCGACGTCGTCGGCGCGCGCAGCCTCGGCATGACGACGGTGTTCGCGCGCTACGGCGACACGTTCGACACGCTCGTCTCCGGCGCGGATCATGACATCGATGACCTGTTCGAGCTCATCGCCATCGTCGACGGGATCAATGGCGCTCGGGACGCGAGCGCACGGCCACAGGAGGGCTGATGTCCACGGGAAAGGTTCGAGCGACCCGCGTGAAGGTCTACCCCGCGCCGGAAGGAGCCGGCGTCGACGGGCAGTTCCACGTCTACGTGTTCGACGTCTTCAACCAGCGCTTCCTGCCGGGCAGGACCTTCGACAACGTCGAGCGTGCCGTGCAGTTCCAGCGCCACGAGCAGGAACGCATCTACGTCGATCAGGAAGCCGAGCCGGAGCTCTTCGACCTGCCGTTCCTCTCGGCGGATCCCGACCTGATCGCCCGCGTCGAGCGCGACGCCGAGTACAGGAAACAGCTGTCGCGTGACCTGAGCTCGGACGCGCGCGGGCGCGGCAAGCGCCGCTGACGGCGGAGCGATGCTGCTGCTGACGGCCGCCGAGATGCGCGCGCTCGACCGCGCGACGATCGACGCCGGCCACGCCTCCGGTGCCGAGCTGATGGAACGCGCGGGGCAGGGGGTGGCGCTCGCCGCGGGCAGGCACTTCGGATCGCCGCTCGCGTTGCGCACGCTCGTGCTGTGCGGCACGGGCAACAACGGCGGCGACGGCTTCGTCGCCGCGCGCCACCTGCGCACGCAGGGCGCGCGCGTCGAGGTGGTCGTGGCCGGCGCGCGCGAGCGCGTGCCGGGCGATGCGCGCGCGCACCTCGAGCGGCTCGAGGCCGATGGCGGCGCGGTGCGCTTCGCGGCGGACGACGCCGAGCTCGCCGCGCTCGG
>Ga0335083_10003679_pt1 | contig 19760 bp, 13 predicted proteins | sample Lox_Sample_42_FD_206716 | JGI IMG/M metagenome (GOLD analysis project Ga0335083, IMG submission 206716) | Soil microbial communities from Loxahatchee National Wildlife Refuge, Florida, United States - Lox_Sample_4.2 | ecosystem: Environmental > Terrestrial > Soil > Wetlands | place: USA...
CGCGAGGTCTACGCGGCCGCGCAGCCGCGCCGGCATGAGCTCCTGGATCGCGGAGTTGATGGCCGCATATTCGCCGCCGATCCCGGCTCCGGTAAGGAAGCGCAGCGCCGCAAACGCGAAGAACTCGGGCGCGGATCCCGAAGCACCGGTGGCTACGGCACGCGACCCCAGCGTGGCGAAGAGGAGCTTGCGACGGCCGTACCGATCGGCAAGACCGCCGAAGACGATGGCGCCGGTGACAGCGCCGGCGACATAGACGCCTGCGGCTTCGCCCACTTGCGCGGAGGTAAGCCCGAGCGTGTTTGCGAGCGTGAGCACGCCGGCCAGGGAGCCGACAAGAGTGACCTCCAACCCGTCGATGATCCAGCTCGTCCCCAGCGCCGCGATCAACAGCGTGTGGAACCGCGACCAGCGCAGCCGGTCGAGCCGCGCCGGGATGTCGGTGCGAAACGGGCCCGCCGTCAGAGTCCAACCGGCCCGGGCCGCCGTCTTGGTTTCCGGCTTCAATCGCGTTTGAGCCTCTGCGCGAGACCTAAGACCATCGTCGCGTCCTCAGCGGATTGCACGCTCGCCCATCTACCAATGATAGCCGAGCGTAAAGCGCCTAGAAGGTTTGACCGCTACCTTTGTGCAAGGTGCGCTCTAGCGCGGTGCCGGCGGGAGGTCAATCGCATGGGTGTTGGCCATACGTTGCGGTGCTGCGGGAGCACTCGCGCGGGCCAGGGTGTAAAATTGTGTCGAAACCGGCGGCATCCCCAAAGATCGTTGTCTTCATCTTCACGACAGAACGGAGGAAAGATGAACGACGTGACATCCGACGCGGTCCTTTCCGCGGCTGAGCATGCTGACGCGATGAAAGCGTACTTTGCTGAGGGAACCGAACGTTCTCGAGCTCTTGGCAATCGGGGACCCATCCGCGTGGGGCCGGATGGAAAACTTCACCGCGATATCCTTGATGCCTACTGGAAACTCGGATTCTACGTCTTCGAAGGCGTCGTCGGCACGGACGAGCTAGCGGAGTTGCGTGCTGACGTCGAATGGATGCTCGATCATGCGCCGGCAGGTCCGGACGCCAAACACGACGCCAGTGGCCGCCCCGCGTTCGGTACTGATTTTGTACGCCCGCCCTACCGCTTCGCCAAACCGCTCAGCGATCCGCTTGGCGGCACCACAAAAAACAAGGGCCGTCATCCGGTCAAGATGCACGAGGCGACCCCACCCGAGGATGCCCCTGCCTATACGGTCGAGCTTCTCCACGGCAATCTGCAGCTGATGGATTCGGCACTGCGGCTTTACGGCCACCCGGGCCTGCTTGCAGTCGCCGAGGCCGTGCTCGGCCCGGATTTCGTGCCGTATAACGAGGTCACCTTCATCAAGGAGCCCGGTCTTGGCCCGTCAGTGGCCTGGCACCGGGACGGCACCACGCACTGGGATGCACCGGATTGGGATCACGGTGCACACGGTTTCAATTTCATGACCCAACTATATCCGAGCACGGCTGGCAACTGCGTATGGATCCTGCCTGGCAGCCACAAGCTGCGCCGCATCGACATCAAACAGCTGGTGCTCGACGCCGGCTCGGAACGCATACGCGGCGCGATCCCGTTGCTGGGTGTTGCCGGCGATACCTTCATCCTCAATCGGCAGATGGTGCACGGTTCCTTTGCCAACTCCTCGCCCGACCGCCGCGTCACGCTGAACATGGGCTTCTTTCCGCGCTCGCGCGTCCAGGATGTCACAGTCACTCATCTCGACGGCCGCGTGGTCACCTTCACCGGTGAACAGATTCACGAACGCACTCGTATGATTGCCATCGGCATCGACGCACGCCGTCAGCGCTTCCCGGGCGAAGCGCCCTATCGTTACCAACCGCTCGTCGGGGAGGAAGAGCACAACCGCTGGAGCGAGGAAACGCGCAGGAGCGTCGTCAAGAATTACAATTTGCGCGATATGTACATCTAGGCTGACATTCAACGTTAACGGAGGTTCGAGCATGACCATGACCGTTACGCCGATTGATGCCACACTGGGAGCGGTCGTCACCGGCGTCGATGTGGCCCATCTCTCCGATGAAGCCTGGGCCAAAATTCATGCTGCGTTTCTGGAGTACGGGGTCCTCGTCTTTCCCGGCCAGAACCTCGACGAGCAATCGCAAGGGGCGTTCGCGCTGCGTTTCGGGGACGTCGAACAGCTGTCCCCGAAACAGGCAGGCGCGACAATTGACTTCACCAACGTCAAGCCGGATGGATCGCTGGCGAGCCCGGAAGAACAGACCTACAAGCTGATGAAGGGAAATGAGGGCTGGCACACGGACAGCACCTACATGCCGGTCGCCTCCAAGGCGGCGATGCTGTATGCCGTAGTCGTGCCTCCAGAGGGCGGTGAAACCGAGTTTGCCGACATGCGTGCGGCATGGGATGCACTCGACCAGGCGTCGCAAGTCCGGCTCGAGAAACTGTCGGCTTATCACTCGCTGTATTACTCGCAGGCGCAGGCCGGTTTCGTTCACAAGATGGACCAGGTGTACGGCTTCCACGACAAAGGTACGCCGCTGCGCCCGATCATCAAGACCCACCCCGAGACCGGACGCAAATCCATCTACACCGGCCGCCACGCCCATGACATACTCGGAATGAGCAAGGAGGAATCGAAAGTTCTGCTCGATAAGCTGATGGAAGATGCTTGCCGGCCGCCGCGCCTGTACAAACACGCGTGGACACCTGGCGATCTCGTCGTCTGGGACAACCGCTGTCTGATGCACCGCGCCCGACCTTTCGACATGCGCTTCCCTCGCGTGTTGCGCGCGAGCCGAATCTCGGGTGATCCGAATACGGAACTTGCACCCACGGTCGCCGACCCGCGGGCCGATGGATATCGCGCCACGGCGTCGAACAAGTCTGCTCTGGTTTCATAGACCGGAAGAGACGCCGCCGGTCACCGGATCGAGGTGCAGACGTATGGGGGAATCGGCGCCTACGAGATCGAAACGTCGTTTTTTTCGAGGAGCGCTCTAGCCCGGTGCCGGCGGGTGGTCAATCGCATGCGTGTTGGCGCACAGCGCTTGCGTGGGCTGCGAGCCTCGGCCCGGGACGGTTCGCAAGCGCGGCACCGTCCGCCCGGCGCGCGCCCACTGCGATGCGATGGGTGCAACAGGCCGCTTGCAGGGGCGTGAGCGCGCGGTCCGCGTCGATCTCACCCGGGTAGCTCCTCCCGTCTTCTTCAATCAGATCGAGTTGGCGCCGCAACGACTTCACGATGCGGGTGATGATCCGCTTGAGAAGAGCGTACGCGTGGCTGTTGACGCGGAGCCGTCTAATGGGTGACCCCGGACACTACTGAGGCTGTTCCCTCGGCTTCATCGTAGCCTCCCCGGTGATCGACTGGAGCTTCATGTCGAGGATGCGACCAAACTTCCTCACCTCCTCGCTCTGGTGCGTCTCGAGTAGCGAGCCCGGGCGTCGATAGCTGACAATCGTCGTCCCATCGGACCGCTCGAATACGTAAACCCGCAGCGGCAATATCACGCCCAGCGCAGGGTCTTCCTTCAGCAGCGTCTTAGCCCAGTCGCGGCGCATCACCTCAAACATCGCCGCGCGGCCCGTCTGAAACTTGATCTTCTTCAGGATCTGCTGATAGTCCATCGCTGTAACGGTGGTCAGCCCGAAGTCCCCGAAGCTCCACTGAAGGTGCTGCACCGTGTCGTCGAAGGTACGACCCGATGCGAGCTCGATCAGATCACTTTCGGTCGCGAGCCCCGAGGCCGGTCCCGCGAGACCTGCGAGCAGGACGAAGCAAAGGCGACCGATGACGCCTAGCTTGCACATCTTCGCGGTCTCGACACCGCCCGAGGAGTAACCCCGCCTAAGAAGCCCGGCCGGGACGAGACGCGTCCCGGCTCGCTCAGCGCGCGGCGCGCACCTTAGCGTCATGGACCGGCCTACTTCCGACCCGCCTGCTTCGCCTTGGGAAGCCCGAAGGCGTAGATCATGTTCCCTTTGGACTTGAACCCCGGGTGGCTAGCGGCGGTAATGGCCACAAACTGGTCTCCATCCACCGAGTAGGTCACGCATGGCGCGAGCGCTGGCACGTCGTTCGGGAACCGGAACCGGAATAAGCGCTCGCCGGTCCGCGCATCGAACGCCGACAAATAACTGAGTGGCAGGAGCGCATCCTTCGGATTGGTATCCAGGTCGCCGAGGAAGACGAGATCACCGTCAGTGGTGCAAGTGCCCCCGTAGGCTAGCCCTTCCGTCTTCACTTGCCAGCGGATCTTGCCGCTCGAGACATCCATCGCAGTCAGAGTTCCGCTACCCCGGAGCTGGTCATCAAGCGTGAAGCTGAACCATCCGCCCAGGCTGCTCGTTCCGGGAGTGGGCGATGCTTCCGGGTGTGCGGTGATGCGCATCGGGAGGACGTTCCCGGAGATGAAGGCAAGCCCGAGGCGCCCGTTGAACGACACCGGTGTCCAGTCCGCGCCCCCGACAACACCCGGCTCGACGCGCTGGTTATATACCGGCACGTCACCCAAGAAGGCTTCCAGGGACGGTTCGAGGTACGGACCGAATGCGCCCGGCGTAGGCAATCCGGGAGGCGTGAAGATCGGAGCGATATATTCGCCGGTTGACAGCCTGCGGCCGCCTTGAGGTACGAACGCATCGGATTCGCAGAACGGCTGGGTCGGGAAAGGGGTCTCCGGGGTTCCATCCGGGGCCTTAACGTTCGTTACCGTCTTGACGCGTCGCTCCGGACAAGGGAAAACGGGTACGCCGGTTTCGCGGTCCAGGATGTAGAACCACCCAGTCTTGCCGGCTGCACCCACCGCTTTAATGGTTCGGTGGCCTTCGCGCTGGACATCAAGCAGAACCGGAGAGCTAGCCTGGTCGTAATCCCACAGGTCGTGGTGCACTTCTTGGAAGTACCAGACGCGCCGTCCGTTGCGCACGTCTACCGCCAGGACCGAAGCCGTAAACAGGTTCGCCCCCGCGCGATGGGTTCCCTCGTAGTCGGGTGCAGCGTTGCCGGTGCCGAAGATCACCAGCCCAAGCGCCGGATCGTATGCGGGTGGCATCCAAGCTGCCGCACCTCCACGAGTGAAGGGGTCGGTGAACGGACCGTTGGTCACAGTGGGCCAGGTGTCGCCACCAAACTCTCCGGGTGCGGGTACCGTAAAGAAGCGCCAGAGGAGATCTCCGGTGTCCGCATCGAACGCGCTCATGTACCCTCGCGATTCGTTCTCGCCCCCGGAGATGCCGGTCAAGATCAAGTTGTGACCGGAGGCGGGCCCTCCGCCGGGGACCAGGTTCTTGGGCACATACAGAGGCGGGACGGACAGGAAGTGGCCGGCATAAACGTCGCCCACCCGCACATTGCCCCCAATGCCAAATGAGTTCATCGGCTGGCCGGTCTTCGCATCAAGGGCCCAAAGTTTCGCATCCTGAGTGCCCACATAGACCGTTCCCCCACCCACTCCGACTCCGCGGTTCGCGCGGTCGCCGTTTTGGCCGAGATTCTCCGGCGCGACCTCGAGCACCAGGCGCCGATACCAGATCTGTGCGCCGGTCTTCGCATCGAGAGCGAACACGTTCTGGGAGGTAGTGGTGAAGTTACCGGGGTCTGTCACGTACATGGTTCGGCCCACAACGACCGGAACGGTGGAAAAGAAGATGAAAGGATCATCGGGAAGTTGCGTGCTGAACGTCCACTTCACCTCGAGTTGGTGGACGTTGCGCGTGTCGATCTGGGCGAGCGGCGAGAAGCGTGTGTTCGCGTAGTCCCCTCCAAAGGTCGGCCACGGGAGATCCGGGAGGTAAGAACCGTCACCGGCTATAGCGGCAAGCGACGACAGGACACCGACGAACAGTGCTCCGCGTACGGCGCTTCCGATCAGGTGGCTAAGTACCGTGCTCATCTGCCCCTCCTTGCATTGGTTGTTGATCACGCCACGGACGGCACTCCTCTAGCACACGACGCGGCCGCCTCCACATCGAGCGGCCCGATTCAGCGCGAAGGGCCGAACCCCCGCTGATGCAGCGATCGCGACAAGTGATAAAGACGCTCGCAAAGGCGTAGCGAGCGAAGGAGGCTGCAATCGGTTGCCGCAGCCCAGGACACTCCCACGAGGCGCGAATGCTCGATGGGTATTCTTTTCCGCTTACGCTACCCTGACAACCTTACAACCCACTTACTGCGAAGCGGGTAAGCAGGCGGCGGGTGCCCCGCGGAGATACGTTACCTGTATGACTTCAATAGATCGGGGCATACATTCAAAGTCCCCGTTTCATCGAAGCGGACTGTATCGCGGTGCGAGCGGGTGTCAGTCGCCCGAGCTTGGCGATGAAAGCTTGCAGTGTTGCGGGGTTTGCTCGGTCGATTGATGAGCGGAGCTCGGTAAGTCCCTCTGAGCCTGAGCGCGCGCACGTGCTCGGGACCCGCCGGCGCTCGCTCCGGCCCGGCAATCTGATGGAGGCGCCGCTCGGGACCGACGCGATCTCGGGCATCATCCTCAGCGCAGGCTGTCCGCAAGCACGCGGAGCACAACCGCATGCGGTAGACTCGACACGACCACTCATTTCCAGCCATGCCATACCAATGAACTTCACGGAGCGGCGCTCCGCTCGTCCGCAGCTGACGCCGCCTCGGTTGCTGCTCCTGGCTGCGCTAGTTGCGGGTGTATGCGCGCTTGCGCAGGCGGACACCCCTCCACAGTTCGGCGGCAGACTCGTGCTCGAGATGGTGGACGACGTCGAGTTGGACCACAAGCTGCGCCTCATGGAGGACTTCACCTTCCGGGACGCACAGGGCAAGCTGTGGCTGGCCCCGAAGCATGGGGTCATCGATGGCACTTCGCTCCCACGCGCGTTGCGCGCCGTCGCCGAGCTGCCTCCGGAGACCGAATTCCGCAAGGCATCCGTAATCCACGATTACTACACGCGCGCCAGGCAAGACAGCTGGCGCGACGTGCGGCGCATGCTCTACAGCGCGAGCCTGCAGGAGGGTCTTGGCCCCGCGGAAGCGAAGTTGCTGTACGCCGTCGTGTATGCGGGCGCCTGGCGCTGGGAGCCACGCACCTCGAGCTGCTATCGCAGCTGTCATGCCGCCGCGGCGATGCTCGCGTGGCAGCCCGACGTGACCCAGGCTGAGCTACAGCCGGTGGTCGACTGGTTGCGCAACACCGATCCGAGCCTGGCGGAGATCGAGCGGCGCGTCGATGCGGTCATCCCACGCCCGGGACCGCATCTGTTCGTGCAAGTTCGCCAGCACAGATAGGCTGTTCAATCGTCACCGTGAGCCGCGAAGGCGGAAGCGAACCCACCTTCCCCTCGTGGCGAAGGCGACGCCCGGTGTCCCCGGCGTAGCCTGCGTCATTCGCGGATCTAGAGCGATTCGACGAAGCGCACCAGCGCCTCGCGATCGGCCTTCGGCATGGTGAGGAATGCTTCGCGCGATTTCTCCGCCTGACCGCCGTGCCAGAGGATCGCTTCGGTGACGTTGCGCGCCCGGCCATCGTGGAGCAGATCGCTGTGACCGTTTACGGTCTTGAGCAGGCCGATGCCCCAGAGCGGCGCCGTGCGCCACTCACGGCCGCTCGCCTTGAAATCGGGACGCCCATCGGCGAGCTCCTCGCCCATGTCGTGCAGCAGCAGGTCGGTGTACGGGTGGATCGTCAGGTTTGCCGCTGCCTTGAGCGCGGGCTTCGGTCCCGTCTTGAGCTCCGGCACGTGGCACACGCTGCACTGGGCCTGCGAGAACAGCAGCTCGCCGCGCGCGAAGGCCGGGTCGCTCACATCGCGCCGCGCCGGCACCGCCAGCGCTTGCAGGTAGAGCGTGATATTCGTCAGCCGGCTCGGCACCACTTCGGGACGGTAAGTGTTGCCGGTGCATCCGCCCTGGCCACCGCACTTGCTCGCCGACGGCAGATCCCGGCAGGCGGTCTGCACCGCCGGACAGTTCTCCTCCGGGAACAGGAACGACGTGGCGCCGATGTCGGCCAAGAACGCGGCCGCGGTTTGCTGGCGGATGCTGGGCTGGTTCGCCTTCCAGCCGAAGCGCCCCAGAACCACCTGCTCGTTTTCCACGTCCCAGACATAGTTCGGCCTGCCCGGCATGCCGAGCTTCTCCTCGTCCCTGGCCAGGCGCAGGATGGCATCCTCGGGTACCGCCTCGAGCAGCCCCATGCCGACGACCGCAGGCGCGACGCGCGGGGAGATCATGGTGCCCGCGCCGAGCTCGCCGAACTGCAGGTCCTTGAACTCGATGTGCGGGACGCGCAGCTGGACGCGCTCGCCGTCGGCGAAGGTGACGTCGCGCGCGGTGTAGGTGAACACAGCCTGTCCTTCCGCCGGTACGCGATCCGGGATCCCACGGTTCTGCAACTGATCGCCGTAGGCCGGATGAGGCAACGGACCGCCTTCCTTGCTCTGACCGGGGATGCTCAAGCGCACCAGCACGCCCTGGCTCGCCGCGTGTCCGTCGGCGGTGGCCGCTGCTCGCCCGTTGTTGATATGGCAGTGAGCGCAGCGGTCCTCGTTGAACGTGGGTCCCAGCCCCCAGACGCCGGAGGGGTCCGGCGGGACGACCCAGGCTTCGTTGAACTGCTCCTTGCCCTTGGCGGCAGCGGCGCCCTGCTCTGCGTCGAGCATCGCGATGGGGATCGAGTACGCAGCGGGGCCGGACTCGGGGGTCGTGAAGCTATCCGCCGAGAGCGCCGCAGGGTTCAGCGCTTCATTGCCGGCCGCAGCGACGAGTCCGATGACCCCACTGCAGGCCGCGACGGCGACTGCGCGCCGCCGCCTGCGGCTGAGACCGGAGGTGGTCATCTCAGGAACGCCCTCACGCTTCCTTCACGTCTTGATGTCTTGCCGCTCGGTCACGCCGTCGGGCTCAATCCCGGTCCCACGGGCTGTGCTTCACTTCCTCCGGCAGCCAGATCGTCTCGTAGACCTTCTGCAGCTCCTTTTCCTTCTTGAGCTCATCTTCCACCGACAAATTGGCGTACTTCGCCTCCGTCGGGCTGGTATAGCGACGGGTATTCAGGCTCGGCGCGGAGATCACCTTGCGCAAGCTACCGTCGCATCTTGGGCAATTCGTGGGGCCCGGCTCACTGATCCGGTGCTGCGTCTTGTAGATCACGCTGCACGGGTCGCACGCGTATTCGTAGAACGGCACTTCAGTCCTCCTGCTTCCAGAGTGAGCGGACGTGATCGAGCGCTTGCGCCCGCGCACAGAAGATCTCTACGGGGCCTGCCGCAGCGGACTCCTTGCGACGCCGAGAAACCCTGCTCGAGCTTCGTCGATCGTTTGGCCGGTTCCGGCGCAGTCCCGCCTCAAGCCAGCGGGGCCGACCCCGCGAGGAATCGGCCCCGGTAAGGGTACTGCCAACAGCTCTTTACGCGAACCTGGTCTTGACGATATCGGCTTTCGCGCGCGTCGCCTTCTGCTGGTCGATGTTCCAGATCCGCGCGGCGTTCTGGCCGAACACCTTGCGCTTGATCTCCGGCGTGAGCTTGGGATAGCCGTAGCCCTCGACGAGCTGATCGGGGATCTGGAACTTGCGGAACGCGTCGATCTGCCATTGCGGGTTGCCCCACAGCAGCGAGTCGGTGCCCCACATCACGTAGTCGGGTCCGATGTCGCGCAGCAGCGTGCCGAGCACATGCGCGCACTCCACCGGCCGGCTCGAGACCGTGGCCGCGAACGTAGACCCCATCTCGCAGTACAGGTTCTTGCGCTGCGGCTTGAACCCCTTCAGCGCCGCCAGTTCCTGGTGATACGGCCACGCGGAATGGTAGGCGATGAAGTTGAGGTCCAGGAAGTCATCGGCGGTGGCGTCGAAATCCTCCACGTGAGCATAACGTGCATAGAACTGTCCGAACGGGATGCCCTTGTGGCAGCCGATGTTCTTGATGCCGAGCTTGCGGCACTCTTCCCAGATCGGGTACGCGCGCTTCTCGTCGTCGAACCACCAGCCCTTCTGCTTCGTAGAGTCGAACGTGTAGAGCTTCAGCCCCGACACTTTGTAGATCTCCACATACTCGTGCAGCCGCTGGATCGTCGCTTCCATCCCCTGGTTGGGCGTAAGCCCGCCGGCCAGCATGAGCGTGTTGTCGGGCCAGTTGTTGCGGACCTGGACCTGGTAGTCGATCGGGATCATGTCCTGGCCGCCGTAGTCCTCGCGGAACCCGAACGGGTTGAAGATGCCTACCGTCGTGTCGCTCTCCTTGAGGATCATCTTCCCGTAGTTCTCGACGGTCATGTCCTTGGTGCCGTTCGGCAGACCCATCGCCTTGCCCAAGTCGTCGAGCAGTTGCACGAACCACATGCCGCGCGTGGTGGTGTTCACCCCCTCGACATAGTGGCCCGGCCGGGTGCAGACGTGGCTGTGAACGTCGACGATGAAATCGCTGCTGGCGCGAGCGAGCTGAATCGCTTCGTTCTTGGCGTCGACGTCCGCGGCCTCGGCGTCATTCACCTCGAAGAACTTCATCCCTGTGACTTCGTTGGCCGCCAGCATCACGGCCGAGAAGCCGAGAGAGGACTTGAGGAAGTTGCGGCGCGACATGCCGGCTTTCTTGGCATACCCGTCCATCTTCGCGGAGATCTTGTCGCCCATATTCCCCGCCAGAAACATCGAGGTGCCGACTTCGTCGCCGTTGAACGGATCCATGGGCTGATGCTCCAGCCCCTTGAAGTGCTGAAGAATGTTGAACTCCATCTGATCTCCCCCCGAAGTGTGATTTCGATTTGGCCGATGCAGCATCGGTGCGAGCCGATGCGATCTGCCTGGCTCCCCGTAGCAGGCCCTCTCTACCCGGCTAGATGCGGGGCGGCGCTTCGTGACCGTACTCTCGGCCGCACGGAGTGTCAATGGCGGGTTCGGCGCGCTGCGTGACGGAGGGGCACCGGCCAGAATCGGCCCGATGACTCTGCACCAGGAGCTCATCCCGAAAGAGCGTCAGGTGCGCCGCCTGCTGGCCGCCGCGTGCGTCGACACTCGGTAGGACCGCCCCGGGTTCGCCCCTCTGAGTCGAAGCGAGAGTTCGACCCATCCGTTCGACGAAAGGAGAGCGGGCCGCAGCTGCCGGGGTCTCGCGTGCGGAGATCGAACGCGGTGGTGAGGATGGAAGTTCAGCGCGCCCTCCGATCTCCAGAGCTACGCGAAGCGACCGTTGTCATAGATGCGGCGCGCTGGGAATGGGGGTTGGACCCAGCCCTTTGCGCGGGTGTGCTGACTGGCTTCGAGCGAGCACGGGTAGAAGCTAGACCGGCTTCTTCGGGCCCGACATCTCAATCACCCCAACGTTGAACATCCAATCCGTGCACTGACCAAAGGAGACGGGGAGGAAACGGACGCAGGGGGCAACGACGCTTGAGATCGCACCAGTGGAGGGCTTGATGAGACTCCTCATAGAACGAGATGCAAGCGTCGTTCATCCTCGAGGAGCATCTCCGCGCGATGCGCGTGGGTGGTCAATCGAGCGGGGCCGTGCTGAAGACTTGCGGTTTTCTTGCGCTTGCTCGGCGCGCCTCACCGCTCACTGCCGCGACTTCGTTACGCCGACGAACCGCTAACGGCCCTTTCGGAAGGGGTGCCGGAGACGGCCCCGACCTGCCGGTCGGCGGAAAAGGGCGCGACCGGTTCGAAGACGAGGTTGCAGGAAACCGACACGCGCGGCCGCTGCCCTTGGTAGGTGTGCACATAATGGAGCAGCCACCCCGGGAAAACGACGAGCCGCCCAGTGCGCGGCAGCACCGTGAACGTCGTGCCGAGGACGCTTTCGAGCCCGGGCATCGGCCGTCCGTGCCGCGGGTCGACGAGTGCGAGCAAGCCCGAGGCAGGATGCGCGGTTGCGTCCGCGTCGCCCGCGTCGAGGTAGTAGACGGTTGCCCAATGCACATCAGAATGATCGTGTGGGATCGTATAGTCGCCGTTTCGCATCACCATCGCCCACGCGTGGATCCCGATGCGCATCGCAGGCAGCCGCTGCTGCCTCTCCTTCGCCAGCCCCTCGACTGTTTCGCGTACCCCCGTCACGATGCGCTGGAGGAGATCGCGGAAACAAGCCTCCGGGCGCCCGGCCAGATTCTGCGAATGCCAACCGCCGACGTTGCTGCGGTGTACCGAGGCCAGGGAGAGCGATTCGGCAACGAGCCGTCTGGTCGCATCGCGGTTGATCTCGTCCATGCCGGAGAGGTCACGCATGGACACGGGAGTGCCGAAGAGCGAGAGATCAGGCATAGAGCGAGAGAGTTTGGCTGTCTCGGGACGCTGCTCACCAGGAAGCCCGCAGAAGCGGGGGGATTCTCCCGTCTTACGCCCTGCAAATCGGCCACGTCGGGCGTCGCTGTTGTCCGAGGCGAGCGGAGACCGATCCGAGTGCGCGTCCTCGCTGCGCAGTCTTGGTTACCGGGGTTTCAATAGCATTTCAGAAGCACGATGTGTGTTACGACCGGTAACTTTAGCTGTGGAGCCGGCGAATCGATCTCACCCGCTCAGTGCGGGGACCGGCTTAGCCCGGCTTCGCCTAGCGCGTCGCTTCGTGCTTGCGCGGCCCCTGCCCTCCTCATGCCGCTGCGATTGGCTTTCGATGCCCTGTGCAGCGGAGAGCGTCACAGCCTTATCCCGTTGCGCGCCCGCCGGGACCCGATGCGTGACGAACAACATCGTCGCCTGCCCCTCGAGCAGGTTGACTGTCTTCGCGAGCTGCTCCGCCGTTTCGTCATTCAAGTCGTTCGTCGCCTCGTCGAAGGTCGGCCCTTTGGGCCGCTTGAGCAGTGCTCTGGCGATGGCGACGCGCTGCTTCTGCCCGCCGGACAGGCCAACGCCATGCTCGCCGGTTTCGCTCTGGTGCCCTCTGGGAACTGCTCGATGGTGTCGTGGTTCTCGGCCAACTTGCAGGCTTGCATCACGTCTTGGAAGCTCGCATGCGGGTTGGCGAGCACTAGGTTCTCGTAGATGGTTCCGGTGTAGAGTGTAGTTTCCCGCGTCGGTTTGTTGCCGATCGACAGAACGACTAGGTCTGCGACGCTGGATCGGCGCGAGCGCGCCGTCAGCCGTGCCCTCCCTGCAGCACGAAGAACAGCGCTGCGCGATCGTTGTCTACCCTTAGCGGCACACCGGCGATCGACCAGAGCCGATGTGAGCGCTGTCCGACGAGCCTACGCACGTTGTTGCGTGGGCTTCGTACGCAAGCAGGAGGGCTGATCATGGTGCCGAACGAAGCGCGGGTGCCAACCCCGTCCTCGATCCACGAGACGCTAGTGCGCTTGAAGACCGATGCCGGGCGCGGGCTCGCCTCGTCGGAGGCCGCACAGCGCCTCGCGCAAACTGGGCCCAACGCGCTGCAGGAAACACATGTCAGCCCGCTGCGCAAATTCGTCTCGTACTTCTGGGGCCCCATCCCCTGGATGATCGAGGTTGCCGCGGTGCTCTCGGGTGTGGTCCACCACTGGGAAGACTTCGGCATCATCGTGGCCATGCTGCTGATCAATGCAGGCGTGGGGTTCTGGCAAGAGTTCAAAGCCGACAATGCCATTGCACTGCTCAAGCAGCGTCTCGCGCTTACCGCCCGTGTGCTGCGCGACGGCCGATGGCGGGAGCTGGCGGCCGCCCAGCTCGTTCCCGGGGACATCGTGCGGGTGCGCCTCGGCGACGTCGTTCCCGCCGATCTGCTGCTGCTCGAGGGCGAGTATCTGAGCGTGGATCAGTCGGCGCTCACCGGAGAATCGCTGCCAGTGGACAAGAAGGCGGGCGACGAAGCTTACTCGGGCTCGATCGCCAAGCAAGGCGAGATGACGGCGGCGGTCACCGCCACCGGCATGCAGACCTACTTCGGCAAGACCGCGCGGCTGGTGCAACGTGCGGGGACCGTGTCGCATTTCCAGCGCGCCGTCCTGCACATCGGCAACTTTCTCATCTTGATGACACTGGCGCTGGTGGCACTGATCCTCGTCGTCGCTTTGTTCCGCCACGACCCGGTGGTCGATACACTGCTGTTCGCGCTAATCCTGACCGTGGCCGCGATTCCGGTGGCGCTGCCCGCGGTGCTTTCGGTAACCATGGCAGTGGGCGCCGAAAAGCTCGCAGTGATGAAAGCCATCGTTTCGCGTCTGGTTTCCATCGAGGAGATGGCGGGCATGGACGTGCTGTGCTCGGACAAGACCGGCACGCTGACGAAGAATGAGCTCACGCTCGGGGATCCGATCGTACTGCGCGCGCGCGACGCGGACGATCTGCTGCTCGCCGCCTGTCTCGCGTCCGAGCGCGACAGCCAGGACGCGATCGACACCGCTGTGTTTCGAGGCTGGAAGGATACTCAGTCCCTGCAGCGCTTCCAGGTGCTCGCCTTCCATCCGTTCGATCCGGTGAGCAAGCGCACCGAGGCGCAGGTCTCCGAGGGTGAGCGTCGCTTTCGCGTGGCCAAGGGGGCACCTCAGGTCATCCTCGATCTCGTCGGCTCGGACGACGCCCTGCGCCAGCGCGTGGCGAGAGAGGTCGACGCGTTGGCGGCCAAGGGTTTTCGCACCCTGGGCGTGGCGCGCAGCGACGAGGCCGATCGCTGGCAGATGCTGGGCCTGCTGCCGCTGTTCGATCCGCCGCGGGAGGACTCGGCCGCCACCATCCGGGCCGCTCGGGCGATGGGCGTCGAAGTCAAGATGGTCACCGGCGACCACCTGGCCATTGCGCGCGAGATCGCCGGGCAGCTCGATCTGGGGCGCAAGATCACGCCTGCCGACCAGTTGTTCCAAGGCTCGGGTGGAGGCGGAGACGCGCGTGCGATCGAGGCCGCCGACGGCTTCGCGCAGGTGTTCCCCGAGCACAAATTCCAGATCGTCAAAGCGCTGCAGGCGCGCGGCCACATCGTGGGTATGACGGGTGACGGGGTGAACGACGCGCCTGCGCTCAAGCAGGCCGACGTGGGCATCGCGGTGAGCGGGGCGACCGACGCCGCGCGTGCCGCCGCCGATCTGGTGCTCACCGCACCGGGACTTTCGGTCATCACCCGCGCGATCGAGGAGGCGCGCCGGATCTTCGCGCGCATGAACTCCTACGCGATCTATCGGATCGCCGAGACGGTGCGTGTGCTGCTGTTCATGACCCTTTCCATCCTGCTGTTCAACTTCTACGCGGTGACCGCGGTAATGATCGTGCTGATCGCGCTGCTCAACGACTTCCCGATCATGATGCTCGCCTACGATAACGCACCGGTGGCGGCGCGCCCGGCGCGCTGGGACATGACCCAGGTCCTGTTCGTCTCCAGCCTCCTCGGTATCCTCGGCGTGGTGGCGAGCTTCGGATTGTTCTGGATCGCCGAGGAGTACCTGCACCTGCCGCGGGCCGCCACACAGACCCTGATCTTTCTCAAGCTGCTGGTGGCCGGACACCTCACCATCTTCCTTACCCGCAACCACGGCCCGATCTGGCAAAAGCCCTATCCATCCTGGAGCTTCTTCTGGTCCACCATCGCCACCAAGGTGCTGGGCACCCTCGCGGCAGCGTACGGCTGGTTCGTAACGCCGATCGGCTGGCGCTATGCGGGGCTGGTGTGGGGCTATGCTCTCGCCTGGTTCCTGCTGAACAGCGGAGCGAAGATCCTCGCCTACCGACTGCTCGGCGACGGCGTGGCGTATCAGAAGCGTTTCGCTCGTCACCTGCATATGCCGCTTCACTCACATACGACCGGGAAAGCACGCTGAAACATGGAAAGGCCCAGAGCGGCGAGCCGCCACTCCATCGCCGAGCAGAGCGTTCCATTCTTCCGGCCGATCACGGCCGCATATGCGATGGAGGAAGCGGAGCTGGCGCTGTTCCACAAGAGCCTGAAATTTCTCGCCGAGGCCGAGAAGCTCGAGCACGGGCTGCAGCCGCGTTTCGCCACGCCAAGGGGAGTTCGTCGACCTAGGACGGCGCCTGCGCTTGCGCGACATCGGCTGCCCGGTCTATCTGCTCGAGGGCGAGGCCGACGAGATCACCTCCAAGGAGCAGGTCTTCGCTGCCGAGCATCTGGTTGGCACGCCCAAGGCCGAGATCGCAAAAGCGATCGCGCCCGGCGGACATGTCGGCCTGTTCATAGGCGAGAACATGCTGCGCGGCCGCTGGCCCGAGATCGCGCGTTGGATGCTACAGCGGGCCGCCGCGTGACGGTACACCAGATCGGCACCGGAATCGAATCGCCTGCGAAGCCCCGCCGCCCGCGCTGCTATCATCGCGAAGACGCACGTCACCGCTTCGGCGCAACGCGGGCGCGGTCGGAGCGTGCGACCTTTACCTACTCGGAATCCGCCGATGCTTCCTCCCTTCACTCAGGCGCTGATCGTCGCGAACGCGGTGGTGTTCTTGCTCGAACTTACGCTGGGCGGAACCATGCTCCGCTGGTTTGCGCTGTGGCCAGGCTACGGCGGCGGCCTTGCCGTGCTTCCTTGGACCGCGCCCTGGCAGCTCGTGAGCTACAGCTTCCTCCACGCCAGCATCATGCATTTGGCGTTCAACATGCTCGGCGTCTGGATGTTCGGCGCGGATCTCGAGCGGGTGTGGGGCCCGAAGCGATTCGCGATCCTTTACTTTGCGAGCGTGGTGAGCGCCGCCCTGGCACAGCTGCTGATCGCCGGGCTATTCGGCGGCTCGCGCGCGCCCGTGCTGGGTGCCTCGGGCGGCGTATTCGGGCTGTTGCTCGCTTATGCCGCCATGTTTCCCAACCGCACGGTTGTGCTGCTGTTCCCGCCGATTCCCATGCGTGCGCGCACGTTCGCTCTGGTGTATGGGCTGCTCGAGCTGATATTGGGCGTGACCGGCTTGCAAGTGGGAGTCGCGCACTTCGCCCACCTCGGCGGCATGGTGGGCAGCTATCTCGCCATGCAGTACTTCCGCGGCCGCCCGCCCTTCGGACGCAGGTGAGCGCCGATCCGTGCGCCGCGAACTGGTGGCGGAAAGCGGCGCGCAAGAGATGCGTTCCGGCCGCCTCAGCGGCGCGTGACCGTATAGCGAAATTCGTGCGGCTGTTAGCTCGTCACGGGGCTACGCACCCGATGCCGTTCAGGCTGAGTACGGTACCGGCGCCCGCTCTGTCCCGGTTCGGCTGCCCGAAAGCGGTGGTTGCAGGGCGCCGCACCGTTCGAGCCACGCCGGCTCTGGTTCAGCGCGAGATCAGGTGCGCCTGGTTAACGTCTTTGCCGACGCAGCGGAAGGCACTGCTTCACCACCAGCTGCTGAGTCGTTCGGAACTCATGCGATCGATTTTCCCCGTTTCCGCGTTCACGTCGACCTGGGCGGTGCGCCCATCCTCGGTCGTAAAGTAGTAGCGGTAATAGGGCCTGCCGAGCCAGGTCAGGCTGTACGCCATCTTCTGCATCTTGCTGTAGGTGATTGCGGTGGCGGCCGTGGCGCGCGCCGACGCTTCCGGCACGCTCTTGCGGCTGCTCAGCATCTGGTAGTCCCGTCCCCCGAGCCGCCCCTCCACGCCGGCGAGGGTGCCGTTCCTACAGTCCAACTTCCAGCTCCTGTCTTGTGGTCCGACCATGCTGATTTCGAATCCGGGTCCCGCGGCACCGTGCTCGACGGTCCAGCCCGTCACGATACCCTGATGCTGCTGCTTTGCGGCCTGAAGGCAACCGTTGAGCGCATCGTCCGTGCTCGACTGAGCGAAGACCGGGCCGCAGAGACCCAAGAGCGTGCCGCTCAGCGCTGCTCCAAATAACGTTCGCATAAGACCTCCTGCATGTGCATTGACGTGGACACTCGGGCCAGCCCCGAGGAGGTGTAAGCCGCATGTCATGAACTCGCCTGATCACCGGCGCTTCCGCGCATGCACCCGAGCCTCGGCGGTTTGCAACACGCACTGAGCCCGTGCACCGCGTGACAGCGCCACTCGTCCGGACAGATAGCGGCATTCGCTTATGTACTGACACCGGCGGCCTAGCCGTTGTTCCCTGAGAGCACCTAATCCTGTGACCGCAGAGGTCTCAGCGCGAATCTCTCGATCAAAGTCGTGGTCAACGGGCCGGGTTCCGCGCTCGTTGCCATCTCGGCGATGGTCGCCTACGACCTTACCGGGACTTGCGCTCAAACTTGAGCCTCGCGCAATTGCCTAACACGAGCCACAGCACCCCCGGCGTTCGGCCGACCCCTCCTCGCGAAAACCGGGGTCTGACCCCGGTTTCCGGGAGGAGGGGTGGCACGCGAAGCGTGACGAGGTGGTTAGCCATTTTCGCAAGCGTCAATAGCGGCCGCAGTGCGGATTGGCCTGACGAGCGCGGCGGCGATGGCAGTTCAGAGAGAGAAACGCGTGAGTACTTCGGTGGAGTAACGCGGCACTACGTCGTTCGATCCAATCGTCACAGCTCACCGACGGCAGCCGTGGGAAAGTGGGGCGACTGAGCCGGCTTGTACCGAGGCCTAAGCGGCATCGTCGCTCTCCATTGACTTTCGTCAACAACCAGTGGCTGCGCGAGGAAGAACATCACTTCCAGACAGGCAGCGCGCTGTGCGCGCCTTCCTTTTGGAGGCTCGGGCTGGGAGCGAGCACAAGCCAAGCGACGGAACCGATCATGGCGACGACCCGCACCGACGACGTGACCCAAACCGCCAGACCCGCATCGCCATCGAGAACGCTGGTTGGGCTTACCTCCGAGCAAGCGCGCCAGCTGCTCGACCGATACGGCGAGAACGCGATCCGTGAAGAGCACATTACTCTGGCCGGCCGCCTGCTCCGGTATTTCTGGGGTCCGATCCCATGGATGATCGAAACCGCCGCGGTGCTCTCGGGCGCAGCGCAGCGCTGGGACGACTTCGCCATCATCGTGGTGATGTTGGTCCTCAACGCCGGCGTCGGTTTCTGGGAGGAGCACAAGGCCGATAATGCAATCGACGCGCTGAAGCGGCGGCTCGCGCCGAGCGCACGCGTGCTGCGCGACGGCAAGTGGGCGGACCTGCCGGCGCGCCTGCTCGTGCCGGGCGACGTCGTGCTCGTGAAGCTCGGCAACATCGTACCGGCCGATCTCGAGCTGCGCGAGGGCGCCTATCTGAGCGTCGACCAGTCCGCGCTCACCGGCGAGTCGCTGTCAGTCGACAAGACGGCGGGCGACGCCACGTATTCCGGCTCGATCGTGCGCCAAGGGGAAATGCGCGCGGTCGTGACCGCAACGGGGATGAACACCTATTTCGGCAAAACGGCACGGCTGGTGGCTGCGGCCGAGCAGCGCTCGCATTTTCAGCAGGCGGTGCTGCGGATCGGCAATTTCCTGATCATGACGACCCTCGCTCTGGTCAGCTTGATCCTGATCGTGGCGCTGTTCCGTCACAGCCCGCTGGTCCAGACGCTGCTGTTCGCCCTCATTCTGACCGTCGCCGCGATCCCGGTCGCGTTGCCCGCCGTGCTCTCGGTGACGATGGCGGTCGGCGCAGCGAAGCTTGCCGAGATGAAGGCGATCGTCTCCCGGCTCGTCTCCATCGAAGAGATGGCCGGGATGGACATTCTGTTCTCGGACAAGACCGGTACGCTGACGCGCAACGAGCTGAGGCTCGGCGATCCGGTTCTCGTCGCCGCAGCCGACCGAGCCGAGCTGCTCGTCGCCGGTGCGCTTACATGCGAGCGCGAGGCGCCCGATGCGATCGATGCGGCGATCCTCGCAGCGCTCGGTGACGATCGCGCGCTTGGTGGCTTCGAGGTCCTCCATCTCGTGCCCTTCGACCCGGTACGCAAGCGCGCCGAAGCCGAGGTACGCTCGGGCGGCGTGAGTTTCCGCGTCGCCAAGGGCGCGCCCCAGGT
>Ga0335083_10003680_pt1 | contig 19758 bp, 17 predicted proteins | sample Lox_Sample_42_FD_206716 | JGI IMG/M metagenome (GOLD analysis project Ga0335083, IMG submission 206716) | Soil microbial communities from Loxahatchee National Wildlife Refuge, Florida, United States - Lox_Sample_4.2 | ecosystem: Environmental > Terrestrial > Soil > Wetlands | place: USA...
GGGCGTGTGATGGTCGGTGATCACGACCTCCATCCCCAGCGCGAGCGCGGCCTGCACCTCGTCCACCGCGCCGATCCCGCAGTCCACGCTGACGAGCAGCGAGGTGCCGCGTGCTGCCAGCCGCCGGATCGTGGCGGCGCTGAGCCCGTAGCCGTCGCCGGCGCGGTCGGGCAGGTACCAGTCGACGTCACCGCCGAGGCGACGCAGCGCCGTCACCAGCAGCGCCGTCGAGCACACCCCGTCTACGTCGTAGTCGCCGTGCACGGTGATGCGCCCCCCCTCGTCGAGGTGGCGGGCGACGCTCGCGACGGCCGCTGAGATGCCCTCGAAGCTGCCTGGGTCGTGCTCCTCGTCGGCGTCCAGGAAGGCCCGCGCCCGCGCCGGCTCGCCGAGCCCGCGCCGCACGAGCGCCTGGGCCAGCGCGTCGCTGACCGACAGCTCCCGGCGCAGCCGCGCCGTCGCCGCCGGCGGGCATGGCGGTATCTCCAGGCGCCATCGCTCCATGCGGGCGAGGGTACGGGCGCGCAGGGACGGAATCGGCGCACCACGGCGGCCCGCCCTGGCAAGACCGATGGCCTGGGACGTCGGCTAGATGTGCTCTGGAGGGGCCTGCCGGCCGGCGCGTTCGCGGCGCATGCCCTCGAGGTACACCAGGGCGATGCCAAGCAGGGCTCCGGGGACGGCGTACAGGACCACCGCGATGGTGGTCTCCTTTTCACCCGGCACGCGGAATTCCGAGAACTTGATCGTGGCGATGATCAGCCCGACGATCGCCGCGCCGAAAAGCGACCCGAGAAAGGCGCCCACGATCCCGCCCCAGAAGCGGTCGGGCACGAAGATCGTGAAGTGCCAGATCGCGAGCCCCATCATCACCCAGCCGAGCATTGCCATCAGCGCGACCTCCCGTGACGGCGGTTGCGCGGGCGGCGTTTCGGGCGTGCCTTGGGCTCGTCCTTCAGCACCAGGTCCTCGGGCGTGAGGTCGGCGGCGGGGTCACGCTGGGGCGCGGCCTCGTCGGGCGCCGGCGCCTGAGGCGTCTCGCTCTCTGCGGCCTTGGCCTTCGGCGGCTTAGGCGGCGCGGCGGTGGCGGCGCGACCGCCGTTGCCCTTGCGGGCCCCGGTCGAGGTCTCGTCGTCGACACCGAGGTCGGCCACCATCTCCTGGAACTCGTCGCGGGAGACCTGCTGGCCCGGTTCCCCGGGGGAGGGCGGCCTGCCGCTGCGGGTGCGCCGGCGCTTGGCTTCGGGCTCGACGTCCTCGGGGGCGCCGGCCGCGGTGGTGGCGTAGGCCGGCACGAAGCCGTTTTCGCGCACGATCCGCTCTCGCCGGGCACGGTAGCCGGGCTCGCGCTCCTTCCAGTGGGTCAGGACCGGCGAGGCGATGAAGATCGAGGAGTACGCCCCGGAGGCGATCCCCACCATCAGCGCGAAGGCGAAATCCTTCAGCGTTTCGCCGCCGAAGAACAGCAGCGCCAGCACCGGCAGCAGCGTGCAGAAGCTGGTCGCCAGCGAGCGTGTCAGCACCTCGGACATCGAGCGGTTGACGATCTGCGAGAACGCCGCCCGGGGCATTCGCGGGACGTTCTCTCGCACCCTGTCGAACACGATGATCGTGTCGTAGAGCGAATACCCGAGGATCGTCAGCAGCGCCGCCACGGTCGCGGTGGTGACTTCGCGTCCCGTCAGCGAGTACACGCCCGAGGTGATCAGCAGGTCGTGCATCAGGGCGATCAGCACGGGCACGGCGTACTTCCATTCGAAGCGCAGCGCGATATACGCCGAGATCACCAGCAGCGAGGCGATGATCGCGATGATCGCGCTGTTGGCGACGGTTCTCCCGAACGTCGGCCCGATCGAGGTCGACGAGAAGTTCTTCGTGCCGGGTTTGAAGTCGGCGCGTCCGTAGGTCCCGCTGCCGAACTTCCGTTCCAGCGCTTCCTGGACCTTGTCGACCTGTTCGGGACCGAGCGTCTTGGTCGAGATCTGGTAGCCGCTGCCGCCCACGTTGGGGTTGGTGATCTTCTGGACCTCGGCGTTGCCGAGGCCCTGTGCGGCCATCACCTGCGCGACTTCGTTCTCCGACACGGGGTGCACGAAGGCCGTCTGGATGCGGGTGCCGGACTTGAAGTCGATGCCGAAGTTCAGGCCTTTGCCGCCGATCGCCAGCGCGCCGACCAGCAGGATCGTTCCCGACAGCGCGAAGAACCACTTCGAGTGACCCATGAAGTCGAAGTGCCAGCCCCGGCCCCGGCGCGGGGAGGCGCCCAGCGCGGCGGGGTGGCTGACGAAGCGCGAGCGGCCCATCGCACCGAGCGCGGCCTGCGTGGCGAGCACGGCGGTGAACAGCGACACCAGCGTGCCGACCCCGAGCGTGAACGCGAAGCCCTTCACTTCGGCGGTCGCGAGCGCGAACAGGATGAAGGCCGTCATGAACGTCACGACGTTGGCGTCGACGATCGCCGCGAAGCCCCGTTTGTAGCCGGTCGCGATCCCGGAGACCACCGATCTGCCGTTTCGTATCTCCTCCTTGACCCGCTCGAAGATCACGATGTTGGCATCCGCACACACGCCGATCGTGAGGATCAGGCCGGCGATGCCGGGCAGCGTCAGCGTGATCGGGATCAGCTTGATCAGCGCGAAGAAGTAGATGCCGTAGATCAGCAGCCCGCAGACCGCGATCAGGCCCAGCACGCGGTAGAAGACGAGCAGGAACAGGCACACCACGGCGAAGCCCACGAGCCCGGCGATCAGGCCCTGTTCGAGAGCGGTTTTGCCGAGCGTGGCCGATACCTGCGAGCGCGAGATCAGCTTCAGGCGCAGCGGCAGCGCGCCGGACTGGAGCTCGTTGGCGACGTTCTGCGCAGTGGTGATCGTGAAGCCGCCGGAGATCTGCGAGCCGGTGGCGGCGTCGATCCCTTCGGGGTACTGCGTGTAGTCGATCGAGGGGACGGTGATGAGCTGCCCGTCGAGCTCGACGGCGAAGTGCTGCAGCGCCTCCGCCTTGCTGACACCCGGCAGCTGGGCTTCCTGGCCGCGGCGCGCGATGTTCCTGGTGATGCGTTCGAAGATCCCCTTGCCTTTGCCGGTGAAGCCGAAGGTCACGTTCGGCTGGCCTGTGCCGCCGGCGCCTTCGTCGAAGCCCTGCTGCGGGTTGGTGATGTCCGACCCTTTGAGCGCCGGGTCGTCGTTGAGGACGTAGTAGCTGTTGGGGCTCTTGACGGTGACCTTGCCCGCTTCGTTTTCGATCGGGTGGGCCTGCACGATCACCGTGCCCGGGTTCACGCGCACGGCCTTGAGCTTGGCGCCCTTGGGCGCCTTCAGGTCGCCGTACAGGTTGGCTTCCGTTTCTTCGGGCCCGCGCAGCACCTTTTCGTGGGCGGTGTCGAGCAGGTACCAGCTGCCGTAGATGCACCCGTTCTTCTGTTCGGGCGTGCAGCCGGGGGTCCAGGTGGTGTCGTTCTTGCGCAGGATCGCCGGCCGTTTCGCCGCCCGCAGCACGGCCTGGTACTGGGACAGCCCGGCGGTGGCCCCACCCGCGCCCTCGTTGGTGGCGTCGCCCGTGACGGTGCCCACGCTGGGTTCGGCCTTGCCGCTGGGGCCGATGACGTTCGTCTCCCAGTCGTAGAAGTTCAGCTGGGCGGTCGTGCCGACCGCTTCCTGGGCGCGCTTGACGTTGTGCACATCCGGCAGCGCGACGTCGATTTCGTCGCTGCCCGAGCGCTGGATTTCGGGCTGGGAGACGCCGATCTGGTCGACGCGTTTGCGCATGATGTTGATCGCCCGTTCGAGCGATTCGGTGTTGACCTTCGACTGCGCCGTGGGCTTGGCCTGGTAGACGAGCTCGACGCCGCCCTTGAGGTCGAGGCCGAGGCGCGTCGGCTTGGTCGCGATCACGGCGAGCGAGGCCGCGACCAGCCCGAACACGAGGAGCAGGATCAGGATGTTGCGCCGGCGGTCGGTCATGGGCCCGAGATCAGACTACTTGTCGGGGGTCAGCACGAGCAGCAGTCCGCCGTCGTCGTCGTAGGCCGGGAACATGTCCGCTTTCGCGTTCGCCACGACGTCGCGTTCACCGCTGACCTCCACCGGCACCTCGAGCGCGCGCACGCCCCACTCCAGCACCGTCTCGACGGGGTCGTCGCCGTTGGAGAAGCTCAGCCCGAGGACCTCCTCGACGCGCTGGCCGATCACCTCTTCCTCCTCCAGCCCGGTGAAGGCGAAGGAGTTCTTCCCGCAGCCCACGATCCGGCCCTCCCCGTCGCACACGAAGAACGCGGCGTCGGGTGCCGGGTAGTAGTCGTCGAGCAGTTCGAAGAGAAACGCGAAGCCGCACTTGGAGCAGCCCTTGGGCTGTCTGGTGAAGCCGATGTTACGGTCGAGCTCGCTCGTCCGATGGCCGCAGTTGGGACAGATGAAGGGGTGGGTCATGGTTGGGTACACAGACTACGAAAGGCTCGGCGGGAAGGCTGCCGGACCCAAACGCTGCCAGATTCGTCTCAGCGGCTGTTAAAAGAGCGCTTGGCCGAGCTCCCGGGGAGCGGCCAGGCCGAGGTGGGCGAAGGCCGCCGCGGTCGCCGCCCGGCCGCGCGGCGTGCGCTTGATCAGCCCCTCCTGCAGGAGGTAGGGCTCGTACACGTCCTCGATCGTGTCCTGCTCCTCCCCCACCGCCACGGCCAGCGTCGAGAGCCCCACGGGGCCGCCGGCGAACTTTACGCAGATCGCCTCCAGGATCCTGCGGTCCAGGCGGTCCAGGCCCAGCGAGTCGACCTCCAGCATCTCCAGCGCGGCGCGCGCGGCGGGGGCGCCGACGACGCCGTCGAGGCGGACCTCGGCGTAGTCGCGCACGCGCTTGAGCAGGCGGTTGGCCACGCGCGGCGTGCCGCGGCTGCGGGAGGCGATCTCGTGGGCTCCCTCGTCCTCGATGTCGATCTCGAGGATCCTCGCGGAGCGGCGCACGATCACCGCCAGCTCGCCGACGGTGTAGGGCTCCAGGCGGGCCTGGATGCCGAAGCGGTCGCGCAGCGGGGTGCTCAGCAGGCCCGTGCGGGTCGTGGCCCCGACGAGTGTGAACGGGGGCAGCTCGAGCGTCACGACGCGGGCGCCGGCGCCCTGCCCGACGGTGATCGGCAGCCGGTGGTCCTCCATCGCCGGATAGAAGGTCTCCTCCAGCGTGCGTGCGAGGCGGTGGATCTCGTCCACGAAGAACACCGAGCGTGGCTCCAGCGCGGTCAGGAAGGAGGCGATGTCGCCCTTGCGCTCGAGCGCGGGACCGGCCGTGGCGACGAACGGCACCTCGAGCTCGGCGGCCACGATCTGGGCGAGGGAGGTCTTGCCCAGGCCGGGCGGCCCCGCGAGCAGCAGGTGGTCGAGCGCCTCGCCGCGGGCGGCGGCGGCCTCGATCGCGACGGCCAGCTGGTCGCGCAGCGAGTCCTGCCCGACGAACTCCTCCAGCCGCGCCGGGCGCAGCGAGCGGTCGAGCTCGTCCTCGGCGACGAGGTAGGGGGTCTGGATGCGGGTGCTCGAGGCGGGCACGGGCTCAGGCACCCGCCCGCGCCAGGCGCAGGGCGCCGGAGATCAGCTCCTCGGGGCTGTCTCCGTCGGCGTCGGCGAGCAGCTCGTCGGCCTCGTCGGGGGCGTACCCGAGCTCGACCAGCCCTGCGCGGGCGAGCTCCAGCGGCGTGCCGGGTCGTCCACGGCGTGCGATCAGGGGCACTCGTGCCGGCCCCCCCGGGTCGGCCGGCGCAACCTTCTCGCGCAGCTCGACGATGATCCGCTCGGCCGTGCGCTTGCCGATCCCGGGCACCGCACGCAGGCGGTCGGCGTCGCCCGCCGCGAGCACCGCCACGAGCTCTTCCGGGGGCGTCACGCTCAGCACCGCCAGCGCGACCTTCGGCCCGACCGCCTGCACCGTGAGCAGCATCTGGAACAGCTCCCGCTCGTGCAGGCTGTGAAAGCCGTACAGGGTGAGCGTGTCCTCCCGCGAGATCAGGTGTGTGTTGAGCGTGACCGTCTCGCCCTGCGGCGGCAGCCGCCGCAGCGTCTGGGCGGACACGGCGGCGCGGTAGCCGACGCCCGCGCACAGCACCACCACGTGGTCGGATCCGCGGATCGCGAGCTCGCCCTGCAGCAGGTCGATCATCGCGCCGCCTCCGCGTGCGCGCCGGCCCCGGTCTGCGCCACGGCTCCCGCGTGCGCGCCGGCCCCGGTCGCCTCCACGGCTCCCGCGTGCGCGCCGGCCACCGCCAGCGCCGACGCCAGGGGCGCGCGGTTGACGTGGCAGACGGCCACCGCGAGGGCGTCGGCGGCGTGGTCGGGGCGCGGCTCCTCGGCGAGTCCCAGCAGCGCGGTCACCATCCGCCCGACCTGCTCCTTGGGGGCGCGCCCGTTGCCGCACACCGCCCCCTTGACCTGCTGGGGGGTGTAGCTGAAGCACTCCACGCGGCGCTGGCCGGCGGCCAGCATCACGGCGCCGCGCGCCTGCCCGACGGCGAAGGCGGTGCGGACGTTCTGGCCGAAGTAGAGCTGCTCGAGCGCCACCGCCTGGGGCTCATGTTCCTCCAGCAGGGCCTCCACGCAGGCGTGGATCTCGGCCAGCCTGAGCTCCTGTGCAAGCTCCGCGGCGGTCTCGATCACGCCGCCGTCGCGCGCCAGCAGCCGGCCCCGGCGGCGCTCCACGACGCCGTATCCGGTGCTCGCCAGGCCTGGGTCGACACCGAGCACGATCATGGGCAGTGATTCTGCGCGGCTGCCCGGACGCCTGCCTGTCGTACTCTTGGCCGGCGCTATGGCTGACGAGGAGATCGACTTCGCGAGCGCGGGGCTGCTCGAGGGGCTCGAGGGCGCCGACCGCCAGGAGCGCCTCGCGCTGCTGCGCCAGCTGGCCGCCACCGGCGTGCCGCTCGAGGAGCTGCGGCGCAACGTCGAGGTCGGCAGGCTCGTGTTCCTGCTCGCTGATCGCGTGATCGGGGGCCCGCGCCACCTGACCGCCGCCCAGGTGGCCGAGCGCAGCGGCGTCAGCATCGACTTCCTGCTCGCCTGCCGCCGTGCGATGGGCGTGCCGATCCCCGAGGCCGGCGAAGCGGCCTTCGCCGACAACGACGTCGAGGCCGCCCGCCGCAGCCTCGTGGCAACCGAAGCGGGCATCTCCGAAGAGGACCTGCTGGAGCTGCTGCGGGTGCTCGGCCGGGGGCTGGCGCAAGCCGCCGAAACGATGCGCGCGCTGCCGTTGAAGCTGGTCCTGCGCGCCGGGATCAGCGAGCGCGAGCTGGCCCAGCACTACGGCGAGACGGTGGCCCGCCTGTACCCGCTGGTGGACCCGCTGATGAGCGACATCCTCGCCCTGCACCTGCGCCACGCCACCGAGACCGAGATCGTGGGCGCCGCCGAGCGCGACGGCGGCAGGCTGCCCGGCTCGCGGCGCGTGGTGGTGGGCTTCGCCGACCTCGTCGGATTCACGAGGCTGGGTGAGGAAGTCGCGCCCGATGAGCTGGGCCGCCTGGCCACGCGCCTGGAAGCGATCGCGCTGGAGGCGGCCGCGCCGCCCGTGCGGCTGGTGAAGACGATCGGCGACGCCGCGATGCTCGCCTCGCCCGAGCCCGAGCCGCTGCTGGAGGCGGCGCTGGGGCTGATCGACGCCGCCGAAGCCGAGGGCGGGGACTTCCCCCAGCTGCGCGCCGGGGCGGCGCTCGGGGACGCTCTGGCGCGGGGCGGCGACTGGTTCGGGGCGCCCGTGAACCTCGCCAGCCGCATCACCTCGGTCGCGCGCCCCGGGAGCCTGCTGGTGGACGGCGAGCTGTACGAGTCGGTCGGCACCGCCTACCGCGGCTCGTTTGCAGGCGAGCGGCGGCTGAAGGGGATCCGCCAGCCCGTGGCGCTGTTCAGGATGCGACGAGCGGAGGGCGGGTAGCCCCCGCGGCCCCCCGCGACACCTCGTCCTCGTCCCACAGGCGCCAGGGCGCCTCCCCCGAGTCCCACAGCTCGTTCAGCGCGAGTGCGTCCTTGAGCGTGTCCATGCACTGCCAGAAGCCGCGGTGGCGGAACGCGCGCAGGCCGCCGGCCGCCGCCACGCGCCGCAGCGGCTCGCGCTCGAGCACGCTGTCCGGTGAGAGCTGCTCCAGGAACTCGCGCTGCAGGCAAAAGAAGCCGCCGTTGATCCAGTGCTCGGAGCGGGGCTTCTCCTCGAATGCGAGTACGCGGTCCTCGGTGTCCAGGCGGGCGACCCCGAACTGCAGGCGGGGACGCACGACGGTGACCGTGGCCGGGGCCCCATGGGAGCGGTGGAAGCGCTGCAGCTCGCCGAGGTCGACGTCGGCGAGCCCGTCCGAGTAGGTCACGCACAGGCTGTCCTCGCCCTCCAGGTGGCGGCCCGCCAGCAGCACGCGCCCGCCCGTGTTGGTGTCGGCGCCGGTGTCGAGCACCTCGACGGCTACCCCGGCGGGCCAGCGCTCCCGTGAGGCGAAGCGCTCGATCAGCTCGCCGCGGTAGCCGGCGGCGAGCACGAAGCGCTCGAAGCCCTGGGCGGCGTACAGCCGGATCACGTGCCACACGATCGGGCGCCCGCCGACCTCGACGAGCGGCTTGGGCACCTCGCTGGAGTGCGCCCGCAGGCGCGTGCCGCGCCCGCCGCAGAGGATCACCACCGGCGGGCGGGGCGCCATCAGCCGGCGACGCGCTCGAGGACCTCGGAGGCGATGTCGAAGTTGGCGTGGACCGCGCCGACGTCGTCGTTGTCCTCGAGCAGCTCGATCAGCCGCATCAGCTTGCCGGCGTGGCCCTCGTCGATCGGCACGAGGCTCGAGGGCCGGTAGACCATCTCGGCGCTCTCCATCTCCACGCCGGCGTCCTCCAGCGCCTGGCGCACGGCGCTGAAGTCGGCGGGCTCGGTGACGACCTCGAACACGTCCTCGTCGGCGGAGATGTCCTCCGCGCCCGCCTCGATCGCGACCATCAGCTCGTCTTCGGAGTAGCGCGAGCCGTCGATCACGATCGCGCCCTTCTTGTCGAACAGGTAGGCCACCGACCCGGGCTCCCCCATGCTGCCGCCGTTCTTGGAGAAGATGTGGCGCACCTCCGCGCCGGTGCGGTTGCGGTTCTCGGTGAGCGTCTCGACCAGCACCGCCACGCCCCCGGGGCCGTAGCCCTCGTACAGGACGCTCTCGATGCCGTCGGCGTCGGCGCCGCCGCCCGCGCCCTTGGCGATCGCCCGCTCGATGTTGTCCTTCGGCATGGAGGCTTCCTTGGCCTTGCGGATGGCCAGGTCGAGCGCCGAGTTGCCGACGGGGTCGCCGCCGCCGTCGCGGGCAGCCACCGTGATCGCGCGGGAGAGCTTCGAGAACTGGGCTCCGCGGCGGGAGTCCACGACTGCCTTCTTGTGCTTGATGGAAGCCCACTTGGAATGCCCTGACATGACTCCAGTGTATGTCCAGGGCCACGTAGGATGGCGGCGTGGGCACCCGCGTGGACCCTGGGATCTTCAAGGCCTACGACATCCGGGGCCTGTACGGCGAGCAGATCGACGCCGACCTCGCCGAGCAGATCGGTCGCGCGTTCGCGCGCGTGCTCGGGGGGCTCGCCGGCAAGGCCCCGGGCCAGCTGCGGGTGGGCATGGGCCACGACATGCGCCTGACCGCCCCCGAGCTCGCGGCCCGCTACTGCCAGGGGATGGTGGCCGAGGGAGTGCACGTGCTCGACGCCGGCCAGGTGGGGAGCGAGGTCGTCTACTTCCTGGTGGGCTCGCGCGAGCTCGACGGCGGGCTCATGTGCACCGCCTCGCACAACCCCAAGGCCTACACGGGCGTGAAGCTGATACGCGAGGGGGCGCTGGCGCTGTCCGGCGACGAAGGCATCCAGGAGATCCGCGCCGAGGTCGAAGCGGTGCAGGACGGCACGGGCGCAGCGGGCGCCCACGACACCGGCGGCGGCGCGGCGGCAGCGGCGGCGGCGGCGGCGGCGGGGAGCGTCGAGCAGGTAGACCTCGCCGGCGAATACCAGCAGGCCACGATGCGGTTCATCGACCCGAACGTGGTGCGGCGCGGAAAGCGGCTGAAGGTGGTGGTGGACGGGGCCAACGGCATGGCCGGCCCAACGGTGGGGCCGCTGCTGGACGAGCTCGGGCTGGACCTCGTGAAGGCATACTGGACGCCCGACGGGAACTTCCCCGACCACGAACCCAACCCCCTGCTCGAGGAGAACCGGCGCTTCATCGTGGAGCAGGTGCGTGAGCAGCAGGCGGACCTGGGGATCGCCTGGGACGGGGACGCCGATCGCTGCTTCTTCATCGACGACCATGGACGTTTTGTGCCCGGCGACTTCCTCACGGCGCTGCTGGCGGAGTCGCTGCTGCGCAGGCACCCGGGGGAGGCGATCCTGTACGACGTGCGGGCCTCCTGGGCGGTCCCCGACACCGTCACGCGCGCCGGCGGGCGGGCGTTCATCAACCGCGTAGGGCACGCCTTCTTCAAGACGAGGATGCGGGCGGAGGGCTCGCTGTTCGGGGGCGAGGTGTCCGGCCACTACTACTTCCGCGACTTCTACTGCGCCGACTCGGGCACGCTGCCGGCGCTGCTGGTGCTCGAGCTGCTGGCCCGCGAGGGGGTGCCGATGTCGCAGCTGCTGGAGCCCTACCGCTCGCGCTACTTCATCTCGGGGGAGGTCAACTCGAGGGTCGACGACCCGGCGGCCAAGATCGAGGAGATCGCGGCGCGCTACAGCGACGCCAAGCAGGGCCGCCTCGACGGCATCTCGATCGACTACGAGGACTGGCACTTCAACGTGCGCGCCTCCAACACCGAGCCGCTGCTGCGACTGTGCCTGGAGTCGCTCGTCTCGCCCGAGGACATGGAGCGCCGCCGCGACGAGGTGCTCGCCGTGATCCGCTCGTGAGCGAGGAGGACGACCGCGCCGAGCGGGAGGCGCTGGCGGAGGCGGCCGCCGCCGGGATCCACCGCCTGGCGGTGCCGACCCCCTTCATGGTGGGGCGGGTCAACGCCTACCTGATCGAGGACTCGCCGCTGACGCTGGTGGACTCGGGGCCCAACTCGGCCAAGGCGCTGGACGAGCTGGAGCAGCAGCTGAACGCCCGCGGCCACGCGGTCGAGGACCTCGAGCTGCTGATCGTCAGCCACCAGCACATGGACCACTTCGGGCTCGCCTCGATCCTCGCCCGGCGCTCCGGGGCGGAGGTGGCCGCGCTCGAGCCGCTGGGCGGCTACCTCGCCTCCTACGGCCGCGAAACGGACCTCGACGACGCCTTCGCGGAGGGCATCATGCTGCGCCACGGGATCCCCCAGGAAGTGGTCACCGCGCTGAGGGCGGTGTCGGCGGGCTTCCGCGCCTGGGGCTCGGCGGTGGAGGTGACGAGGCCCCTGTCGGACGGCTCGGAGCTGGTGCTGGGCGACCGCACGCTGCGCGTGCTGCACCGTCCCGGCCACAGCCCCTCGGACACGGTCTTCTACGACGAACGCCGCTCGACGATGCTGGCCGCCGACCACCTGATCGCCCACATCTCCTCCAACCCCCTGCTGGCCCGCCCGCTCGGCCAGGAGCCCGACCCCGACGGTCCCCGCCCGCAGGCGCTGCTGACCTACATGGCCTCGCTGGAACAGACCCGCGCGATGGACCTCGGCCTCGTGCTGCCCGGCCACGGACGCCCGATCCGCGACCACGTCGCGCTCATCGACGAACGCTTCCGCATGCACGACCGGCGCGCCGAGCGGATCCACCGGCTGATCGCCGAACAGCCCCGCAGCGCACACGAGATCGCCCACGAGCTGTGGGGCAATGTCGCCGTCACCCAGGCCTACCTCACCCTCTCGGAGGTGCTGGGACACGTCGACCTGCTGCTGCGCGACGGGCGCGCGATCGAAGAGGAGCGCGACGGCGTGGTGCGTTTCCGCGCGGCATAGCCCGACGCGGCCGGCCGGTCGTTCGGCGCGGCCGGTGCCGTGGCGCGATGATGTGCCCGCCGTGAACGTTCCCGTCCAGCAGGGGCTGCTCGTCATCGCCGACATCGGCGGATACACGCGCTATCTGAGCGGGGTGGAGCTCGAGCACTCCCACGACATCCTGGCCGACCTGCTTGCGGCGGTATCCGCTCGACTCGAGTCCCGGCTCGTGCTGGTCAAGCTCGAGGGCGACGCGGTGTTCTGCGCGGGCCACACCGCCACGCTCGTGGAGGACCTCACCGACTGCTACGGGAGCTTCGCGAACCGGCAGCGGACGATCGTCCTCAACACCACCTGCGCCTGCGACGCGTGCCGGCGCATCCCGGATCTCAACCTGAAGTTCGTCGCTCACCACGGCTCGTTCGTCGAGCACGAGGTCGCCGGGCGCACGGAGCTCATGGGCCCGGACGTGATCGCCGTCCACCGGATGCTCAAGAACAGCGTCCCCGAGCGGACCTCGATCAACGCGTACGCCTTCCTGAGCAGCGCCTGCGTGGAGGGTCTCGGGCTCGATCCCGCGGGCCTGCTGCCCCACACCGAGCACTACGAGGACATCGGCGAGCTGTCCGGGTTCGTGCTCGACATGGAGGAGCTTCTGAGGACCCACGACGATCGTAGGCTGACCGACGAGGACGCCCTGCTCGTCTACAGCGCCGAGGTCTCCGCCTCCCCGGGAAGGGTGTGGCGCGCGATGACCGATGCACAGGAGCAGCTGCGCTGGCGCGTGGGGGCAACCGCAGTCGAGACCGACCGCGAGCCGGGCGTCGGGGCGAAGACCCACTGCGTCCACGGGCGCACCGCCATCACCCAGGAGATCGTCGCCTGGCACCCCGAGAGCCACTTCTCGTTCGCCGAGCGCAACCCGCTGGGTCCCTGCCTGTACACGATGGAAGTGGAGCCCCGCGCCGACGGCGCCAGCCGCGTGACGTGGCGGATCGCACTGGCCGGCGGGCGCGCCCAGCGGCTGCTGTACCGGTTCGCGGGATCACGCATGCGCGACGCCCTCCAGGCCAACTTCGACTCGTTCGGGAGCTTCGTGGAGGACGAGTCCGGGGCCACCGCCGGGGCGGGAGGAACCGCCGAGTCCTGATCGGCCTTCCTCAGCCTCGGCTGAGCTCGGGCCCCTGCCGCGCCGCCGAACCTCCGACGAGGCTGAGGAAGGCGCGATGGAGGCGGTCGTCCCGGCCGAGCTCGGCGTGGAAGCTGACCGCGAGCAGCGACCCCTCGCGGGCCGCCACCGGGTGCCCCTCCAGCGACCCCAGCACCTCCACGGCGCGTCCGTGCTCTGCGATCCAGGGCGCACGGATGAAGATCGCCCGCAACGGACCCCCGGGGACGCCGGCGAGCTCGACGTCGGCCTCGAAGCTGTTGATCTGGCGCCCGAAGGCATTGCGCCGGGCGCGGATGTCCATCACGCCGAGGTGGTCGCGGTCGAGCATGATCAGCCCCGCGCACGAGCCGAGCATCGGCAGGCCTGCGGCGGCCAGCTCGCGCAGCGGCCCGGCCAGCCCCTCGCGCTCGATCCCCAGGGTCATGGTGGTGGACTCCCCGCCGGGGATCACGAGCCCGTCGAGCCCCCCGAGGTCTCCCGTAACGCGTACCTCGCGGGTGCCGGCGCCGAGCTCCTGCAGCATCCGCTCGTGCGCCTCGAACCCGCCCTGCAGGGCGAGCACGCCGATCAGCGGCGGGTCTGGCACCGGGGGCCGGCGGCGCCTACCAGCCGCGCTGGGCCAGCAGCTGCTCGTCGAGGAGCTTGGAGCTCTCGAGGCTCTGCATCGCGGTCCCGAGCCCGCGGGAGGCGCTCGCGACGCGCTCCGGGTCCTGCCAGTGGGTCGTCGCCTCCACGATCGCCCGCGCCCGCACGGGCGGGTCCTCGGACTTGAAGATGCCCGACCCCACGAACACCCCTTCGGCTCCCAGCGCCATCATCAGGGCGGCGTCGGCGGGGGTGGCGATGCCGCCCGCACAGAACAGCACCACGGGAAGACGCCCCTCGCGGGCGACCTCGCGCACGAGCTCGAGCGGAGCGCCGTGCTCCTTGGCCGCCGTCGGGAGCTCCTCCTCGCCGAGCACGCCGAGGCGGCGGATCTGATCCCCGACCTGGCGCATGTGGCGGACCGCCTCGACGATGTCGCCGGTGCCGGCCTCGCCCTTGGAGCGGATCATGGCGGCGCCCTCGCCGATCCGCCGCAGCGCCTCGCCGAGGTTGGTGGCGCCGCACACGAACGGCACCTTGAAGGGCCACTTGTCGATGTGGTTGCGCTCGTCGGCGGGCGTCAGCACCTCCGACTCGTCGATGTAGTCGACCTCGAGCGCTTCGAGCACGCGCGCCTCCATGAAGTGTCCAATCCGTGCCTTGGCCATAACCGGGATGCTCACCGCCTGCTGGATGCCGGCGATCATCTCGGGGTCCGACATGCGGGCCACGCCCCCGTCGCGCCGGATGTCGGCGGGAACACGCTCGAGTGCCATCACGGCGGCCGCCCCCGCCTCCTCGGCCACCACGGCCTGCTCGGGGGTGACCACGTCCATGATCACACCGCCCTTGAGCATCTCCGCCAGGCCGCTCTTGACGCGGAAGGTCGCCTCGTCGCGCATCGCCGAAACCAGTCTATCCGGGCCCAAGTGCGCGCCGGAAGGCGAGCCTCGTGCCCGCCGAGGGGGAGTAGAGTTCGCCCACGATCGCGCGCAGGCCGGCGACCGGCACGGAGCGCAGGAGGACGTCGTCCGGGGCCTCGCTCATCGCCGGCGATGGTAGTTCCGTCCGGCGCATGCGCCGGACGGCCGGCCGTGCATGCACGGCCGCAAAGGACCGGCACGTGTGCCGGTCCGCCGAACTCGCATGCGAGTTCGGTGCCTCGCGTCTACGCTACTTCAGGCGGAAGGCCCGTATGCGGTCGTCGTACTGGGCGCTGTTCTGCGCATAGACGCCGTAGGCGAGGGCCTGGATGATGCTCAACAGGGCCGCGTGGGAGCGCACGAAGGCGGGGCTGTTGGAGGAGTAGTAGAGCTTGATCTGGGCGAGCTTGGCGACCTCCGAGAGGGTCGCGTCGGTGATCGCGGCGGTGGTCGCCTGGCGGTGGCGGGCGAGCTTCATGGCGCGCACCACCAGCGGGTGGGGGCGCCCGGCGGACAGCCCCACGACCAGGGTCGAGCCGTCGATCCGGCCGAGGCGGCTGAGCGCCTCCTGGGAGGGGCTCGCGACGACCTCCACGCGGAGGTCCAGCAGCATCAGCAGGTGGCGCAGGTAGCTGGCGAAGAACGCCATCTGGTCGGTGCCCGCCACGAGCACCTTCTCGGCGGCCACGATCGCGTCCACCAGCGACTGCACCTGGCCGCGGGCGAGCTTGCGGGCGGTCTCCTCGAGGTTCAGGTGGTCGGCCGCCAGCGCGGCCTCGAACTCGTTCTGGTCCAGCGCGAACAGCGGCCCCGAGGAGCCGGAGCCGCCCTCCTGGGCGGCCTTGGCGTTGACACGCCGGTATTCCTCGCGCGCGGCGGCCTGCAGCTCGGGGAAGCCCTCGAAGCCGAGCGCCTGGGAGAAGCGCACGACGGTCGAGCTGGAGGTGTTGGCGCGGCGGGCGAGCTCCTCGGCGGTCTGGAAGGCGGCCTCGTCGAGGTGGTCCACGATGTACTGGGCCACGTCCTTCTGCGAGCGCGAGCACTCGTCGAACCGCGCCTGTATGTACTTGGAGAGGCTCTGGTGCTCGCTGGTGCCGTCTACGGGGGGCTGCTCGGGGGTCTTGGTGGCGGCTCGCTTCATTGCCCGCTCTTGTTCGACGTCCACTTGCCGCACTCCTCCCCGGGACGTCCGGGTGACCTCGTGGCCATATCCTGCGGTGCTCGTGAACGGTGGCTACCCCCAGATCGGCCCACGATCGTGAAGCGGTCGTTGTTCGAGGACCTCCACGAAGACTTCCGGGCCAGCTTCCGCACCTTCCTCGAGCGCGAGGTGGCGGGCGAGGAGGGCCGCTACGGGGAGTGGGAGCGCGAGGGGATCATCCCCAGAGGGGTGTTCGAGGCGGCCGGCCGGGGCGGCTTCCTGGCGATGTCGGTGCCCGAGCGCTACGGCGGCGCCGGGGCCGAGGACTTCCGTCTCAACCTCGTGATCGGCGAAGAGTGCCAGCGCCTGGCGTTGGGGTCCTTCGGGCTTGGGATCACGCTTCACAACGACATCTGCCTGCCCTACTTCCTGCGTCTCGCGGACGAGGGACAGCGCGAACGGTGGCTCCCGGGGATCGTCAGCGGCGAGCTGATCACGGCGCTCGCGATGACCGAGCCCGGGATCGGCTCGGACCTGGCGGCGATGACCACGACCGCCATCCGCGACGGCGACCACTACGTGCTCAACGGCTCCAAGACGTTCATCACCAACGGCATCAACGGCGACCTCGTGATCGTGGCGGCCAAGACGGATCCCCGCGAGCGCCACCGCGGGATCAGCCTGCTGATCGCCGAGCGCGGCATGGAGGGCTTCGAGCGGGGACGCAAACTGCACAAGCTCGGACAGCACGCCCAGGACACCGCCGAGCTGTCCTTCGAGGACGTGCGCGTGCCGGCCGCCAACCTGCTCGGCCGGGAGGGCGAGGGCTTCATCAACCTGGTCTCCAATCTCCCCCAGGAGCGGCTGTCGATCGCGGCCTCCGCGCTGGCGGCGGCCGAGGCGGCGCTGGAATGGACGCTCGCCTACGTGCGCGAGCGCGAGGCCTTCGGCCAGCCGATCGGCTCCTTCCAGAACTCCCGCTTCACGCTCGCGGAGCTGCACACCGAAGTCGAGATCGCGCGCATCTACATCGACCACTGCGTGCGGGCGCTGGACGCGGGCGAGCTCACAGCGGAGGACGCCGCCGCCGCCAAGTGGTGGACCACCGAGCTCCAGGGGCGGGTGGTGGACGCCGGCGTGCAGCTCCACGGTGGCTACGGCTACATGCTCGAGTACCCCATCGCGAGGGCCTATGCGGACGCCCGCGTGACCCGCATCTACGGCGGCGCGAACGAGATCATGAAGGAGATCATCGGGCGCTCACTCGGCCTTTAGCGTGGCCGCGAGCTCCACGAACCAGTCGAGCGCCTGCGGGTTGGCGAGCGAGTCCACGCTGGCCGCCTCGTGCGGTGGGGCGCCCATCAGGATGCGCTTCACGGGCACCTCCAGCACCTTCCCGGACAGCGTCCGCGGGACCTCGGCGATCTGCATCACGTCGTTGGGCACGTGGCGGGGGGAGCAGTCCTCGCGGATGCGCCGCTTGATCTGCGCCGCCAGCTCGTCGTCGAGCTCGGCGCCCGGCGCGAGCACCACGAACATGACCATCCACAGCTCGCCCCCGCTGCGGGGAACGTCCACCACGAGCGCGTCCAGCACCTCCGGGACGGTGGCGGCGGCACGGTAGATCTCGCTCGTGCCCATGCGCACGCCCTGACGGTTGATGGTGGAGTCCGAGCGCCCGTAGATGAACGCCCCCCCGCGCGGGGTGATGCGGATCCAGTCCCCGTGGCGCCACACCCCGGGATACATCGCGAAGTAGCTCTCCCGCAGGCGCTCACCGTCCTCGTCACCCCAGAAGAACAGCGGCATCGACGGCATCGGCTCTGTGATCACGAGCTCGCCCACCTCGTCCACCACGCTGCGGCCCTCCGCGTCCCACGCCTCCACCGCGCACCCCAGCATGCGCGCCTGCAGTTCCCCTTCGTAGACGGGCAGCACCGGGCATCCGCCCACGAACGCCGTGCACACGTCGGTGCCCCCACTGGTCGAGAACAGCCACACGTCGGGGTCCACCTGCTCGTACACCCAGCGGAAGCTCTCGGGCGCCAGCGGGGAGCCGGTCGAGCCGATCGCACGCAGCGATCGCAGGTCGCATTCCTCACGCGGTCTCACACCCGCCTTCTCGGCGCTCGCCAGCAGGCCCGCGCTGGCACCCAGACACGTGATCGAGGCGCGCTCGGCGAGCCTCCACAGGGCACCCAGGTCCGGGTGGGCGGGGCTGCCGTCGTACAGCACGATCGCGGCCTCGCTGTGCAGCGCGCCCACGAGGAAGTTCCACATCATCCATCCGGTGGTGGTGAACCAGAACATGCGGTCCCCCGGGCGCAGGTCCAGGTGCAGGCGCTTCTTGAGCTGCTCGAGCAGGATCCCGCCGTGTCCCTGCACGATCGCCTTGGGAAGGCCGGTGGTGCCCGAGGAGTACAGAACCCACAGGGGGTGGTCGAAGGGGACCTGCTCGAACTCGAGCGGCCGTCCCTCCCCCAGCGCCAGCAGCTCCTTCCAGCTCATGCGGCCCTGCCCGGCCGGCCCGGCCGACAGGTAGGGCAGCTCCACCACGTGCTCCACCGTCGGCAGCTCCGCGAGGATCCCGTCGAGCACGGCGGTGCGGTCGAAGTCCTTGCCGCCGTGGCGGTAGCCGTCGACGGCGAGCAGCAGCTTGGGCTCGATCTGGGCGAAGCGGTCGATCACGCTGCGCGCCCCGAACTCGGGGGCGGCGCTCGACCAGATCGCCCCGATGCTGGCGGTCGCGAGCAGCGCCACGAGCGTCTCGGGGATGTTCGGCATGTACGCCACCACGCGATCCCCGCGCCCTACCCCCAGCGCCCGCATGCCCCCGGCCGCGGCCGCCACGCGGGCCGACAGCTCGTTCCAGGTGAGGCCGTCGAGGTCGCGCAGCTCCGAGCAGTGGAGCACCGCCGGCTCGTCTCCTCGCGCCGGCGCACCCCGGCCGGCGGCGGGTAGCGTCCCCAACAGGAGGTTCTCGGCGTAGTTGAGCTCCGAGCCGGTGAACCAGCGCGCACCGGGCATGCGCCTGTCCGCGAGCACGTGCTCGTAGCCGCGGGAGGCGCGCACGCCGCAGAACTCCCAGATGTCGGCCCAGAAGTCCTCGAGGTTCTCCACCGACCACTCCCACAGGACGCCGTAGTCGCCGAAGTCGCGATCGTGGCGGGAGCCGGCCCAGCGCATGAAGGCCGCCATCTCGGTGCGATCGCACCACTCCCCGGAGGGGCTCCACAGCGGCTGTTCGCGAAGGGAAGAGGCGCTTGCCATGGTGATGGGAGGATATTCTCGGCGCCCGTGGATGTGTCTGGCTTGCGCGCCGAGTTCCCCGTCCTGGCCACGCGCGCATATCTGAACGCCGGCACCGACGGGCCGCTGCCGGCGGCCGCGACGGCGGCGGCCGCGACCGAGCTCGAGCGGGAGCTGCGCGATGGGCGCACCTGGGAGCACTTCAAGCGCCGCGGGGAGCTCTCCAAGGAGCTGCGGGGCGCCTACGCCAGGGCGCTGTCGTGCGCGCCCGAGGACGTCGCGCTGACGAGCTCCACGACCGAAGGCCTGTGCCAGGTGATCGCGGGCCTGGAGCTGGGCCCGGGCGATGAGATCGTCACCAGCGACGAGGAGCACCCCGGGCTGCTGGGGCCGCTCGCGGCGGCGCGCGAGCTGCGGGGGGTGAGCGTGCGCGAGGTGCCGCTCGCGGAGGTCGCGAGCGCCGCCGGCCCGAGCACGCGACTGGTGACCTGCTCGCATGTCGGCTGGATGAGTGGCTCGTTCGCCCCCGCCGAGCTGCGCGAGCTGGACGTGCCCGTGCTGCTCGACGGCGCCCAGGGGGTCGGAGCGGTGCACGTGGACGTCGCCGCGCTCGGCTGCGACGCCTACGCGGGAGCCGGGCAGAAGTGGCTGTGCGGCCCCGACGGCACCGGCATGCTGTTCGTCGCCCCCGCCCTCCGAGAGCGCCTGGAGGTGTCGCGGCGGGGGTATGCCAACCTCGCCAAGCCGGACGCGGGGCTCGACGCCGGGCTGCACCCCGACGGCCGCCGGTTCGACGCCGCCTCGCTGA
>Ga0335083_10003681_pt1 | contig 19753 bp, 19 predicted proteins | sample Lox_Sample_42_FD_206716 | JGI IMG/M metagenome (GOLD analysis project Ga0335083, IMG submission 206716) | Soil microbial communities from Loxahatchee National Wildlife Refuge, Florida, United States - Lox_Sample_4.2 | ecosystem: Environmental > Terrestrial > Soil > Wetlands | place: USA...
GTCGTTCACGGTCACCGTCGCGCTGCCGCTCGCCGTGCTCAGCGTGGCCCCGGTGTTCCAGTAGTTGCCCATCGCCGACGTCACCAGCGTCATCTGGACCGGCGGCGTCCCGCCCGTCCCCGTCGAGCCGCCCGTGGCGGTGGATCCACCCTTGCCACCCTGGCTGGAGCCACCGGTCCCCGAGCCACCGGTGCCGCTGCCGCCGGTGCCCGGGCCGCCACCCGTCGCACTGCCGCCCGTCCCCGGCGAACCCCCGCTGGATGAGCCACCGGTCGAGCTAGAACCCCCGCTGCCGGTCGAACCGCCGGTGTTGCCGGTCGACCCACCCGTTCCGCTCCCCGACCCAGAGCTCGAACACGCGGACACCATCAAGGCGAAGCACAAGCCAGAAATCGAACGTCGTGCCGTGATCATTTGTGAATAGATGCCCGACAGCACCGACATTGATCTCCGATCGTTTTGAATCATCTCTTGGTCTCGCTGCGTCTAGACGCTGATCCGGCCGACGGGGCGAATCTGCGCCTCCGGCGACAGCTCCTGGAATGACAGCACCGCCAGCTCGGGGTGCTGGGTCTCGATCAACCGGCGCACGTAGCGGCGTATCTCGGCGCTGGTCAGCAGGACGGCGCCGGCGGCGCTGGGACCGATCGCCCGGCCGACCGCCGCCACGATGTCCTGCGCGATCTGCGGCTCGAGCGCCAGATAGCTGCCCGTCGCCGTCTTCTGAATGGCGTCGCGGACGGCGTCTTCGATCATCGGGTCCAGCAGATAGGCGGCCAGCGTTCCGCCGTCGCCCGCGTAGCGGTAGGTGATGGCGCGCCGGAGCGCCGACCGCACGTGCTCTGTCAGCACGACCGGGTCGCGCTCCTGCGGCGCCCACTCGGCCAGCGCGCCCAGCACGTCGCGCATGTTCCGCAGCGAGATCCCCTCTTCCAGCAGCCGGCGCGCGATGTCGGTGAACAGCACCGGCGAGACCAGCTTGGGGACGACCTCACGGACCAGCGCCGGATGCGTCCGCTCGAGCGCGTCGAGAAGGCCCTGTGCCTCCTCCAGCCCGAACAGCTCGTGCCCATGCCGTCGCAGCAGCACCAGGATGCGATCGCCGAGCTGGGCCGTGGCCCGGTCCCAGGTCTCGCGCGGCAGCTCGCCCCGATCGAGGGGCACCTCGTTGAGCCGGATCTTGTACGCGCCGCCGATGAGGCCGGCCACCCCGACGCGCAGGCGGACCGCCGGCAGCGGCAGGCCGAGCTCGGCGAACAGCCGCTCGCGCAGGTTGGCCACGATCTCGGTCTCGAAGCCGCCCAGACGCGCCCCGAGCTCGCTCGAGACCTCGACCGCGATGGGCGTCAACAGCGGGACCAGCGGCTCTGGCGTCCCCGCGCTCGCCGCCGCCGCCGGGACGAGCGGCGCGCTCCGCAGCAGACGCCAGGCGATTCCGCCCAGCAGCAGCGCCAGCACCAGGAACGGCGGCGCCGGCAACCCCGGCACCAGCGCCAGCACGCCGAGCAGGCCGGCCGCGATCGCGATCGCCTTGGGGTGCGCCATCAACTGCAGGCCGATGTCCCGGCCCAGGTGGCCCCCCTCGTCTTCGGACGCCACGCGCGTCACGATGATGCCGGCGGCGGTCGAGATCACCAGCGCCGGGATCTGGGCGACCAGCCCCTCCCCGATCGTCAGGACGGTGTACGTGCGCGCGGCCGCCGACAGGTCCAGCCCGCGCTGGACCACCCCGATGACGAGGCCACCAACGATGTTGACGGCCAGCACGACGATCCCGGCGACCGCGTCGCCCTTGACGAACTTCATCGCGCCGTCCATCGATCCGAACAGTTGCGACTCGCGGGCCAGCGCCGCCCGCCGCCGCCGGGCCTCGGCGTGGTCGATGTGGCCGGCGCGAAGCTCGGCGTCGATCGACATCTGCTTGCCGGGCATGGCGTCCAGCGTGAACCGCGCCGCCACCTCGGCCACGCGCTCGGCCCCCTTCGAGATGACGATGAACTGGATCATCGTCAGGATGAGGAAGATCACGGCGCCGACGACCAGGTTGCCGGCGACCACGAACGAACCGAAGGCCCGGATGACCGCCCCGCCGTCCGCGCGCAACAGGATAAGGCGGGTCGCCGACACCTCGATGGCCAGGCGGAACAGCGTGGTCAGCAGCAGCAGGGTCGGGAAGGTGGCGATCTTCAGCGCGTCGCTGACGTAGATGGCGACCAGCAGCAACGTGACCGCGGCCGCCAGGTTGATCGAGATCAGCAGGTCCAGGACCGGCGTCGGCAGCGGAACGATCATCATCCCGACGATCGCGACCACCAGCGCCGCCAGGGCCAGGTCGGCGTGGCGGACCAGCAGGCTCCGCACGTCGCCCGCGCCCAGCAGTCCCATCGCCTCAGCCGCCCGCTTCGCCGCCACGCCAGCGGAATAGATCGCGAGGTGGGTCGCGGTCAAGCGCCAACGCGTTCAACGCTGGTGGCCCAGGCGCACCTGCATGGCCGGGTGTCGCGCGACCAGCCCGCGCAGCGCCGCCAGGTTGACGGCGCTGCGGTCGACGTCCGAGGAGAACGTGCCGGGCGGGACGTCGTGCTCCCAGCCCCAGCGGGTGTGGCAGGCGTCGCCCGTGAACAGGATCGGTCCCGACGGCGTGCGAACCACGTAGGCCAGGCTGCCGGGCGTGTGGCCCGGCACCCGGATCGCGAACACCGTCCCGTCGCCGAACAGGTCCAGCACGCCCACGAACCGACCCGACGCATCGGGCGCGAAGACGAGCTCCTGCACGGCGTCGTGGCCCGCCAGCATGGCGTCGATGCTGCCGCGCGTGAACGCGAACTGGAACGCGCGGTCGCGGGTCTCACCCGGACCGGCGTAGAGCGGCGTCCCGCGCGGGACGTCGGGCATGCCGCTGATGTGGTCGATGTGGAGGTGCGTGAACAGCACACCGGCCAGCGGGGGCTCGCGCCGCAACAGGCTGGCGGTGTCGGTTCGCACCTGGATCTTCTCGGGGTGCAGGAACTTGCGGAGCACCCAGCCGATGCCCGCGCCGGCCGGGTCGTCGACGAACTTTCGCGACACGCCCGTGTCGATCAGGAACACCCCGCGCGTCGGGTGGCGAACGACGTGGGTGTAGACCTGGATCGGCTCGTCGCCGTCGGTCAGGTGGGCCGCCTTGGCCTTGGGGTCGTGCAGGTCGATGAGGCCGGCTCGGGTGACCGCCCAGTCGGCCCCGGTGACTGTCTCGACCTGGACCGGGCCGGGCTGGTCGATCAGGGCCTCCATGGCGGCGGCGGACGTGACGGTTCCCAGCGTGGCGGCGCGCGTGGCGTGGCTGCTGGCGGCGCAGGCGCCAAGCGCCAGCGTCAGAGACAGGGGCAGTGAGCGAGCGGTGATGGTTGCGGGATTCATGACGTGACCTCCGATGCCCTCACCCTGGGCCATCACGAATCGGATGGAAACTGACTAAATCTCCATGTCACCATCCATAAATGGATATCGACTGGGACGACTGGAGGCTGTTCCTGGCGGTCACGACGGCCGGCAGCATGAGCCGGGCGGCGCGCACGCTGCGGCTGGGGCAGCCGACGCTGAGCCGGCGCATCGGCCTGCTCGAGGAGCGGCTGGACGGGCCGCTGTTCGTGCGGCACTCCGACGGCGTGACCCTGACGGCGCTGGGCGAGCGGCTGCTACCGGCCGCCCAGCGGATGGCGGACTTCGCCAGCGACGCGGGCCGCATCGTGGCGGGCGGCGAGCGCCGCCCCGAGGGGCGCGTCCGGATCGCGGCGCCACCCGGCATCGCGTTCGACTTCATCGCGCCGGTCGCGGGCCTGCTGCGGCGGCGCGCCCCGGGCGTCCGGCTGGAGGTGCTGGCCGACGTCGACTACGTCAGCCTGTCGCGCGGCGAGGCCGACGTGGCGCTGCGGCTGCGCCCGCCCACCGACCACGATCTGGTCGGCGTCGCGCAGATCCCCATGCAGGCGGCCGCCCTCGCCGCCAAGAGCTACGCGCGGCGGCTGCCCAGGCGCTACGGTCCGGCCGACGTCGACTGGATCGCCTGGGCGCCGCCCCACGATCAGGCGCCGCCCAACCCGCAGCTGGCGGCGCTGCTGGGCGATCGCTTCAACCCGGTGTTCACGTCCAACGACTACCTGGTCCAGATGGCCGCGGTCGAGGCGGGCGTCGGCGCCATGCTCCTGGGACGGCGCTTTCACCGGCTGTCGCGGGCGGGCCAGCTGGTCGAGCTGGACATCGACCTGGGCCCCGCCGCCCGCGTGACGTTTCACCTGGTGGTCGCCAAGCGCATGGTCGACGTCCCCCGGATCCGCGCCGTCACCGAGGCGCTGCTCGGCGAGCTGGATCCGCCCGCCGGGTGAGGCTCACCACCCGAGGCGGACGGCCAGCCAGAGCAGGGCCAGGACGCCCACGGCGATGAGCGCGTTCGCGAGCACACCGGGAACGAAGTACGGGTAGACCAGCATGGCGACGCCCGCGACCGCGTGGGGGGCGCGGGCCATCTTGCGCCCGTAGTTCAGCAGCACGAACCCGACCCCCGAGACGATCAGCGACGCAAACAGCCAGCCGGGGTTCAGGTTCATGCGTGGAGTATACGCGGCCGGGCCGACGCGAGCCGCCCGGTGGCCAGCACCCCCGCCCCCACCAGCAGCACCGCGGCCAGCAAGCCCCAGGTGACGGCGTCGGGCGCCGCCAGCGGCTGACCCCGCAGGGCCTGCACCAGCGTCACGCCGAACAGGCCCAGCCAGACCACAGCCGCCGCGGCCACCGGCCGGGCCGCCGTCCGCCGGCGCCGTTCGAGGAACAGCGCGAGCAGCGGAAGCACCTGCAGCGCGTGCAGCCCCAGAAAGTGCGGCACGCGCAGGTCGCCGCCGGTCCGGCTCCAGCGCGTCACCGGCAGGCCCGGACCTCCATCGGGCGCCCCGACGGTGTGGGCGCCCAGCGCAGGCGCGGGCCGGCCCCCGCGGATCGCCGACACCTGGTCGGGCGTGGGCCGCGCCATCAAGGCGCCGGCCGCTCCGCTGGCCAGCGCGCCGGCCAGGCCGAGTCGAATGGCCCACGTCCGGGCCGGCGTGGCGAAGCGGTGCCGGAACGCCCGAACCGCCACATACAGCTCGGCCAGCCAGAGCAGGGAGATGCTGGTCCCCATCAGAGTGAACACGGCCGCGTCGAAGCCGGTCGCGAAGTTGAAGTGGCTGGGCACGCCTCGCGCCGCCTGCATCGCGATGAGCGCCAGCTCGAGCGCAGCGACCGCGGCGAAGATCGTCCCGGCGAGGCGCAGCCGCCGGGCGCTCGGCATCTGCGCCAGGATCCAGGCGAGCACGGGAGCGGTCATCATGCCCGACGCGCCGAACTTGGCCGGCTTCAGCCAGACCGGAGCCCCGAGCACCTGCCGGTGATCGAACGCGCCCAGCAGGAGCGACCCAATCAACAACCCGGCCGACCCGACCGTGAGCAGCGCCAACGGTCCGTGCGCGCGCCGCAACCGGCCCCATTCGACCGCTCCCCACCGGAAAATGGTGGTGCCCGCCCGGGACCTCACCACGGCGTACGCAAGCAAGCCCAGCGGCGCGAACAGCAGGGTCAGCAGCAGGATGGGCGCGCTCACCAGCGCCGGCATCCCGCGCGCCCGCGCGTCCATGAAGATCCACCGGCCCGCCAGCAGGTCGAGCGCCAGGAAGTGCATCCAGGCGACGGTCGCGCCCAGCGGCGTCCCCAGCACCGCGGCGATCGTGCCCAGGTCGGGCCGCGCCACGACCGGCAGCAGCGCCGGCAGGCGCGGGACCACCAGCGCCGCGTAGATCGCCAGCGGGCCCGCGATCACCCACGGGCTGCGCATCACGCGGGATGTGAGCGACCAGCGCGGACGGAACACCATGAGCAACCAGAACGGCATGACCGTGAATCCGCCAGCCACGAACAGGAACGGCACCAGCTTTTCCATGACGACCTCCCCGAATGATGACAACGTAAACATTTTAAGTTTACACCGTCAACATCAATTGTTGTCGCCGGCAACAATCGGGCGCTATCCTGACGCATGCCGATCCGGGTGGCGCGCAAGCGGCCGGACTCGTACCAGCACGGCGACCTGCGGGCCGCCCTGGTCCAGGCCGGCCTCAAGCTGCTGACCGAGGGGGGAGTGCCGGCGCTGAGCCTGCGTGCCGCCGCTCAGCTCGCCGGCGTCAGCCATGCCGCGCCCTATCGTCACTTCCGTGACAAGGACGCGCTCATCGCCGCCATCGCCGAGGAGGGCTTCCGCATGTTCACGGCGGCCATGCGCCGTGAGATGGACGCGGCGGGCCCCGACCCGGTGATGCGCCTGCGCGCCTGCGCCTGGGGCTACGTCTCCTTCGCCCGCGCGCACCCCGGCTATTTCCGGACGATGTTCGGCGCCGGTGTCCGCCGGGACTGTGACGACGCAACCGCCAGCCTCGACGCGGCCGGCCAGGAGTCGTATGGCGTCCTACGCGATCAGATCGCCGACGGCATCAGCCGGGGCTGGCTCCGCCCGGGCGACGCCGACGAGCTCTCGCTGGCGGCCTGGTCGCTGGTTCACGGTCTCAGCCTGCTGCTGATCGACGGACAGCTCGGCGGAACGGTCCCCGACGACGCGACCGCGCGGGCCGTGACCGAGCGACTGATCCGGCTGCTCCAGATGGGGCTGAGCGGGAGCTGAGTCAGGCCAGCCAGCGCGGGAGCCGGCCTCGCAGCGCCGCGTCCAGACCCAGCACGCGGCCCGGCGGCGCGGCGATGAAGATCACGAAGATGGCGCCCATCAACAGAGCGTTTCCGGGCGGCGCCAGCCCCTGCCCTGCGCCAAACGCGATGGAGAACAGCATGACCGCGCCCAAGAACGCGGTGGCCCGGGTCACCACCCCCAGCAGCATCGACAGTCCGATGATCAGCTCGCCCGAGGTGATGAGGCCCGCGAAGATCTTGGGGTGCGACCGCGCCGCCTGCACGACCGGCAGGAACATCGCATAGGTCCTGTGGTTGTCGACCCAGTCGTCGAGCATCGCGCTCAGCTGGGTCCCGTGCAGCCAGCCATGCCTCAGCTTGCCCCACCCTTCGATCACCAAGATCAGTCCGCACAGGAGCCGCAACGGCACCAGCAACCCGAGCGGAATGCGCTCACCCATCCGGTCACCTTAGCCGGTCGTGCTAACGTCTGCCACCGTGGCCGAGACCAAGCGACCCACCAGCCCCGCCGCCGAAGAGATCCTGGGCCTCTACTTCCCCGTCCTGGACCACGGGTTCGTGGCGCTGGTCGATTACCTGGGGACCGACGCCTGCATCGAGCGGGCGGCTCGCGTCAGCTACGGCTACGGAACGCGCGCCGCCAACGCGACCCGCGGCCTGATCCGCTACCTGCGCCGCCACAAGCACACCACCCCCAGCGAGATGGTCGAGCTGAAATTCCACTGCTGCATGCCCATGTTCATCGCGCGCCAGTGGATCCGGCACCGGACCGCGAACGTCAACGAATACTCGGGGCGCTACTCGCTGATGCCCATGCTGTTCTACACGCCAGAGGCGGAGCAGCTTCAGACCCAGAGCCGCCGGAACAACCAGGGGCGCAGCGGCCAGGCGGTCTCCTCGGATCTGCACGCCGAGGCGCTGCGGCGCTGGCAAGAGACCCGCCGCGAGACGACCGAGACCTACAGCTGGCTGACCGGGAACGAGGTCGCGCGCGAGCTGGCCCGCATCGATCTGCCGCTGTCGACCTACACGCAGTGGTACTGGAAGATCGACCTCCACAACCTGCTGCACTTCCTGACGTTGCGGGTCGACGCGCACGCCCAGTGGGAGATCCAGGAGTACGGGCGCGTGATGGCCGGGATGCTCGAGCGCGTGGCGCCGCTGTCGTACGAGGCCTGGATCGACTACGACGTCTGCGGGACGCACCTGTCGCGCGCCGAGCTGGACGCGCTGCGATCGCTGGTCGGCGTCGACGGCGACACGCTGGCGGGCCGTGGCTCCCTGAACAAAGGCTCGCTGGAGGCCGGTGGGCTGTCCAAGCGCGAGATCGACGAGCTCTACGCCAAGCTGCGCGCCCCCTCCGGCGTGCCGGACTTCTCGATCGACCCGGCGCAGGCCCGGCCGGCCGAGTTCTTCGCCGAGCGGTTCGCCAAGGCGGTGCCGACCGGCGAAAAGTCGCCGACGGACTGACGCCGCCGCCACCAGAACACCAGCACGCCTGCGATGGCCAGCGACACCCACTGCGCGGTCGACAGCCCCAGCAAAGCGCCGCGGTCCTGGTCGCCGCGCACCAGCTCGATCGCGAACCGGCCGGCCGCATAGACCGCCAGGAACGCGGCGAAGGCACGACCGTCACGACGGCCGCGCCGGATGACGGCCGTCGCGACCGACGCCCCCAGCAGACCGAGCGCGGCCTCGTAGAGCTGCGTGGGATGCACCGGCAGGCTGGGCGCGCCGTGCGGCACGAACCCGCGGCGCGCGTGGTCCAGCGCGGCCAGGCTGCCGCGGGGAAACCGAACGCCCCAGGGGAGCGCCGTCGGCGACCCGTAGTCGCAACCGGCCAGGAAGCAGCCGGTGCGCACCAGCGCGAACGTGAGGCCCGCCCCGATCGCGACGCGATCGAAGAACGGCGCCAGTGGCTGGCGCGCGCGGCGCAGATGGATCGCGGCCGCCCCGATCGCGCAGAGCAGGCCGCCGTACGCCGCTCGCCCGGGGTGCAGGACCGGTGTCCACGACGACGCCGTCACCGCCGCCGGGATCGCGCGAGCCGCCTCGAACAGGTACCCGCCCGCGATCGCGCCGACGTACGCCCAGGCGATGGCGCGCGCCGTGTGCGCAACCGAGGTTCCGTCCCGCGAGGCGATGCGCAGCGCGATGATGGAGCCGATCAACGTGGCGATCGCGGCCAGCTCCCAGTAGTTGGGCAAGAGCCAGTCCGGCAGGCCATGCCGCAGCATCCAGGCAACGACGACCGGCCTCATCGCTTGCGCCCCCACAGGTAGAGGAGAGGCGCGAACAGCCAGGCGATGGTCGCGGGGCCGGTGTCGCGCCGGCCGGGGGCGGTCTGGCAGCTGGCATCCGAGCCGTCGGTCGGCTGGGCGCAGGCGTCGCTGCTGCCGTCGTCGGAGCTGCCGCTGCACGAATCGCCGCTGCCGTCGTCCGCGGGCCCGTCGCACGAGTCGTCGCTGCCGTCGTCCGCGCCGCTGCAGGCGTCCGCCAGCGACGCGCAGCCATCCGCCGCGACGGCGGTGTTGGCGACGGTGTTTCCGGTGTCGTTGCCGCTGCTGGTGGTCGGCGGCGGGGGCGACCAGGGCGGCGAGACCACGACCGAGCCGGTGGATCCACCCGCCGCCCCGCCCTCACCGCCGGGTGAGCCGGCCAACCCGCGCCCGGCCCACCCGGCGGCACCACCCGCCCCGGCGTCCGCCGCCATCCAGCTCCCGCCACCACCCTGCATCATGGTCCCGGCCGCCGAACCGGCCGGCGAGCCGGAGGACGACTCTGTCCCCGGCGAGCCGCCGTCGCAGGCGCCCGAATCGCAGGCGCCGCCGTCGCCGCCCCCCGCCGCGAGCGCGACCAGCCAGGCGCCGTTCACATAGACGGTGTCGCCGATCGCCGCAGCCGCCACGGGCCAGGCAACCACCCGCTCCATCCGGGTGGCGCCCGACGCCGCCAGCAGCTCGCGGAGCGACGCGCCGGCAGCGCCGGCCAGCGCGCTCGCCTCCAGGCCGGCGGTCGACGTCGCCACCACGCCTTCCAGCGGCGGAAGCGCCGGCGCGACCGCCGCCTGCGAGCCGGCCGGCAGGGCCTGCGCCGCCCCACCGCCGTAGAGGCCGATCACCATCGCGTCGGCCGCTCGGCGCTGGCGAGCCGCGTCGGCCTGCGCGACCAGCAGCGACGGCGCCACGGCGCCCGACTCCGTGGCATCCGACGCGGTGTCGCGCGCGCCGGCCGCCTGGAACCGCGCCGCCAGGCGCGCGCGCGTGTCATCCGGAAGCGCGGCGACGACCTCGGGCTCTACGCGCAGCGCGTCCCGCAGCGGCAGCTCGTCGAGCGGCGGACCACCGGCCGCGCAACCGGCGACCGTGATCGCCAGCAACAACCACCCACACCCGGAAGGACGCATCGCCCCCCTGGCAACGCAATCCGGGTGCCAGCAGATCTCGTGTGATCTGGCCCGTCAGGGGTTCGCCACCGTGAATCGGCGGCGACAGTCCGGCTACGGCGTGGCCACGGAGGCAGTCGCCTGCGCGCCGGCGGCCGTCGACACGGCGGCCGACGCGGGCGCCGGCTCGGGCGCGGCGCCGTCCACTTCCGGTTCGGGCGCGGCCACGCCGACCGGCAGCGGCTCCGGCGCCGCCGCGATCGGCTCGCTGGGCGCCGGCGTCCCGGGCGCAGTCTTGGGGCCGGGCGGCGGCAGCTTCAGCGGGTGGCTGGTGATCCAGTCGGCCACGCGCGCCACATCGCCGAAGCGGGTCATCTTCCCGTCGTCGCCCAGGAAGGCCATGTAGTAGGGACGCCCCTCGATGCGGGTCGCGACCACCAGGCAATAGCGGGCGTCGTCGTTGTAGCCGGTCTTGCCGCCCATCACCTGCACGTTCCCGCGCGCCGCCGGGTGATTGGTGTTGTTGTAGTGGATCGGCGGCTTGCCCACGGGGTGGGCGTCGTACTCGGCCCGGCGCGTGATCGGCGCCAGCACGGGGTTCGCCATCACCGCCTTCAACATCGCGATGACCTCGCGGGGCGTTGAAACGTTGCCGGTCGACAGCCCGGTCGGCTCGTGGAAGCGCGTGTTGCGCAGACCGAGCGCGCGCACCTTGTTGTTCATCGCGGTGGTCAGCTGGGCCGGCGTCAGCCTCACGGACCGACCGAGCGCCGGGATGGCGCGGTTGTCCGACCCCATCAGCGCCGCGTGCAGCAGGTCGCGGTTCGACAGCGTCATCCCGTCGAGCAGGCGCGAATGCGCGCCGCCCTTGGCCACCTCGATGTCGCTCTTGTTGATCGTCGACAGCCCGTCCAGCTCGATCCCGTGCTCGACGGCGGCCAGCGTCGCGGCCAGCTTGGAGATCGAGGCGATCGGCCGCTCTTTGTCGGGGTTCTTGGCGTAAAGCTGGCGCCCGTTCTCGTCCAGAACCAGCGCGCCGGCGGCCTGGACGTTGGGCAGCCCGCCGCGCGTGGCGGCCACCGGCCGTTCGCGCGCGACCGCGTGGCGCGGCTTGGCGCGCGAGCCCCGGCGGTGAGGGCTGGCGCCAAAGCTCGGGGTGGCGAGGACGGTCGCGGCGGTCAGGGCGACCACGAACCATGCGCGTCGATGAAACCGCCGCATTGACCCACCCATTTATAAAGGACTGGGCGCGGCCGGCAAGTTCGCGCGGAGCTTCCGCCGGCTGGGCCAGCCCTTCCAGTAGCGCAGCCGCAGCTCGGCCAGCACGGCCATGGCGCCGATCATCAACGCCAGCGCGACCGTCGCGGCGCGCATCGACAGCGCCCCGTGCAGCTTCTTGAACAGCAGGCCGTACACCAGCTCGACGTGGACCCAGTACACGAACAGCGAGGTCTGCCCGAAGAGGCGCATCAACGAGAAGCGCTTGGTCCCCAGGAAGCGCGTCACCAGGTAGCCCAGCAGGGCCATGGGGCCGATGATCCCCAGCCGGTGAACGAAGACCTCTGGCCCCATCTGCTGCACCATCCAGTTCGGGTAGTGGATCAGGCGATGCGTGATCGGGCGAAGCAGAACCACCGTCTCGATCAGGACGGCTCCGACCGCCGCCGTGATGACGAAGGTCCAGGCCTGCCGCCGGGCGGTGGTGCTGCCCCGCACCCAGGCGTGCCCGACCAGCACGCCGATCAGCGGCCAGGCCAGCCAGGGGAACAGCGGGAACCAGGACATCGGCCGCTCGCCGCCCAGGTACGACGTCAGCGGCCGGGGCAGGAAGTCGGGGAAGTGGTGGGGCCCAACGATCGGACCCAGCGCCACGCAGACGGCGGCGACCAGCGCCGTGACGGCAATCTGCGGGCGCCCGCGCCGCGGCGCCGAGATGAATGCGGCCACGATCATCGACGCGCCGATGCAGTTGAGGATGTCGACCCGGAACAGGTCGTGCCAGTCGTAGGCGCCGCCCAGCAGGTACTCCTGCAGCCGGAAGAGGTAGGCCAGGCCCAGGATCTCCAGGCCCCGCTTCATGGTCGTCCGGACCATCGCCGGCCGGTCGGTGCCCGACGCCATCTGGTGCTCGTAGCGGATGGCCATCGACACGCCGACCAGCAGCAGGAACAGTCGCGACGGCATGCCGCCCCAGAACCGAGTCCAGCCGTACTCGACCGTCAGCTTGGCCGCCGGGCTGCACCACGAGTCGTAGAGGTGCGTCTGGATCATCAGCACCACGGCCAGGCCCCGCAGCCAATCGACCGCGTCGATGCGCTGCTTCCTGGGGCGGGGCGCCGCCTGAGGTGCGCCCGGAGGCGAACCGGGAGCCGGTAAGGCGGGCAATACTGCGGGCGCGCTCACCTTTTCCATATTTCGATGGGTGCCAGCCCGGTTGTCAACTCTGGAATGAACCCGCGCGTTGACATGCTCGGGCGGGGGGGCTATAAACCCGCCCCTCGCCATGTCTCTCAAGATGGGCCTTCTGGGCCGGAAGATCGGGATGACCCAGGTGTTTCACGACGATGGGTCCGCGCTCGGCGTCACCGCCGTCGCGGTCGGCCCCTGCGTCGTGGTCGCCAAGCGCACGCCGGACAAGCACGGCTACTCGGCCGTCCAGCTCGGCTTCGAGGAGCAGACCGTCCGGGAGCTGAACCGCCCCGAGAGCGGCTACTTCAAGAAGGCGAACATCGAGAAGCCGCTGCGCCACCTGCGCGAGGTCCGTCTCGAGCCGAAGGACGCCGACAAGTACGAGGTCGGCAAGGTCCTGCGCGCCGCCGAGGTCTTCAAGCCGGGCGACGTCGTCGACGTGGTCGGCACGACCAAGGGCAAGGGCTACCAGGGCGTCATGAAGAAGCACCGGATGGCCGGTGACACCATGACCCACGGGACGCACGAGTTCTTCCGGCACGGCGGCTCGATCGGCTGCCGCCTGACGCCCGGTCGCGTCCACAAGGGCAAGCGGATGTCGGGCCTGATGGGCAACGTCAAGAGCACCGCCTCCGACCTGGTGGTCGTGAAGGTGCTGGACGACAAGAACCTGGTGCTGGTGAAGGGCGCCATCCCCGGCCCGGCCAACGGCCTGGTGCTGATCAAGGGGAGCGTGAAGGACGTCAGGAAGTACATCGTCCCGCGCCAGATCAAAGAGGTCGAGTCGAAGAACCCGATGAAGGCCTCGAAGAAGGGCGCGCCGGCCGCTGGTGGCGGCGCCAAGGCCAAGAAGTAACGCCCGCCCGGCGGGCGCTCCGGTCGCATGTCGCGGCTGCGCGATCCCCGACACCGCCACGACGCCTTCTTCCGCAAGGCGCGTGGCGCCGGGTTCGCTGCCCGCGCGGTCTACAAGCTCGAGGAGATCGACCGCCGCATGCGGCTGCTGCGGGCCGGCGATCGGGTGCTGGACCTCGGCTGCCGGCCCGGCTCCTGGCTGCAGTACGCGCGGCAGGCGGTGGGCCCGCACGGCGCGGTGGTGGGGATCGATCGTGACCCGCTGCCGCAGGCCATCCCGGGCGCGCGCGTGCTGGTCGGTGACGTGTTCGCCGTCACCGATGCCGAGCTGCTGGGCGAGCTGAAGGCGTTCGACGTCGTTCTCTCGGATATGGCGCCCAACACGACCGGCGTCCGGGCCACCGACCAGGCCCGCTCCGCCAACCTGGTGGAAGAGGCCCTGACCCGCGCCGAGCGCCTCCTGGCCCCCGGCGGCGCCTTCGTCGCCAAGATCTTCCAGGGCCCCGACGTCGACGGGATCCGCAAGCGGATGGCCGCGAGCTTCGCGGAAGTCCGGACGTTGAAGCCGGAGGGCTCGCGCGCCGAGAGCACGGAGATCTATCTGGGAGCCAAGGGGTTCGCGCCCCCGGCGCGTTGACGGGCCTCCCGCCCGCCCCCTCACCACGCCCTTCTCCGGCCTCCGGTGCTAAGCTCGCCTCCGCGATGAGGCTCGCCGCCGCCGCTCTGGCCGGGCTCGCGTTCGCCGCAGGCGCGCGCGCGCGCGCGGCGGACGTCTCACAAAAAGAGACGCCGCAGAAGATCGTCGTCGACGCGCGTGGTCCGCTGGCGCTGGTCGAAGTCACCCGCCAGGTGGTGCCGCCCGCCGCCGAGCCGGGGAGCGGCAGCGAGGCGTTGCTCGATCTGGCGCTCCCCGACGGCAGCGCGCTGGCCTCGGTCGAAGTGCGCGACGGGGGACGCTGGCGGCGCGTCGACGGCGCGGGCGCCGACTCCGCCCACGCCGCCGACGCCTACCGCGCCGAGAGCGCCGCCCGTGGCGTGACGCCGGCCGCCGAGCCGTTCGACGCCGACGCGACCCTGCGCCTGCGGCTGTTGCGCAGCGCCGGCCACGGGCGGGCGCCGTTCACCGTGCGCACCCGGTTCGCGGTCATCCCGACCACCGGCAACGGCCAGATGCGCGTCCGTTTCCCGGCGCCCACCGAGCGGCTCCCGCCGCCGGCCGACGTGACCCTGCGCCTGCGCGGCCCCGCCGACGTCGAGATCGACGGTGCGCGCAAGACCGTGACCGGCGGCGACGTGAGCGGTCACGCCTCCATGCGCGCCGCCTGGGAGATCTCGTGGGCGCCCCGCGACCCGACGCCGAATGCAGCGCCGCCGATCGAGACGCGCGCGGCCGTGGCGAAGCTGGCGCCCGATCGAACGGCGCTGGCTTTTCTCGCGCGCCGCCGGGCCTCGGCGACCACGGCGTTGCCGCCCACCGTGCTGTTCGTGGTCGACCGCTCGCGCAGCGTGGGGCTGCCGGGGCTGTCCGCCGAGCGCGAGCTGGTGCGGACGATCCTGGACGCGCTCCCACCGTCGACCCGCTTCAACACGCTGTTCTTCGACCGTGGGACCGCGCCGCTGTTCCCGATGCTCCGGCCGGCGACCCGCGAGGCGATGGAGGCGTTCGAGAACGAGATGGTCCCCGACCAGCTCCGCAACGGCACCGACCTGCCCGCGGCGTTGCGGGCGGCCGGTGCGCTGCTGCAGCGCGAATCGGCCGGGTTCGCGCCCGCGACGCTGGTCGTGCTGGTCACCGACGGCGCGTTCCCGGACGCTCTCGACGCCGCCGCGCTGGATCGCGCGCTGGCCGTTCCGGCCGGCCTGGACGTGACCGTCGCGGCGCTGGGCGTGCGCGTGCCCGACGACGAGCCGATCGGCCCCCGCCCGCTGGAAGCGCTGCGCGGGCTCGCGGCGGCCCGGGGCGGCGTGGCCCGCGCCCTGCGATCGAACGAGCTGCACGACGCGGTCCCCACCCTGCTGGCCGACCTGCAACGGGGTGGCGACGTCGGCGGCCTCGAGCTGGTCGCCGACGGCAACCTGCGTAAGCTGGACGCGACGCTGCCGCCCGGCGAGGCGCTGGCCGGCATCGTGCCCATCCGGGGGCCGCTGCCGCGCCGGGCGCGGTTCGAGGCGGTCGCCCACGGCCAGCACCTGTCGATCCCGACGGCGCCCCAGCGGATCGAGGCCGACTGGCTGCGACCGTGGTTCACGCCCGCCACGTCCGGCCCCCGCCTGCTGACCGCCACGTCCGTCGTCGCGCTGGTCGAGCCGGTCGCTCACCCCGCCCCGCCCGCCGACGACCAGCCCAAAGGGTCGATGGACCGGATGGTCGTGCGCAACGTCCTGTCGCTGGCCTACATGCCCCGGGCCCGGGCCTGCTACCTGAACCGGAAGGGGGCCACCCCGGCTCAACGCGAGCTGACGGGCAAGGTCCGGCTGGCCATCGATCTCGTGCGGGGCGAGGTGGACAACGCGACGGTCGTCTCGTCGACGCTGGACAACCCCGCCATCGAGGCCTGCCTGCGCGAGAGCGCCTTCGCGGTCGAAGTGCCGCGCGCGGCCCGCAGCGACGCGCCCGTGACCGCGGTCCTGAACATGGTCTTCCGACCGCGGACGCCGGCCGAGAAGAAGCCGGAGATCGACCTGGGCGCCGTCGGCGACGAGATCGACGTGGTGATCGACGAGATGCGCCGCCGCGACGCGCACAGCGCGGACGGCGGCGCCCCACGAGAGGACTGACATGGCCGCGAGCTGGCGAATCAGGGGTGTCCTGGCGGCGGCGATGGCGCTGGGGTCTTGCTCGAGCAGCGGCAAACAAGGCGCCGGCGGCGCGGCGGGCGCACCCGCAGGATCGACCGGAGGATCGAGGGGCGGCGCGACGACGGGCTCGACGGGCGGCGCCACGGGGGGCGCGACCGGCGGCCTGGCGGGCGGCGCGACCGGGGGTTCCACGGGCGGGGCCGCCGGGCACGCGACGGGCGGATCGCCCGGGGGTTCGTCGGGTGCTGGCGCGGGGACCGGCGGCGCGGGCGGCCGCACCGGCGTCGCGTGGAACAGCGCCTTCCCGAGCTTCACCAAGCACAGCATCGCCAGCTTCGCGGACGGCTACGCCGTGGCGATCGCCGACGTCGACGCCGACGGCAAACCGGATGTCGTCGCGCTGTCGTCGGGCTCGGCCAACCTGGTCTGGTTCAAGAACCCGTCCTGGACGAAGTACACGATCACCAGCAAGGCCAAGCAGCTCATCTACATGGCGGCCTACGACGTCAACGGCGATGGTCACCTGGACATGGCGGTCGCCAGCGACTTCTCGATGACCGACACCACCGGCGGCGGCACCATCTCGTGGGCCGAGGCCCCCGCCGATCCCACGCAGAACCAGGAGTGGACGCTGCACGAGATCGACGCCATCCCCACGGCGCACCGGCTGCGCTGGGCCGACCTGGACGGCGACGGCCGCAAGGAGCTGATCGCCCTGCCCATCTTCGGCGTGGGCTCGATGTCGCCGGCCTACGCGGGGGCCGTCCAGCTGACCGCCTATGCGATTCCGGCCAACCCAGCCAGCGACGCCTGGGCGTCCCAGGTGCTGGACAGCCAGCACCTCGAGGTGGCGCACGGGCTGGCGGTCGTCGACTGGGACGGCGACAAGACGCAGGACCTGCTGACCGCCGCCAACGACGGCATCGATCTGTTCCGGCCGTCGCTGACCCCGTCGTCCCAGCACCTCGGCGACGGCGCCGCCGGCCAGGCCCCGACCAAGGGGTCCAGCGAGGTGGGCCTGGGCAGCCTGGGGGGCGCCCGCTTCATCGCCACCATCGAGCCCTGGCACGGCACCGACGCGGTCGTCTACACGCCGGGCACGGCCAACTCGCCGCTGTGGAACCGCCAGGACCTGGGGGCCGACTTCACGCACGGCCACGGCCTGGGCGTGGCCGACTTCAACGGCGACGGCTACGACGAGTTCGTCGCGGGCGGCGGCCAGGGGACGATGGCGCAGATCATCTATCGCTACGTCCCCAGCAGCGGCACCTGGGACAAGATCCCACTCGATACCGGCGGGGTGGCGGTCTCGGGCATCGACGTGGGCGACCTGGACGGCGACGGCGACGTGGACATCGTCTCGATCGGCACCAGCCCCACCAACAACGTCGTCTGGTACGAGAACGCGAAGTGACGGGGTAGACTGTGAGCCCTGCCATGGAAGATCCCCAGTTCGACCCCAACCGCCGCCTGTGCCCGGACGGCGCCTGCGTCGGCGTCATCGGCACCGACGAGACGTGCACAGTCTGCGGCCGGACCGCCGCCGCCGCCGCGGCCGGCGAGGATCCGCCCGAAGAGGAGGCAGCAGCCGCTGCGGCCGGCGAGGACGGCGGGTTCGACCCGACCCGGCGGTTGTGCGACGACGGCAGCTGCGTCGGCCTGATCGGATCCGACGGGACCTGCAACGTGTGCGGCCGGAAAGCGGGCTGATGCCCAGCGTCGCCGTCATCGGCGCCTCCAGCGCCCCGCACAAGTACGGCAACAAGGCGGTGCGGGCCTACCTGCGGCGTGGCTGGACGGTCTACCCGGTGAACCCCGACGAGCAGCGCATCGAAGGGCAGCGCGTCTACCACTCGATCGCCGAGCTGCCCGAGGGCGTCGAGCGGTTCACGGTGTACGTCCCACCCGCCGTGGGGCTGACCCTGCTGGACGCCATCGCCGCCAGGCACCCCAAGGAGCTGTTCCTGAACCCCGGCGCGGAAAGCGACGCCCTGATCGCCCGCGCCGAGCAGCTGGGGCTGCAGCCGATCCAGGCCTGCTCGATCGTCGAGATCGGCGAGCGCCCCTGAGATGAGATAAGCTGCCGCGCCTCGATGCCGGCCTACGCAGTCACCAGCATGCTCGACCTGATCGGTGGGACGCCGCTCGTGCGCCTGCGCCACATGGTCGAGCCGGGAATGGCGGACGTCTTCTGCAAGTGCGAGCAGTTCAACCCCGGAGGCTCGCTGAAGGACCGGGTTGCGCTCTCGATGATCGAAGCCGCCGAGCGCGAGGGGCGGATCACGCCCGGCCGCTCGCTGATCATCGAGCCGACCTCCGGTAACACCGGCGTCGGGCTGGCGCTGGTCTCGGCGGCCAAGCGCTACCGGCTGATCCTGACGATGCCCGACAACATGTCGCTGGAGCGGCGCGCCCTGCTGAAGGCGTACGGCGCCGAGCTGCACCTGACGCCCGCCGCGCAGATCATGAAGGGGGCGGTCGAGCGGGCCACGGAGCTGGCGCGCGAGAACCCGGACGCGTTCATGCCGCAGCAGTTCAAGAACCCGGCCAACGTCGACGCCCACTTCCGGACCACCGGCCCGGAGATCGTCGCGCAGATGCACGACCGCAGCCCGGACGCGTTCGTCCACGGCGTCGGCACCGGCGGCACGATCACCGGCGTGGGGCGCGTGCTGCGCGCGCTGAAGCCCGACGTGCGGATCGTGGCCGTCGAGCCCGAGAAGAGCGCGGTCCTGTCGGGCGGGCAGCCCGGCGAACACCGGATCGACGGCATCGGCGCCGGGTTCGTCCCGGAGATCCTCGATCGCTCGGTGCTGTCCGAGGTGCGCACCATCTCGGAAGCCGACGCCCAGCGGACCAAGCTGGAGCTGGCCCGGCGCGAGGGGCTGCTGGTCGGCATCTCGGCGGGCGCTTCGGTCAAGATCGCGCTGGACGTCGCGCGCGAGCTGGGGCCCGGCAAGAGCGTCGTGACGATCCTGTGCGACACGGGCGAGCGTTACTTCTCGTCGGACGCGTATTTCGAATGAGCGTTCGCGCCACGCCCACCTCGGTCCTGATTCTGGGCGCTGGCGGCCTGGGCTGCCCGGCTGCGCTGGCGCTGGCGGCGGCCGGCGTGACCCGCATCGGCGTCTGCGACGACGACCGGGTCGACGCCACCAACCTTCACCGGCAGGTCCTGTACGGCGAGGAGGACGTCGGCGCCCCCAAGGCCCAGGCCTTCGCCCGGGCGCTGGCCCGCCGGTTCCCGCGGCTGGCCGTCGAGCAGCACGCGGTCCGGTTCGACGTCACGACCGCGGCTGAGCTGGTGGCCGGCTACGACGTGATCGTGGACGGCACCGACAACTTCGCCGCCAAGTTCCTGGCCAACGACGCCGCGGTCCTGGCCGGCAAGCCGCTGGTGCACGCCGCCGCCGTCGGCTGGGGCGGGCAGCTGATGACCGTACCGGGCGCGTGGACGGAGCCAGGCTCCGCCCGGCGGAGTCCGTCGCGGGAAAGCGCGGAAACCCTCTCGGGGTCTCCGCGGTTGAAGGGGGGCCGCCCGTGCTACCGCTGCCTGTTCGAGGAACCGCCCGCGGCCGGGGTGGGGCCCTCGTGCGCGGA
>Ga0335083_10003683_pt1 | contig 19751 bp, 14 predicted proteins | sample Lox_Sample_42_FD_206716 | JGI IMG/M metagenome (GOLD analysis project Ga0335083, IMG submission 206716) | Soil microbial communities from Loxahatchee National Wildlife Refuge, Florida, United States - Lox_Sample_4.2 | ecosystem: Environmental > Terrestrial > Soil > Wetlands | place: USA...
CAAGGCGTTCGGCAGCCAGGGCAAGCCGACCGCGGTCATCTCGACCATCAACGGCGACGCCAACGTCCCGTTCTACAAGGAGCTGGGGAACCAGGGGGTCTCCGCGGTCAAGATCCCGGTGATCGCGTTCTCGGTCGGCGAGGAGGAGCTGAAGGGGATCGACACCAAGCCGCTGCTGGGGCACATGGCGGGCTGGAGCTACTTCCAGTCCCTCGACACGCCGGAGAACAAGGCCTTCATCGACCACTGGCATGCGTACATCAAGGACGACAGCGCGGTCACCAACGACCCGATGGAGTCGGCCTACATCCTGTTCAACATGTGGGCGCAGGCCGTGAAGAAGGCCGGGACGACCAACGTCGACGCGGTTCGCAAGGCCATGATCGGGCAGACGGTCACCTCGCCGACCGGCTTCAAGGTGACGATGAACCCCAACCACCACTGCACCAAGCCGGTGATGATCGGCGAGGTCAAGGCCAACGGGCAGTTCCGGGTGGTCTACAAGAGCAAGCCGATCGCGCCGAACCCGTGGAGCCCCTATGTGAACGACGCGAAGAACAGCAGAGACGCGTCCGCCCAGAAGTGACCGCCGGCCCGACGCACGATGAAGCTCACCGTCCAGACGGCCGACGGCGTGCACCAGATACAGGCGAGCGCGGACCAGCAGATCCTGCGGGCCGCGCTCTGCCAGGGCATCCACCTCCCCTATGACTGCGCGACGGGCACCTGCGGAACCTGCCGGGTGCGACTGCTGGCCGGCCAGGCGTCGGACGGCTGGCCCGAGGCGCCCGGCGCGCGACGTTGCGGGGCGGGCGACATCCTCTCGTGCCAGGGGGTCGCGCTCACGGACTGCACCCTGTCCGTCTCGCGCCTGCGGCCGCCCGCGCCGGGCACCGGACGGCCAGAGGCCCTGACGGGCGTCCTGCGCCGCCGCCGGCTGCTGGCGCCGGACGTCATGCGCTTCGATGTCAGCCTCGCCCGGCCGTTCGAGTTCGCGGCCGGCCAGTTCGTGCTGCTGGAGACGGCGGAGATCCCCGGCGCGCGCGCCTACTCGATCGCCGGCGCGCGCCGGGGCGGCATGGACGTCTGGTTCCTGGCCCGGCGCAAGGTCGGGGGCCGCTTCACCCGCTGGCTGTTCGACCGGGGGGCCGGCATCGAAGGAGCTCGCCTCGAGCTGTTTGGTCCGCTCGGTCGCGCGACGTTTCACCCGGCGGCCCGGACGCCGATTCTGTGCGTGGCCGGGGGCACCGGACTGGCCGGCATGCTCGCGATTCTCGGCCGCGCCGGCGAATCGGGGCACTTCGACGAGGGGACCGCGCGGCTGCTGTTCGGCGTCCGGACGAACCGAGACCTGTTCCTGCTCGACCAGCTGAGCGCTCTGCGGGCGAACCGCCCAGACCGCCTGAAGATCGACGTGGCGCTGTCGGACGAGGAGCCGCACCCCGACCTGGCCGCGCGGTACCCGGCCCTTTCGTTTCATGCCGGCCTGGTCGACGCGGTGCTGGCCCGCACCGCCCAGCCTCCGCCGGCCGGCACCCGCGCCTACCTGGCGGGACCGCGCGCCATGGTCGACGCGGCGCTCCGGGTGCTGGTGCAGCACGGCCGGTTGCCGCCGCAAGACGTCCGCTACGACCGGTTCGATTGACCCAAAGGAGCGACCCCGATGACCAGCAAGGACCCACCGTCCGCCCCCTGCCCTGCAGCCCGGGACTGCCCGGCGATCGCCGCACGCCCTCCCGCACCCGGCTGGCGGCGCGTCTGCGCGGTCGGCGACCTTCCGGCCAGCGGCAAGCGGAGCTTCTGGGTGGACGGCGTGGGCGTCCTGATCGTGCGCGCCGGCGACCAGCTGCTGGCGGTCCAGTCACTGTGTCCGCACGAGGCGGTCCCGCTGGAGCTCGGCGTGGTGGACGGAGAGCGGCTGACCTGCCTGGAGCACATGTGGCAATTCGACCTCCGCAGCGGCGCGCCGCTGGGCGACGAGGCGACGGAAGGCCTGCGGACGTTCCCCCTCCGCAGCGAGGGGGATGACCTCTTCGTGTCGCTCGGGTAAAGTCGCTTGGCGCTGACTGGAAGATGAAGATCCCGGTCGAGCTCGATCGCTCCTCGAAGACGCCGCTGGCGGCGCAGCTAGCGGTGCAGCTGGCTTCCCTGATACGCCAGCGGCGGATCCCCTCGGGCACGCGGTTGCCGTCCTCGCGCACGCTGTCGGAGCAGCTGGGGGTGGCCCGCAACACCGTCGTCCACGCCTACGAGACGCTGACCATCGAGGGCTTGCTGGAGGCGCGCGCGGCGTCCGGCTTCTTCGCGACGCCCGACGTTTCCCCGGACGCGCCGCCGTCCGTGGTGACGGACGCGCCCTCGACCCAGACGGCGGCGCCGGGGAAACCGCTGCCCGGCCCGGTGGTCGTGCGGGCACGCGCGCGCGTGGGCGCCACCCGCCAGCATCGCTTCTACGACTTCCTGCCCGGGCGCCCCAGCGCCGACCTGTTCCCGGTCAAGATCTGGCGGCGGCTGCTCCAGAGCCGGCTCTCGTACGGTGGCGCGGCCGGGATGTCCGAACCCTCCGACGCCGCCGGGCTGGCGGTCCTGCGCGGCGCGATCGCGGAGCACCTGTCGCTGAGCCGCGGGATCGTGGCGGACCCGCGGCAGATCCTGGTGGTGGGCGGCGTCCAGGAAGGGCTGAGCCTCACCGCGCGGCTGCTGGGAGGGCCGGGCGTCACCGTGGCCACCGAGACGCCGTGCTACCGCGACATGACCTACGCCTTCGAGGCCACGGGCGCGCGCCTGATCCCCGTGCCCGTCGACGAGGACGGCCTGGTGGCGGCGCAGCTTCCCGAGACCGGCGCCGACCTGCTCTACCTGACCCCCGCGCACCAGTACCCCACCGGGTACACGCTCTCCAGCGAGCGGCGCGGGCAGGTGATCGGCTGGGCGCGGCGCCACGGCTGCTATCTGCTCGAGGACGACTACGACAGCGCCTACCAGTACGACGGGTCGCCGATGCAGGCGCTGGCGGGGGTCGCCCCCGACCGCACCATCCATCTCGGCACGTTCTCGACCACGCTCGGTGCCGGCCTGCGGCTGGGCTACATGGTCGTCCCGCCGTCGCTGGCCGACGCGGCCCGGGCCATGAAGACCATGACCGACGCCGGGAGCTCGTGGCTGGATCAGGCCACGCTGGCCGAGTTCCTGCGGGCGGGGTGCTACCGCACCCACCTCACACGCACGCGCGCGGTGTACAAGGAGCGCCGCGACGCGCTGCTGGCCTCGCTCCGCCGCTACTTCGGCAGCGTCCAGATCAGCGGCGAGGCGGCGGGCCTTCACGTCTTCTGGCGGCTCCCGGCCGGCGTGCCCGAGGCGGCCCGGCTGGAAGAGCTGGCCCTGGGACAGCGGGTGCGCGTCTACTCGATGACCTCGGCGGCGGCGCACGACCTGACCGCCGGATCGATGGGACGGCGAAGCGTGTTGATCGGCTTCGCGGGACTGACGCCCAACCAGATCGATCAGGGCGTGGCCCGGCTGTCCGACGCGGTGGACGACACGCTCGATCGCGATCACGACTTCCTGCGCGAGCTGATGCTGGACGAGCCGCCCCCGTCGCGCCCGCGGCCCGGACGGCCCGCGGGGCGTGGCTCGCGCTTCCAGCTTCAGCGGCGATCGGCCGCGCGTGCCGTGGCGCCGGCGCGGGCCCGCCTGCAGGACCAGGTCGGGCAGCCCGAGACGCTGGGGCCAATCGTGCGCGGGATCTACCGCTATCCCATCAAGGGGCTCAGCCCGCAGCCGCTCCCCGGCGTCGTGATGGAAGAGGGCAAACCATTCCCCTTCGACCGCGTGTTCGCGCTGGCGCGCCCGGGCGTTCCCATCGACACCGAGCAGCCGCGCTGGGCGAAGAAGGGGCTGTTCCTGATGCTGATGCTGGACGAGACGCTGGCCCGCGTGAGGACCCACGTCGACGTGGACACGCTGCAGCTCACCATCTACCGCCCGCCGGAGGCCGACGGGGCGGGGCCCGGCGAATCGCCCGCGCCCTTCCGGGCCGATCTGGGCAAGGACGAGGGACGGAGGGCCGTCGAGGACTACTTCTTCAGGCAGGTGCCGGGACTCCCCGCCGCCCCCAGGCTGGTCCGCTCGATGGATGGTCATTTCATGGACAAGCCGGACAACGTCGTCTCGTGCATGAACCTGGCCACGCTGCGCAGCCTGGAAGAGCAGTGGGGGGTGAAGCTCGACCCGCTTCGTTTTCGCGCCAACTTCTACATCGACGGGGCGCCGCCCTGGTCCGAGTTCGACTGGATCGGGCGCGACATCCTGCTGGGCGACGTCCTCTTTCGCGTCGATCGGCGCAACGGCCGCTGCGGCGCGACCAACGTCGACCCCGCCACCGGCGCGCGCGACATGGACATCCCGGGCAAGCTCCGAACGTCGTTCGGGCACAAGGATCTGGGGATCTATCTGGTGGCGCGCAGCGGCGGCAAGGTGGTGGTGGGGGATCGGGTGGGCCTGCCCGAATCGAAGATCGCCGCCCAGGCGGCGCCCGCGCCGGCGGTGATGGCGGCGCGAGGACCGAGCGCCTTCATCTGCCGCGGCTGCTACTACATCTACGACGAGAGCAAGGCGGGCATCGCGTTCGGGTCCCTTGCTGACGACTGGCGGTGCCCCGACTGCGGGACGGGCAAGGGGACCTTCCGCCCCTATTCACCGCCGGACTGAGACCTACGCAGCGGGCAGGTGCTTGGCCACCAGGTCCGGGTCGCAGGCGGCGTGGTCGATCTCGCGGGGGCCCAGCTCGACGCCGACGAGGACGCCCATCGTCTCGTCGAAGCCGGCCAGCAGCCAGGCCGCGATGGCGCGCGGCAGGCCGACGCGCAGGCGCGAGGCGTAGCGGGCGAAGCCGCCGATGTCCTTGAACTGGTCCATCGCCAGCATCAGCTCGCGGTCGGCGACCAGGCCCTCGGGCAGCGGGCGCGCCGGCTCGTTCGGGTTCGCCGCGAACTCGGCGATGTCGTGCGGCAGCCGCGCGTGGTAGGCGCCGTCCTCGATCAGCGAGGCCAGCGCGCGCTGGTGCGGGTGCGTGCCCGCGGCCAGCTGCTCGGCCTGACGCGCCATCTCCTCGACGCCCCCCTCGTGGGCGCGCAGCAGCACCAGGTCGTAGACGGGGTGGCGGTGGAACGTCTGCAGGACGTGCTCGACGATGGCGTCGCGCGGCGAGAGCAGCCCGATCGGATCCAGCATGGTGGCCGGCCCGGCCAGGAAGCGGCGCAGGTTGTGGAAGATCCAGGGGATGCTCTGCGACTTGTAGAAGAGCTTCGTCTCGGCCGCCGCGCCCACGATCATTTGATCGCGCCCGGCCACCAGCAGCTGCGCGACGGTCGGGATGGCGTCGACGTACCCCAGCGCGCGCAGCCGCTCGAGCCGCCGCCGGACGACGCTGGGACGGAATAGCGCGCCCAGCAGGCCGAACATCTGCGATAGCTTGTCCCAGTTCGAACGGAGCCCGCCCACCACGTCGGCCAGCAGCCGCCAGCGCGGCCGCCCCAGCCAGGCGGGCGGCGTCGCCCCCTGCCGTTCGGCCATCGAACCCGGCGCTGACGACGCGACCGGCGCTGACGTCGAGGCCTGCATGATCTTCAGGTTAGCAGGAGATAGACTTGCGCGGTGCTCCCCGCCCTGCTGCCCGCGATCGTCCTGGCAGCCGCCACCAGCGGCTCCCCTGCTGCCGTCGAGGTGAACGTCACCGATCTGGCCGGCATCCGCGCCGCCGTGGCCGCCCCGGGCGCCACGGCCGTGCTGGTCACCATCTGGGCCACCTGGTGCGACGCCTGCAGGGACGAGATGCCGGCCCTCCTGCGGTTCTTCCATGCCCATCAGCCCAAGGGGCTGCGGCTGATCCTGGTGTCGGCGGACGACGAGGACCAGCGCGACCAGGTCGCCCTCTTCCTGCGAGCGGCCGGCGCCCAGGGCGCCCAGGCGTTCATCAAGCAGGGCGACAACGAGACCTTCGTCAACGCCTTCGACCCCAGCTGGACCGGCGCCATCCCGGCGTCGTTCCTGTACGACAGCGCCGGCGTGAAGCAACGCGCCTGGTCCGGCGCGGTCACGCCGAAAGAGCTGGAGGCCGCCCTCCGCAAGGTCAAGAAGCCAACGAAAGGGAAACCGTGATGATCGTCCCCACGAATATCGTCCTGTCAGTCGCCCTGTCCGCGCTGGCCACCGGCGCCCCCGCCCCCGGCCCGGCCGCCGCCACCAAGATGAAGAGCGCGCTGGACGGCAAGTCCGTCTCGATCGCCGACGTCCAGGGCAAGGCCGGCACGCTGGTCGTGTTCACCTGCAACCACTGCCCGTTCGCCCGCGGCTGGGAGCGCCGCATCGCCGACCTGGCGAACACCTACTCGAAGAAGGGGATCGGCGTCATCCTCATCAACGCCAACGACCCGGCCAGGTACCCCGAGGACGACTACCCCGGGATGCAGGCGCGCGCCAAGCAGCTGGGGCTGCTGGTGCCGTACGTGGTGGACGAGACGTCGGGCGTCGCCAAGGCGTTCGGCGCCAGCGTCACCCCCGAGGCCTTTCTCTTCGATCGCAACGGCAAGCTGGCCTATCACGGCATGATCGACGACAACCACAAGGACGCCGCCGCCGCCAAGAGCCACTATCTGAAGGACGCGCTGGACGCGGTGCTCGAGGGGCATCCGGCTCCGGTGGCCGAGACCAAGGGAATCGGCTGCGGGATCAAGTTCCGCTAGGTGACGATGCATCACGTCTTCGGGCACATCCTTGGGGACCTCCGGGCCTTGGGCGCCGCCCACCCGCAAGATCCGCGCAATCAAGTGGGGCGCGGTCGCGGAGCGGCGGCCGGGTGTTCTTCCGCCCGCAAGGGCCCGCCGGCGCGCAGCCAGCCGATGCGCGCCATCCAGGTGGACGGCGGGACCGTGGCCGGCGGGACGTCCGTGGCCGCCGGCTCGCGCTGCCACCCCGAAAAGTGCGGGCCCGAGCTGCGAGGGTCGATGCACGGCGGCGCGCGCAGGTGCTTCCGGAAGTTGAGAAGCACGTACACCATGCTCGCTCGCGTCTGGCGTGGCGTCGTCAGCGCGCGAGCGTGGTAGCGATCGCCGACGACCTTGCCCTTCCGGCCGAGCACGCGATTGACCGCCAGCGCCAGCCGGATGGCGAGCCCGTGCACGCCGCCGCGGGCCCGGCGTGGCTCGTCCCCCTCGACGATGAAGTGGCCATGGTCCTGCTGGATCGAGAAGTGGATCACCCGGAAGCGATCGACCGACGCCCTGGCGATGGCCTGCCGGAGCGCCCCGAACACCCGGGGCGAGCGCAGCGACGGCAGCCCCGGCATCGCCCGAATGGTGACCTGGACGGGGTAGCGCGGATCGATCTTGGGTCGGGTGACGTGCGGCACCGACGGCCGGCCCCGCGGCTTGCGGCCCGCGCCCTCGCGAGCCCCGCCCCACGTCCTGGCCGCCGCGAGGGGCAACCGCATCTGCCGACCCGGACCACACTTGATTGCGCGCATGGTCCGTTTTCGGCGCGCATGGCGGCGGGTTGCGTGGTGCAGGGATTTTCTTGCGCGTGGGCGTCTGGTGGTGAGGCGACGGGAGATTTGGAACGCGCGCCTGGACGAGCCCTCCGCATCCGGGCAGGTCCCCGGCCCGGATGCGCATCATCCGCCCAATCGAGCCGGCGTCTGCCGGACCGTTCACTTCACCCGCTGCCGGCCTGGTCGAAGCGACCGCCGGCCTGAAGGCGACCGCCCGCGCGGAGCACTGTGATGAATCGTGAGGCTTTCGCATGCCGCCAGGCGGCCTGACCGGCTACTCGCCGCAGCGGACGACCAGCGTCCAGCCTTCGTGCAGGTAGGCGCGCCGGACGGTGCCGGGGGCGCCGCAGGCGCGCTTGTCGTTCCCGGGCATCACGCACAGCTCGTGCGGGCCCGCGTGAGCGCGGACGGGGATCTTCTTCTGCGCGGCGATGGCGCCCACCGGCGCCCCGTCGATGCTCAGCGCCGACGGCTGCCCGCAGCGGCTGTTGTCGATCTGGATCCAGATCGACGGCGCGGCGCCCCCCTTCGCGGCGGACGCCACCTCCTCTTCCGTCGGCTCCAGCACCCAGCTGCCCGGAATCGCCGGATCGGGGCCGCCGCGCTCGGGCGCCGCGGCGGACAGGTTGCAGCCCGCGTGCCGCATCTCCTCGGCCAGCTGGTCGTAGAAGGCCGCGCGCATCTCGCGGTAGTCGCGGATGCGGTCCTGGTAGACGTCGTGGGCCTTCTTGGCTCGCGTCCGGTAGTCCGGCGTCAGCGCGACGGTGTCGCCCAGATCCTCGGCGCGCTTGATGTCCCGGAACCGCGTGGCGAACCGGCGTCCCAGCGCCAGGTAGCGCCGCCCGACCGCCGACGCCGCGCCGTACAGACGCGGAATGTCGGCCGGGCAGGTGGTGGGAGGGGGCGCGCCGATCGGGCCCATCTGCGCCAGCGCGCCGTGGACCGCGGTCGAGAACTCGTCACGCACCGTCTCCATCTCGGCCTGGAGCGCGAAGAACTGGTCGACCGCCTCGCGCAGCGACGACGCGTCGTCGAACACGGGATCGATGCGGGGTGCCACCTCGGTGCGGAAGGGCTTGTCCGCGGGGGCCCCGCCGGTGGCCGCGGCGAGCACGAACAGAGCCAGGGCAGGCGCCGCCGCGAGCATCATCAGAGGTTGCTGGAGGCCCGCTCCAGCAGGGCCAGGTTCTGGCGCGCGTCATCGTTGCCGGGGTCGATCTCGACCGCCACCTTGAAGCTCTCCGTCGCCTCGTCGACTTTCCCCAGGGTCAGCGCCACGACGCCCGCGAAGAAGCGGACCCGGGCGTCAGCGGGGTCCAGCGTGGCGGCGACGCGCAGCTCGTCCAGGGCCTCGGGGTCGCGCCCCAGCTCGTGCAGCGCGAGCGCGTAGTTGTAACGGGCCACCACCCGCTGCGGCCGTTTCTTCACGGCGCGGCTCAGATACCAGAGGGCTTGCCTGGGCTCGCCGCGCCGGAGCGCGATCGCGCCCAGGTTCGAGAACGACTCGCCCAGCATCCCGGGAAACTGGCCGCCCTCGTCGAAGAAGCGCTGGGCCCGGTCCAGGTCGCCGGCCTCGGCGTAAGCGGTGGCCAGCAGGAAGACCGGGCGCGGGTCCTGGGGCGCCAGCACGTGCAGCCGCGTGTAGTACGTCGCCGCCGTCTTGAGGTCGCCGCGCTCGCGCGCCAGGTCGGCGGCCAGCTTCAGCGCGCCCGGGTGGTGCGGGCGCCGGCGCAGCACGTCGGCGTACACGCCGGCCGCCTCTTCTTTTCGCCCGAGCGCCAGGTAGGCGGCCCCCAGGTCCATCCGCAGGTCCAGGTCGCTGGGCTCGCCCTTGACCGCTTCTTCCAGCTCGGTGGCCAGCGCGCTCCCCTGGCGCCGCGACGAGAGCACCATCACCAGCTGCCGGCGGGCCTGCGGGTCGTCGGGTGAAGCGGCCAGCACCGCCTCCAGCTCGCGTTGCGCGTCCGGCAGCCGTCCCGCCTGCAGCAACAGATCGGCGTACGCCCGGCGCGCGCCGGCGTCGCCGGGATCCAGCTCGACCAGGCGGGCATAGCGCTCGCGCGCGCTCGCCGCGCCGGCGGCCCGCTCGATGCCGGCCAGGCTGCGCAGCGCCAGCACGTAATCGTCGCGGCGGTCCAGCGCGTAGCTGAGCATTCCGCGCGCCGGCGCGGTCTTTCCGGCGGCCAGCAGCGCCACACCCATGAAGCGGCGCGCCTCGGGGACGGCCGGCTCGACCAGCAGGGCGTGGCGCAGGTACTCGGCCGCCAGCTCGGCGCGAGCCGGCCCGCCACCGCCGCCGTGGAACGCCCCCACGGCCCGGCCGTACAGCACGAACGCGTACGGGTCCGGCGAGAAGCGGGCGTGCAGGCGCGCCAGCGTCGCACCGTCGAACGCGACGCCCGGCAGGGCGCTGAACGCCGCCGCCGCCGCGTCGAGAGCGGTCGCGTCGACGGCCTCCTTGGACCCGAGGCGCGTGACGCTGGCGACCACGTCGCCGGGCGCGGCCGCCCGGCGGATCTCGACCGTCACCGCGACGTTCCAGTCGGCCTTGCGCTCGAAGGCGCCGCCGACCACCCAGTCCGCGCCTTTCGGGACCGATCGATCGAACAGCTCGGGACGACCCGCGAAGCGCAGCGGCGAGGACTGCGCGAACCGCTCGGCGATCAGCGCCGGCAGGCCGTAGTGCAGGTGCTGGAGCGCGCCAATCTGCTGCGCGTTGCGGAACGGCTCGACCGCGAATCCCTGGGGCCCCGCTCCCCAGGCGGTCGCCGCGGCACCCACCCACAGCGCCGCCGCGCAGGTCGCGGCGAAGGCGCGTCGCATGTCTGTCTGATCGGCAACGCAGCGAAAATACTTGAGGTCTGCTCCATTTCCCGCGCCGGGCGCCGAAGATATCCACAGGGGCCAGCGTGGCTTACGCAGCGAGTCGTTCGAGGGCGATTCTTCGTATCTTCTTCCGGGTCGCGCTGGTGGGGACCCTTGGTCGGGGCGGCGACCGCGACCGGTGCCGGGGTCTGGGTCTACCGGAAGTACGAGTCCGACCTGCCCCAGAACCTGAACGCCGTCACCGACTACCGCCCGCTGCGCGCCAGCCAGATCTTCAGCGCCGACGGCGAGATGATCGGCGAGTTCTTCGTCGAGAAGCGGGTGCTGGTCCCGATCGAAGAGGTGCCCGACGTCGTCAAGAAGGCCTTCGTCGCGGCCGAGGACGTTCGCTTCTACAAACACCACGGCGTCGACTACCAGGGGATCCTGCGCGCGGCCTGGACGAACCTGCGCGCCCGCCAGGTCGTGCAGGGCGGCTCCAGCATCACCCAGCAGGTGGCGAAGCTGCTGCTGGTCGGCCACGAGCGGTCGCTGAAGCGGAAACTGCGTGAGGCGCTGCTCGCCACCCGCATCGAGAGGTCGCTGACCAAGGACCAGATCCTGGGCATCTACCTGAACCACGTCTACCTGGGGCACGGCTCTTACGGCGTGGTCGCCGCGGCCAAGGCGTACTTCGGCAAGAGCCTCGGCGATCTGACCGCGGCGGAGGCGGCCATGCTCGCCGCGCTGCCCAAGTCCCCGTCGCGCATCACGCCGTTCAACAACTTCGCGCGCGCGCAAGAGCGGCAGCGCTACGTGCTGGATCAGATGCAGGAGGCGGGGTTCCTGACGGCCGCGCAGGCCCAGGCCGCGCGGCGCGAGCCGCTGGCGCTGGTGGCCGAGCGGCGAACGCTGACCAACGTGGCCGCCCCCTACTTCGTCGAGACCGTCCGGCGCGCCATCGTCGAGCGTTACGGCGAGGAGGATCTGCTCGAGAAGGGGCTGCGCATCGAGACGACGTTGAGCATGCGGGATCAACGCGCGGCCGAGACGGCGGTGCGGCGCGGGCTCGAGGACCTGTCGCGCCGCCTGGGGTTCGCCGGCCCGATCGCGCACGCCGAGGCGGCCGACCGGGCGCGCCTCACCAGCGGGCGGCCGCGACCGCTGGGGCCGACCGGGTTCGAGGTGGACGACGCCGAGCAGTCGGGGCCGCTGGTCGCCCTGCCCGAGCCGCAGGCCGCGCTGGTCGACGCCACCCACCCGGGCGCTCGCCTGCGCGATCCGGTGGCGCGCTACGTGACCGGCGAGGCGCAGGCGGCGCTGCGTCGGGCCGCGCGCGCCAAGGCGCCGCCCGCGTTTCCGACCGATCCCGACACCACCTACGCGGCCGTCGTGACCGCCACGGGCAAGGGCGTGATGGTCGCCTCCGGCGGCCTGACGGTGCGCCTGGAGCCGACCGACGAGGCGCGCGTGCTGGCCTGGCAGGGGGCCGAGGGCGCGCGCGTCGGCCCGGGCGACGTGCTGGCGGTGCAGTTCCGCAACAACGAGGCTGCTCCCCCGGGCCGCCGCGCGCCCAAACCCACCGCGGTCCTCGCCACGACGCCACCCGTGCAGGGGGCGCTGGTCGCGCTGGACCCGCACACCGGCAAGCTGCTGGCGATGGTCGGCGGCTACGACTACGCGGCCAGCCAGTTCAACCGCGCGACGCAGGCGCACCGCCAGATCGGCTCGGCCATCAAGCCGTTCATCTACGCGGCGTCGATCGATCAGGGGATGACGCCGCTGACGATCAAGTGGGACGCGCCGGTGAAGTTCAAGACGGCGTCGGGCGTCTGGGCGCCGCACAACTACAAGCCCGAGTACCTGGGCGCGATCACGCTGCGCACGGCGCTGGCCAAGAGCATCAACACCGTCGCCGCCCAGCTGGTGGCGCAGATCGGGGTCGACCGCGTCGTCGAGGAGATGCGCGGGCTGGGGATCACCTCACCGCTGCCGCACGGGCTGTCGCTGGCGCTGGGGACGGCCGACCTGGGGCTCGAGGAGACCGCCTACGCGCTGGCCTCTTTCCCGGCGGGCGGCAAGCTGGTTCGGCCGCTCACGATCCTGCGCGTCACCGACGGGGACGGCCGGGTGCTGGAGGAGCAGGCCGCGACCCCGCCGCAGGAGCAGCGCCTCTCGCCCGAGACCGCCTACGTCGTGACCGACATGATGAAGGGCGTGATCGAGGTGGGGACCGGCAAGAAGGCGCAGGCGCTGGGGCGCCCGGTCGCGGGCAAGACCGGCACCTCGACCAACTACCGCGACGCCTGGTTCTACGGCTTCACCCCCGATCTGCTGTGCGGTGTCTGGGTCGGGCGCGACGACTTCAAGCCCGTCGCCCACGACGCGACCGGTGGGCAGGTCGCGCTGCCGATCTGGCTCGACTTCATGCGCACGGCGACGAAAGGCCAGCCGGTGCGCGACTTCCCCATGCCGCCCGGCGTGGTCCTGGCCCGCGCCAACCCGGAGACCGGCGAGCCCGCCGCCCCCAACAAGCCCAAGAGCCGCCTGATCCCGTTCAAGCGCGGAACGCTGCCGCCCGCGTTCCGCGGCGGCGGCGGCTTCGCCGACGAACAGTTCTGACCGGACCGGACCTCCCCCGGAACCTGCGGTGCCGACCTCCCCGCGAAGCGGGGAGGTGCAGAGGGCCTGGACGAAAACGGCCACTGGCGGTCGGTGCGATCGGCCGGAAACGGCCGGCTTCGCGGGCGGAGCCGCGCGGGGACGGGGTTTTGCCGCGGCACTGGGCGTGCAAAGCGCACGCGCGCGACAACGGTCGCCACCAGGAGGATCCCAATGTCCAAGCGTTCACTGCTCGTTTCGCTGTCTGCCACGCTGCTCGCATTCGTCTCGTCTGGCGTCGCGCACGCCGGTTCGGTCACGGCCGTCCCCTGCGCCGCCAAGGCCAAGGCGGTCATCGCCAACTCCGGTCAAAGCCTGCACAACTCGAGCTCCACCGTTCAGGGCAACGTCCAGGCGGGGAGCACCATCATCCAGAATGGCAACGCCGTCATCACCGGCACCAAGACGCCGAACACGCCCGCCCACCTGGCGGTGGTGCCGGTCCCCGCCGGTGCCAAGAACCTGGGCAACTTCGTGGTCAGCGGGACCATGAGCCTGGCCGCCGGCAACTACGTGGCGAACAGCTTCAACATGAACCCGGGCGCGAACCTGACCATCACCGGCGGCGTCGCGCAGATCTGGGTGACCGGCGCCAGCCTCACGCTGGCCGGCACGGCCAACGCCGGCGGCGACCCGACGAATCTGGAGTTCCTGGTGACCAGCAGCCAGTTCGTCAACATCAACAACGGCAGCAACATCACCGCCTTCATCTATGCGCCGATCGCGGGCGTGGTCGTGGGCGGAACTGTGAACGGCTCCGTCGTGGGCAGCTCGACGACGCTCAACAGCGGCTCCAGCGTGATCTCGGTTCCCGCTGCGACCTGCCCGTAGAAGCCTGGACGAAAACAGCCAGGCCCCGGCGGCAGGAGTGGTCGAAAGCGTCCGCTCCTGCCCGCCGGCCGCCGGGATGACGGGCCCAAGGTGCGGCACCCTGCGTGCAACGCGAAGCGGCGCGCGACACGTCGCGCACAGGAGGAATTCCAATGTCCAAGCGTTCACTGCTCGTTTCACTCTCCGTCACTCTGCTCGCCTTCGCTTCGTCCAGCCCCGCGCACGCCGGAGCGCTCACGGCCATCCCCTGCGCCGCCAAGGCCAAGGCGGTCATCGCCAACACCGGTCAGGGCATCTACAACCAGGGGTCGACCACTCAGGGCGATGTCCAGGCGGCGACCGGCATCATCAAGAACGGCAACCCGACCATCACGGGGACGCAGACGCCCAAGACGCCCGCCGGCCTGACCGTGGTGCCGGCGCCCGCCGAGGCGGTGAACCTGGGGAACTTCGTGGTCAGCGGCACGGTCACCATCGCCGCCGGCAACTACAAAGCGACCAGCTTCAACATCAACAGCGGCGCGCACCTGAACGTCACGGGCGGCGTCGCGCAGATCTGGGTCAGCGGCGGCACCAACCTGAACGGAACGTCCAACGCCGGCGGCGACCCGACGAACCTGGAGATCCTGGTCACGGGCACCCAGGGCGTGAACCTGAACAGCGGCACCAGCTTCACCGGCTTCATCTACGCACCGGCGGCGATGGCGATCGTCGACGGGAACGCGGTCCTCAACGGGTCGATTGTCGGCAGCAGCACGATCATGAACAGCGGCGCCAAGGTGGTCTTCGTGCCGGCCGCTGTCTGCCCGACCACGCCGTAATCAATCGACCCGATCCCCGCGCGGCTGCCAGCCCCCGGCCGCCGCGCGGTTGCTCTTCAGAGCTCGATCTGCGCGCCGATCTCGACGACCCGGTTGGGCGGCAGCGAGAAGAAGTCGGTGGCCGAGCGCGCGTTGCGCGACAGGAAGCGGAACAGGACCTTGCGCCACTCGGCCATCCCCTTGCCCCTCACGGACTTCAGCGTCTCGCGACCCAGGTAGAAGCTGGTGTCGGCCTCGTTGATCGGCATCCCTTCCGCCTTGCAGCGGCGCAGGATGTCCATGACGTCCGGGCTCTCCTTGAACCCGTAGTGGGCGGTCACGCCCCAGAAGCCCTGGCCGAACCCCTTCACGCGCACCTTGTCCGGATCGGGCACCTCGGGGATGGCGTCGGTGGTGACCGACAGGATCACGACCGTCTGGTGCAGCACCTTGTTGTGCTTGAAGTGGTGCAGAAGGACGTTGGGCGTCCCGCGCCGCGTGGACGACAGGAACACCGCGGTCCCCGGCACCCGGTGCGGCCTGGTCCCTTCGATGTCGGCCAGGAAGATGTCCATGGGCAGCGAATCGGAGGCGATGCGCTGGGCCAGCAGCGTCCGGCCGCGCTTCCAGGTGACCATCACCGTGAAGACGCCCACCGCCACCGTCAGCGGGAACCAGCCCCCGTGCGCGATCTTGGTCGAGCAGGCCAGGAAGAACCCCAGATCGAAGCACAGGAACACCGCCAGCAGCCCGCCGGCCCGCCACAGGGGCCAGTGCCAGATGTCGCGGCAGGCGAAGAAGAACAGCATCGACGTGATCGCCATCGTGCCCGTGACCGCGATGCCGTACGCGTCGGCCAGCGCGCTGGACTCGCGGAACCCCAGCACCAGCGCGACGCAGGCGACCATCAGCGCCCAGTTCACCTCGGGAACGTAGATCTGCCCCTCGGTCACGCCCGAGGTGTGGACGATGGTCACGCGCGGCAGGTAGCCGAGCTGCACCGCCTGGCGGGTCAGCGAATACGCGCCCGAGATCAGGGCCTGCGAGGCGACCACCGTCGCGACCGTCGCGATGATGACCATCGGGTAGAGCCAGGCGCCCGAGACCAGCCCGTAGAATGGGTTGGCCGCCGCTTCCGGCTTCTCGAGCAGCAGCGCCCCCTGGCCGAAGTAGTTCAGCAGCAGCGCGGGGAACACGCAGCTGTACCAGGCCAGCCGGATGGCGCGCGTGCCGAAGTGCCCCATGTCGGCGTACAGCGCCTCGCCGCCGGTGACGCACAGGACGACCGACCCGAGCACCAGGAACCCGTGGCCCTTGTGCATCACGAAGAAGCGAAAGCCGTAGTAGGGGTTCACCGCCCGCAGAATGTCGGGGTGGCGGATGATCCAGGGGACGCCGGCCGCGGCGATGAACACGAACCAGGCCACCATCACCGGTCCGAAGACCGCGCCGATGCCGCCCGTCCCGCGCTTCTGCATCATGAAGAGCGCGACCAGGATCAGGCAGGTGACCGGCACGATGAAGGGCGAGAAGGCGCTGGTCGCCACCTCGAGCCCCTCGACCGCCGAGAGCACCGAGATGGCGGGCGTGATGACGCCGTCGCCGTAGAGCAGCGCCGCGCCGAACAGGCCCAGCATGATCAAGACCACCTTGGCCTTGCGCATGCCCGTCCAGGTGGTCCGGGTCGACGTCCGGACGGCGCCCGACTCTTCGGCGACGTCGGGCGCGTTGGGCCGCGCGACCAGCGCCATCAACGCCAGCACGCCGCCCTCGCCGTCGTTGTCGGCGCGCATCACGAACAGCAGGTACTTCACCGAGACGACCAGCGTGATCGACCAGAAGATCAGCGACAGGACGCCGAAGATGTTGACCGCCAGCGGCGCCACGCCGTGGGGCAGCGTGACGCACTCCTTGACCGCGTACAGGGGCGACGTGCCGATGTCGCCGTAGACAATCCCGATCGCGCCCAGGGCAAGCTTCGCCAGGTCGGCGCCGTGGGCGGGGTGATGATGAGGTGAGGCGACCGCCTCGGACTGCGTGGACATGGGAACCGCGACGCCGTGCGCCACGGAAGCCGCATGATGAACGATTTGCACCTCCGAAGCGAGATCGTCGCTGGCCACGGCTGTGGCACATCTTGACGGCTTCAGGTTTCGTCCGGGTTTCGTCCGTATTAACTTACTGTCCCGAGGCGGTGGGCTCGGAGGTACGGGCCCGGCCGTGCCTCCTCAAATGTCGGATTTCAGCCCGAGATCCCGAATCATCCCCCGCCTGGCGGCGAGGGTGCGCCCGCTGCTGGAGCTGGGCGTCTCGCGGGTGAGCGACCCGTCGATGCAGAAGCGCATCCGCCTGACGAACGGGCTGTCGCTGTTCGGCGCGGCCGTGCTGCTCGCCAGCGCGCCGTTCGACGGCCTGGCCGCGCCGCGCTGGGTGCTGATGGAGGATCTGCTGGGCGGGTTCGCCTTCGTCTGCTTCCCGCTGCTCAACCGGTTCGGGTTCTTGACCAGCGCGCGGCTGCTCTGCCTGCTGATGTCGAACCTGCTCGCGCTCAGCACCACCGTGCTGCTGGGCCGCGAGTCGGGGGCGGAGATGGTCTTCGTCGCGCTGGCGGCGGTCCCGTTCGCGGTGTTCGAGCTGAGCGAGTGGCTGGGGTTGGCGACAGGCGTCGGGATGGCCGTGCTGGGGTTCGCGGTCGGTCACTCGCGCCTGTTCTCGTCCTGGCGCACGCCGCCGCCCAACTTCATCCCGTCGGACTACTTCATCTACTCGGCGGCGCTGGCCTTCCTGATCGTCATCTACGCCGTCTACCGCATGAGCCGCGCCAACAGCGAGGCCGAGCGCGCGCTGCGCGAGGACGTGCTCGAGCGGCTGCGCGCGCAGCACGAGCTGGAGCACAGCCGGCAGTCGGCCGCGTACTCGGCCAAGATGGCCGCGCTGGGCGAGATGAGCGGCAACATCGCGCACGAGGTGAACAACCCGCTGGCGGCGATCCTGCTGCGCGCCCACCGGATGCGGAACCTGGTCGCCGAGTCGCCGCTGGACGTGCAGGCGCTGGAGCGGGTCAGCCGCGACATCGAAGCGACCGTCCACCGGATCCGCCGCATCATCGACTCGCTCCGGACCTTTGCGCGCGACGCCGAGCAGGATCCGATCCGCCCCGAGCCGATCGCGCGAATCGTCGAGGAGACGGTCGAGATCTGCGCCGAGCGGTTCCGCCACCATTCGATCGATCTGCGCGTCGACCCGATCCCGGACGACCTGTGGGCCGAGTGCCGCAGCGTCCAGGTCTCGCAGATCCTGCTGAACCTGCTGAGCAACGCCTATGACGCCGTCGAGGGGCAGAGCGTACGGTGGGTCCGCATCAACGCCGCCGCCGACGGCGACCGCGTGCGCATCTCGGTGATCGACAGCGGCCCGGGCGTCCCCCCGGACCTCGAGAACCGCATCATGGAGCCGTTCTTCACGACCAAGGAGATCGGCAAGGGGACCGGCCTGGGCCTCAGCGTGTCCAAGGGGATCGCCGAGGCGCACGGCGGGCAACTGGCGCTGGACCGCATGTCCCTGGACACCCGGTTCGTCCTGACGCTGCGCCGGGCTCCCGCTCCAGAGAGCACGCCGGCGCCGGACGGGACAACGCCGTCGCTGTCCGAGGCCGCCTCGAAAAGCTGAGGGGGGCGCGCGATTATCGAGGGCTCGCCCCTGCGAACGGCGCGGTTTGCCTGGAGTTGCGCGGGGCCGCCCGGCCGCGAAGCGCTGGCATCCGGATTGCGTAACCGCAGCGCGTGAAAACACCCCTCACGCGCCTCGCTTTGGTCACCCTGGCGGCGAACCTCGCCGCCTGCAGCTCCAACCACGGCGGCGGCGGCACGACGCACGTCGTCGGTCAGACCGCCTTCGTCTCGGCGCCGCCCGCCGGGATGACATCCTCTGGGGGGCGAAATCTCTCGATCGCGCCCGGCGCCGCCGGCGCCGCCCAGACCGCCTCGACCGACGGCTCGTCGAGCGCGACGACCCGCACCGTCGAGGAGACCGACCTCTATCGCCTCGAAGGGAACCGGCTCTACTACCTGAACAGCTACCGCGGCTTGATGGTCTTCGACGTCACCGACGTCGACAACCCGACGCTGCTGGGCCGGTCGGCGATCTACGGGTCGCCCGTCGACATGATCGTGCGCAACGGCGTCGCCATCGTGGTGGTGGCCGACACCTACGGTCAGCTGGACGACGGCACGCCGTTTCACGGATCGATCGTGCGCGGGCTGGACGCGACCGACCCCACGAACATCAAGGTCCTGGGCGAGGCCAAGCTGGGTGGCTGGGTCGCCGACGACCGCGTGGTGGGCGACGTGATCTACGCCGTCAGCCAGGACTACGGCTGGGTCTACGGCTGGGACGCGATCGCCGGCAACAGCACGCAGTCGGTGATCGTCTCGTCGGTCAGCTTCGCCGGGAACGTGATCCAGTCGGTCGGCAACGTGACCTACCCCGGGTTCAACGGGGTCTTCAACGTCACCCCCAACGCGATCATGCTCGCCCACCAGACCGCCAGCGTGACCACCAGCAAGGGCGACGCCGGGGCCGTCACGACGCCCAGCAACCAGACCGAGCTGCTGTACCTGGACATCTCCGATCCGGGTGGGCAGATCGTGCAGCGCGGCTCGCTGACCGTCGCCGGGCAGGTGCAGGGCTGGGGCGCCGACAACGGCCGCTGGAACCTGGACTTCGCCGACGGCCAGACCGCGCACGTGGTGGGCTGCGCGGCCGGAAGCTGGGGCTACTGCGACGGCACCTCGGGCTACATCCTGTCGATCGCCGACTTCTCGAACCCGGACGCGCCGGTGCTGGCGTCGCAGCTGACCATCCCGTCGACGGGCTGGAGCGTCGCGGCCCGCTTCGACACGGGCCGCCTCTACCTGTCGCCGCAGACCGCCGACTACGGCAACGGCGCCACCACGACGCCCTTCCTTGTATACGACCTGACGAACGCGAAGGCGCCGGCGCTGGCCGGCACGCTGAACATCTCGGGCAACGTCTGGAACATCCTGCCCGCCCCCAGCTCGCGCCTGTTCGCGCTGGGCAGCCAGTACATGACCGGTAGCGCGACGACC
>Ga0335083_10003684_pt1 | contig 19751 bp, 18 predicted proteins | sample Lox_Sample_42_FD_206716 | JGI IMG/M metagenome (GOLD analysis project Ga0335083, IMG submission 206716) | Soil microbial communities from Loxahatchee National Wildlife Refuge, Florida, United States - Lox_Sample_4.2 | ecosystem: Environmental > Terrestrial > Soil > Wetlands | place: USA...
TCATTGGCCGCGCCGGAAACAAAATCCTGCTCGGTGACCACGCGATAGGTCGTGCCAAAGGAAAGCACAGTGCTGCCCCATTGCACCGGATCGCTGCCGGCTTCCTCGATACCCAATTGGAACCCGGTACCTGAGGAACGGGCTTCGAGTTTATCATAGAAACCGCTGGTGCCGCCCACAGTAGTGGTGACATGCAGGAAATAGTCGCCGGTGGCTTGCGCGGTCAGGACATCCAAATCCAGACCGATGAAAAGGCTTCCGCCGCCAGTCGTGTTCACCACAGAAGACAAAGGCGCGTAAACGTCCTCGCCGCTGCTGCCGAGCTGGACAACGCCGCTGGAGACCTGGGGAGGCGTAGCCGTGCTGCCGCTGGTGGCCACCCAAGGGCCCTGCCCAGCCAAATTGCCGTCCGTATACGAATTAAAATTGTCGGAAAGAAGAGAAGTGGCAAAAGCCCCGGAACTGGGAAGGACGATAGCAGAAAATAACAGCGCGATTTTTTTCATATGCTCCTTTTGATATTTAATTAAAGTTAATCCATTAGTTTACTTCAGAATCTTCTGAATCTGTGACTGTTATATCAGGAACATTAAAAAATACAAGTTACAAACCTGTGAATATTGTTCACAAGTTATTCACCACGCGTTACATCTGCTCGACTACTTCAATGCCCAGGGCGTTCAGGCCCTGTTTCAAAACGCGTGCGGTCAGATCACAAAGCAAGAGACGGGATGCCCGCGTCGAATCGTCTGCTTTAAGTATCGGACAATTCTCGTAAAAAGACGTGAATCTACCGGCCAGTTCATAAAGGTAAGCGCACAGGAAGTTAGGGCGGTATTCAGCCGCTACGGCTTCCAAGGTCAGGCCAAAGTTTAGCAAATGTTTAGCCAGGGAAATTTCTTCCGGCGCATTTAGTTTCAGTTCAGCTTTTCGAATTCCGGCTTCAGAGATTTCAGCCTTCCTGAAAATGCTCCGGATTCGCGCATAGGCATACTGCAAATACGGCGCGGTGTTACCCGTAAGCGCGAGCATTTTATCCCAGCTAAAGACGTAATCACTCTGGCGGTTCGGCAGGAGGTCGGCGTATTTTACGGCGCCAATGCCCACCACGCGCGCAATCTCGCGCCGTTGGGCCTCGGGAAGCGCAGAATTCTTCTCAGAGACGATTTTGAAAGCCCGTTCCTCTGCCTCATTCAGCAAATCCGCCAGCTTCACCGTCTCACCGCTCCGTGTTTTGAACGGCTTACCGTCATCGCCGAGAATTTTGCCAAAGCCCACGTGGACCAGGGTGACCTTCCCGGCCATGTCCGGCAGCCAGCGGGCAAACGCGACAAACAGTTTTTTGAAATGTGAGGATTGCCGGTCGTCCACGACATAAACAATTTCATCGGGCGACCAGGTTTTAAGCCGGAAATCGATCGTGGCCAGGTCCGTCGTCGTGTAATTAAACCCGCCGTCACTCTTGCGAATCAGTGCGGGGTCCGGAACCCATTCGCCGTCACGATTGACCAGGAAGACGTCCTCTTTGGGTGGCACCGAACCATCGCTAAACACTCCCACCGCCCCTTCGCTTTCCCGGGCAATTTTCTTTCCCAGCAGCTCTTCCACCAGCGGACCCAGGCGCTCGTTATAAAAGCTCTCGCCGTACCAAAAATCAAATTTAACACCAAGGCGCGCGTAAATTTCGTCAAATTGCTTTTGGGAAAGGTCAATCATCTCCTGCCAGATTTTCAGGTTTTCCTGATCGCCATTTTGCAGTTTGACGAGTTCCAGGCGCGCCTCCTCCAAAACCTTTTCGTCCGCCTCACTCGCTGAGTTAACCAGCTTGTAGAGCCGCTCCATTTCGCCAATGGGGTCGGCTTTGAGCGCGTCGGGATTCAGGGATTTCTTCCATCCCACCAGCAGCTTGCCGAACTGCGTACCCCAATCGCCGATATGATTATCCGTGATGACCTTATGGCCGAGCAACCGCAGCACATACGCCAGGGAATTGCCTAAAATGGTCGAGCGAATGTGGCCAATGTGCATGGGCTTGGCGACATTGGGGGAACTGAAATCAACGACGACCGTCCGCGGCCGCGTGGTTTTCTCGTAAAACAAAGTATCCCCAGCGGCCTGCTCCGCCAGCGTTTGCGCCAGCGCAGCATTTTTAAGCCGAAAATTGAGGAAGCCCGCACCGGCAATCTCGGCATTTTCACACAACGCCGAAAGATCCAATTTTTGCACGACATTTTCCGCGAGCTGTCGGGGATTCATTTTCCGCGCCTTGGCCAGCCCCATCAGGGCGTTGCTTTGATAATCACCAAACTTCGGGTCCGGGCACGGGCGCACTAAAACCACGGAAGCATCGGCATCAGGCAGGACATCGAGGACAGCCTGCTGCAGTTTTAGTTCGATTTGTTTATGCGGCAACACAAGGAAAGATTAACCACTAAAGGCGCGAAAAACACGAAAGAAAGAAATCTCTCGTTGGAGGAATTAGGCCTGGCTGGTTTCCAGCCCCGGTCACTTCTTGCCGAATTCGCGAATCACGTTGACCATCGCTTCGCCATCCGGAGCTTTCTCGAGCGCCTGGCGGAACTCAGGCTTGTGGAGCAGCTTGGCGATGTTGGCCAGGGTATGAAGATGCTTTTGAAACTGTCCTTGCGGCACCAGGAAGAGCATGACCAGTTTGACCGGCTGGTTATCCAGGGCGTCAAAGTTCACGCCTTTATTGGAGCGACCGAGCGATCCGACGACTTCCATAATCAAGTCCGTCGAGGCGTGCGGGATGCCGATGCCGAAGCCGATGCCGGTGCTCATAGACGTTTCACGCTTTTTTACGGCGGCGGTCACGGCATCACGGTCCTTGGCCTGGATTTTTCCCGTAGTGACGAGATTATCAATCAACTCGTCAATGGCTTCCCAGCGATTGGAAGCCCTCATTTCGGGAACAATTTGCTTTGGTGTCAAAATATCGCCTAAGTCCATATCGTGCGACTTGAAGTTTTGAACGGAAACGCCTCGAAACTCAAGACAGAATTATTGACAATTTGCCGCGCACGGAATTTCAGACCAATTTTTGCAGCCAATGCAGCACCGTAGAAAAGTCCATAACCCAGAAGTGCAACGCCTGCCCCAGGGTGATCTTTTGGGTCAACAGCGGGATGCCAAATAAGAGAATCACCGCATTTCCAAGGAAAATCACGACGCCAGAAAACAGATAACCCTGCGAGGTGATGTCACTTTGCTGTGTTTGCAGCGCGTGAATGGTCAGGGTGACGTGGAAGGCATACGCTGCGCCAAGCAATAGGTTAAAAAAGACAAACAGCTTCTCCCAACCCCAAATCCAATGTCCGGCGGCAAAAACCGCGATGACGATGACCGCATAGAGAGGGAAGAAGTAAGGCGCCAGCGTGATCAGAAAATTTGTTTTGGTGATGACCACATGCCCGCCTTTGGACGAGACTTTCATTTTTTTAAGCCTTCCGCCAAACAACCAGGCCCAAAGCGCGTGGGTCAGTTCATGGCCGAAGACATAAATCAACATCGGCTTCGGCAGCAGGAAGAAAATGACGCACCAACAGGCAGCGCCCCCTAGGAAGGGGATCCATGTCGTATCCGCCGCGCCACAAGCCCGCAAAACCGCGCCCAGGGCCATCGCCGCCGCGGCGCAGACCGGCAGGAGCAAGATCGCGATTAAGAATTTCCACCACTTGAGCACGGGCAAATCGTACATACGGACATGACCGACCGCAAATTCCACCCGATTGTTAGCGTGCTGTTTATCGGGGAAAAGGTTTGGACGTGAGGCACGCTTTAGACGTCATGGTTTCGTATACACAATTTGATTTGTGCAGGTAGCCGACAAAAACTTCGCTAAATCAGATGCGCGCTGAATATCTACAGTATTTGTTACGAGACTCTTACATTCTATCACCATTTGAAGTGAATATTTATCCTGGGCCAGCTGCTCTCGGTGTTCATCAGCGTTCTTAAGAATTAAATGTACGAGATCGTTTACTGTCGCCAACTGATCTTTATCCGCACAGTGTTGATTTTTTTGCAAAGCATCCAGACTAAAGGTGAGTTGCATAGTGGCAAACTCGCGCGCCTTCTGAGGTTCACCCTGATCTAAAAGGTGGATGGTCAAACATTCTTCGCCGAGGGTAGTGGTATAGCTCTGGTAAAGCATTCGTTGCGATTGGGTTGGTGTGCTACATCCAACACCAAACAAAAGACTAGCGAGAAGGAAAGGAATACAAAATCCGAGAAAAAAGTTCGTTTGCTCTGCTTGGAAAAAACGAAGTTTCATTTGTTTTATTTTTGTTTAATCTTGAGGCATGACGCAAGAGGATGTTTTGAATGTTTTCCGAGACACCGGGGCGCTCCTTGAGGGGCATTTTATTCTGCGCAGCGGATTGCACAGCCGGCAGTTCTTCCAATGCGCCCTGGCGCTCCAGCAGATGCCCGTAGTGGAGCAACTGGGCGGCGCCCTGGCTAAAAAGGTCGAGAAATTTGAGACCGTCACCGTCATCGCCCCGGCGTTAGGCGGCCTGGTCATCGGCCAGGAAGTGGCCCGGGTACGGCGGGCGCGATTTATTTTTGCAGAGAAAGAAGAGGGCAAGCTGGTTTTACGGCGCGGATTTAAGATTGAGAAAGGAGAAAAAATCCTCGTAGTCGAAGATGTCATCACCAAGGGTGGGCGGGTCCAGGAAACCATTAAGATCGTCCACGACCATGGCGGTTACGTTGTGGGCGTAGCCACCATCGTGGATCGCTCTAATGGTGCGGTGAAGTTCGGTGTTCCGCTGGTAAGCTTGTTGGCAATGAATGTCGAAACGTTCGAAGCGGACAAGTTACCTCCGGATTTGAAGGCCTTGCCTGTGATCAAGCCGGGAAGTTAGCCTAAAAAGAATGCAAAATGCCTGTTTGAAGGTGCTTGGAAAGCCAGTAGTCCCTCTATTTTTATCATACCAGATATAGTCAGCCCGCTTCCTCAAAACCGGGCAAAAAGGCGCTTTTTTAGCATAAGTAATTGATTTTAAGACAATTATCTATTCCTTTTCGGGTTGCGCTCCCTTAGGACGTTGGGTTACCTTATTAGAACCATTCGGGCATGAAGCACGGATGGTAAAATTTTTATGGCCGAAGGATATTGCGTTAAGTGCAAAGCCAAAAAAGAGATCGCCAACGGCGTCGAAGAAACTATGAAAAACGGGCGCAAAGCCATTAAAGGCAAGTGTCCCACCTGCGGTACGGTCATGTTCAAGATTTTGGGCAAAGCCGGCAATACCGAATCGCAGCCAAAAGAGAATAAAACCGATGTTCCAGCATCGAATCTGCCGGCTACAGGCTAGGTCAATATGGCTTCACAACAACTTGCATATGTCATCGTCACGCCGTACTCCCTTTTCAAATCCCGCACTGGCGGGGCCTTGAGCCGGTTGATCACGCGCACAGGTCTGGATTTGTGCGCAATGCGCATGTTTGCTCCCAGCCCGGAGCTCACCCGGGAATATGCCGAAAACATTATTTCCGCCCACGACCCCCAGGACCGTAAAATCCAGGAACTCCTCAAGGAATATATCCTGCATAATTTCATGCCCGACCCCAAGACCGGCCGCCGCCGCCGCGTCCTGATGATGCTTTTCCGTGGGGACGAAGCCGTCCGCAAAGTCCGGTCAGTCGTCGGCAATTTAAGCCCCGACCGCCGCAGCGGTGAAACTATCCGGGGTACCTACGGCGATTTAATCACCGACGATGAAACCGGCCAGGTCCGTTATTTCGAACCTGCTGTCCTCGCCGCACCGAATGATTCCGAGGCGGAAACGAAATTGAAATTATGGGCGCGCCATTCCGATGCCGACGGCGGTGTCCTGGAAGATATCATTGCTCATCCCGCCAACGACACGCCCGAGCGCACGCTCGTGCTGATCAAGCCGGATAATTTCCGTTTTGCCACTGGCCGGCCCGGCAACGTCATCGACTTTTTCTCGCGCACGGGCCTTTACATTGTCGCCGCGAAAGTGTTGCACATGAGCACCGCCCAGGCCGCTGAGTTCTATGGCCCTGTCCGCGAATTCCTGCGGGTAAAACTTAACGATACGATCGGCGCCCGTGCCAAAGCTCTCCTGGAAAAAGAATTCGGTTTCAAAGTGCCCCCTGCCGAAGAAAAGGCCATCGGCCAGACGCTCGGTCCTATTTTCGGGGACAATCAATTTGATAACATTGTCCGTTTTATGTCCGGCCACGCGCCAGCCGAATGCGCCACGGAAAAGGAGCTAAACCAGCCGGGCACCGAAAAGTGCATCGCGCTCATTTACGAAGGGCCCAATGCCGTCCGTAAAATCCGCGACGTCCTGGGTCCGACCGATCCTTCCAAAGCGCCCCCCGGCTCCATCCGCCGCGAGTTTGGCTCGACCATCATGGTCAACGCCGCGCACGCGAGCGATTCTGTGGAAAACGCCCAACGGGAATTTAAAATCGTGGACGTCGGCGAAAATAACTTCAAAAAGATCATCGAAGAAACCTACGGCGGCCTCTAAAGGCTGGAGCGTTTGAAGAAATGCTCTACTGCCGGCGCCACCAGCTCGTCAGCGCTTTCGGCTTTTGGGGATGGGGGGGATTCTGTGATTGCGCGCGCAGCAGCAGGCTGCGGGCGGCTTCGAGCGCCATACTAAATTCATCGTAGCTCAAAAACCGGTCGGACGGTTTTTTGGCCATCGCTTTTACCAGCGCGTCACTGGTGGGTTGGGTGAGCGCCGGTTCGACCAGGTTCGGCGGCGTCAACGGCGTTTGCACCTGAGCGGCTACCAGTTCCTCCACGGTGGGCGCATCAAACGGCACGTGCCCCGTAGCCGCGTGATACATCGTTGCCCCGAGGCTGTACATATCGGAGAGAAACGTCTCGGGTTCCCGTTTAATTTTTTCCGGCGCGACATAGTAGGGTGTCCCTTCCGTCACATCGGTGGCTTCCACTTCTACTTCCGTGCTCCGTGCCAGCCCAAAATCCACCAGCTTCGGTTCGTGGTCCGCGTTATACAAAATATTCCCCGGCTTGATGTCGCGATGCAGCAGGTTGTACTTGAGCGCCATATCCAGCGCCGAGGCGATTTTAATGCCGAAGTCCAGCACGTCCAGTTCCGGCAGCAATCGTAATTTATCAATGCGCTGGTCCAGGCTCCCGCGGTCAGCCAGCTCCATCACGAGATACTGCTGCCCTTCCCAGTCATCAAAAGTGTAAATGTGGATGATGTTCGTGTGGTTCAGCCGGGCGCAAGCGCGCGCTTCGCGATAAAAACCCTCGAGCGCCTTGGCGTCCTGGGACAGTTCCTTTTTCATCAGCTTGACGGCCACAAACCGTTCCAGCGTGGTGTCCCAGGCGCGATAAACATTTCCGTTGCCCCCTGAACCAATGATGCTGCGCAGCTCGAACTGTCGCAATTGCATCGGCATCATCACCGGATGGCCGCATTTGCTGCACGGTTCGGTGGCCAGCGGCGGCAAGTCCCCCTGGATAAACATGGTGTTTTCGCACCAGCCGCATTTCACCATCTTCAGGGGTTTGTCGCTCATAACTAATATCAGCTTACAGTCACAGTGGCCAAAATGCAATTTGCACGAAAAAGAAATTGACAAGCCGGCCTAAATCCTGTTTACTCTCAGCCTTAAATTGGTTTAACCAAGTTTAAAATGCAGAGCAAGATTGTCAAACTGATGTATGCGCCGAAAAATGGCTGGATGGCCATTTGTGGGCGTCACTCTTGTACTATAGGCATCGCGGGAACTAAAAGGTGAATAGAATTAAGGATTTCCTAAAACCCGCGATTGCCAAAACAATCGCGGGTTTTTCGCTTTTAACGACAAAGAAAGGTCACAATGGAAACAAATAACACAGTGTTAAAGACTGACTTTAGCACGGACACGCGGTTCGAATTAAGGCCCACGCCTGATAAATTCGAACGGCAGAAGAACAAACTGCTCGCCATCCGGATGCAACAGGCCGGGGCGAAGTGGGAGGAGCCCATGCGGGACGCGGCCAACGAGGCCGCCGCCATCGCCTGGACCACGACCGTGCCGTCGCTCGTTTTTCCGGAACTTTTTGAAGAGAAATTCGCCGCCGCCGTGACCCAAATCCAGCGGCAGGAACGGATTTTGAAAAAGAGCCGCGAACTGCTCGCCGCATAAGCGAGCGGGAACGCCATACAATTAGGTGGGGAACGCAACGCGCGCCATTCGGCGCGCGTTTTTTATTTCATCTTGGCGGGGCTTGATCAGCAAAGTGAAGATGAAGAATCTTTACATGCTGATCTGCGTGGTCTTGCCAGAATTTAATGGCATATTTGCCGCAGATGTGGATTTCAACCCGGCGGCCGGTATGATCGGGTTCGGTATAGTCAGAGAACTTTTGCGGATAATCACGGATAGCAATAAGCCGATTTCGCAAAAACTGTTGGTCGTGCCGGGGAACTGATTCAAGAAACTCAATGACTTCGTAGTCAATGAGAAGGCGATAGTTCATTGTGAGTCGTTGGACAAACCTAGGCGACGATCCAAATCTTCCAGGGTGGCAAACTCTGAAGCAGGGCGATCAATTTTTTCTGCAAGCTTTTTGCGGTAGACACCATCACGCGCGTCCTGCAGAGACACAAGAAATGCCGTTAGTTGACGCTGTGCGTCTGCATCCAAAGCAGATAATTCTTGTTTCAGGACTTCTATGCTCACACTGTTATTTTAACGCTTAATTCCCGGGAAGCAACCGGCAATTCGGCTTCACTTCTCCTCCACGCGCTGGATCCGTGCGCCCAGCTTCCGCAGTTTCAAATCCATTCTCTCGTAACCGCGATCCAAATGGTAAATACGATTCACCTGCGTCTGGCCTTCCGCGGCCATGCCGGCGATCACCAGCGCCGCGCTCGCCCGTAAATCGCTCGCCATCACCGGCGCGCCGCTCAACGGCCGGCCGCCCTTCACAATCGCGCTCGGCCCTTCAATCTCAATGTCCGCGCCCAGACGCGCCAATTCGCTCACGTGCATGAAGCGCGATTCAAAAATGCGTTCCGTAATAATGCTGATGCCCGGCGCCAGCACGAGCAGCGACATCATCTGCGCCTGCGCATCCGTCGGAAAACCGGAGTACGGCAGCGTCGTGACGTCTGCTGCCTTTAATTTTTTCCCGCGGCGCGCAACCATGGTCCCGCCGCGCAGCTGGATGGAGACGCCCGCTTCGTTCAATTTATCCAGCACCGCGCGCAAATGATCCGGGCGGCAATTCTTAATCGTGATTTCGCCGTCGGTGGCGGCGGCAGCGATCGCAAAGGTCGCCGTCTCAATGCGGTCGGGAATGATTTTATGCTCGGCGCCGTGCAACTTCTCCACGCCGGTAATGGTAATCGTCGGGCTGCCCGCGCCGGAAATTTTCGCGCCCATCGCTATCAGGAAATTCGCCAGGTCCACCACTTCCGGTTCGCACGCCGCGCTTTCGATCACGGTCACGCCATCCGCCAGCGTCGCGGCCATCATCAGGTTGGCGGTGCCTAATACCGTGGAGCCTGCCCGCCCGCCGAGAAAGGTTGTCGCGCCGGTCAATTTTTTGGCCGACGCATCCACGTAACCGCCCTCGATTTTGATTTTTGCGCCGAGCGATTCAAAACCCTTCAAATGCAGATTGATGGGGCGCGCGCCGATGATGCAACCGCCGGGCAGGGAGATCCGCGCTTTGCGCAAGCGCGCCAGCAGCGGCCCGGCTACGCAAATCGAGCCGCGCATCTTGCGCACGAGATTGTAATCCGCGTAGCCCTGGATCTTTTTGGCGCGCACATCCAGCGTGCCGTTTTCAAATTTCGTCGCTGCGCCGAGCGATTTCAGGATCTGCGCCATGAAGCGCGTGTCGCTCAGGTCCGGCACGCCGCGCACGATGCACGGTTCGTCTGTGAGCAGCGTCGCCGCCATGATGGGCAGCGCTGCGTTTTTACTGCCGCTGATGGTCACTTCGCCCCGCAGGGGCACGCCGCCTTTGATTAAAAAACTTTCCATGATGCGATTAAAATTCTTGCGCGCTGACTGTAATCGTCTTTCACCGCTTCGACAATCCACTTTTCATTTTCGAAAATTTCACGAATTGCCGGCGCCTGGCCATCGCCAAATTCCAGCATGATCTTTCCGTCGGATTTTAAGAAGGGTTTGGCCTGCGCGGCGAACATCCGATAGAAATCCAAGCCATCCGCCCCGCCATCCAAAGCCTGGCGCGGGTCAAAATCGCGCACTTCCGGCTCCAGCGTTTCAATTTCCGCCGACGCGATGTACGGCGGATTACTGATAATGAGGTCAAACTGCATCTCTTTTGACACTGCCGCGAAGCCATCACCCTGCAGAAATTCGATTTGGACGTTGTTTTTTGCCACATTTTCATTCGCCAGGGCCAGTGCTTCCGGCGAAATATCCACCGCAGAGACTTTTGCGTTGGGACACTTCGCTGCCAGGGCGATGGCAATGCATCCGGTACCCGTGCCCACGTCCAGCGCGGTTGGCGATGGCAAGGTGGATAGAAACGTCCACCCCAGTTCAGCCAGGATTTCTGTTTCCGGCCGCGGCACGAGTGCTTGGCGGTTCACTATTATCTCATACCCACAAAACGAGACGGAACCCGTGATATGCTGGAGCGGTTCACGCTGGCCGCGGCGTTTAATTAATTCGCGATAAGAATTGGTTTCGTCGTCGGTAAGGGCGCGCTCGAAATTCAGGTACAATTTCATGCGCGGCAGTTTGAGCTGATGCGCGAGGAGCAGTTCGGCCTGCAGGCGCGGGGATTCGACGTCGCGTTTAGCGAGAAATTCTGTGCTCTTCTGGATCGCTTCTAAAACGGTCATGCGAATATATTCCGTGGTGGGGCGAGACACCACACGCGTGTGCTGCCGAGCCCTGACTAAAACCCCGTAGGGGTGACATATTTGTAGTTAAAAGGCTCAAACCACCCCACCCTCGACTCCCGCCGCGCGGGACACGCTCGCGCTCAGAGCGAGCGTATCTAATTTTGGTCGTTATTTGGAAACTGCGGTCAAACCGAAAGCGCCGGCGGCACAGTATTTTGCTGCTTGAGCCGGTCGTGGGCATGAATGAGCAGGCCGATGGAATAAACAATGTAATAGCCGCAAGTCAGGCCCACGATAAGATAGGTCAACGGGCTTTGCCCCGCCGGGGGATGATGTCCGGGCGCCTGCATGGTGCCTTGCAAAACAATCATGCGATAAATCATGCGGCCCACCAGCAGCACTGACAGCGCTACGCCGATGCGGGTGTCCGGCACAAAAAAATGCCCTTCGTTCGTGGTTTCAAACCGGGTCAATTTCAGCCCGAGAAATCCCAAAAGAATTCCCGGCACCAGGCCCCCGCCAAAACCGGCTAAAATCAGCGGGTTAACCAGCACGCCGGCCACGATGATCAGCACACTGACGAGGGACAAAATCACCAGGCGGACAATGGATCGCCAGGGCCGTAAAGGCTGCCTCCCGATGCTGCGCCGCACGCGCCGATAGATGCCCCAAACCATTAAACAGCCAAATACAATATAAAACGTCACCGGTTGGTGCATCCGGTAAGACTGCCAGAGGCGTTACCATTGTTCAACGCTTTTGGCTTCCGATTTCAACCACGGATGGACACCGATAAACACGGATGCCCAACGCAAAAAGACGCAAAGGTACAAAGGCATTTGGATATGGTAGGCTGCGCGACACGCGTGTCCTGCCGCGCTGCCTCTGCAAAAGAGAACACACGCGTGTGCGCGGGAAACCCCTTACACTCCTTACATCGTTGGTAATCAACAACTAAAGTCCTTACACAACTCCTTACATTTTTTGAAAAAGCCTTACACCGTTGATGATCAATGATTTAAAGCCTTACACTAACGATAAAGTAATTGTTGAAGCCGGTTAACCCAAGCTGAGAAAACCTATAAAGTAGGAAAGGGCTTAGCCTCTCCAGTTGTGTCATCGACGAGAACGATCATTGAGGGTCTAAATATCCTGCCGTCAGGTTTACGCAATTCGAATATGACGACCCACCCATTGGAGGGTGCTGGTTTTTTTCGAGCCTTGGAAAACGTTGCCTTAAAGCCTTTCATATCAATTGTATCAATATACTTCTCGGCAATCGTTTTGGCGTCGGATTCATTCACGGAATACTTCCTCTACATACCGGGAACGTTTCACCCCTTCGCCAGCTTCCTCAACTCCGTTTTCAAAATCTTTCCCGTCGCATTCTTCGGCAGAACGGGCATAAAGATGATCTGCCTGGGCGTTTTGTAATTCGCCAGCTTGTCGCTGATGAATTGCAGGAGCTCCTTTTCCTGCAACGTTTGCCCATCCGCCGGAGCCACGAAGGCCAGCGGCTGTTCCCCGCGCCGCTCGTCCGGCACGCCGATCACCGCCGCTTCTTTCACGCCCGGATAATGATAAATCACTTCTTCAATCTCGCGCGGATAGACATTGATGCCGTTGACGATGAGCATGTCTTTCTTGCGATCGGTAATGAAATAATAGCCGTCGGAGTCGCGATGCCCCACGTCCCCGGTCAACAGCCAGTCGTTGCGGAACGATTTTTTGGTTTCCTCCGGCTGGTTCCAATAGCCCTGCATCACGTTGCCGCCGCGAACGCAAATTTCTCCCGTCTCGTTGTCGCCGAGGATTTTTCCGTTATCATCCTGGATGCTCATTTCCACATTGGGAATGGGAATACCCACCGAACCGGGTTTGCGCACGCCGTGGATGGGGTTTTTCGAGACGACCGGGCTGGCCTCGCTCAAACCGTAGCCTTCCAACAGCGGGGTTTTGAATTTCTCCTCAAACTCGCGCAGCGTTTGCATGGCCAGCGGCGCCGAACCGCAGATGAAAACGCGGATGGGCAACGGCGTCGGTACCGGCGCGGCCACCAGCATCCGGTAAAACGCCGGCACGGCGGGCAGGATGGTCGCCCTTCGCGAAAAAATCTCCATGAACGCCGCGCGCGGCTGGCTCAGCGATTTTACCAGCACAATCGTGCCACCCACCGTGAACGGCAGAAAGATGCCGACCGTCATCATGTACGTGTGAAACAGCGGCAGGATGACCGCCAGAGAATCGTCCTCCACCGCTGTCAGTAATATCCGGCAGCTCTCGACGTTCGTCATCAAATTCCCGTGTGAGAGCATCGCCCCTTTCGGCCGGCCCGTCGTGCCGGAGGTGTAGATAATCACGGCAAGATCTTTCTCAACGCGGTTGGAGCTGATTCCTGCGCCTCCCGGCAATGAGCCAATCTCTTCTGCCTTGAGCATTTTCAATTGCGGCCGCGCCGCTGACAGTTCGGAAAAATGCGCGCCCAATTCTCCGTCCGTAATCAAAACATCAATGCCCCCGTCATTCAAAATGTAACCCGCCTCGGCCGGCTTTAAAAAATTGTTCATCGGCACGACCACCGCGTCTGCGAATAAAATTCCGTAGACACTCATGATAAATTCCGGACAATTTTTCAGCCACAGCCCCACGCGTTCGCCGGGTTTGACACCCAGAGTGTTCTTCAAATGCGCGGCGACCGCCTGCGCGCGCGCCAGCAGGTCGGCATAGGAGAATTCCTTGTCGCCGAAATAGATGGCGACCTTTTGCGGATGTTTTTGGGTGCTATCAGAAAAAGCAGTGGCGAGATTCATACTGCGATGGTAAAAATACCGCGCCGTTTTGCAACTGGCAATTATGCGCCGGTTCTGCTAGAAGGTACGCGAAATCCCCCGGGGAAGTGGATCGATAGCAAAGTGATTGATACTGAGGAAAAACTGGTTGCGTTCCTGCCTGAACTGCGCGCCGCCCAATGGGTGTCGCTCGATACCGAGGCGGACAGCCTCCATGCTTATCCCGAAAAGGTCTGCCTCATCCAAATCAGCATCGCCGGCCACGACTGTCTGGTAGATCCCCTGTCCGAAATCAAACTCGACCCGCTGTTGGATGCCCTTAACGCGCATGAGCTCATTATGCACGGCGCCGATTACGACCTGCGCCTGCTCGAGAAGCATCATGAATTCATCCCGAGTTCGATTTTCGATACCATGCTCGCCGGGCGGCTCCTGGGCGAACGCCAGTTTGGCCTGAGCGCGCTCGTCGAGAAATTTCTCGGTGTTAAACTGGATAAAGGCTCGCAAAAAGCCAATTGGGCCCAGCGTCCGCTCACTGAGCGCATGGAAAAATATGCCCGTGCCGATACCCACTATCTGAAATCGCTGGCCGATAAATTACGGTCCGAACTCGCCGCGAAAAAACGTTTGGCCTGGCACCAGGAATCCTGCGCCCGGCTCATTGAGAATTGCACGCGCCCCCAGGTCGTCGATGAGGATGCCGTCTGGCGGATCAAGGGCAGTACCCGCCTCAGCCGCGCGGCCCTGGCCATCTTGCGGGAGCTCTGGCGCTGGCGCGAAGACGAAGCTGTGCGTGCCAATCGTCCGCCGTTTTTCGTCCTGAACCACGAAACGCTCGTAGAAATCGCCACTACCGCCGCCACGCATCACCCGGTCGAAAAATTAATACCGCCACAAATGTCCCCGCGCCGGCGCAGCGGCTTGCTGGAAGCCGTGAAAACTGGCCTGGCCGTGCCCGCTGCGTCCCAGCCGGAAGTCCATCGCCACCATCATCAGCGGCCGGACGAAGCCGAGTTCAAGCGTTACCGTGACCTGGAAAAAATCCGCGATGCCCACGCCAACGAGCTGGGCATTGATTCCACGCTCATTGCCAGCCGCCCGACGCTTGGTGATTTGGCCCGCGATTGGGATGCCAATGCGCCCCTGCTCATGAAGTGGCAGCGGGAGTTGTTGCAGAACACGTAGCAGCGGTCCTTTTGGGTTGTGGCGTCGTTTTCGCTCAGTCACAGGGCGCTTTGGCCATGCTCCTTCGCTCAAGCCTCGCCACAACCCAAAACTCCCCGCTGCTGAAAGACGGAACCCTAGAAAGATATTGTGACATTGTGCCGGCATTGTTTAATTTGGCGTGATGCAGCAAACGACATTGACCCTTGGCCATTCGCCTGATCCCGATGACGCCTTCATGTTTTACGGCCTGGCGAAGGATTTGATTCCCACGCACGGCTTCCAGTTCCAGCACATTTTGCAGGACATCCAGACGCTGAATGAGCGCGCCACGCGCGGTGAACTGGACATCTCCGCCGTCAGCATCCACGCCTACGCCTACGTGAGCGATAAATACGCGCTTCTCCCCTCTGGCGCCAGTATGGGCGACGGCTACGGCCCGATGCTCGTGGCCAAACAGAAGTTTTCCAAAGCCGAAGTCGCCGGAAAAAAAATCGCCGTGCCCGGCACCATGACCAGCGCTTTCCTGGCCCTGCAATTGTGGCTCGGAAAACCGGCGAAGGAATTCAATTACGTCGTCGTTCCGTTCGACCAAATTTTCGCCACGGTAAAAAGTGGCCAGGCTGACGTCGGCCTCATCATCCACGAAGGCCAGTTGACCTATAAAAATGAAGGGCTGGTGGTGTGCGAAGACCTTGGTATTTGGTGGAACAAGCAGAATGGCGGCCTGCCCCTGCCGCTCGGCGGGAATGTCATCCACAAAAAGTTTCCCGTGGATGTGCGCCGCAAAATTTCCAACATCCTGACCGGCAGCATCCAATTCAGTTTGGACCATCGTCCGGAAGCCGTGCAGCATGCCCTGCAATACGCCCGCGACATGGGCCGCGACCTCGCCGATAAATTCGTGGGCATGTACGTCAATCACTGGACGCTCGATTACGGCGATCGCGGACGCGAAAGCATTCGTCGCTTTCTCGGCCAGGCCTTCGAGCGTGGCATTATTCCTCACCGGCAGGAACTGGAGTTTGTGGAGTAACGCCAGTGAGAGCCGGTGAGGTGAGCCGTCCTCAATTCTCATATTGTGGTAGCTGATTCTGCTGGCAACTAACTGGCTCATTCGCTTTCATTTCAGTGTGAATCTTCAATCCGCCAGCAAGCAGCATCCGCTTTCCAATCCGATTGTGATTTACCTGTTGCTGGCGCTGGCCACGCTTTTTGTCTATTCCCCGGTCAGGAACTACGGCTTCCTCGATTTCGACGATAACGAATATTTCTTCAATAACCCGCACACGCTTGGCGGACTTACCTTGGCAAATATCCAATGGGCCTTTACGACCGATGACACCGGCAACTGGCATCCGCTCACGTGGCTTTCGCTGATGTTGGATGTCCAACTTTTCGGCCAGGGCGCGGTCGCACCGCATTTAGTCAATGCCCTGCTTCACATCGCCAACGTCATTTTAGTTTTCTGCCTGTTCCGGCAGATGACCGGTGCGCTTGGACGCAGCGCCATTCTCGCCCTGCTGTTTGCCGTCCATCCTTTGCACGTGGAATCCGTCGCCTGGGTGGCCGAACGCAAAGATGTTCTGAGTTCCTTTTTTGGTTTGCTGGCCTTGCTGTTCTACGCGCATTACGTCGCGGATAAAAAGCGACGCTCTTTAATGGTTTTAGCCCTTCTCTTTTTCACGTGCGCCCTTATGTCCAAATCCATGGTTGTTACGCTGCCATTCGTTATGTTGCTTCTGGATTTCTGGCCGCTACAACGCTTCAGCGTTTCATCACTAAGACCGTTGCTTCTCGAAAAGGTCCCGTTCTTTCTGCTGATTTTTGTCGACTCCATTTTAACGTTTCTCGCCCAGCAGAAAGGCAATGCCGTAACGTCGTTGAATCGGTTTCCTTTGGACATGCGCATGGAAAATGTCTTCGTTTCCTACATCCGCTATCTGGGCAAAATCTTTTGGCCGGTTAATCTGGCTACCCCTTATTCACCTCTCCGCTACTGGCCCGCGCTGGTTGTTTTCGTCTCCGTCGTGCTGTTCGTTGCCCTTTGTGTGGCGGCGGTGAAGCTAAGAAAACAATTCCCGTATGCTTTCACCGGCTGGTTTTGGTTTGCCGGAATGCTCGTTCCGGTGATTGGGCTGGTCCAGGTGGGCGCGCAATCCATGGCTGACCGCTATGTTTATCTTCCCATGATCGGCGTTCTCCTGATTTTGGTTTGGGGCGCTGCGGAATTTTTTGACCGGAATCAAGTCCCGCGCGGCGCGATTATTTTCGGCACCATTATTCTTTGTTTTGCCCTGGCTGTGCGTGCGCGAAACCAGCTCGGCTTCTGGCAAAATGATGAGACGCTCTTTGGCCATGCGCTGGCCGTGACCACGAATAACAACGTTGCCAGTCATAACCTCGGCTATTGGTACGAGAAGAATGGGCAAGCCGATAAAGCCATGGATTACTATTTCGATGCGGACCAGCTTGGCTCCCGTGACCCAAATAAATTATATAACGCTGCCAACGCCTTCGCCAAAATCGGACATTGGAATGAAGCCATCAAAGTTTATCGACGCGCGCTGGAACTGTCTCCCAACCAGCCGGACGTCCTGAACAATCTTGGTTTCGCGCTCACCCAAAACAAACAGTTGTCCGAAGCGACTGCGTGCTTTGAAACAGTTCTGGCCCTTCAACCCAATTCCGCCGACGCCCATAATAACCTGGCCACGATTCTTTTCATGCAGGGAAGATTGCAGGATGCAGCGGCCCAATTTTCGGACGCCTTGCAACTGGCCCCGGGGAACTTCCAAATCTGTGCGAATCTGGCCGGGACATACGAGGGGCTCGGGCAGACCAATTTGGCCGTCCAATACTACCAGCAGGCCCTGCGCCTCCAGCCGGACAACCAAAAATTGCGCGCCCATTTGCAATCGCTTGGCGTTCCACCTGCAAAATAATCCCTTCGATTGAATCCTCCCGCCACTAGCAAATCCCACGCTCTATCCGGTCCTGTCGGAATCTGTTTGTTGCTGGCAGTGGCGACCCTGGCGGTTTATTACCCGGTCATCAACTACGGTTTTATTGATTATGACGATGACATTTATTTTTTTAATAACCCCCACGTTCTCAGCGGCCTGAGCTGGGCAAATATCGAGTGGGCATTCACCAGCAGCGAAGCCGCAAACTGGCATCCGCTGACGTGGCTTTCGCTGATGCTGGACGCGCAACTCTTTGGCCATAGCGCCGTCCATTTGATCAATGTTCTGCTTCACATGGCTAATTCCATTTTAGTCTTCTGTGTGTTTCGGCAAATGACCGGAATGCTCTGGCGCAGTGCTGTGTTGGCGTTGCTGTTTGCAGTCCATCCTTTGCATGTGGAATCCGTCGCCTGGGTGGCCGAACGCAAAGATGTCCTGAGCGCGTTTTTCGGTTTGTTGACCTTGCTGCTCTACGCGCGCTATGCCGCCGATAAAAAACGCCGCGCGTCATTCATATTCGCTCTTTTGTTTTTCGCCTGCAGCCTCATGTCCAAGCCCATGCTGGTGACAATGCCGTTTGTTCTGTTGCTACTGGATTTTTGGCCGCTGCAACGCTTCAACCCTTCGTCTGTGAAGTATCTGCTCGTCGAAAAAATTCCATTCTGCGTATTGTCCATCGTGACTTCCGTGGTGACCTATATCGTCCAGGAAAAAGGCGGAGCGGTGTCTTCGTTGGCTAAAGTTTCCCTGGGCCAGCGAATCGAAAACGCCTTCGTCTCCTATGGTCTGTACCTGGCCAAAATATTTTGGCCGGTCAACCTGGCCACTCCCTATCCGCCCTCCCATTACTGGCCGTTCGGGATCGTGATTTTTTCCGTCGCGCTGTTCGCCGCTCTTTGCGTTGCGGCCGTGGTGTTGAAACAAAAATACCCCTTTGCCTTTAACGGCTGGTTTTGGTTCGCTGGAATGCTGGTTCCGGTCATTGGTTTGGTGCAGGTGGGAGTGGCCGGCATGGCTGACCGTTACGCATATCTTCCACTCATCGGCGTTCTCATCGTCACAGTTTGGGGTGCGAATGAAATCTTTACCAAATTCCAGGTGCCGCGTGGTGGCATGATTTTCATTGCTACGTTTTTGATTCTGGCCTGTGCTGTGCGCGCGGGAAACCAGGTCAGGCTTTGGAAAAATGATCCGGCGCTTTTTGGCCACGCGCTGGCCGTAACGAAAAATAATTACGTTGCCAGCCTCGACCTCGGCTTTTGGTACGCCAAAAACGGGCAGGTTAACGAGTCCCTGCAATATTACAGCGACGCGGTGCGCATGAGCCCTGACAATGCCACCGCCTGGTACGATGCCGCCGATGCCTTCGCTAAACTTGGCCGCTGGGACGAAGCCATTCCGGATTATCGCCGCTCGTTGCAAATCGCGCCCAATCAGCCGGACGTGTTGAACAACCTTGGCTTCGCGCTTGCGCACGCAAAGCAACTGGGTGAGGCCGCCAGTTGTTTTCAGACCGTTCTGAAGCTCCAGCCCGATTCGGCTGATGCCCATAATAACCTCGGCACGCTTCTTTTCATGCAGGGAGACTTCAAAAGTGCCGCAGCGCAATTTTCCGCCGCGCAAGAATTATCGCCGGAAGAAGTTCGTTTTTGTGTCAACCTCGCCGGGACATACCAACGGCTGGGAGAAACCAACCTCGCGATTCAGTGCTGGCAACAGGCCCTGCATCTCCAGCCGGGCAACCCGCAATTCCGCGCCAAATTGCAATCCCTCGGCGCTCAGCCGGAAAATTAAGGATCCCGGCCTCTTAAAGAGCCCTGATTTCTTCACCTTGCAACGCCGCCACTAAATCGAAGACGTCCCGTTGCAGGCAAAACTCAACATCTTCGCGGAGATCCGGAATCGACAGCAGGCGCTGGGCATTTTCCGATTGGCTGATGGCTCCCGGCAGGTCCCCTTGCACCTTTTCAAATGCAGCC
>Ga0335083_10003685_pt1 | contig 19749 bp, 16 predicted proteins | sample Lox_Sample_42_FD_206716 | JGI IMG/M metagenome (GOLD analysis project Ga0335083, IMG submission 206716) | Soil microbial communities from Loxahatchee National Wildlife Refuge, Florida, United States - Lox_Sample_4.2 | ecosystem: Environmental > Terrestrial > Soil > Wetlands | place: USA...
TCGACAAGGACCCGCAGGCAATCGCGACGGCGCAGACGATCGGCGACGCGCGGTTTTCGATCGTGCATGAGAGTTTTGCTTCGCTGCGCGACGAGCTCGCGTCGCGCGGGGTAGGGCGTGTGTCGGGGGTGTTGCTGGACCTGGGCGTGTCGTCGCCGCAGTTCGACGATCCGCAGCGCGGTTTCAGTTTCCGCGCGGATGGTCCGCTCGACATGCGGATGGACCCGACGCGCGGCGAGTCCGCCGCTGACTGGCTCGCTCGGGCCACGTTGCAGGAACTGACGGAGGTAATTCGAGATTATGGGGAAGAACGGTTTGCTTTTCAGATTGCAAAGGCGCTTGTTGCTCGCCGGGCAGAGTCCGACCGTCTCGGGCCTCTCGACAGCACGGGCGAGCTTGCCCAAATCGTGGCTAACGTCGTCAAAACCCGTGAGAAGGGTAAGGACCCGGCAACCCGCACCTTTCAGGCTATACGGATTCACGTCAATCAAGAGCTTGCGGAGCTGCAGGTCGTTCTAGAGGCAGCACTGTCGGTGCTGGAACAGGGGGGGCGGCTGGTGGTCATCAGCTTTCATTCGCTCGAAGACCGGATCGTGAAGCGATTCATGCAGGCGCACGCGAGCGCGCCGGCGATCGATCGCCGCCTGCCGATTCGCGCCGTCGACCTGCCGAGCCCGCCGCTCAAGCTGCTTGGCCGCGTGTTTGCGAGCGACGAGGAAGTCGCCGCGAACCCGCGCGCCCGCTCGGCCGTGATGCGCATCGCGGAGCGCGTCACGCCATGAATCGCCTGAACATCTTCCTGCTGATCATCGTGATGGGGTGTGCGCTCTCGGTCGTGAACGCCACCAATCAGCAGCGCCAGATCTTCATCCAGTTGCAGCGCGCGCAGTCGGAGGAGCACCAGCTCCAGCAGGACTACGCACAGCTCCAATATCAGCAGAGCGCGCTGTCGAGGACGTCGCGCATCGAACAGATCGCCACCGATTCGCTCAAGATGCAGCCCGTCACGACCGGACGCACGCAATATCTGACGCTCGCACCGGGTGCCGCGACCGCGGTCGACGCGCCCGTGCCGACCTCGGCTCCGCCGCAGGGCGCCGCCCCCACGCCTGCCCGCCGCGGAGGCACGCGATGAAAAAGGACAATCGCCGCAAGAGCGTCGCCTTTACCGCGAACCCCATTCTCTCCGTGCGCCTGCCGATGTGGCGCTCGAAGCTCGTCGTGTTCCTGCTTTTCATGGCGTTCGTCGCGCTTGCCGCGCGCGCGTTCTGGATTCAGGGGCCCGGCAACGCGTTCTATCAGAAGCAGGGCGAAAGCCGCTACCAGCGCACCGTCGAGCTGCCGGCCACGCGCGGCAAGATTCTCGACCGCAACGGGCTTGTGCTCGCCACGAGCCTGCCCGTGCGCGCGATCTGGGCGATTCCGGAAGCCGTGCCCGACGATCTCGGCGCCGACAAGCTGAACCAGCTCGGCCAGTTGCTCGACATGAGCACGAAGGAGTTGCGCACGAAGCTGTCCCAAGACAAGACGTTCGTATACGTGAAGCGCCAGGTGCCGCTCGACGTCGCGCAGCAGGTGGCCGCGCTCGACATTCCGGGCATTTACCAGCGCAACGAATACAAGCGCTTTTATCCCGAGGGTGAGGTCACCGCGCACCTGATCGGCTTCACCAACGTCGAGGACGAAGGCCAGGAAGGCGTCGAGCTGTCCGACCAGAAGGTGCTCGCGGGCGTGCCGGGCATTCGCCACGTGATCAAGGACCGCATGGGCCACATCGTCGAAGACGTCGACGAAACGGTCGTGCCGCACGATGGCAAGGACGTCGAACTGTCGATCGACAGCAAGATCCAGTACATCGCCTATTCGAACCTGAAAGCGGCCGTCGAAAAGTTCAAGGCGAAGGCCGGCGCGGCGATGGTGGTGGACGTGCGCACGGGCGAGGTGCTCGCGCTCGTCAACTATCCGACCTACAACCCGAACGACCGCACCCACCTCACGGGCGAGCAGTTGCGCAACCGCATTCTCACCGACGTGTTCGAGCCGGGCTCGATCATGAAGCCGTTTACGATCTCGCTCGCGCTCGATCTGCATCGCGTCTCGCCGAGTACACTGGTGGATACGGGCCCGGGCCACTTCACGCTCGACGGCGCCACGATCACCGACGACGCGGCGTTCGGCGTCCTCACGGTGGGCGGCGTGATCCAGAAGTCGAGCAACATCGGCGCGACGAAGATCGCGATGACGCTCAGGCCCGAAGAAATGTGGGACATGTACACCAGCATCGGTCTCGGACAGGCGCCGAAGGTCGGGTTCCCCGGCGCGGCGGCAGGCCGTCTGCGTCCGTGGAAAAGCTGGCGCCGCATCGAGCAGGCGACGATGTCCTACGGCTACGGCCTCTCCGTCTCGCTGTTCCAGCTCGCGCGCGCGTACACCGCCATCGCGCACGACGGCCAGATCCTGCCGGTCACGATCTTCCGCCACCCAGGCGACACACAACCGGTGCAGGGCACCCAGGTTTTCGCGCCGACCACGGCGCGTGAAGTACGCACGATGCTGGAGAGCGTGGTGTCGAAGGACGGCACTTCGCCGGATGCGGCCGTACCCGGCTACCGCGTGGGCGGCAAGTCCGGCACGGCCTACAAGCACGGTCCGCACGGCTACGATCGCTCGAAGTACCGCGCTTCGTTCGTCGGCATGGCGCCGATGCCGAATCCGCGCATCGTCGTCGCCGTATCGGTCGACGAACCGACGGCCGGCAGCCACTTCGGTGGCGCGGTGTCGGGTCCGGTGTTCTCGGGCATCGTCGGCGACACGCTGCGCACGCTCAACGTGCCGCCCGACATGCCGGTGAAGCAGCTCGTCGTCGAAGACAACAGCGCTTCGGCGCCTGCCGCGGCAAGCGCTCCGGCTGCGCCCGTGAAGCGCGTAGCGAATACGCCGGCAGTGAAGACCGCCGTCGCCGCGCATCACATGACCGTCGCGGACAACGCGAAGAACCGACCCGGAGTCGTCCGATGAGCGCCACGCGCAACCAGCATCCCGCGCACCGGCAGATCGCGGACGCGCTCGCATGGCTGCGCGCGCGCGTCGCGCCCGAAGCCGCCCTGCACGCCGACACGCGCTCGCTCAAGCCGGGCGACGTGTTTCTTGCCTATGCCGTCGAAGGCGCGGACAACCGCCCACACATCGCCAGCGCGATCGAGCGAGGCGCCGCCGCGGTTCTCTATCAGCCGGAAGGCTATGCCGGCCAGCTCGACGCGGCGATTTCGCTCGCCGTGCCGCAGCTCGACGTACTTGCGGGCGAGATCGCGAGCAGCTGGTACGGTGACCCGAGCGACACGATGCTCGTGGTCGGCGTGACGGGCACGAACGGCAAGACGTCCTGCAGCCAGTGGGTCGCAGCGGCGCTCTCCGGCGTGGGTCAGAAGTGCGCGATCGTCGGCACGCTCGGCACCGGTTTTCCGGGCCAGCTCGTGCATACGGGTTTCACCACGCCCGATGCGCCGCAACTGCAACGCAGCCTCGCGCAACTGCGCCACGAAGGCGCGCAGGCGATCGCGATGGAAGTGTCCTCGCACGCGCTGCATCAGGGGCGCGTGAACGGCACGTCGTTCGACATCGCCATCTTCACGAATCTCACGCAGGACCATCTCGACTATCACCGCACATTCGAGGCCTACGAGGCGGCGAAAGCGCGCCTCTTCGCCTGGCCGGGACTGCGCGCGGCGGTGATCAATGCCGACGACGCAGCGGGCCGCCGCCTGATCGCCGCCACGCGCGGCAAGGCGCGCACGATTGCGTACGGCGTCGAGACGCCCGCCGCCGACGCGCCAGCGGCCGACGCCTGGCTGCGCGCGAACGACGTTCGCGCGACGGCCACGGGCACGGCTTTCCATCTGGAAACGTCGGACTGGGGCGAGGCGCACGTCGAGGTGCAAACGCTTGGCCTTTTCAACGTGAGCAATCTGCTCGGCGTGCTCGGGGCGCTCGTCGCGGCGAACGTGCCGCTCGTCGCGGCGCTCAACGAGCTCGCAAAGCTGCAGCCGGTGAACGGTCGCATGGAGCGTCTTGGCGGCCGCGCCGATCACGACGAGCCGCTCGTCGTGATCGACTATGCGCATACGCCGGACGCGCTCGAAAAGACGCTCGAAGCGCTGCGCCCGATCGCAGCGGCTCGTGGTGGCCAGCTCGTCTGCATGTTCGGCTGCGGCGGCGATCGCGACGCGACCAAGCGCCCGCTGATGGGCGCGATCGCGGAGCGGCTCGCCGACCAGGTCGTCGTGACGAGCGACAACCCGCGCAGCGAATCGCCCGCGGCGATCATCGAGCAGATCGCGCAAGGCATGCGTGACGCCGCGAAGGCGCGCCGAATAGAGGACCGCGCGAGCGCGATCCTGCAGGCGGTGCGCGGCGCGGCGCGCGAAGACGTCGTCGTCCTCGCCGGCAAGGGCCACGAGGCGACCCAGGAAATCATGGGCAAGAAACGCGCTTTTTCTGATCAGGATCATGCGCGGCTTGCTCTCGCAGCCCGTGCCACGCACGGGCGCGGAGGCGGTGAATGACAATGCTTTCCCTGCGCGAAGCAGCGACGCTGATTCCGGGCGCGAGCGTACTCGGCGACGAGAACGCGACGTTCGAGCGCATTTCGACCGATAGCCGCACGGCGGGCCCCGGCGATCTCTTCGTCGCGCTCAAGGGCGACCGTTTCGACGCGCATGACTTTCTCGGCGAGGTCGCGAACCGTCACGTGAGCGCGGCCCTCGTTTCGCGCAGTCCAGGCGACTGGCGCGTGCCGGCGCTGCGCGTGGACGACACGCGCAGCGCGCTCGGCGCGCTCGCGCTCGGCTGGCGCCGCCGTTTCACGTTGCCGCTCGTCGCCGTGACGGGCAGTAACGGCAAGACGACGGTGAAGGAAATGATCGCGTCGATCTTCGCGGCGGCGGTTGGCGAAATTGCACGGCTCGCGACGACGGGCAACCTCAATAACGACATCGGCCTGCCGTTAACGTTGCTGCGCCTGAGCGACGCTCATCGGCTGGCGGTGGTCGAACTCGGCATGAATCACCCGGGCGAGACCGATCTGCTCGCGAAGATCGCCGAGCCTACGGTCGCGGTGGTGAACAACGCGCAGCGCGAGCATCAGGAGTTCATGGCGACGGTGGAAGCCGTCGCGCTCGAGCACGCGAGCGTGATCCATGCGCTCAAGCCGACGGGCGTCGCGGTGTTCCCCGCCGACGATGCCTACGCCGGCATCTGGCGCGTGGCGGCGACCGGCTCGCGCATCCTCGACTTCGCGCTGCATACCGAAACGCGCGCGGTCGAGGCGGCGGTCAGCGGCAAGCTCGTTGTCGGAACGGGCGGCAACCGTCTCGCGATCGCGACGCCCCAAGGGCATCTCGAAGTCGAGTTGCAGGCGCTTGGCGCGCACAACGCGCACAACGCGCTCGCGGCCACGGCGGCGGCGCTCGCGGCGGGCGTGTCGCTCGAAGCGATCGGCCGCGGGCTGGAGGCGTTCGAGCCGGTGAAGGGCCGCCTGCAGGTCAAGCGCGCGGCGCTCGGTGACCTGGCGGGCGCGACCGTCATCGACGACACGTACAACGCGAATCCCGATTCGGTGCGCGCGGCGATCGACGTGCTCGCTTCGCACGTGTCGCCGCGTGTGCTCGTGCTGGGCGACATGGGCGAAGTCGGCGACGAAGGTCCCGCGTTTCACCGCGAGGTGGGCGCCTACGCGAAGGAGCGCGGCATCGACGCGCTCTACACGCTAGGCCACGCCGCGCGTGACAGCGCGGCGGCCTTCGGCACGCAGGCGCTGCACGCCGCGGACGTGGCCGAGCTCGTGCGCGCGCTTGCCGGTGCCGGTTTCGGTGCAGGCGCAACGATTCTCGTGAAAGGCTCGCGCTTCATGCAGATGGAGCGCGTGGTGGCCGCCTTGATGAGCCCGAAAGCGAATCCGCAAACCCCTGCGCCGGACGCTGCGTCCGGTGCGAACTGAAATACTAAGGAATACAAGGCATGCTACTGGCGCTGGCGCAATGGCTGCAGAATGACGCAAGCTTCTTGCGCGTGTTCAGTTATCTGACGTTTCGTGCGGTGATGGCCACCATCACCGCGATGGCGATCGGGCTCTTCTGCGGCCCGTGGGTCATTCGCAAGCTCACCGCGATGAAGGTGGGCCAGGCCGTGCGCACGGACGGCCCGCAAACTCACCTCGTGAAGTCGGGCACGCCCACCATGGGCGGCGTGCTGATCCTCATGGGCATCGCGATTTCCACGCTGCTGTGGGGCGATCTCACGAACCGCTTCATCTGGATCGTGATGCTCGTGACATTCGGCTATGGCCTGATCGGCTGGGTCGACGATTTTCGCAAGGTGGTCTATAAGGACCCGCGCGGCATGTCCTCGCGCGAGAAATACTTCTGGCAGTCGGTGATCGGTCTCTTCGCGGCCGTGTATCTCGCGTTCAGCGTGTCCGAGGCGAGCAACGTGCGCGTGTTCGACCTCTTCATGGCGTGGGTGAGGAGCGGCCTTTCGATGGGCCTGCCCGCGCGCGCCGATCTGCTGCTGCCGTTCCTCAAGTCGATCAGCTATCCGCTTGGCGTGTGGGGCTTCATCGCGCTCACGTACTTCGTGATCGTCGGCGCGAGCAACGCCGTCAATCTCACCGATGGTCTCGACGGCCTCGTCATCATGCCCGTCGTGCTCGTGGGCGCGTCGCTCGGTGTGTTCGCCTATGTGATGGGCAGCTCGGTCTACTCGAAGTATCTGCTCTTTCCGCACATTCCCGGCGCGGGCGAACTGCTGATCTTCTGCTCGGCCATGGGCGGGGCAGGGCTCGCGTTCCTCTGGTTCAACACGCACCCGGCGCAGGTTTTCATGGGCGACGTGGGCGCGCTCGCGCTTGGCGGCGCGCTCGGCACCATCGCCGTGATCGTGCGCCAGGAGATCGTGCTCTTCATCATGGGCGGCATCTTCGTCGCGGAGACGTTCTCCGTGATGCTCCAGGTCACATGGTTCAAGTACACGAAAAAGCGCTATGGCGAAGGGCGGCGCATCTTCAAGATGGCGCCGCTGCATCACCATTTCGAGCTTTCCGGCTGGAAAGAGACGCAGGTTGTCGTGCGTTTCTGGATCATCACGCTGATGCTGTGTCTGTTCGGTCTCTCGACCCTCAAGCTGCGTTGAGTTTTTAAGCCCGGTTTTCAAGCGCATTTTCAAGGTAAGAAAGGGAAGCAAGCGATGTTTGGCGAGAAGTTTCGGGATCGGCAAAAGCCGATGGTGCTCGTGCTGGGACTCGGGGAATCGGGTCTCGCGATGGCGCGTTGGTGCGCGCGGCATGGTTGCCGCCTGCGCGTAGCCGACACGCGCGAAGTGCCGCCCGGGTTGGCCAACCTCGTTCCCGAACTCGCCGCGCGCGGCATGGAAGCCGATTTCGTGGGCGGTCCGTTCTCGACCGCGCTGCTAGACGGCGTGGAACTCGTCGCGATCAGCCCGGGCCTCTCGCCGTTCGCCGAAGATCTCGTGCCGCTGATCGCAGCGGCGCGCGAGCGCGGCATCGAAGTGTGGGGCGAGCTGGAACTCTTCGCGCAGGCGCTGCGCCACCTCGGCGAGAGCGGCTACGCGCCGAAGGTGCTCGCCATCACCGGCACGAACGGCAAGACCACCACCACCAGCCTCACGGGCATGCTCTGCGAGCGCGCGGGCAAGCGCGTGGCCGTGGCCGGCAATATCAGCCCGGCCATGCTCGACAAGCTCGCCGAGGCTATCGACAACACGGCGTTGCCCGACATCTGGGTGCTCGAACTGTCGAGCTTCCAGCTGGAGACTGCGCACACGTTTGCGCCCGATGCCGCGGCGGTCCTCAACATCACGCAGGACCATCTCGACTGGCACGGCGGCCTCGACGCCTATGCGGCCGCGAAGGGCCGCATCTTCGGACCGCACACGACGCGCGTGCTCAACCGCGACGACGCGCGCGTGATGTCGCTCGCGAGCGTGAAGGCGAGCGGCGACGCGAAGATCGTGACGTTCGGCCTTAACGAGCCTCAAAAAGACGGCGACTTTGGCCTCTTGCGCGAGAACGGCATGCAATGGCTCGTGCAGGCGCACGACCGCGACGCGATCGACGAGCCGCCCTCGCCGCGCCGTCGCAAGCAGCAGGAAGCCGCACCGGTGAATCTCGCGATGAAGCGCCTCATGCCCGCCGACGCGCTGCGCATTCGCGGCTTGCACAACGCGGCGAACGCGCTCGCGGCGTTCGCGCTCGCGCGTGCGATCGACCTGCCTGCCGCGCCGCTCCTGCACGGCCTGCGCGAGTATCGCGGCGAGCCGCATCGCGTGGAGCTGATCGCATCGATCGACGGCATCGACTATGTGGACGACAGCAAGGGCACGAACGTGGGCGCGACGGTCGCGGCGCTCGACGGCCTCGCGCAGCGCGCGGTGCTGATCGCGGGCGGCGATGGCAAGGGCCAGGACTTCGAGCCGCTCGTGGCGCCCGTCGCGCGCTGGTGCCGCGCCGTGATGCTGATCGGGCGCGACGCGCCGAAGATTCGCGCCGCGCTCGAAGAAACGGGCATCGCGCTCACCGACCAGCCGACGCTCGAAGCCGCCACGCGCGCGGCCACGGCGCTCGCACAACCGGGCGACGTGGTGCTGCTTTCGCCCGCGTGCGCGAGCCTCGACATGTTCCGCAACTACGCCCACCGCGCGGCGGTGTTCCGCGACACGGTGGAAGAAATCGCCGCAGAACGGGGGACGATGATATGAGTTGGTCCGAACGATTCGGCGCGCGTTTGTCGCGTGAAGACAGCCCGGCCGGCGGCGCGTCGGGCGGCGGTGCGCGATCGGGCGGTCTCGCGAGCGTCGTGAGCGGCGTGCGGCCCGGGCGCTCGCGCATGCTCGACTACGACCACTCGCTGCTGTGGGCCGTGATCGCGTTGCTTGGCCTCGGCGTGGTGATGGTCTACTCCGCCTCCATCGCCATGCCCGATTCGCCCAAGTACGCGTCGTATCGCGACTGGGCGTTCCTCGTGCGCCACATCGTCTCGCTCGTGATCGCCACGCTCGCGGCGATCGTCGCCTTCCGCATTCCGGTTTCGACGTGGGACCGCTATGCGCCGAAGCTCTTCCTCATCGCGCTCGCCATGCTCGTGGTCGTGCTGATTCCGCACATCGGCAAGGGCGTGAACGGCGCGCGGCGCTGGATTCCGCTCGGCATCACGAACATGCAGCCGTCGGAAATCATGAAGCTGGCCGTGACGATCTACGCGGCGAACTACACGGTGCGCAAGCAGGAATACATGCACAGTTTCGCGAAGGGCTTCCTGCCGATGGCGTTCGCCGTGGGCGTGGTCGGCGCGCTGCTGCTGCTCGAGCCCGACATGGGCGCGTTCATGGTGATCGCCGCGATCGCGATGGGCGTGCTGTTCCTCGGCGGCGTGAACGGCAAGCTGTTCGGCGGCCTCGTGGCCACGGCCGTGGGCACCTTCACGATCCTCGTGTGGGCTTCGCCATGGCGTCGCGAGCGGATCTTCGCGTACCTCGATCCGTGGGACGACCGCTATGCGCAAGGCAAGGCGTATCAGCTCACGCACTCGCTCATCGCGTTCGGCCGTGGCGAGTGGTTCGGCGTGGGCCTCGGCGGCAGCGTCGAGAAGCTCAACTATCTGCCCGAAGCGCACACCGACTTCATTCTGGCCGTGATCGGCGAGGAACTGGGTTTTGTCGGCGTGCTGATCGTGATCCTGCTTTTCTACTGGATCGTGCGCCGCTCGTTCGAGATTGGCCGCCAGGCGCTCGCGCTCGACCGTACGTTCGCGGGCCTCGTCGCCAAGGGCCTCGGCGTGTGGTTCGGCGCGCAGGCCTTCATCAACATGGGCGTGAACCTGGGCCTGCTGCCCACCAAGGGTCTCACGCTGCCGCTCGTGAGCTACGGCGGCTCGGGCATTCTGCTGAACTGCATCGCGGTGGCGCTGCTGCTGCGCGTGGACTACGAGAACCGGGTGCTGATGCGCGGGGGGAAGGTATGACGCCTGCCAACGCAACGCGCACGCTCATGGTGATGGCCGGCGGCACCGGGGGGCACGTGTTCCCGGGTCTCGCCGTCGCGCATCGCATGGAGCAGTGGGGCTGGCGCGTGGTGTGGCTCGGCAACCCCGCAGGCATGGAAGCGACGCTCGTACCGAAGCACGGCATCGCAATGGAATACGTGCGCTTTGGCGGCGTGCGCGGCAAGGGCATCAAGACCAAGCTGATGCTGCCGCTGAACCTGCTGCGCGCGTGCACGCAGAGCCTCGCAGCGCTGCGCCGCGTGAAGCCCGACGTCGTGCTCGGCATGGGCGGCTACATCACGTTCCCGGCGGGCGTGATGAGCGCGCTCTCGGGCCGTCCGCTCGTGCTGCACGAGCAGAACTCGATCGCGGGCCTCGCGAACAAGGTGCTCGCGAAGCTCGCGAAGCGCGTGCTCGTGGCGTTTCCCGGCGCACTGCCGCACGCCGAATGGACCGGCAACCCGATCCGCGAAGCGCTCGAGCACGTCGATGCGCCGGCGGCGCGTTACGCCGCGCGCAGCGGTCCGCTGCGCGTGCTCGTGGTGGGCGGCAGTCTCGGCGCGGCGGCGCTCAATGAAGTCGTGCCGCGCGCGCTGTCGCTGCTCGCGCCCGAAGAGCGTCCGCACATCGTGCATCAGGCGGGTGCGAAGCACATCGACGCCTTGCGCCAGAACTATATCGACGCCGGACTCGAACCTGGTGACACGGTGCAGCTCGTGCCGTTCATCGACGACATGGCGAGCGCCTATCAGAACGCGGATCTCGTGATCTGCCGCTCGGGCGCGATGACGGTGGCCGAAATCGCGGCCGTGGGCGTGGCGGCGTGCTTCGTGCCGTTCCCCTACGCCGTGGACGACCACCAGACCACGAATGCTGCGTTCCTTGCCGACAAGGAAGCGGCGCTCGTGGTGCAGCAACGCGACCTGACGGCGGAAGGACTCGCCGATTGGTTGCGGCATCAGACCAGAACATCGCTGGCGGAAATGGCAGAGCGCGCCCGCGCGCTCGCGAAACCCGACGCCGCCGATCAGGTCGCACGCATCTGCGCGACCGTGGCGGGCGCAAGTCCGGGAGGAAAGCAATGAAACACATCGTCAAACACATCCATTTCGTCGGCATCGGCGGTGCGGGCATGAGCGGCATCGCCGAAGTGCTCGTGAACCTCGGCTATCAAGTTAGCGGCTCGGACCTCGCGAAGAACGCGGTCACCGATCGACTCGCCGCGCTCGGCGCGCGCATCTCGATCGGCCACGACGCACAGAACATCGAAGGCGCGAACGCCGTGGTCGTCTCGACCGCCGTGCGCAGCGACAACCCCGAAGTGCTCGCGGCGCGCCATCGCCGTATCCCCATCGTGCCGCGCGCCGTGATGCTCGCGGAGCTGATGCGCCTGAAGCAGGGCATCGCGATTGCGGGCACGCACGGCAAGACCACCACGACGTCGCTCGTTGCGAGCGTGCTGGCGGCGGGCGGGCTCGACCCGACCTTCGTGATCGGCGGGCGCCTCATCAGCGCGGGCGCGAACGCGCGCCTTGGCACGGGCGACTTCATCGTGGCGGAAGCCGACGAGTCGGACGCCTCGTTCCTGAATCTCTTTCCGGTGATCGAAGTCATCACGAACATCGACGCCGATCACATGGACACCTACGGGCACGACTTCGCGCGCCTGAAGCAGGCGTTCATCGAATTCACGCACCGTCTGCCGTTCTATGGCATCGCCGTGCTGTGCGTGGACGACCCGAACGTGAAGGAGATCCTGCCGTTCGTCTCGAAGCCGATCATCCGCTACGGTTTCGCGCCGGACGCGCAGGTGCGCGCGGTGAACGTGATTGCTCGCGAGGGCAAGATGTACTTCACGGTGATGCGCGAAGACGCACCGTCGCTCGACATCGTGCTGAACCTGCCGGGCACGCACAACGTGCAGAACGCGCTGGCAGCGATCGCGATCGCTTCCGAGCTCGAGGTGAAGGACGCGGACATCCAGCGCGCGCTCGCGGAATTCAACGGCGTGGGCCGGCGCTTCCAGCGCTATGGAGAAATTCCCGTCAACGGTGGCGGCACGTGGACGTTGATCGACGACTACGGCCACCACCCGGTGGAGATGGCCGCGACGATCGCAGCAGCCCGTGGCGCGTTTCCCGAGCGCCGTCTCGTGCTCGCATTCCAGCCGCACCGCTATACGCGCACGCGCGACTGCTTCGAAGACTTCGTGCGCGTGCTTTCGACCGTCGATGCGCTCGTGCTGACCGATGTCTATGCGGCCGGAGAAGCACCGATCGTCGCCGCGGACGGCCGCGCACTCGCGCGCGCGATTCGCGTGGCGGGCAAGGTCGAGCCGGTGTTCGTCGAGACCGTGGATGAAGTGCCGGAGGCGCTCGCCGCAGTGGTGCGCGACGGCGATGTGGTGATTACGATGGGCGCGGGTTCGATCGGCGGCGTGCCGGGTCGGATCGCAGCCCAGGAACAGAAGGCGTGAGTGACATGAGCAGTATCGATCCAAAGAAGTTCGGCAAGGTGGCAGTGCTGTTCGGCGGCGTGTCCGCCGAGCGCGAGGTGTCGCTCAAGTCGGGCACGCTGGTGCTTCAGGCGCTCAAAAGCGCGGGCATCGACGCGCATCCGTTCGACCCGTCCGAGCGGCCGCTTTCGGCGCTCAAGGACGAGGGCTTCGTGCGCGCATTCAACGCGCTGCATGGCGGCTACGGCGAAAACGGCCAGATCCAGGGCGCGCTCGACTTCTACGGCATCCGCTATACCGGCACGGGCGTGCTCGGCTCGGCGCTCGGGCTCGACAAGTTCCGCAGCAAGCTCGTGTGGCAGCAGCTCGGCATTCCCACGCCGCCGTTCGAAACCGTGCTGCGCGGCGACGACTATGCGGCGCGCGCGCCGCAGATCGTCGCGAAGCTCGGCCTGCCGCTCTTCGTGAAGCCCGCGAGCGAGGGCTCGAGCGTGGCCGTCATCAAGGTGAAGGCCGAAGCCGAACTCGTGCCCGCGCTCGAAGAAGCCGCGAAGTTCGACAAGATCGTGCTCATCGAGAAGAGCATCGAAGGCGGCGGCGAGTACACCGCGTGCATCGCGGGCGAACTCGATCTGCCGATCATCAAGATCGTGCCGGCGGGCGAGTTCTACGACTACGACGCGAAGTACATCCTCGATACCACGCAGTACCTGATTCCCTGCGGTGTCGCGCCCGAGAAGGAAGCGCAGCTCAAGAAGCTCGCGCGCCGCGCGTTCGACGTGCTCGGCTGCACCGACTGGGGCCGCGCCGATTTCATGATGGATGGCGCGGGCAACCCGTATTTCCTGGAAGTGAACACGGCGCCTGGCATGACCGATCACTCGCTGCCGCCGAAGGCCGCGCGCGCGGTGGGCATCGAGTATCGCGAGCTCGTGGTGAAGGTGCTCGCGCTTACGCTGAAGGATTGAACCCCGAAACAAACGCTGACCGACGAATTGCCGAACTTGCATTGAACCGACAATCTCGACATGTGGAATAACGTACGCCAGCTCAACCTCGCCGCCAACGCGTTGCACGCGCTGCTCGCGCTCGCGCTGCTGGCGGCCGGCTGCTTCTGGCTCGTGCAGCGCCCGAACTTCACGCTGCGCGAGATCCGCATCGAAGGCGACACCGAGCACATCAACGCGCCCACCGTGCGCGCGAGCGTGGTCGGCCGGCTGAAGGGCAACTTCTTCACCGTCGATCTCGATACCGCACGCCAGGCGTTCGAGCAGATGCCGTGGGTGCGCCACGCGAGCGTGCGCCGCGTGTGGCCCAATGCGCTGGCTGTCACGCTCGAAGAGTACAAACCGTTGGGCACGTGGGGCAGCGATCAGCTGGTGAGCACCGACGGCGAACTGTTCACCGCGAACCAGGGCGAGCTCGACGAGGAACTGCCCGCGTTCGACGGACCGGACGGCACCGCGCCCGAAGTGGTCGCGCGCTACCACGACTTCGAGAAGTGGTTCGCGCCGCTTGGGCTCGTGCCCGACGAGGTGACGCTCTCGCCGCGCTACGCGTGGACGGTGAAGCTCTCGAACGGCATGCAGGTGGAGCTCGGCCGCGAGCGCAATGCCGACACGCTCGGGGAGCGCACGCACCGGCTCATCGCGGCGTGGTCGGCGCTCACGCAGCGGTGGGGCAAAGAAATCGAATATGCGGACTTGCGCTATCCGAATGGGTTCGCGATACGGGCGGCCGGCATGCGCTTCATCAGCGACACGCCCGCCCCGGGCAAGAAGTAACAGGACATCACACGCAACGAGCACGATATGAGTAAAGACTATAAGGATCTGCTGGTCAGCCTCGACATCGGGACGTCGAAGGTGGTGGCCGTCGTCGCCGAACTGAAGGGCGAAGGCCACTACGAGGTGATCGGCCTTGGCCAGAGCGAATCGAAAGGTCTCAAGAAGGGCGTGGTGGTGAACATCGAGGCCACGGTGCAGTCTATCCAGCGTGCGCTCGAAGAAGCGGAACTCATGGCCGACTGCAAGATCACTAACGTGTTCACCGGTATTGCAGGCAGCCACATCCGCAGCTTCAACTCGAGCGGCATGGTCGCCATCAAGGAGAAGGAGGTCACGCAGGCCGACGTCGCGCGCGTGATCGAAACGGCGAAGGCGATCAACATTCCGACCGACCAGCAGGTGCTGCATATCCTCACGCAGGAATTCATCATCGACGGCCAGGAGGATGTGCGCGAGCCCATTGGCATGAGCGGCATTCGCCTCGAGGTGAAGGTGCACATCGTGACGGGCGCGGTGAGTGCAGCGCAGAACATCGTGAAGTGCGTGCGCCGTTGCGGGCTCGAAGTGAACGACCTGATCCTGCAGCCGCTCGCCTCGTCGCTGGCGGTGCTCACCGACGACGAGAAGGAACTGGGTGTGGTGCTCGTGGACGTGGGTGGCGGCACGACCGACATCGCGATCTTCAGCGAAGGCGCGATCCGCCATACCGCGGTGATCCCGATCGCGGGCGACCAGGTGACGAGCGACATCGCCATGGCACTGCGCACGCCCACGCCCGACGCGGAAGACATCAAGGTGAGCTACGGCATCGCGAAGCAGGCGCTCGCCGATCCGGACGAGATGATCGAAGTGCCGGGGCTTGGCGAGCGCGGTCCGCGCACGCTGTCGCGCCAGGCGCTCGCGGCCGTGATCGAGCCGCGTGTGGAGGAGCTCTTCTCGCTCGTGCAGCAGGTGGTGCGCGAGTCGGGTTACGAGGAGCTGCTGAGCTCGGGCGTCGTGCTCACGGGCGGCGCCGCGATGATGCCGGGCATGGTGGAGCTGGGCGAGGACATTTTCCTGAAGCCGGTGCGCATTGGCGTGCCGGAATACGCGGGCGGGCTTGCCGACGTAGTGCGCAATCCGCGCTACTCGACGGCGATGGGTCTGCTCGTGGAGGGCCGCTCGCAGCGCATGCGCGGGCGCAAGGTTGCAGTGCAGTCGGGGTCGATGGGGCAGGTCTTTTCACGCATGAAAGACTGGTTCCTCGGCAACTTCTGAGCGGGACACGTAATTCGCAGTACAGGGTTCGAAAATCGCGCTGGTGACGGCGGCTAGCGCGCAGTGGAAGGTTGCCCGATCTTCCACTGGATAACGGCCGAGGAGCGGAATCTTTTTCTTGACGGAGGCAACATGGAATTCCAGATGCTGGAAACGGAAACCAACGGCACCATCATCAAGGTGGTAGGCGTTGGTGGAGCTGGCGGCAATGCCGTGCAGCACATGATCAACCGCGGCGTGCAAGGCGTCGACTTCATCGTGATGAACACGGACGCACAGGCGCTCTCGCGCTCGCGTGCATCGTCCGTGATCCAGCTCGGCAACACCGGCCTTGGCGCCGGCGCGAAGCCGGAGATGGGGCGCGCGGCCGCAGAAGAAGCACGTGAGCGCATCGCCGACGGCCTGCGCGGCGCGCACATGGTCTTCATCACCGCCGGCATGGGCGGCGGCACCGGCACGGGCGCGGCCCCGGTCGTCGCGCAGATCGCCAAGGAAATGGGCATCCTGACCGTTGGCGTGGTGAGCAAGCCGTTCGAGTTCGAAGGCGGCAAGCGCATGCGTGTGGCGGAAGCCGGCTCGCAGCAACTGGAGGATCACGTCGACTCGCTGATCGTCGTCCTGAACGACAAGCTGTTCGACGTGATGGGCGATGACGCCGAGATGGACAAGTGCTTCCAGTGCGCGGACGACGTTCTGAACAACGCAGTCGCGGGCATCGCCGAAATCATCAACGTCGACGGCCTCGTGAACGTCGACTTCGAAGACGTGAAGACGGTGATGGGCGAGCAGGGCAAGGCGATGATGGGCACGGCCACCGTGGCCGGCGTCGATCGCGCGCGCCTCGCGGCGGAACAGGCCGTGGCGAGCCCGCTGCTCGAAGGCGTCGATCTGTCGGGCGCACGTGGCGTGCTCGTCAACATCACGTCGAGCCGTTCGCTGCGTCTGTCGGAAACGCGCGAAGTGATGAACACCATCAAGAGCTATGCTGCGGAAGACGCCACGGTGATCTTCGGCGCGGTGTACGACGACGCGATGGGCGACGCACTGCGCGTGACGGTGGTGGCGACGGGCCTTGGCCGCGCGGCGAAGAAGCAGCAGGCCGCGCCGATGCAGCTCCTGCGCACGGGCACGGACAACCATCCGATCCCGGCGGCCCAGGGCTCGTACGCGCCGCAGCACGCGCACGGCAACACCGCCGACTACGGCGCGCTCGATACGCCGGCTGTCTGGCGCACGTCGCGCGACACCGCGGCTTCGCACGTGCAGGCGCTGCAGGAAAAGGGCGTCGACACGTACGACATCCCGGCGTTCCTGCGCAAGCAGGCGGACTAAGCTAGAGGTCTGGCTGCGGCAGGGCGCATGATATGCGCTCGCCCGCAGACGGACGCAGTGCGGGCGTCGCAATGAAGGCGAGCAAGGCCAGCAAGGCCGCATCCGCGAGGATGCGCGGCAGGGACGGTTGCCCGCCACGCAAAGTGCGTGGGGGACGGGCGCGGTGTCGCCCGGTGGACCTGCAGAACCTTGAAGTACATCGTTGCCCAACATTGCGAGAGGCGGTGATCCGCTACGCCAGCGCTACAAGCTTGTGCATCGTTGCAAAGGACGAGTCATGATCAAACAGGGTGAAACGCTGCCCGAAGCGACCCTCTTCGAGTTCGTCGAAGACGCGCGCGAGGGTTGCACGCTGGGGCCCAACAGCTTCAGCGTGCGCAAGGAAGCGGCGGGCAAGCGCGTGGTGATCTTCGGATTGCCGGGCGCGTTCACGCCCACGTGCTCAGCGAAGCACGTTCCGGGTTACGTCGAGCACTACGACGCGCTGCGCGCGGCCGGTGTCGACGAAGTCTGGTGCGTGTCCGTCAACGACGCGTTCGTGATGGGCGCGTGGGGACGCGATCAGCGTACCTCGGGCAAGGTACGCATGATGGCCGACGGCAGCGCGGCGTTGACTCGTGCACTCGGACTAGAGCAGGACTTGTCGGCGCGTGGCATGGGAATCCGCTCCCAGCGCTACGCGATGGTGGTCGATGACGGCGTGGTCAAGACGCTGCACGTCGAAGCGCCCGGCAAGTTCGAAGTAAGCGATGCCGCGAGCATACTTGCCACGTTGACCCGCGCATGAGCGCATTCGCGAGCGTTGCGTTGCCTCGATGCAACGCCATAGCGCGGCGCAAATGTGACAGGTGATTACGTGAGCCCAGCGGGCCGATGACCCCGGGAACGCCTCCGTTCCGGAAATCGGCCCGCCCTCCCTCCCTGCCGGGTAACAGAGGGAAACAGTTTGTCGCGCCCGTGAGGACGACGGACTTGCCGCAACTGGAGTATAATTCGCGCTATGAATTAAAAAGTCCCGATTGGGATTTTCAATGAGCAGAGAACCATGTTGAAGCAGCGAACCATCAAATCGATCGTGAAGACAGTCGGCATCGGCCTGCATTCGGGCCGCAAGGTCGACCTGACGCTCCGTCCGGCGGCGCCGAACACGGGCATCGTGTTTTCGCGCGTGGATTTGCCGACGCCGGTGGACATTCCTGCATCGGTGATGGCGATCGGCGACACCCGTCTTGCCTCGGTGCTGCAGAAGGACGGTGCACGCGTCTCGACGGTCGAGCATCTGATGTCCGCCTGCGCGGGCCTTGGCATCGACAACCTCTACGTCGACGTGACCGCCGAGGAAATTCCCATCATGGACGGCAGCGCGGCTTCGTTCGTGTTCCTGATCCAGTCGGCGGGCATCGAAGAGCAGAACGCACCGAAGAAGTTCATCAAGGTCAAGAAGCCGGTCGAGATTCGCGACGGCGACAAGTTCGCGCGCCTGGAGCCGTATTTCGGCTTCAAACTGAAGTTCACGATCGATTTCCGTCACCCGGCCGTCGACAAAACGGGCCAGGCGCTCGAAGTGGACTTCGCCAACACGTCGTACGTGCGTGAAATCGCACGCGCGCGCACCTTTGGCTTCGCACATGAAGTCGAGATGATGCGCGAGCTGGGCCTCGCGCGCGGCGGCAGCATGGACAATGCGATCGTGCTGGACGAATACCGCATCCTGAACAACGACGGCCTGCGCTACGACGACGAGTTCGTGAAGCACAAGATGCTCGACGCGATTGGCGACCTCTACGTGATTGGCCATCCGCTGCTGGCCGCGTACGATGCCTACAAGTCGGGCCACGGCCTGAACAACGCGCTGCTGCGCGAGCTGCTCGCAAACGAGGACGCCTACGAGATCGTCACGTTCGACGATATGCAAAAGGCTCCGCGCGGCTTCGGCTATGAGGCGCAGACGGCGTTTGCCTGAGTGTTTCGGCTTTTGCCGAGAGAAGAAAGGGCGGCTTCATGCCGCCCTTTTTCATTTTGTGCGATTTGTGCCGCGGTTCAGCGCTTCTTGATGTGGCGCGCCGCCATTTTCGCGAGCGCGGCCTGCAAGGGCGAGGGCGCCATCGACTCGCTGAGCGCCATGAGCGCGGCGGCGCCTGCCGGCGTCATGCGAGCTTCTTTGGGCGGCGTGGGCTCCTTCACCGCCTGCGGGCGTACGCGAATGCGCACGCCGTCGAGGGGCCACCCGCGCGCCTGGAGGTCGGCCACGAGACGCGGTTCGAGATGGCGCAGCCGCGCCGCGAGCGCGTTATGCCCGGCAAAGAGGGCCAGCTTGCCGTCCTTGATGAAGCCCGGTTCCACGCTGGCTGCGAGATAGTCGGGCAGCAATGCGTCGAGGTCGCGCTGGATCGCCGCAATCTGCTCGACGCCGGCGCGCAGCGGCGCGAACGCGTCCGTGCGCCTCAGCACTTCGGCGAGCGGCTGCGGGGCGCGTGGCCCCGTGGACCTTGAAAAAGGCGAGAAACGGCTCATGTGGCAGAAAGATGGGCGAGCGCGCAGGCGCGCGTGGCGCGATACTTCGAAGTCGTACCGTGATGCCGCCATTGTAGCCTGCGCACCGCGTCCCATCCTGCTTGAACGCGCCTTCCAGCCAGACCTGGCCTGATGACCAGGACCGTCTCGCGGCCCTTCGCCACACGACGGGAAGGCCGTGCGTACGGGCATTGAGCGCGCCAGGGCCGTCTTTGCGCTGACACAGGCGGCCGTGAGGGCGCGTGCTAAAATGCCCGATTCGAATCCACCATTTGGGCTTAAGCCGCCGAGGTCCTTCCGATCCGGGTGCGGAGTGTAGAGACTGCGGCAGGCGCTGCACGATCAGCTAAAC
>Ga0335083_10003686_pt1 | contig 19746 bp, 20 predicted proteins | sample Lox_Sample_42_FD_206716 | JGI IMG/M metagenome (GOLD analysis project Ga0335083, IMG submission 206716) | Soil microbial communities from Loxahatchee National Wildlife Refuge, Florida, United States - Lox_Sample_4.2 | ecosystem: Environmental > Terrestrial > Soil > Wetlands | place: USA...
GAAGAAATCGCGCATTCCTGGTACAGCTACCCGGCCGGGAAGACCGGTCTGCATCCGTGGGAAGGCGTGACGGAGCCGAACTATACGGGACCGAAGCCGCCTTTTAAGGAACTTGACGAAACCAAAGCCTACTCCTGGCTGAAAGCACCGCGCTGGAAAGGCCATGCCGTGGAAGTTGGCCCTCTGGCACGCATGCTGGTCGGCTTCGCCAGTGGCCGCGGCGAATTCAAAGATGTGGTGACGGACGCGCTGGGCCGCCTCAAGGTCGGACCGGAAGCGCTCTTCTCCACCCTCGGCCGTACCGCCGCGCGAGGCCTCGAAACCCGCCTGGCCGTGGGCTGGCTGCGCGAGGAGTACGACCGGCTGATCGCCAATCTCAAGAACGGCGACACCACCACCGCCAACACGCAAAACTGGAGTCCCGACACCTGGAAGCCTGAATCCAAAGGCTTCGGCTTCACCGAAGCTCCGCGCGGATCGCTGTGTCACTGGATTCAGATCCAGAACGGCAAGATCGCCAACTACCAGATCGTAGTCCCCTCCACCTGGAACGCTTCGCCCAAAGACGGAAAGGGTCAGCACGGCGCGTACGAAGCCGCGCTAATCGGCACTCCCATGGCCGACCCCAAGCGCCCGGTGGAGATTCTCCGCACGATTCACTCCTTCGATCCGTGCCTGGCCTGTGCTTCGCACGTCATCGGACCCGGCGGCGAAACCCTCGCCAAGATCGTGGTGCGTTAGGAGGTTCCTATGGCGAGTTCTCCCTATCGACCACTCGAAACCGGCGGTTTCAACTGCCTCTACGGACGAAAGTACGTCTGGGAGCTTCCCGTGCGCGTCGCGCACTGGGCCACGGTATTGGCCATCTTCACGCTGTTCTTCACCGGCCTCTACATCACTTCGCCCGCTCTCGCGCCCAATGGCGAACCGTATCAGCATTTCATCATGGGCCGCATCCGGGAGATTCATTTCGGGGCCGGCTTCCTGCTGCTCTTCGCGTTCCTGCTGCGGGTTTACTGGTTCTACGCCGGCAACAACTACGCCCGCTCCGGATTCCCGTTTGTGTGGCGCAAGGAGTGGTGGGCCGACATCCGCAACCAGGCGCTCCGCTATCTACACCTGGAACGCGGCCACGTACACCTCGGGCACAACGCCATTGCCGGCCTCGCATACACGTTTTTTGTGATCTTCCTGGGCTGGTTCCAGATCTTCAGCGGTTTCGCGCTTCTCTCCGAAGACAACCCCGGCGGATTCTGGGACAAGCTGGTCGGATGGATGATCCCGCTATTCGGCGGCTCCTTCCGTCTGCGCATGTGGCATCACACCTGCGCCTGGGGATTCGTGGTGTTTTTCATTCTGCACCTGTACATCGTGTTGTTTGACGACCGGCAGTATAAGAACGGCCTGGTATCGTCAATGCTCGTGGGGTTGAAGTTTTACGAGCGAGGCGACCTCGACCATGACCGCTGGGTCAGTTGAAATACAACGTCCGACTCTCGTGCTTGGCCTCGGCAATCTGCTGCTCGCCGACGACGGCGTAGGCCTGCGCCTGCTCGAAGACCTGCGCCGCGAGTCGGGCGAACCGGGCGATGTCGAGTTCGTGGATGGCGGCACGCAGGGACTGGCCTTGCTGGGACACCTGGCAAATCGGTCCCGCGTGCTGATTCTGGACGCTGTCGCATTGGGTGCGCCGCCAGGCACGCTACATGTATTGGAACAGCCGGCGATCGATCAGTTGGGCGCTCGCGCGGGCGTAACGGCGCATGAAGGGAACGGCTTGGAGGTCCTGGCACTGGCCCGCCTGCTCGGAGAAGCGCCGGATCAGGTGTTTGTCGTCGGGGTGGAACCCGCGAATATTCGTACCGGCATTGGCCTGTCAGCGCCTGTTGAGTCCGCCTTGCCGGGCGCGCTGGCCGAAGCGCGACGGATTTTGGCGGCCGTCGGAAGGGAGTAAGATCATGTGCCTGGCAGTCCCGGGACAGCTCATAGACTTCGAAGATATCGGCGGTATCCGCCTGGGGCGCGTGCGGTTTGGCGGCATCACCCGGCAAGCCTGCCTGGATTTCGTGCCAGAAGCCCAAATGGGCGATTACGTGCTTGTTCACGTCGGATTCGCCATCAGCCGCGTGGACGGCGAAGAGGCCGCACGAACCTTCCGGATCCTGCAAGAAATGGGACTACTCGAAGAGGAACTCGGGGGCGCATATCCGGCTGAGATACCTGCGGCGCCGTACACATGACGAACGTGCCATTAGCTCCGCGCGGCGTCGGGCCAGAGCCGTGTGCCGCCCGAACCTGGCGGTGCTATAAGTAGAATTAGATGCGAGTGAGCGGCGGGTGAGTAACCCGCGTTTAGATCGCCCGGAACGCATGTTCCGACAGAGACGTCCCAGTAAATAGCGGACTTGGCACGCCGCATTGAGCCTCGCGCCGGGCGAAAGCCAATCTGGGGTGTACTGCCTCAGACTGGGGCGCAGTAAGGTTCGCCCGCCCGTGAGCGGCGATTGCTTCGCCGCGGGTTACGAACTTCGGTCCCGCGGAACTGCCCGGCGTCCCGGCGAAGGATGCCTGGAGAATGCGGATCGCGATCAAGCCTGGGGAGGTACAAAATGATCAGTATCGTTGGAGTGTTCGAGAGGCCGAATTACGCCCAGGCAGCGCTCCGGTACCTGCGAATCCTCGGTCTGGATCGCCACCGAGCGACTTTGGCCGGGCCGGCCAACGCCGCCGAACTGGCCGGCGTTCCCCTGGATGCTTCCGAACAGCCCGGGATGGCCGGAACATTCGCCGCCCTGCTGGGCGGCGGCATTGGGCTCGCGGCGGGCCTGGCTTTCGGCTGCGCGTTGGCGAACACAATCCTGCCGGGATCCGCAGCCGTGACGGTTGGCTCGCTCGCAGGAATCGCACTCGGATTGTCCGGGGCCATCGCCGGAAGCGCTTGCGGCGCCCTCGTGGATCGCGCGGCGCAGGACGGACTGCCGTCGGACGAATTGTTTATCTACGAGGACGCGCTGCGCCAGGGCCGGAGCACGCTGACCTGCTTCGCGGACACGGAATTGGAAGGCGAGGAGATGCGCCGGGCGCTGGAACACGCGGACGCGGAGAGCATCGATTGGGCTCGCCACTGCCCTTGGGCCGGCCTGCAGGATGTCGAGCGTCTACATTACGTGCCGCCGGCGCCGGAACTGCGCAGGCCGCCCGACCACTTTCGGAAGGGCCTGGAGGCTTCCGTAGAGCCGGAGTTCTCCGGAAAGCCGTGGGACCAGGTTGTGTATCGCCTGGCTGAAGAATATCGCGACTGGTACGAGCCTGCCTTCCGCGACGGCTTCGATCGCGGTCAACATATTCGAAACTGAGCAACCGATGACAGGCGGCGAAAGACGACCGCCTGTCCCACGGCGATCACTCGGACTTCAAAGATGCCATGTCGATGGAGAAGCGATATTTCACATCCGACTTCAGCAACCTTGCGTAAGCTTCGTTGATCTTCTGAATCGGGATAACTTCCACATCGGCGGTGATGTTGTGCGCGCCGCAAAAGTCGAGCATCTCCTGGGTCTCCGGAAGGCCGCCGATGGGCGAGCCGGAGAGGCTACGGCGCCCAAACAGCAGGCCGAAAGCGGCGACACTAAGAGGTTTCTCCGGCGCGCCGACAAGCGTGATGTTGCCATCACGCCGCAGCAGGTTGATGTAGGCGTTGATGTCGTGATCGGCGGAGACGGCATCGAGAATGAAATGGAAGCTGCCGGCGTGCTTCTGCATCTCGGCAGCATTGCGCGAGATGACCACCTCATCGGCACCGAGACGGAGCGCATCGTCTTTTTTGCCCGGTGACGTCGTGAAGACCACAACGTGGGCTCCGAGAGCGTGAGCGAACTTCACGGCCATGTGGCCCAGTCCGCCGAGCCCCACCACTCCGACTTTTTGGCCTTTGGCGACGCCCCAATGCCGCATCGGGGAGTAGGTCGTGATTCCGGCACACAGCAACGGAGCGGCGCCGGCCGGATCGAGGTTGGAGGGCACGCACAGAACAAATCGCTCGTCGACAACTACGCTGTCGGAATAGCCGCCGTAGGTGACGCCGCCGAGGTGTTTGTCGGGAAAGTTGTACGTGAGGGTAAGGTTGGGACAGAACTGCTCGAGACCGCCCTGGCACTCGGGACAGGTACGGTCGGAATCCACCAGGCAACCGACGGCGGCGAGATCGCCGGGCTTGAACTTCGTCACACCGGGACCGACCTTGGAAACCCGGCCGACGATCTCATGCCCGGGGACGCACGGATAGACGGTCGGCGTGACTTCCTTCCATTCGTTGAGAACCTGGTGTAGGTCCGAGTGGCAGACGCCGCAGAACAGGATGTCAATCTGCACATCACTGGAGGTTGGATCGCGGCGCGCGATGGTAGTGCTGGCCAGCGGCGACGTCGCGCTGGCGGCGGAGAAGGCTCTGGCGTTGTACATGAATGAGTGCTCCTTTGGTAATTTGCGCTTACGGAATCAGGCCTGATACTGCTCGTCGGTGACGTGTTCCATCCAGTCGACCACCTTGCCGTCGAGCTTTTCCTGAATGGCGATGTGCGTCATCGAAGTGGTAGGCGCAGCGCCATGCCAGTGTTTCTCGCCGGGGGCAAACCAGACGACATCGCCGGGCCGGATTCCCTCCACCGGTCCGCCCCAACGCTGCGCGCGGCCGCAACCCGCGGTCACGACCAGCGTCTGGCCCAGCGGGTGGGTGTGCCACGCGGTCCGGGCGCCGGGCTCGAAGGTGACACTGGCGCCATGCACCAGCGCCGGATCGGGAGCCTGAAACAACGGATCGATGCGTACCACACCCGTGAACCAGTCTGCCGGTCCTTTCACGGATGGTTGCGAACCAACTCTCTTAATTTCCATTTTCGAATTCTCTCACTGGAGTTTTAGCGGCCGGTCATCTGCTCCAGCCGTTCGGGGTAACGGGCGCCTTCCACCGTGATCTTCGAGGCGGCGAGGTCGATTTCCCGGAGATCGCCGGGAGTCAGTTCGACCGAAAGCGCGCCGATGTTTTCGTCCACGCGATGCAATTTGGTGGTTCCCGGGATCGGCACAATCCAAGGCTTTTGCGCGAGGCACCAGGCGAGCGCGATCTGCGCGGGTGTCGCATTCTTGCGTTCGCCGATGCCGGCGAGCAGTCGAATCAAGGCCTGGTTCGCCTTCAACGCATCCGGCATGAATCTGGGCAGGATGCTGCGGAAGTCGGAGGAGTCGAACCTCGCATCCTCGCCGATTTTGCCGGTGAGGAAGCCCTTGCCCAGCGGACTGTACGCCACCAGACCGATGCCGAGTTCCTCCAGAGTCGGGATCACTTCTTTCTCGGGAGTCCTCGTCCACAGCGAATATTCATTCTGTAACGCGGCGACCGGTTGGACGGCATGGGCGCGGCGGATAGATTGCACGCCGGCTTCAGACAGGCCGAAATGCCTGACCTTGCCCTGGTGAATCAAATCCTTCACCGCTCCCGCCACGTCTTCGATGGGCACATTCGGGTCCACGCGGTGCTGATAGAGCAGGTCGATGACTTCAATCTTGAGTCGCTGGAGCGACCCTTCCACGGCTTGCCGGATGTGCTCCGGCCGGCTGTTCAGACCAGGCGAGCGCTTGGCGCCGCGGACGTCGAAATCCGGATTGAGATCGAACCCGAACTTGGTGGCGATTACGACCTGCTTGCGGAATGGAGCCAGGGCTTCGCCCACCAGTTCTTCGTTGAGAAACGGTCCGTAGACTTCGGCAGTGTCGAAGAACGTGATTCCGCGCTCCACGGCCGCGCGGAGCAGAGCCGTCATTTCCTCCTTGTCTTTGGGCGGGCCGTACGAAAAGCTCATTCCCATGCAGCCCAGCCCGAGCGCCGACACTTCCAGGCCGCTCTTTCCCAATTTGCGCGTCTGCATTGTTTTCTCCTTCGGAACGATTTCTATACTCTCCAGCGTAGAGTCGAGCCTGGCGGAGGCGGTATCCCGATCCTTCCGATTTCTTGCCTGATTCTCTTGGGGTGTTGTTCGGCGTACAGATCCGGAGAGTATCCTTAACATGTGAGGGAACGCGAACTGGCATCATGAAATACCCCGAAAATAAGACATTTCCGTTACAAACTCCGGCGCAGGCCTGGCGGAAGGAATTGGCTCGGAAGATTGCCTTCTTCATCGGAACAGAAGAGAAGCGGGCAACAGACATTTCCGGGCTGATGCTCTACCAGCGGACCTCGCCGACGGCGCCTTGTTCGATGACCTACGAGCCGGGCGTAACGGTCATCGCACAAGGGCGGAAGAAAGTGGAACTCGGCAGCAGAGTTTTTATCTATGACGCGTCGCGATTCCTGCTGACCTCGATCGATCTGCCGGTGGTCAGCCGCGTGATCGAGGCCAGCGAAGAAGTGCCCTGCCTGGCGATGTGGCTCAAACTGGATATGCCGATGGTCCGCGAGCTTCTCAGCCGGGAAGAGATCGACGTAGCGGAAGCGCCCGCGGGAACTCCGGGGATGGCGACGGGGGAGACCACGGTGGAATTCCTCGGCGCATGCTGCCGGCTGCTGGACCTGCTGGAAACGCCGCGAGACATCCCATTTCTCAGCGGCCTGATCCAGCGCGAGATCATCTATCGGATCCTGGGCAGCGCGGAGGGTGCGCGTCTGCGTGCCATCGCCACTATGGGAGAGCAGAGCCAACGAACGGCGAAAGCGGTGGCGTGGATCCGGACGAACTTTGCCAAGCCGCTGCGAGTGGAGGAGCTTGCGCGAATTTCCGGGATGGGAGTGTCTACCTTGCACCACCACTTTCAGGCATTGACGGCCATGAGTCCACTGCAGTATCAGAAGCAACTGCGGCTGCAAGCGGCGCGCGGGCGGATGCTGATAGATGGGCTGGATGCCGCCGGCGCGGCCTTCGAGGTGGGATACGAGAGCGCCAGCCAGTTCAACCGCGAATACAGCCGGTTTTTCGGCCGGCCACCGATGCGCGATATCCGGAAACTGCGCGCTCCGGACGCTCCGCAATTCGAGTCGGTCGGGGGCCGATAGCGGTCACTTCCCCGCCCTGGGGCGGCCGGGACGGCCCGACGGCGCCCGGCGGTGTTAGCGCCGGACGGAAAAGCCGCGGCTTGTGCTAAACTGACAAACTCCTTCCACGTCGATGGGGGTGCCACATGGCCACTGCAATCGACGACCGATCCCGTTTTGATCAATACTGGCTCGACGGCGCTTACGACGAGATGTTTCAGGCGCCGGCCCAGCCGCGCGCTCACTACCTCGGCCTGCACGAGCTGCTGCGCGACGTTCCGCTGGCGGAGATGCGTCGGCGCAAACAGGCGGCGGATATTTCCTTCCTCCATCAGGGAATCACGTTCACGGTCTATGGGCGCGAAGAAGGAACAGAGCGCATTATCCCGCACGACCTGCTGCCGCGCATCATCACCAGCACCGAATGGGAGACCGTGGAGCGGGGACTGGCGCAACGCATCACCGCGCTCAACCTGTTCCTGAAGGACATCTATAGCGAAGGCCGGTCGCTGGCGGCGGGCGTGGTGCCGCGGGAGATTGTCTATTCGTGCAAACATTTCCGCCGCCAGATGCGGGATGTCCAGGTGCCGCGCGGCATCTATATCGCCGTAACCGGGACGGACCTGGTCCGGCTGCCGGACGGCCGTTTTGTGGTGCTCGAAGATAATCTGCGCGTGCCCAGCGGCGTCTCCTACATGCTGACGTCGCGGCAGGTGATGCGGCGGATCTTCCCGGAGCTATTCCACCGGGCAGGGGTGCGGTCCATCGATCATTATGGCGAAGCCCTGCTGGCCACACTGCGCGCACTGGCTCCCGAGGGCCGTAGTGATCCGAACATCGTGCTGCTCACGCCCGGGGTCTACAACTCGGCGTATTTCGAGCATGCCTTCCTGGCGCGGCAGATGGGCATCGAACTGGTAGAGGGGCGCGACCTCGCCGTGCACGACAACTTCGTCTACATGCGTACGACCGGAGGCCTGAGGCGCGTCGACGTGATCTACCGGCGCGTCGACGACGATTTCATCGATCCGCTGGCCTTCCGGCCGGATTCCGCCCTGGGCGCCGCCGGGCTATTCAACGCCTACCGTTCCGGAAATGTCACTCTGGCCAACGCGCTCGGAACCGGAGTTGCCGATGACAAGGCTGTCTACGCGTACGTCCCGGCCATCATTCGCTACTTCCTCGGCGAGGACCCGGTACTGGGCAACGTCGAAACCTACCTTTGCAGCGATCCGGCGCAGCGGCAGCACGTGCTCGCGAACCTGGAACGCTACGTGGTGAAGGCCGCGGGCGAATCGGGCGGATACGGAATGTTGATCGGCCCCTACAGCACGGAGGCGGAACGCGACGAGTTTCGTCGCAGGATCGAGGCCGACCCGCGCAACTACATCGCCCAGCCGACGTTGGAGTTTTCGCGCGCGCCATGCTTCTTCGACGGCAGCGTGGAACCACGCCACGTGGACCTACGCCCATACATTCTCTACGGCGATAAGATCGCCATCGTTCCCGGCGGGTTGACGCGCGTCGCCTTGCGCAGAGGTTCGCTGGTGGTGAACTCTTCGCAGGGCGGCGGCAGCAAGGACACCTGGGTGCTGCACGAAGGAGGCGCGGATGCTGTCGCGGGTGGCTGACAACCTGTATTGGATGAGCCGCTACCTGGAACGCGCCGAACATACCGCCCGGGTGATGGGCGTGCACTGGAATCTCGCGCTGGAAAACGACCAGAGATCCAACACCCGGCGCTGGGCGCGCGTGCTGGCCTGTTTGAGCAACGAGGCACGGCCGCCTGGGAACGCCTTCAGCCTGGCCCAGGCATACGCGCTGCGGCAGATCAACGACGGCGTCGCCGCGGCGCGCGAAAATGCGCGGCAGGTGCGCGAGCAGATCAGTTCCGAAATGTGGGAGGAAATCAACCGGCTGTTTCACGAGTCGAAGCGCTTCGGAGCTCCCGAATTCCTTGGCGCCCGAAGTTACGACATGGTGTCCACCGTGGTGCAGAGCTCGCACCTCTTCCAAGGAATCACCGATTCCACCATGACGCACGGCGAAGGTTGGCAATTCATTCAGGCCGGCCGTTACATGGAGCGGATACAGGCGGTGGCGGCCCTCATCGAATCGCACTTCAGCGAGTTCTTTTCCGAGGAGGCCGAACCGGGAGTCGGCGTGAGCCATATGGAATGGCTCGGCCTGTTACGAAGCTGCACCGCGTTCGAAAGTTACTGCAAGGTCTATACGGCCGAACTGCGGCCGGAGCGTGTGGCCGAGTTTCTCCTGCTCAATGCCGAATTTCCACACTCGGTGCGCTTTGGCGTCGATAGCTTGCGGCGGTCGCTCGAAGCCATTCATCAGGGAGCCGCGCGCCGCGATACGGACCGGTTGGCGAAATTGGCGGGGCGGCTCACAGCATCGCTGAGTTACACGCCGCTCGAAGAGATCATGGACAACCTGCGAGAGTTCACTTCCGGGATCCGGCGGTTGTGCAATCAGATCCACCACGGAATCTACCAGGTCTATATCAGTTACTCGCTGGACGCGGCGGTGGAGGCGTGAATGTTCTATAACATCCGGCATCTGACGCGGTTCCGCTATTCCACACCGGTTCGCGAGAGCCTGATGGAATTGCGGATGCATCCGCGTTCGGAAGGTCCGCAGCGTTGCCTGGGTTTTGAGGTCACGGTTTCGCCGCGGACGCGTCTGCAATCCTATCGCGACTACCTCGGCAACGTGGTGCATCACTTCGACGTTCCCGGTCCGCACCGCCAATTGACGATCACGGCGGAGGCGATGGTGGACGTCGAGTCCATTCCGGCGCCTCCCGAGCGAATCGATGGAGACGCCTGGAGCCTTCTGGACTCCGACATCGCAGCACGCGACTTCTGGGAAATGCTCACGCCAAGCCAATTCACCCAATGGACGCCGGCTATCGACGAATTCGCCCGTGAGTTGAAACTGCCGATAGGGCGCGAAGCCCGCAGCCGGGATCCGCTAGGACTGCTCCGGGAGACGAATTCCACGCTGTACCATGCGATCGAGTACGTCCCGAAAAGCACGCGGGTGGATTCGCCGGTGGATGATGCACTACGCAGCCGCCGGGGCGTGTGCCAGGATTTCTCTCACATCGCGATTGCGCTGGTGCGCCGCATGGGGATTCCGTGCCGCTACGTAAGCGGCTATCTGTTTCATCGAAAGAATACCGCCCGTTCGCCCGAGGGCGCCACACATGCCTGGATCGAAGCCTACCTCCCCGTTCTCGGCTGGACCGGCTTTGATCCGACCAACAACATCGCCGCCGGAGACACGCACGTACGGACCGCCGTGGGACGCGACTACGCCGACGTTCCACCCACGCGCGGTGTCTTCAAGGGAGACGCGTCCAGTGAACTGACGGTCGCCGTGCGCGTGTCGCCATCGGACCGCCCGCCTCCGCCCGAAGCGGAAACCGCGCCTGAGGACTGGTCGCAAGCGCTGGCCGCGGATTCGGAGGGCGCACAGGCAGCCCAGGAACAGCAGCAGCAGCAGTAATCAAATACGCTTGTGGCCGGTAATCGGGGCCGTCGCGCCGGTTTAGAATTGGCGCAGCGGATTTCTATTGACGGGGCCCGCGCGGGCGGCGCACCAACCAAAGAAATCAGTCCTTCCGGCACCGGTCCCGGCGAATTTCACTGAATTTCCCCCCATAACCGTCTCGAAAATCGCCCGTTAAACGCCGATGTGGTTGTTATGCTGCCTCTTGGGCTAAGGCGTTTAAGTTCTAAATTTACGAGATATTTAGCTCAACACCTACACTCAAATTCTGGTTTCTCATTGTTGATTTTCACGGCAATTGACGCCGTCAAGGGCGGCTTCCATCGTTCCGCTGGTTCATGCCAGCCCGATATCGAGACCAAAGTGTTAACTGAAGTAAAGTATCGGGGGAACTGTTCGAAGGGGAGAAACCGAGGCGCGCCGAGTATGGTGCGCCATCTCATCCGGGGTTCCCGGGTGCGGGCACGGAGCGTAGCATGAACTCGTCAGATTTCATCGACAAAAACCATCGAATACTAATTGTGGACCACGATCGGGCGATCCACGACGATCTCCGGCAGGTCCTTATGGGAGAGGCCGCCGCGGAACTGGATCCGGGGCAGGATGCTGCCGTTCGGCTTGACGAACTCCCGATTTCACCGATCGCATTCGAGATCGATTCAGCCTATCAGGGACAAGAAGGACTGGAGATGGTCCGGCAGGCATTCGCCGCCCGCCGGCCGTATGCCTTGGTATTCGTGGATGTCCACGCGCCGGAAGGATGGGACAGCGTGGAAACCGTGCATCATCTGCGGGAGGCCGATCCGCATCTGCAATCCGTCATCTGCACCGCATATTCCGACGACTCGTGGAAAGACATACATGAGCGGCTGGGCAACTCCGACAGTGTGCTGATCCTGAAGAAGCCGTTCGACAAAATCGAAGTGATCCAACTGGCGCACGCGCTTACCGGAAAATGGCAGTTGGGCCTTCAGTCGGAAGCCCGCGTAGCGGATCTGGACCGCATGGTCGCCGAGCGCACGGCCGAACTGCAATCAGCGCGGGTCGCCGCGGAATCGGCTTCCAAAGCCAAGAGCGAGTTTTTGGCCAATATGAGCCATGAAATCCGGACTCCGATCAATGGAATCCTGGGCTTCACGCAGCTCGCCTTGGGCACCGAACTCAATGGCGAGCAGCGGGAATACCTGGAAACCGTCGAAAGCTCCACCAAGTCGCTGTTGACTGTCATCAACGACATTCTGGACTTCTCCAAGATTGAAGCCGGCCGGATGGAGTTGGAACAGGTGCCGTTCTCGCTGAGCGAATGCGTGGAAGATGCTGCCAAGACCCTGTACTCGACTGCCTTGCAGCGGGGTCTGGATTTGCGCTGCGACCTGCAGTTAGGAAACCTGGATCAGGTAATCGGCGACCCCGCGCGTCTGCGCCAGGTGCTGTTGAACCTCATCGGCAACGCCCTCAAGTTCACGCACCAGGGCTCGGTCAGCGTCCGCGCGGAAGCCAAATTCGCCGCGGACGCCACGGTGGTGGTGCGGTTTCGCGTCCAGGATACGGGAATCGGTATCCCGCGCGAGCAACTGCCGTACATTTTCGAGCCCTTCCGCCAGGCGGAAGGATCGACGACGCGCAAGTATGGCGGCACCGGCCTGGGGCTGGCCATTTCCGCGCAACTCGTCGAGATGATGGGCGGGAGAGTCTGGGTGGAGAGCGAACAGGGGCGCGGCAGCACGTTTCACTTCACCGCCGCCTTCAAGGCTCACAGACTCAGAACCAACAACGCGAATAAGCACAGCGCATCGGCCGACGCCACGCCGCCTCTTTCGATTCTGGTGGCGGAAGACGACCTGGTGAGCCAAGACTTGATTCTGACCATATTGAATCAGGCGGGACACAAAGTCACCCTCGCGCGGAACGGCCTCGAGGTGCTGACCCTCCTGCGAGTGAAGGCGGTCGATCTGATTTTGATGGACATTCAGATGCCCGAAATGGATGGGTTGGAAACCACCTCGGAGATCCGCAGACGCGAGAGGGCCGGCGAACAGACGCCCATCATCGCGCTCACCGCTCACGCCATGAGAGGAGACCGGGAACGGTGTCTGGAGGCAGGAATGAACGGGTACCTCAGTAAGCCCGTCGAGGCGGACTGCCTGCTGAATATGCTGGCTGGATTCGCGCATAAGTTGCCGGCCGGCGCCGCACAGTAAGGGGTCCGCATGCTCTCCCTCGAACAACCATCGTGGACCGCGAAGCGATCCCGTTTACTGGCCGAGGTGCCGCCCTTCCACGCCGTCGCCGTGAAGTTATTGAAACTGGTCGGCAACCCCAATTGCTCCCTGGGAGAAGTAGTCGCGCTGTTGCGGACGGATGCGGTATTCACCGCCGAAGTGCTGCGATTGGCAAATTCGTCCCTGCTGGGCCACCGCTACGAAGTCAAAACCGTGCTGCACGCGCTCGGCTTCCTGGGCCTCGAGCGCATCAATACTCTGCTGCTGACGGTGGCGATGCGAGGGTTGGTGGACCGCCGCCGGAGCATCCTCACCCACTCGTGCTGGCGGCACAACCTGGCGACCGCCCTGATTTGCCAGCGAATGGCTAAGGTGGCCGGCCTGGAACCCGAAAGGGCCTACATAGCGGGGTTGATTCACGATATCGGGCTCCTCGCGCTGCTGCGCGTGTTCCCGGAATACGAGCGGGCCTCGAATCTGTGGGAGCGTTACGGGCCACCACTGCTCGAACTGGAACGCGAGATGTTTGGAATCGACCACGGCGAGGCCGGCCGATGGCTGCTTTCGCAGTGGGGCTGCCCAATCGAACTACAGAATGTCGCGGCTTCACACGAAAATCACGCCACGGTGCAAGGATGCGACGGAATTCTGATCGGCCTGGTCGGCACAAGCTCTCAATTAGCGGATCTGATGAAGATGTCGGTGTACCCGACTCGCCCGCAAATCGAATCGTCCGAAGTAGTCGCATGGTTCCCCGAAGCAGCGCGGGAACAGATTCTGGACGGACTTCCGGAATTGACCGACTGGGTGGTCACGCGCGTGAATGAGATCGAGGTCAGCCTCGGCGTGTGAATGCCGGGCTGAGACCGTTCTCGGGGAGTACCGTGAGTTCCAGCGGATTAACCAAAGAGAACGCCCAATCGTACATTTCAGGGGCTAGGATGAGGTAGGACGGCTCCGCGCCGTCGGGACAATCCATTGGAGCAACTCGCGAAGCTCACAGCCGAATTGGCTCTCCGGCTTGCCGCCCTCCCGCCGCCCGACGGGATGCGCAACGATACCCTCATGCTGGATGCCATCGAACAACTGGCAACGCTTGTGTTGAAGGAAGTGTCCGTGGTCCGAGCCAACCGGAGCAGCCGGTCGGTCGGCGAAACGTCCGGCATGTGGCGCGTCATGCCGCCGCCACCGCGGCAGTAGCCGCTCTCTTGCCGTCTCCCCTGCGGGTCGGTATCCAAGAACCGGAAATCTCTGCGCGATTGACCCTGAGCCGCGCGCGTCATCGTGCGGTCAAGTGCAGAGTCGCGGCTCACCGGTAGAGAGCCTTGGTGAAGATTTCGAAAGCGGCCCAGTAACGTGGCTTGCGATTGATGCCGCCGAGCCCGGCCAGGCCCAGTTTCGCGCTCCGCAGCGCGTCCACCGGCGGCTGTCCCGAAGACAACCCGTCGTAGAAGTTCCGCATGAGGATGGCGGTGGCGCGATCGTCCACATCCCAGAGGCCGGCGACGACATTATGCGCGCCGGCGCTGAGAAACGCCCAGGAGAATCCGGTCAGCCCTTCGCCATAGTAGGTACGGCTCCCGGCCGTCTGACACGCGGATAACGTGACCAGTTCAGCGGTGAGCGGCTGCTGTAGGATCTCCCGCGCATACAGTTTCCGGTTCTCCGGCGGGCCGGACAGGACGATCGCCGAATCGAGCGGCGATTCGCGATTGGCCACCGCGTGGGCGGCAAAATGCACGGCCGAATAGGCGTCCGGGTGCACTTCACGATAGGCCGCGGGGGTGGCCGCCGAAGCGACGAAGACCTGCTTCTCCGGGAAATGCTTCTCGACCGCCTCCAGTTCGGTTTTCACGTTCGGCAGGCGTTGGAATTCCAGTCCGTCGTAGCCGGGGTCGCCGAAAAGCAGCAGTTTGCGCGGCTGCGAATAGGGGGATCGCCGAAGAAGAGCCAGAGATGGCGCCACCGAAACGGTGGCGTCCTCAATCCAGTAGCGTCCCCCAACTTCCACCGGAAGACTCTCGAAGTTAAGCTGATGCAGGGCGCCGTCGGGTTCGATGACCACGCGGCTGCCTTTGGAAATCCGGTAATGCGCGGCCAGCAGATTCCAAAACAGCCAGCGTCCCGCATCGTTCCCGGTGGCGGCGGGATTGTCGCCGCGTTGGATGGCATCGTTGTAGCGGCGCACCTGGGCCGTGATTTCCTCCTCCGACGGCAGGAGAATACTGTGCAGGCCGGCGGAGTCGAACACCCATAGCAGCGAACGGCGCGGCGCCACCCAATATGACAGCAGAATCGTTCCTGAATCGCGTGCTTCCTGTTCGAGCGACTTCAGGTCAGCGGCGGGATCGTTCTCTCCCTCGCGGTGGAGCTTTTCCGCTAGCACGCGGGCCCGGCTCGACTCGGCCACGCGAAAGGCTCCAGCCGGGTCATTCTGATCGATCAGAAAGTCGACGTAGTCGCGGTAAAAGTCCACCAGGCTCGATCGCAGAGACAGCTTGGATTCGTCCTGTTGCAACCTGGCATGTTCCTCGTCGATTACCTCAGCGGCTGCCCGATACTCGGCGACAGCCTTGGCTAAGTTCTTCGTATTCCGGTATAGCGACGCCAGGCCGGCGTGGCACTGGAAAAGCGCTATGGGGTCGTTGAGCGTTTGTCCGGCGGCCAGCGATTCCCGGTAGATTCCCTCTGCCTCGGACGAATTCCCGGCTGCCGCTGCGACCGCCGCGGATTGGATACGGTGACTCAGAATCAGGTCCCGCATTCCCAGTTTCTTCGAGAGAGCCACGCTTTCGATATTGAGATGCGCCGCGGAAACCGGGTCGCCTCTTCTTAATGCAAGCATCGAGAGGTCGTCCAGAACGTTTGATAGCCACTCCTTATCGACCTCGGGATTGCCGATGGCGCGAGCCTTCTCGTAGCACTCCGCCGCTTTTGCCAGGTCGCCGGAGCGGTACCAGGTCTCGCCTAGCAGGACCAGCACGTCAATCTGGTAGAATCGGTCGCGTAACGCCTCGGCCAGGGTCTCGGCCTGGTTCAGGTCACGAATGGCCCGTTCATAGTCGCCCAGATTCATGAGCGTCGCGCCCAGATTCAACAGTGCCAGTTCGAGCGCGCGCTGCATGCGATTCTGCCGGGCCAGACCTTCGGCGCGGCCAAACCAGTACTGCGCTTCGTCGAACCGGGACCGCTGCAGATCGAGAAACCCGAGATCGCTCAGAGCGTAACATTCAATTAAGGACTGAGAGCCGCTGACCGCGCCCAAGGCTTGCGTCAGGCTGCGTTCCGCATCCGTCGTCTGGCCCGACTTCAACTGAGACATTCCCCGGATCAGGTCGATTTTCCCCCGGACTTCAGACGCTTCCGGCGGCGCGATGCGGTCAGCTTTTTCGATATTCTGCCAGGCAACTCCATCATTTCCGGTGCGGAACTGCGCCATTGCCAGGTCGGCTAACCGGCGCGCCTCGTCCTCCGGAGCCGCCACGGCTACATCGAGCAGCGGGAGGGCGTCCTTTGACCTGGCCAGTTCGATCAGGGATTCTGCCAGAAGCAGCCGAAATCGGATACACGCCGATGATGTGGACTTTTGACACCATTTGCGGCAGCCGCTCTCCGCTTCCGCACGAGAATGCTCGAATTCAGCATGATTGAACCATTGGACGGCTACACGGTAGGTAGCATACCAGGAACGGGGAAGGTAGTCGCTCGCTGTGAGCAGCGAGCCCGCAATGATAATGGCTATCCGGAAATGGGCGGCCATCCAGCCCCGTCGCTGTAGCCCGTTCCGCCGTCGATCTCACCGCCGAAATCGCAGCCGAGCGAGAGACGCAGCATGGTCAAATGCTGCCGGTGCTGCTCCTGCGGATGCGCCCAGGTCCATTCGGCGTAGTGGATCGTTCCGAAATCCGGCACCTGGATTTTGTCGGGGATGAAGCCGGGGACGGCCGTGGTGTCCTTGTCGCGCTCGCCACGCAAGAACGCTGCAATCGCCGGTTGCTCCTGGGTGAAGGCCGGGGGAAATCGAAGCTCTTGAACCTTTCCATCGATTTTGAGATTGCGGATGGTGCTGCCCGTCGGCAGAATCCGCGGGAAACAGCGGCCGGGATACGCTCCGCTATCGTAGACGGATTGCAGGCGGCAGGTGATCTCGTCGGCGCTCAGCCGCTTTCCGATCTGCAATCCGTAAACCTGCGACGTCAGCGTGGTGGTATACACGTTACCTTGCTGCACGGCGATGATCTCGGTTCGCGCCGATTCGTACTTGACGTCTTCGAACAGCGCAAAAGCATCCCGTCTGGCCTCGATATGGCCGCTCTGACCGGAATAAGTCGAGATCGCCAGATGCTCTCCGAGGTCCTGAAAATAGGGCTTTCGGATACTGCCGCGCAAGGCGGTCGCTCCGGCTTTGTAGAGGTACTTCTGCATCTTCAACGGTGGGACCATGAGCGTTCCTCCATTATCAGTGGGATATGCTTTGTTTTACAAGTTCTGATTGACTATTTTCAGCGCTGAACGTGTAGCGTGCAGGTGGCGAGAGTTTCGCGTCCGCCAGCAGTGTCGCCAGCCAGCGTGACGAGGTATTCGCCAGGGGCCAGGCGGGACACCGGAATTTGAAGATTCAGGGCCTCCGACCCGCCCGGCAAGTCGAGTTCACCGGACAGAACGGGGGATCCAGCCCGGTCGATGGAATAAAAGTAATGGGCGTACGATTGCGGCAGATCTGCCGACAGGACTACAGGCAGCCGTGAGGCTTTCACGATTTTAGGACCCGCTCCGCGCGTGACGCCCTGAATCGGCACAATTTCGACGGTTTGCGGTTCGGCGGTTGCGGTGACACCACCGGCAGGAGCTGTGCGGCGCTGCGCGAGATCGTAACCAACACCCGCCACCAACAATACGTTGAGAGCAGCCGAGAGCGCCAATGTCGGGAACGGGCGCAACCGCAGCCAGGCAAAACGCCGGACCGGCGTCCCGGTGGCCGCGCGCTGGCGATACACTTCCCGCGCGTTGGCGGCAAATGCACTAGCCATGCCGACATCGTCCATACAGAACGAACAATCGGCGAAATGATCCTCAAAAGAATCCCGCTCCTCGGGCGTCAACTCGCCCAGAGCGTACCGCATGGAGGCTTGCGTTTGGATTGCTTGCTCGTGATCCATCACCTATATCCCTGTCTAATAGTGTTGAAACTCACGGTTTCGTTACCAACTAAACAGCGTGCGCGGCTGTTGGGACACAACGCCGCGCTTTCGCATGTAGGCCTGCGCGAACCGTTCTTTCGCGCGATGCAGCAAAACGCGCAGGTACTCCGACCCGACGCCCAGTTTCGTGCAGACCTCCCCCCGCTCTCTCTCCTCCAGAAAAAGCAGGCGTAGAATTTCCCTGTCCTTCGATCCCATACCGTTCAAAATCTCGGCGACGATTTGCTTGCGCTGGTCCGAAAGAAGAGACGCATCCATGTCCACCCGTTCGTCGGCCGGCTCGGGAGAATTTTCCGGCAACTGGGGGTGGCGGCTCTCCTTCTGAAGGAACTCCAACATTACGTGATTGCAAACGGAGCTGACGAATCCGCCGAAACGCTCCGGTTGCGAGACGCCCGATCCCTTGCGCAGCGCCTTCAGGACTCGGAACATCGTCTCCTGCTGAATATCCTCGGCCATGGCGTCCGAGAGTCTGCGGGCACGGAGCTTCAGAACGATCAATTTCCGGAAATATACGCTGAAATGAGATTCCGTGGCAGGATCTCCGTCCGCCAGCCGTTTCACGTACGCCGCGTCGAATGTCTGGAATTCCAACCTGTGCCAGCCTCTGTCCCACTCATTATATAGAGGCCGCCGGGGACGCCGTTCCAATCGCGCCGGAAAATGGTTCGCAATGCTCGCAGTGGACACGCATCAGATAGTCGGACTTCCGCCCCGTTCGTTTCACCGGATTTGAAAATTTCGATCGCCTTCTTTTTCTGTTCTTCGGCGTGCAACGGCGGGCTGGTTCGTTTCACTACCTCGCGTATGGGCAACCAAAATACAAATATTCTTCCATTAAGCTCGTCTCGGAGGTTTGGCACCTACTACCCTGTCAAACTGCATTTCTCGTTCGTCTCGCTGAGGGAGGACCAGGTCATTCAGACCGGGGAAGGCGAGATTGCCGAAATGAGCAGCACCCACATCAAAGTGAAACGCATCGATATTCTCGATCCGCGAGCCACCAATATCGTGCTTTCCATCGCATGGCCCGCCAAGCTGCCGGACGGCGCATCGCTGCAACTGCTGGTGCACGCCACAATGCCCGCGCGAATGCCGAGCCAGCCGGAATTCGACATTCGAAAGTGGGAGTTCCGCACGGTCGCAAAGACCCTGAGCGGCTTCCATCTGCGGGCAGGTGCGGGAACCTGGGCCACGCGAAATGCGCGCGAAATCCGGCATGATCCGCAACCCCAATACACCGCGGCGGCGTCCGTGGCGTAGGTCGGATTCAGAAGGTTTTCCATCGCGAATCAGCTTCCTTCCTGTTTTTCGACGAATGACGTGGCAATTGTGTACGCCGCCGCGGAGTTTCCGTCCCAAAATACGTAATTCTTGATTAGGAGGGTGCTGCTCGGGAACGCATCTGACCTTCTGGAGAAGTTGAGGGACGCTATATGGATTTAGCGGATGTTCTGACGGAATTGCGCTGCCGGCGGGCGTGCCTGAGCAGAGCGATCGACTCCCTGGAACGCATGGGGGCCTTACAGCGCAGGGGACCGGGAAGGCCGCCGAAGCTGACGGCGGACATCCCCTATTTCGCCGCTGGGAATTCGCGGTTGCGATCGGCCAGGTCGCGAGCGATCACCGGTGCCGCCCGCGTGCAGGCTACCGATCCTCTTCAGTGACTCCCCGCACCGCATCGTGCGGCTCCTGATCCAACACCCAGATCATGCCGCTCATCATGCAGAGGATCACAACATCGGAAATCTCCGCCGAGCGGCCGGGAATA
>Ga0335083_10003687_pt1 | contig 19746 bp, 17 predicted proteins | sample Lox_Sample_42_FD_206716 | JGI IMG/M metagenome (GOLD analysis project Ga0335083, IMG submission 206716) | Soil microbial communities from Loxahatchee National Wildlife Refuge, Florida, United States - Lox_Sample_4.2 | ecosystem: Environmental > Terrestrial > Soil > Wetlands | place: USA...
TACTAAGGAAGTAACCCCAAACGATAGCCGACAGCCCGGTGACATTATTGCCGAGGATTGTCGAGTACTCGCCAATAACGAATACAGCTACGAGCGTCAACAGCGGAAATACGTAGTGGTACTTGTTAACCCACACGAGTTCGGGATAGCGCGATAGTTCTCTTGCGGCGTCCAGGTTCGTATCGCAAACCTGAGGCTCGAGTGCCCATCCGACATATGCATGCCACCTGCTGTTATTGACAGGCGTATGCGGGTCCAGTGCCGTATCGGAATACTTGTGATGGAGCCGATGATAGGTTGCCCACCAGATCGGGCCTCTTTGCGAGGCTGACGCAGCGAGGCATGCAAGAATCAGCTGAAACGCTCGGCTGGTTTTGAAACTGCGATGTGCAAAGTAGCGGTGGGCGCCCGCTTCCACGCCAAACAATCTCGGAACAAACGTAACCACCGTTAGAAGAACTAGAGACGGCTCAAAGGGAACGAAGAACACCCCTAAAGTCGCAATGTACGCCAGACCCAGGCGTAGCTTAATGATCCGCAGGCTTTCCGATCTTTGAATCCCAGTCAACGGCAGCATAGTAGCCAATTCCAGTAAGTCCCAGAGCGCGGCTCGGTCGCCATACCCGTAGGATCAACGGGAGACTGTCGGTAGCTTGAGCCCACTACCCCCTAACGCAGCAGGCAAGTAGCACTGTATCTGCCGGTAATGTGCCGTACAAGACTTGGGCCGGCCCAAGGCCCAATTTGCCCCGCTTGCTATTAGAGCGAGATCAATCCAAACCCAAAAAAAGAACTCGGGAGAGTTCCCCAAGGCTTCTAAGCGGGTGTACAGTAATTACGCAATGTGCGGTACAAAATGACTGACGCCTTGGTCCCGCAAGGCGCCGCAAGGTCACCGCATCAACTAAGAGAGGGCCTCCGCTATGAGCAATGTTGCCACCGCCGGGCCGAGACTCGTTTCGGCCCCCCTAGAAGAAGTTATCCGTCACTCCAGCGAAGGCGTGGATTTTGCCATCTCTGGCGAACTGTCCTGCCACTATGACCCAGCGAGCGCCGTTCTCTGGGGCGTGAGCACGCCGAGGGGTATCCCATGCTTCTCGCTCGATTTGCTCCGCGATATGGAGCGCGGAAGCCTAATCGTTGAAGGCTATTTCGCCGGCAACGAGACCTCCCGGCCACTGCGCCACATCGTAATCCGCTCTGGAGTCCCGGGGGCCTTCAATGTCGGCGGCGACCTAGCCCATTTCCTGCGCCTCATCGAGGCCCAGGACCGCGCGGGCCTCACTGAGTACGCGCAGGCCGCGATCAATGTCGCCTATCGCAACTACATCGGACACGGCATTAGGGGGGTTACTACCGTAGCGCTCCTCGAAGGTGATGCCCTGGGCGGCGGCTTCGAGTCGGCACTCTCCTGTGACATCGTGATCGCCGAGGAGCATGTTAAGGCCGGGCTCCCAGAGGTTCTCTTCAACATGTTCCCAGGCTCGGGGGGACTGTCTTTCCTCGCTCGCAGGGTTAATCCGCGTGTGAGCGACGAGATAGCCCGTACTGGACGCCTGTATCCGGTCCGCGAGTTGCTTGAGATGGGTGTGATCGACCGAGTTGTACCTACTGGCGCGGCGCAAGAGGCGATGCTACGGCTCATTCGGCAGCGCGAGCATCAGCATGAGGCGCATGCCGCGATGAATGCGGTAAACCGGCTATTGCGGCCGATCACGCTCAGTGAACTGAACGATGTGGCGCGGCTGTGGGTGGACACGGCCCTGCGCATGGACGAGCGCGGGAGAAAGTGGATGCGCCGACTGCGCCAGCAACAGGCCGCCAACTTCGGTGCTCTTACCCTAGTGCCGACTCCGGCCTCTGTGGCGCTAACCGAAAGTTGAGCGCCCTTGTGCGCGACGGGACATCCCGCCGCCGTGTCGCTATTACCGGTATCGGGGTCGTATGCCCTTTGGGCAGCGCGGTTGCTGACGTATGGGACGCGATGCTGGCAGGGCGCTCCGCAGTTACGGCTCGCGAGTTCATCAGCGCAGCTACCGGAACGACACTGACGATCCCTGCCGCCAGCGTTCCCGACGAGTCGCTCAAGCCCATCCCGAAGGCTAGCGAAGTCATGGCCGACAAATTCGGGAAGCTCGCGCTGATGGCCATGCAAGACGCCATCGCGGACTCGGGGATTAGTCTGCCCCAGGCTGACCGGACCCGTGTGGGTATCAGCACAGGTACTTCGATGGGCGGGGTGATTGAGACCGATATCGGCTTTAACACCATTTACGTGCAGAAGCGACCCAAGGTCCATCCGTTCACCGTTATTAAGACGATGTTCAATTCGCCCGCCTCGCTCCTATGCACGATCCACGGTCTTTCTGGGCCTGTGCTCTCCTATGGCATCACCTGCGCGGCGTCATCAGTCGCCATCGGGGAGGCCGCGCGTCAGATTCAGCACGGCTACGCCGACGTGATGATCGCGGGCGGCACCGAAGCGCCGCTTACCTATCCCGCTGTGAATAGCTGGGTGTCGGCGCAATTACTGGCTCCAGTGCACCAGATGCCGGCGCAAAGTTGCCGACCATTCGACGCAACTCGCAACGGCACTGCGCTGGGAGAGGGTGCAGCCTACTTCGTGCTCGAAGAGTACGAGCAGGCGCGCTCGCGTGGTGCCCGCATACTCGTCGAACTGGTCGGCTATGGCGTCAGCACCGACTCGGGCCATCTCACCCAGCCCTCGGTCGCGGGACAGGCGCGACCAATGAGCCTGGCCTTAGCCGATGCAGGAATCGCGCCCGAGGCGATCGGCTATGTGAGCGCGCACGGTACTGCCACAAAGCGTAACGACGCAACCGAAACACAAGCCATCAGGGTCGCGTTCGGTAAGCACGCCGAACGCCTTGCCGTGAGCAGTCACAAATCGATGATCGGGCATCTCGTAGGGGCCGCTGGTGCCGTGGGGCTTCTGCAGTGTGTGATGGCCGTGGTAACGGAAAAGGTGCCACCCACCGCGAACCTGCACACCCCTGACCCGGAGTGCAACTTAGACTACGTTCCGCATGTCGGCCGGGCTCTGCCGGGCTTAAGAGGCGCTATGGTTAACGCCTTCGGTCTCGGCGGCACCGCCGCCAGCCTTCTTGTGACGCGACCGCACTAGTCCCGATAAAAAATGGAACGAAGCCGGATGACTAACGAAGAGCAAATCCTGACGTTGGTTCGCGAGTTAGTAGCGCAACAGGGTGAAAGCCCCGATGCCATCGTCCCGCAGGCACAGCTTGCGGATCTCGGGATCGACTCGCTCAGAGCCATTGACCTTATCTTTCGCTTCGAAGAAGCGTTCGGCATCACCGTGCCGATGGAAGACTTCCCGCAGACTACTGTGGCGGATGCGGTGGCCTACGTGATCAAGCTGCTCGAGGCGAAGCCGAAAGTCTCCGCCGCTTAGCAAGACACGCTGAGTCGTTGCGCAGGGCAGCGACCTCCACGGCTGGAACGTCACTCGCTGCGACCGACGTTCGTTGCGGGATGTACCAACGCAGCTAGGGCTGACTTGGTAAGTGCACAGGTAGTGGCGGCCTCGGCGAGCGCGGCCTGCGCATCGGAGTCGAACCCGCCAGTCAGATAATTGCGCATGTTTTTCGAACTTGCGATGAGCGCCACCGCGCCAATCGAGGCCCCAGTGCCGTCGATCTTGTGCAGCGCCCCTCGTGCGGTCACCGCGTCGCCGCGCTGCAAGGCGCCACGCAGCTCGCTAATCGCCGCTTCCAAATCGCTGAACACAGCCTCGCTGTACTTGGTAAGGAAGCTGTGGTCGCCTCGCGCGATGCGCCGCAGTGCCTCAACTCGTTCCGGGTCAACAAGCGTCGACGCACTAGCTGCTGGGCGCGAGACCAGATGCACACTAGCACGTGCTACATCAGGCGCCAGGCCAAGCGGTATGGCGGCACGGGCGGGTGGCAACGATCCCTGACGAGCCGCGGTGCCCGCGGCGATCCGCTCGATCGCCGCGAGCAGGGTCGAGCTAGTCACAGGTTTGACAACGTATTCGTTGGCTCCGGCGGCGAAGCTTTCTTCCTTGGCTGCTTCGGTCGCATCTGCGGAGAGGATTAGGATGGGCAACTTCTGCTTCCCCCCTGCTTCCCCTGCTCGGAATAGCTTGGTCACGTCAGGCCCCGACATCTCCGGCATGTTGAGGTCGAGGATGGCGAGGTCGAGGTCTCCAGCTGCCATGCGGTCGAAAGCTTCGTCGCCACGCGACACCATGAATACAGTGTGACCGGCATCGCCAAGAATGCGCGCCAGCAGCAAGCGGTTGCTGTGGTTGTCGTCGGCGAGCAAGACGTTGAGCGGACGCAATGCGCGAGGTAGCTGCTCCTCGCTTGGCATATCGATACACGCAGTGAACGCCGCCAGATGGCGCTGCCAGTTCTCGGTCTTGAGGTCCGGTTGCAATAGCGCGGCCGCTCCGCATTTGAGCAGGGTTGACGCTTGCGTCGGCGTGCAGCGTGGCGCCACAACCAGCCAAGGGCAGACGATGCCCGCGCGGTCCCGTAGCACGTGATCCGCGTAGATCGTTGCCTCCGCAGCCGGCAGGACCAGGAGAGCGGCTAGATATCGCTGGAATGCAAACGACGGCGGCGCGTCCAGCGACGGCATCACTAAAGCCGGCTTAAGACTCAGCCCAGCAATAATCGCCGTCAGTTCATCACGCGTACTGGAAGTCGGACCAATCACAAGTACTTCACGCCGGGAGCCCCAATCGACCGGGGCATTTACCTGCCCCTGCTCACCTAGTGGTAGTTCCACCCGAAAGGTGGAGCCCTGGCCGAGTGCACTGGAGACACCAATCGTGCCGCCCATCAGCTTCACCAAATCGTGCGCGATCGAGGCACCAAGACCTGTGCCTCCGTACTTCCGAGTGGCCGAGGAGTCGGCCTGCACGAATCGTTCGAAGAGCGCTTCTTGCTTATCGCGGGCGATCCCAATGCCGGTATCCGCAACCTCGAAGCGCACGCCGCCTTCTACGCGTGTAACACGTAGCGTGACACTGCCTCTGGTGGTGAACTTGAAGGCGTTGTTGAGGAGATTCCCTAGAACGTGTTGCAAATGGTTGGGATCGCCGACCACCGTCCCTGGCACTGCACTATCTACATCGAGTTGCCACGCGAGGCCCTTCGCCATCGCTTGCGGTCGCGCAAGTGCTGCCATCTGCTGCAGGAAATAACGCAGATTGAACAGCCGCATCCTGGCGCGCTCAGCGCCAGCTTCGAGCTTGCTCATCTGCAGCACTGCATCGACCGACGCTCTGAGCGTCGCGATGGCACTGCCTAGGGAGCCGATCAGCTCGCGGTCATCGGGCGTAGCGGCACGCCGACGCAGCAGCTCGTACACCGCAAACACGCCAGTCAGCGGCGTGCGCAGTTCATGGCTCACGTTGGCGACAAAGCGGCTCTTCGCGTTGGAGAGTTCGAGTGCCGCATTCTTTTGGGCAGTCTCGCGCGAGAGGAGAAGAAGCACGTAGAGCGGAGTAAGGAATAGCCCCAAGAAGAAGCCGATCCCCATACGTGGGTGCAATTGCCAGAACGGCACGAACCAGAGCTGCGCTGCGAAGCAGCCTAACGAAAGCCAATAAGCGAAGTGCAAGTAACGGCGGCCGAAGCGAAGCCCGTTGCCTACAATAATCCAGAGATAGATGCCGACCAGCGGAGCACCGTACTCACCGTTCCCCCAAACGCCGATAGTCAGCGGCAGAATGTCGACCGCGATGCCAAAAAAGCGCATCTTCGCGGGCCGTTCACTGTGGCGCTTGAACCACGACATCATCCAAAGTCCGGCTGCTTCGACTAACACCGATAGCAGCAGGCCTAAGCGCAGCGCGGGCGTCAGGCCACCTGGCTCAGAGCCGGCCAAGTACGCAATGTAAACTATGAGTCCACCCGCAAAAGTCGTGCGCAGGACGGACTGTTCGAAGTCGACATCGCGGCGCTCGGCCGCTGAGACGCCAAGCATGTGCCGCACCGCGGCGCCAAACTGCCGTATTTGGGTGCCGAAGCGCGCCCTCACAGCGTCTCGGTTAAGGATGGGCGGGTCACTGAACACGGTCTTGTCTCTCGTCCCGGAGAGGGGCCTCCGCATTAACCAGCGACCCGTACCGCCGTCACGAGCATCTTCCATGCCAATGCAACGTGACGAGTCGTTCTAGTCCAGGTATTCATTGGTCGGCTAGCGGTCTGCGTATTCTCTCTGTACCTCCCTCACCCTCTCCACCCCCGCCATAAACGCCTCGACACACCTCGGGTCGAAGTGCTTGCCCTTCTGCGATTCGATGTAGGTGAGGCCTTCGTCGATCGTCCAGGCGTGCTTGTACGGGCGCTTGCTCACCAGTGCATCGAACACGTCGGCGACGGCCACGATGCGGGCGACGATGGGGATGTCTTCGCCGTGCAGTCCGTTGGGATAGCCTGAGCCGTCGAACTTCTCGTGGTGGCCGAGCGCGATCAGCGCGCCCATGCTGAGGTACTTCGACGGGCTGCCCTTGAGGATGTCGTAACCGATCCTAGGGTGCGACCTCATCATCTCGTCTTGCTCTCGCGTCAGCGGACCTTCCTTGAGAAGGATCGAGTCCGGGAGGCCGATCTTGCCGATGTCATGCATCGGCGCGGCGACCTCCAGCACATGAACCGTCTCCGGTGAGAGGCCGATGTTGGTGCCGATGAGCGCCGAATAGCGCGCCATACGGGTCAGGTGGTTGCCGGTCGTGCGGTCGCGAAATTCGCCCGCCTTGGCGAGCTTGGCCAGCGTCTCCAGCTCGCGCTCGTGGATCTCGGCGACCGACTTGTCGACCTGGTACTGCAGCACGCGCGCCTGGTCGGAAAGCACGATCTTGTGCCGGCGCAGTTCGAGCAGGTTCGCGCAGCGCGCGCGGGTCTCGTGCTCGTCCAGCGGCTTGATCAGAAAGTCGGTGGCACCGGCTTCCAGCGCCTGATAGCGCACGCGGCGGTCGTCGACCACGGTGATCACGACGATCGGCACGTCGACGCAATGGGGGAGCGCCCGCAACTGGCGGACGAGCTGGACGCCGTCGAACTCGGGCAGCTTGTAGTCGGTGAGGATCATGTCGACGCGATTATTGCGCGCGTATTCAAGTGCGCGGGTCGGCGTGTCGAAGAGCTCCAGGTTCAGCTTGCCGTCGATCTGGCGCACGATCTCGGCGAGGAGCAGGCGGCTGCTGAACAGGTCGTCGACAATGACGACGGTGTTTCTTTGCGCCCTGGCCAGAGCCAGCTCGGAAATGACGCCCGGTTTACCCGGGGTGCGTTGCTGCGCGGTACTCATAAAAGTCCTTGCAGACAAAGAAGGGAATTCGGCTCAGGCAACCATCGTGCCGTGGACCATAGCTTGTACGGGCGCCGCCCACCGGCCTCTTGCGTTGCCGGTTGAATCGAACGGCGCTTTCAAGACCGCCCAGGATGCGCCCGAATACACGGGCGGTGCGGTCGTCTCGCGAGCATTTGGCGCATGCGCCTAAAACTCGACTCAAAGGAAGAAGTTGGTCGGGGCGAAGTGATTTGAACACTCGACCCCCTGCACCCCATGCAGGTGCGCTACCAGGCTGCGCTACGCCCCGACAGTTCGCTTTGCATTGTACCGGCATCTCAGCCCTCCGGGCCCAGAAGTTCACGGATCTCTTCGATGACCTGCCGTATCTGGGCAGGAGAGAGTGCGTCGCCGTGGCCGTCGGCCTGGCGGGTGGTGCGGGGCTCCGCCGTCCGGAAGATCGGCTGGACGATGGCATCCGATTCGAGCCGGTGGCGCGCGCCGTTGATCGTGAATCCCTGCTCGTAGAGGAGATCCCGGATGCGGCGAATGAGCAGGACTTCGTGATGCTGATAGTAGCGGCGGTTGCCGCGGCGCTTGACCGGCTTGAGCTGCGTGAATTCCTGCTCCCAATAGCGGAGCACGTGCGGCTTGACCGCACACAGGTCGCTGACCTCGCCGATGGTGAAGTAGCGCTTGGCGGGGATCGGCGGTAGCTCGGCCTTAGTCGGCTGCCTGTGCTCGGCCATGGTTCGCAGCTTCGACCATTGCCTTCAGTTTCTGACTTGCGTGAAAGGTCACCACGCGCCTTGCAGTGATCGGGATCTCCTCGCCGGTCTTGGGATTGCGCCCGGGGCGCTGCGGCTTTTCGCGGAGCTGGAAGTTGCCGAAACCGGAGAGTTTCACGCTGTCGCCGGCTTCGAGCGCGGTGCGGACTTCCTCGAAGAAGCGCTCGACCATGTCCTTGGCTTCGCGCTTGTTGAGCCCGAGCTGCTCGAACAGCAAATCGGCGAGTTCGGCTTTGGTTAGCGTCATGGTTTCCCCCGCTGAAATCCCTGCTGGCGTAGCGAGTTGCGTGCTATTGCTGAGATTCTTCGTTGATGTTCTTGGATGCAAGCCTGCCCATGCACTTCACCTGCGTAACGTACCGCCGAATCGATCTTCGATGACGCGGAGCAACTGCGCAACCGCGGCGTCGATTTCGGCGTCCGTTAAAGTACGTGCAGTATCTTGCATAAGCACCAGAATTGCAAGGCTTTTTTTATCAACACCGATGCCTGGGCCGCGGTAGAGGTCGAAAAGCGCTAGTTTGTCGACCGGCGGTGGTTTCGCGGCGACGAGCGCACTGAGAACTGCCTGCACCGGGATGTCCTTGTCGACAACCACGGCCAAGTCGCGGCGCACGACCGGCAGCTTGGACACCGGATGAGTCGCGGGGAACGGCACGGCTGAGAGATGGTGGACGTCCAACTCGAAGACGACCGGCACGGCCGGCAGCTCGAACACCCGCAGCAGCCGCGGATGCAGCTCGCCGATCCAGCCCGCGCGCTCGCCCGCGACGAGAACTCTCGCGGACCGCCCCGGGTGCAGGGCGGGGTGGGGGGCGGTTTCGGTCGTTAGTGGCAGCGGCCAGGCCAGCGCTTCGATATCGCCCTTCACGTCGAAGAAATCGACTGGCCGCTTCGCCTCGCCCCACTGCTCGGAAAACGCGGGGCCGTAAGCGAGCCCGCCGACGCGAACAGGCTGCTCGTAGCTCTCTTCCGCGCGGCGGAAGCAGCGTCCGACCTCGAAGATGCGCACCCGCTCGAGCTTGCGGTTGACGTTGGTGCGCAGCGTGTCCAGGAGCCCGCCCAGGAGCGTGGTGCGCATCACATCGAGATTGCTGGCGATGGGATTAAGCACCTTGACCGGGCTCGCGTCGACGTCGAGCGCGCGTTCCCACTCCGAGCTGACGAAGCTGTAGGTGATGACTTCCTGGTAGTCGCGGTCGACCAGACGCTCGCGCAGCGAGCGCGCCGGGCGCAGCGTCTCCCGGTCGGGGAGGAACGCCTGCGGCTGGATCGCCGGTGCCATCGGAATGTTGTCGAAGCCGTACAGCCGCGCCGCTTCCTCGACGAAGTCTTCCTCGATGGCGAGATCGAAGCGGTACGAGGGTGGCGTGCAGGTGAAGTCGGCGCCGCTTCGCTTCGGCTCGAACCCGAGCCGCGTGAAGATGTCGCCGACGGCATCGGCCGCGATGCTCACGCCGAGCAGACGATCGATGCGCGCGCCGCGCACACGCACCGGATCGCGCCGCGGCAGCTCGCCGCGAATGTCGGCGAGCGGACCGGCGCGGCCGCCGCAAAGCTCGAGCATCAGTTGCGTCGCGCGGTCGACGGCAACCGGCGCATTGGCGAAGTCCACGCCACGCTCGAAGCGGAATCCGGCATCGGTGACAAAGCCGAGACGTCGCGCCCGGCCCTGGATCACCTCGGCGTTCCAGAACGCGCCCTCGAGGAACACCGTCGTCGTCGCGTCGCCGATGCCGCTGTGCTCGCCGCCCATGATGCCGGCGAGCCCGAGCGGCTTTTTCTCGTCGGCGACGAGCAGCAGGTCGCGGTCGAGCGAGAGCGTCTGGCCGTTGAGGAGCGTGAGCTTCTCGCCCTCGCGCGGGAAGCGCACCACGATGTCGCCTTCGAGCAGCGCATCGTCGTAGGCGTGCAGCGGCTGGCCCAGCTCGAGCATCACGTAGTTGGTGACGTCGACGACGGCCGAGATGGAGCGGATACCGGAGCGTTCGAGGCGCTGCCGCATCCACTCGGGGGAGGGCGCCTTCGGGTCGATGCCTTCGATCACGCGGCCACAGAAGCGCGGGCAGGCGTCCCCATCCTCGACGCGCACGCCGCGGCTTCGCTTCGTCGCGACCGGCACGGGCGCGAGCGGCGGTGGAGTGAGCTTGGCGCCGGTGATCGCCGCAACCTCGCGCGCCACGCCGAGGACCGAGAGGCAATCGGACCGGTTCGGTGTGAGCTTGAGCGTGAAGAGTTGGTCCTCGAGGTCGAGTGCGGTACGAAGATCGCGCCCCGGCTCGAGGGTAGGATCGAGCGCGAGCAGTCCCGAGGCGTCTTCCGAGAGCCCCAGCTCCTTCGCCGAGCAGAGCATGCCCTGCGAGGCGACGCCCCGCATCGTCACCGGCTTGATCGCGAGACCTCCGGGGAGCGCGGCCCCGACAAGCGCGCACGGCGCCGTCATCCCGGCTACGACGTTGGGCGCGCCGCACACGATCGCGAGCGGCGCGGCCTGTCCCGCGTCCACCGTGCACACGGTGAGGCGGTCTGCGTTCGGATGGCGCTCGACCTTCAGCACGCGCGCCACGACCACGCCCGAGAACGGCGGCGCGGCGGGCACGCGCTCCTCCACTTCGAGGCCCGACATGGTCAAGCGATGCGCGAGGGCCGCGCTGTCCAGCGGAGGATCGACGAGCGTGCGCAGCCAGCGCTCCGAGAACTTCATGCGAATTGCCTCAGGAAGCGCAGATCGTTCTCGAAGAAAAGGCGCAGATCGTCAACGCCGTAGCGCAGCATCGCCAGCCGATCCGGTCCCATGCCGAAGGCGAAACCCTGGTAGCGCTCCGGATCGATGTTGACTGCGCGCAACACGTTGGGATGCACCTGGCCCGCGCCCGAGATCTCCAGCCAACCGCCTTCGAATCCCATGTCGATCTCCGCCGAGGGCTCGGTGAAAGGGAAGAACGACGGACGGAAGCGCACCTCGAGATCGTCGCGCTCGAAGAAACGACGAAGGAAATCGGTGAACACGCCTTTCAAGTCAGCGAAGCTCACGTTTTCGTCGATCCACAGGCCTTCGACCTGGTGGAACATCGGCGAATGCGTCGCATCGCTGTCGACGCGATAGACACGCCCAGGCGCGATGATCTTGATCGGGGGCGGGTGCTCTTCCATGTAGCGCACCTGGATCGGAGAAGTGTGCGTGCGCAGCACCATCCCGCCCTCGACGTAGAACGTGTCGTGCATCGAGCGCGACGGATGGTTCTCCGGCATGTTGAGCGCGGTGAAGTTGTGGAAGTCGTCCTCGATCTCGGGACCGTCGGCCACGGCGAAGCCCATCGAATGGAAGATGGTCTCGATGCGCTGGATGGTGCGCGTGATCGGATGCAGCCCGCCGACACCCAAGCCCCGGCCCGGAAGCGATACGTCGAGCGCGTCCGCGGCGAGCTGGCGCTCGAGCTTCGTCGCGGCAAGCTCGTCACGCCTGCGGTCGAGCGCGGCTTCGAGCGTTGCTTTCGCTTCGTTGATGCGCGCGCCGGCAGCAGGACGCTCGTCGGCGGGGAGCTTCCCCAGCGACTTCAGCAGCTCGGTCAGCCTGCCGGTCTTGCCGAGATATTTCGCCTTGGCGTCCTCGAGCGCCGGCCCGTCGCCGCACGCGGCGAACTCGGCCAGCGCTGTCGTGACGATGGAATTAAGCTCGTCCATATCGGCTGTCATTCCGGAGGCCGACAGCGACGAGGAATCTGCATCTCGCAGCAGTTTTCAACAGCAGATCCTTCGCTTCGCTCAGGATGACAACTCTCAGGATGACAACTTGCTCAGGATGACGCGCAAAGAAAAAGGGAGGCGCTGTCGCCTCCCTCGTTCGCTCCCTTCGCTCAGGCCAGAGAGGCTTTGGCCTGCTCCGCGATCTTGCTAAACGCCGGCTTGTCGTGCACCGCGAGGTCCGCGAGCACCTTGCGATCGATGTCGATCGACGCTTTTTTCAATCCGTTCATGAACGCGCTGTAGCTCATGCCCAGCTCGCGCACGGCCGCGTTGATGCGGGCGATCCACAGCGCCCGGAACTCGCGTTTCTTGGCGCGGCGGTCGCGGTACTGGTATTGCCCTGCCTTCATCACCGCCTCGTTGGCGATGCGGTAGACGTTGCTGCGCCGCCCGCGATAGCCCTTGGCCTTGGCGAGGATCTTCTTGTGCCGCGCTTTGGCGGTCACGCCACGTTTGACTCTCGGCATGGCGATCCCCTAAGCGTAGGGCAGCATCGACTTGATCGACGCCGCGTTGGTGGGATCCACACTGGTCGGCCCGCGCAGGTGCCGCTTGTTCTTGGTGGTCTTCTTGGTAAGGATGTGACGCTTGAACGCCTGCGAGCGCTTGACGCTGCCGCTGCCGCGCACGCGGAAGCGCTTCTTCGCGCCGCTCTTGGTTTTCATCTTGGGCATGACTGCTCCCTTATTTGCTGCCCACGGCGGTGCTCTCCGGCGGAGAGGCTTTTTGCGTCTTCTTCGCTGACGCCTGACCGGCCTCGGGCTTGTTCGAGTGATGCTTCGTTGCTGCTGGTACAGTGGTCTTCTTCGGAGCCAGCAGCATCACCATTTGCCGGCCCTCGAGCTTCGGAAACTGTTCGACGACGCTGTGCGGCTCGAGATCGCCGCGAATGCGCTCCAGCAGGCGGATGCCGAACTCCTGGTGCGCCATTTCGCGACCGCGGAAGCGAAGCGTCACCTTCGCCTTGTCGCCTTCGCCCAGGAACCGGATCAGGTTCCGGAGCTTGATCTTGTAATCGCCCTCGTCGGTGCCAGGCCGGAATTTCACTTCCTTGACCTGGATCTGCTTCAACTTCAGCTTGGCTTCGTGGGCGCGCTTCGCCTCGCGATACTTGAATTTGCCGAAGTCCATGATCCGGCAAACCGGCGGCTTCGCGAGCGGGGCGATCTCGACCAGATCCAGCTCCGCCGCTTCCGCACGCGCCATCGCGTCCGCGATCGGCACGACGCCGATTTGCTCACCGTCCTGACCAACCAAGCGAACCTCGGGGGCGGTGATCTCGCCGTTGATTCGCTGCGCTCTATCCTGGGCTATTCGCCTTCTCCTGCAGTAGAGATAAACCGGCCGTGCCGCCCGCTGCGCTCGTCTCGCCCGCTCATTTGCCAAACTGCTAGCGGCGGGCAACCACCTCGTCCTCGAGGCGTGAGACAAAGGCTTCCAGGGGCATCGCCCCCAGATCCTCGCCGGTGCGGGTACGCACGGCCACCTGTTTCGCCTGCAGCTCCTTGTCGCCCAGGATTAACTGGTACGGCAACTTCTGCAGGCTATGTTCCCGAATTTTATAAGTTATCTTCTCGTTGCGCAAATCGCTGGCGACCCGGAAACCGCGGCTCCGGAGCATCGCCGCGACCTCCCCGGCGTAGGCCGCCTGGCGGTCGGTGATCGTAAGCACGACCACCTGCAACGGAGACAGCCATAACGGCAGCGCGCCGGCGTAATGTTCGATCAGGATCCCGATGAAGCGTTCCAGCGAACCCACGATCGCCCGGTGCAGCATGACCGGGATCTTGCGCGTGTTGTCCTCTGCGACATACTCCGCCCCGAGCCGCTCCGGCATCTGGAAATCGACCTGCATCGTGCCGCAGGTCCAGGTTCGACCGAGGGAATCCTTGAAGTTGTAATCGATTTTCGGCCCGTAGAACGCGCCGTCCCCAGGCAGCTCGGTCCACGCCACGTCGCAGGCCTTGAGCGCCGCGCGCAGCGCCCCCTCGGCCCGGTCCCATACCTCGTCCGAACCGATCCGCTTCTCCGGGCGAAGGGCGAGCCGCAGCGAGATGTCCTCGAATCCGAAATCCTTGTAGACGGCGAAGGCCAGCCGATTGAACGCGGTGACCTCGGGCTCGATCTGGTCGGGCGTGCAGAAGATATGGCCGTCGTCCTGAGTGAAGGCGCGCACGCGCATGATGCCGTGCAAAGCGCCGGAGGCTTCGTTGCGATGGCAGTAGCCGAACTCGCCATAGCGCAGCGGCAGATCGCGGTAGCTGCGCAGATCGGAATTGAAGATGAGCACGTGCCCGGGGCAATTCATCGGCTTGACCGCGTAGAGACGCTTCTCCGACTCGGTGAAGAACATGTTCTCCTTATAGTTCTCCCAGTGCCCGGAGCGTTCCCATAGCGAGCGGTCGAGGATCATCGGGCCACGCACTTCCTGATAGCCGTTATCGCGGTAGACGCGGCGCATGTATTGCTCGATCTGCTGCCAGATCGTCCAGCCCTTCGGATGCCAGAACACCATGCCCGGCGCTTCGTCCTGCGTATGGAACAGGTCGAGCTGGCGGCCGAGCCGGCGGTGGTCGCGCTTCTCCGCTTCCTCGATCCGATGCAGATAGGAGTCGAGATCTTCCTTCTTCGCCCACGCGGTGCCGTAGATCCGCTGCAGCATCTCGTTGCGCGAGTCGCCGCGCCAGTACGCGCCGGCGAGCTTGGTGAGCTTGAACACCTTGAGCTTGCCGGTCGAAGGCACGTGCGGGCCGCGGCAGAGATCGGTGAATCTGCCTTCGGTGTAGAGCGAGATCGGTTCGTTCGCGGGGATTGCGGCGATGATCTCGGCCTTATAGTGCTCGCCGATCGATTCGAAGTACTTGACCGCCTCGTCGCGCGGCATGAGCTTGCGCACGACCGGCTCGTCGAGCTTAGCGAGCTCGGCCATCTTGGCTTCGATCGCGGCGAGATCCTCGGGCGTGAACGGCCGCTTGTAGGAAAAGTCGTAGTAGAAGCCGTCGTCGATCACCGGGCCGATGGTCACCTGCGCATCGGGGAAGAGCTCTTTGACGGCGTAGGCGAGAAGGTGCGCCGTCGAGTGGCGCAACACTTCGAGCCCCTCGGGATCCTTGTCGGTGACGATGGCGAGATCGGCGTCGCGGTCGATGACATGGGAGGTATCGACGAGCTTGCCGTCGACCCTGGCGGCGAGTGCGGCCTTGGCGAGACCGGGGCCGATCGACTTGGCGATCTCGGCCACGGATACGGGCGCCGGAAACTGTTTGACGGCGCCGTCGGGCAGTCGGACATCGGGCATGGCAGATCCTCAAAAACAAAAAAGTGCGGACGAGCCGCACTTTCTCGCTGGTGACACGCGTGCGAACTCGCGCCTTGCTTAGCCGGCTCCTCTACGCGTTCGCGGTGTCATAACGCTGCCTTTCCTTCCGACCGTTGTGCTGCACCTTCAAGCGGTGGTAGGCGCGATTGGACTCGAACCAACGACCCCCACCATGTCAAGGTGGTGCTCTAACCAGCTGAGCTACGCGCCTATTGCAAACCTGCTGCGCGGGTCATCTGCTTCGTTGTGTCCTCGCTCGGCGCTCGCTGTACTTCATTGGTACTATCTCGCGCCTCGCTGCGGGACCTCATTTGTCAACTGAGGCATCTGACCCTGCTCGCGACGGTTTGCATTATAGCCTACGCCACGGGTCACGGGACTCACGGACTACGTGACTGCGCGAAGGATTCCGATGAGCACCGGCTGATGCACCATGTATGCGAGGAGGCTGTGGCGTCCCAGCCACGCCAGCCACCTTGGCGCGATGCGGCCGAGCGAGATCACCGTGGGGCGCTCGCGTCCCGCGACCCAGGCGCCAGCGGCGATTCCGACCAGGACCACGCCGAGCCACGGGAAGAGCGGCACGTAGTCCTCGGTCGGCGGCTTGTGGGTCATCAGGCCGACCCAGTTGAGCCAGCGCGCGTCGAAGAGCGCAAACTGCAGCGTCGCGCCGGCGACGATGATCGCGGCGCCGAGGATGAGCGCAGCGACCGGCCAGCGCACCATCGGCAGCGCGAGCACCGAGGCTACCGCGATGCAGTGAAGGATGCCGAAAGTGATGAAGGTCTGCGGGAAAGTCACGTAGCTCACCGCGCTGACGAGCACGGCGCAGAAGCCGATCAGCGCAATCCGCCGCCAGAACGCTCGCGTGGTCTGTTGTGCGCGCTGCGCGAGCACGAGGCTTACTCCGACGAGCAGCAAAAACCAGCTAACGATGGAATCGCGCGCCGTGAGCCAGAAAGGGTCGTGGTTGAAATCGATGGCGACGACGCGCATCCACGACAGGTCGAACGAAAAGTGGTAGCCGATCATCATCATCAGCCCGAATCCGCGCAGCGCGTCGATCGCCGCGAGGCGGGTTGTCGCCGCGGCGGTCACCGGCGGTGCTGCGCGCCTGGGGGAGCTTGGGTGGCTGTGTCGCCGACGGCTCATCGTGCGACCGGCCAGGCAATGCGATAGCCGCCCTGCGAATCGCGCTGGCCGAGTGTCGACAATGCTGCGGCGAGCGATGCGGCGCGCTCGCGATCGATCCCGGCGCGCGGCCGGATGCTCGCCTCGACCCGCGGGGCGCCGCCCGCGACGGCGGTCACCGTGCCATCGATCTCGACTTCTCCACCGGTGTTGGTGAGCGGCCCGGAGACTTCGCGCCCGCGTCCTGACATCTCGACGCGCACGTCGCCCAGGATCACGCGCGCAAACGGACCGAGCGCGGGGAGGCTCGCGTTGCGCCATCGCGCGGCAAGCGCAACGTCGAGCGCATCGTCATCGCGGATGAACCGGTCGACATGAATGCCGAAGTCACCGCCGGCAGCCGCGACCAGTGATGGCGCACCCGCGGCGCGAAGCAAGGCTTCCATCGGCATCGCCCAGTCGAGACCCTCCAGTTCGATCCGGTTGCGGCTGACGACGAAGCTGCCGCCGCGATCGACGTCGGTCGTGATGGTCCCGCGTGCTTCACCGCGCAGCAGCGCCCACGGCGCGAGTCGCCACGCGATGTGCTCACGCACGCCGCTTCCAGACGCGACCAGGTCGCCCGAACCGCGCCAGAGCGTTCCGCTCGCACCCGCGATGCGCACGCGATCGCCGGAAATCGAGGCGAGGCGCGCGTCGAGCAGGCTTGCCGGGGCGGCGGCGATCAGCGCCGCGGCGAGGAGCACAACGCCGCCGACGACCGCCACCCACAGCCGCATGTCGTTGACCTCAGCCGCGAGTGAGCGTCACTTCGGCGCGCACCTGACCCGGCTCGACGCGCGCCGTGACGGAGACTTCGGCGGCACGCACGCCGGCGTCGCGTTGCAGCGCGTCGAGCAGAGAGGTCAGTGCGTCGAAGGCGATCGCATCGAAGGCAATGCGCCAGCGCTCGCCGTCGAGGCGCTCGACCGATCCCGCTGCGGATTTGAGTCCCTGGCTTGCCAGCGCGCCATCGATCGCGGCGCGAACATCACCCGAAGGAGGTGCCGGTGCATTGCGCGCAAGTCCCGCGATCTCGTCGGCTTGGCGGCGCGCCTCCGCGAGAGCAGCGCGTTGATCGACGAGCTCTCGCGCCAGACGCTCGCTGTCGCGCTGCAGCGGTTGCCAGACAAACGACCAAAGCAACGCGATCGCCACGATGCCGCCGACGAGTACGATGACGATGCGCTCGCGCCTGCTGCGCAAGCTCCACCACTGCGCGGGCAGGACGCTCCTCGCCTGTGCAGCAAGGGACGGCCGGGAGTTGGCGTCGACGCCCATTTTCGTCAATTCAGACCGATGCGCAAACGCGCGCCGCTCGCCGTCGGCGCGGCGATCGCGGTGAGGCCTGTCTGCTGCAGTTCGCGCTGGATGCGCGAGGTCTGCGCAGCGTCGAGCTTCTGCAGTTCGAGCACGAGATGTCCGTCACCGTAAGCGACCCCGCGCAATGCGCCGGGCGGAAGCGTCGCGAGCGCTGGTGCCGCTCGCGCGAGGAGCGGCACGAAATCGTCGCGCGCCGCGAGCCCGGCACCATGCTTGAGCTCGCGTTCGCGCCGCTGCAGCGCGGCCGCGGGCGTCACGCCTCCCGCGTTCTCCGCCGAATAATCCGGCACTACGCTCTTGGCGACGGCTTCTATCTCGCGTTCGATCGACGCGCTTTGCCAGCGCAACCAAGCCCATTCTCCGACGCTGGCGACGATCGCGAGGCCAATGGCCGTCGCGGCGACCCAAAGCGCCGGTCGCAACAGCTTGATGAAGTCGACCGGGTCGGCGCCTGGTCTGGCGCCGTAGTCGCCGGTGAGCAGATCGATCGCGCCGGCAAAGGCTCCCGGCGGCGCGTCGGTCCAGCGCCAAGCGGCGCCGGCGACGAACTCGACGCGCGTCTGCTTGCGCGCATTGGCAAGGAGCGCAGGACTCGCGCTGGCGGCATCGATGCGCACGTTCGCCGGGGCGCGATCGCCGGAGGCGGCAAGCGCGAGGACGAGCTCGGCTGGCGGCGAGTCGGCGTTTGCGGGACCGACGCCTAGCGTTGCGCCGTTGTCGGTGCGCACGAATCCTGTCTCATTGACCGACGCGGCGCACCAGCGCCAGACTCCAGGCGCCGACGTCGCCAGATCGCATTCCAGCACCGCGCGGTCCCATTCGAGTCCGCAGCGCTTCGACGCAGCCGCGAATGCGCGCATCCAGTCGTCGGCGACGATCGCGGTGCGCACGCTGCCGTCGGGGGCCTGCGATGCGAGCCCGACGTGACTCGCTTCGGGCGCGTCGGCGAGCTGATCTTCGAGCGCGAAGCGCGCGGCTGCGTTCACGCGCGCCGGCGGCAGCGGCGGCACGGTGACCGTCGCCAGTCGCCCGTGCGCAGCCGCAATCACCGCCTCACGCCGGTCTGCGGCCGGCCACGCGGACGGACGGTCCTTGCCGCGGCGGAGGACGCGGTTCGCGCTGTCGAAGGCCGCCCACTCGGCGGCGCGACCCGCGTCGGGCGGCGCTTCGACCAGTACACGCAAAGTAATGGCAGGGACAGGCATGGATGGATGGCAAATCGGCGCCGATTGTACTCGCCCGGTTATCTCCGCTGCGGCCTACTCCACCGTCTGCCACACTACGATCGGCCATTCGCCGGCTGTGCTCGAACGCTTGAAGAGCGCACGCGCACGCGCGACCGTGTCCCCTTGTCTCGCTTCGATGGTGACCTCGAACCAGTCGCTGCGCACGGCGAGCTGCGTCTCGTCGATCTTGAGCTGTGGCCGTGCGAGGCGTGCGCGGAAATCGGCGACACTCGTGAACGGCGCTTGTGCGCGCGCGGCGACGATTGCCGCTGCACCCGCGGCGTCGAGACCCTCGATCAGCGCGATCAGCACTTCGGGCGGCGCGGTGTTCACGTTGACCGGCGCCGGCGCATCGATGGCTTCTACGAAGGTTCGCAGTCTCGTTACGTTGGCGAGATCGGCGCCACGTACGGCGAGAAGCTCCGCGACGCGACGAACCGGCGCGTTGGCGGCGAGACCCGGCATGCTCTGCGCCTGATAATAGGCGTCCTCGGCGCCGCCGCCCGCGGTGACCTGATCGTCCGCGTCCAGCCAATCGTTGACGGCGCTGAAGAGCGATAGCGGTAATCCGAGCGTCGTGAAGAGCCGCTGCAGGGCCGCACGCGTGGGCTGCGCCGCGTCGCCCGTCGCCGCGAGATTGTCGATGTTGATCCGCGCCTGCGCGTCGGCGATGTAACCGCCGATCGCGCCGTTTTCGATCGGCGTAGGCGGCAGCTTGTAGGCCCAGGGCTGGCCGAGATGGGTGATGGTCGAGGTACGCATCGTCTCGAACAGGATCTGCCGCGCCCATTGCACGCCCGCCATGGCGAGCACCTGCGCCTGCGCCTGATCGCGGCGCCGGTCGTTTTCCCCGGCCCAGCGCTGCTGC
>Ga0335083_10003688_pt1 | contig 19742 bp, 16 predicted proteins | sample Lox_Sample_42_FD_206716 | JGI IMG/M metagenome (GOLD analysis project Ga0335083, IMG submission 206716) | Soil microbial communities from Loxahatchee National Wildlife Refuge, Florida, United States - Lox_Sample_4.2 | ecosystem: Environmental > Terrestrial > Soil > Wetlands | place: USA...
AAGATCCGCGCGGCATGGAGCGGCCCATGTATGACCGCGCGCTGGAAGGTGTGCTGGCCTCCAGGCGAATTCTGCTGCCGGCGAACCGCGAGGTGGAAATCGACCGCATGCTGCGGCTGGCGGGAGAGCTCAAGCAGCCGACGATTCTCTATGGCGGCCGGGAGGCGTACAAACCGGAGGCCGTCGAGTTGCTGAAGAAATCGAACACGGCGATGCTGGTGAGCCTGCGTTGGCCGGAGCTGCCGCGCGGAGAAATCGACCCCGACAACGAGCCGACCATGCGCACGCTGGAAGCCATCGACAAGGCTCCGTCGGCGGCGGCGGAGCTGCGGAAAGCCGACGTGAAGTTTGCATTTTACTCGGACGGCATCGAGCAGCCGCGGGATTTGCAGCGCGCGATTAAGAAAGCGATTGACGCCGGGTTGTCGCGGGAAGACGCGATCCGCGCGATGACGCTGACGCCGGCCGAGATCTACGGAGTCGCCGACAGGCTGGGCAGCATCGAGAAGGGAAAGATCGGCAATCTGGTGGTTACGCGAGGGGACATCTTCGACGACCGCACCCAGGTGATGTGGGTGATCGTCGACGGGCGGTATTACAAGCCGGAAGCGCCGGCGCAGAACGGACGAGGCCCGGCGACGGAACAGCCCGGGAATCAGGGAGGGAACCGATGAAACGACTGCTGCTGGGAGCACTGATTGCTTTGGCGCCGGTTTGCGCCGAGACCATTGTGATTCAGAACGCCACCATCATGACGGTGTCTCAGGGGACCATCAAGAACGGGTCGGTGGTGGTGCGCGACGGCAAGATCGTGGAAGTGGGCGAGAAAGTCACGATACCGGAAGGCGCCACGAAGATCGATGCACAGGGACAATATGTGATCCCGGGCATCATCGACTGTCATTCGCACATCGCGGGCGATGGCGGCATCAACGAAGGCAGCGTATCGGTTTCGTCGATGGTGAATATCAAGGACATCATCAATCCGGAAGATATCGCCATTTACCGCGCACTGGCCGGCGGGGTTACCACGGCGAACATCCTGCACGGGTCGGCCAATTCCATCGGCGGCCAAACCATCGTGCTCAAGATGCGATGGGGCAAGGACGCGCAGGATATGATTTTCCAGGGCGCCAAGCCGGGAATCAAGTTCGCGCTGGGAGAGAATCCGAAGCGGGCGGGTAATCCGCAAGGCCGAGGCGCCAATGGCCAGCAGTCGTTCGCACGCTATCCGGCGACGCGGATGGGCGTGGAAGATACGATTCGCGAGGCGTTCAACGAAGCGAAGATCTATAAGGCTGAGTGGGACGATTACAACGCCAAGGTGGCGAAGGGTGAGCATCCCATGGCGCCGCGGAAGGATCTGAAGCTGGAAGCACTGAAGGAAGTTTTGGAAGGGAACCGATACGTCCACGTGCACTGCTACCGAGCGGACGAAATTCTGATGATGATTCGAGTGGCGGATGAAATGGGCTTTAAGGTGCGGACGTTCCAGCACGTATTGGAAGGTTACAAAGTGGCCAAAGAGATCGCGGCGCACGGAGCAGGCGCGTCGACGTTCAGCGACTGGTGGTCGTACAAGGTGGAGGCGTTCGACGCCATCCCGTACAACGCGGCGCTGATGACGAAGGCCGGCATCGTGGTGAGCCTGAACAGCGATGATGCGGAACTGATGCGGCACCTCAACAGCGAAGCCGGGAAGACCATGAAATACGGCGGGATGACGGAAGACCAGGCGTTGGCGATGGTGACGCTGAATCCGGCGAAGCAGCTAGGGATCGACAATCGGGTAGGTTCGATTGAAGTCGGCAAGGACGCGGACCTGGTCATTTACGACAAGTATCCGCTTTCCGATTTCGCGAAGGTGCAGAAAGTGCTGATCGACGGGACGGTCTATTTCGACCGCGACAAGGAAGTCAGCGCCCAGGCTTCGAAGGATGCGGAGAAACAGAAGCTGCTCGACAAGTTGAAACAGCAGACCCCACAACAGGGCGGCGGCCGGGGCCGCGGCGGCAGAGGAGGGCAATAACATGAAGGTCCTGGGAATTTTGCTGGGATGTTCGCTGGCGGCTTTCGCCGGCGAAACCATACTCATTCGCGACGCCGATGTTTACCCGGTCAGCGCCAAGGAAATGAAGTCGGTCTCGATTCTGATTCAGGACGGTAAGATCGCCGAGATCGCGCCTAAGATTGTCCCTCCCAAGGGTGCTCGGATTGTAGAAGCCAAGGGCATGCGGGTCTATCCGGGCATGATCGATTCGGGCACCGAGTTAGGACTGGAAGAAATCGAAGCGGTGCGGGAAACCGTGGACGTCGGCGAGTTGGGCGAGTTTATGCCGCAGCTTCGGGCGCTGAGTGCGGTCAATCCGGACAGCGAACACTTCGGGGTTGTGCGGGTGAATGGAATTACCAGCGTCATGACGTATCCGTCGTCGGGCGGACGCGGCGGCGGCGGTGGATTTGGAGGCGGCGAGCGCCAGTTGATTTCCGGCCAGGCTGCATTGATCCACACCGAAGGGTGGACGTGGGAAGAGATGGAGATCAAGCGGAGCGCGGCGATGTCCATCATGTTTCCGTCGGTGGGTGGCGGCGGGCGGCGTGGGGGCGGCGCTCCCGACCTGGTGGATGTAACTCCCGGCGGAGTGGGCGGTGGGAATGCGCGGCGCGCCGTGGACGAGCAGATCGCCAAACTCAACGACTTTTTCGATAATGCGCGGCGGTATCAGAAAGCCAAGGCAGCCAAGACTCCCGGATTGCAGCCCGATCTCAAGTTTGAAGCGATGATTCCGGTGCTGGAAGGCAGAGAGCCGGTTACGGTATCGGCGGCCCGTCCGAATACCATCCACGAGGCCATTCAGTGGGCGAAGAAGCAGAACATCAAGATTGTGATTCTGCAACCGCGCGAGATTGGTAAGGCCGGTCCGGAATTAAAAGCCGAGAATGTACCGGTTATTCTGGGCCGTGTATTGGCTTTACCGAACGGCGAAGATTCGTCTTATGACGAAGCGTTTACACTGCCGGTCGAAGCCTATAAGGCTGGTGTGAAGTTCGCGTTTGGGACCTTTACTAATGAATTCGTGCGCAACATACCGTACCAGGCCGCGACAGCAGTGGCCTTCGGGTTACCCCAGGAAGAAGCCCTGAAAGCCGTCACGGTGAATCCGGCCCAGATTTGGGGCGTTTCCGATCAGATTGGCACGGTGGAGAAGGGTAAGTTTGCCGATTTGATGGTGACGGACGGCGACCCGCTGGAGATTCAGACCCAGATCAAACACCTGTATGTGAAGGGTAAGGAAATAGCTCTCACCAACAAGCAGACCAGGCTGAACGACCGGTATTCGGGAAGGCAGTGAAGCGGCGGGGAAAGTCGGAATGACTAATTAGGGGCGACCGCTGCCTTAAACGAGCGGTCCCGAGTCGACAGCCGACCAAAGGCGATCGCCTGGTCCACATCGCGGTGCTGCGAACGGAATCGTTTCATAGGTCCTAACGGCAGCGGTTCTGGTCAAGGTTGCCGCCGGTCTTCGGAATTGATAAGAATGGTCACGGGTCCATCGTTTACGAGATGGACCTGCATGCTTGCCTGGAAGACACCAGTTTCGACCGGCACGGGTCCCCTGCGGGCAGTCCCGACGAAGTAATTGTAGAGTTCAAGGGCCTGCGCGGGAGGCGCCGCGCGGTCGAAGCCCGGCCGGCGGCCTTTCCGGCAGTCTCCATAGAGCGTGAACTGCGACACGATGAGCAGCGCGCCACCGGCGTCGTGAATGTTACGGTTCATCTTGCCCTCTTCATCAGGAAATATCCGGAGTCCAATTAACTTGTCGACAAGATAGTCCGCGTCGGCGGGCGTATCGTGTCTCGAAATACCGACGAATACTAACAAACCCGTACGTATAGCCCCACAGGTACTTCCGTCGACTTCCACACGGGCTTCCGACACTCTCTGTAAAAGGACTTTCATGGCTGATTCCGGGAACTGAAAATGCGATAGATAGATCTTGATCTTGACATATTTATGTTATAGTTGTCCGGGGAGAGAACATGGCACGTAGAAGCCAAGAGGATTTAACTACCCTGCAGATGGCGCTGGTTGGCTACCAAATGGAACGCCAGAAGATCGACGACAGGATTCGCGAGATTCAGGCTAAGTTGAAAGGTAAGCATGTAGTGCTCCCATCGGCGTCCGCCGAGAAGAGACCGGCGGTGAAGCGCGTGCTCAGCGCAGACGCACGGCGGCGTATTGCGGCGGCGCAGAAAAAGCGTTGGGCGGAGCATCGAAAAAAGGTGGCCGCGGCAGGTAAGCAGGAGTAGTTCAGGAAGAATCGCTCCGGCGATGGCACGCGCCGACTAAAGTGGCGACGCGCTCCTGGCCGGAGAGAAATCCCACTCGAAACGCTCGATAACATCTTCCACCGTCCCATCGGCAACGACGGCGCCCTTCTGGAAGAATACAGCGCGGGTGTATACCGATCGAGCGAAGGCTGTATCATGAGTGACCAGAATCTTCGCCTGGGGTAGTTCGCGGAGTAACTCCGCGAGAGATCGCTGACCGGGCGGGTACAGGAAAGTGGTAGGTTCGTCCAAAACCAGAATCGCCGGGTCCATAGCGAGAATTCCGGCGATGGCCACTCGCTTTTTCTCCCCCGCACTCAAATGATAGGGCGCACGTTTCTCCGCATCGGCCATTCCGGTGCGCGCCAGCGCGGTCCGGGCCCGGCCGATGGCTTCCGTGAGAGTCATCCCCAAATTGAGCGGGCCAAAGGACCCTCCTCCAGGACAGTCGGCATGAATAACTGGCTGTCGGAATCCTGAAAGACAAGGCCCACCTTACGCCGGATCCACAGGTAGCGGTAGAGAAACTGCGCCACCATGAGCAGAAATCGCGGCGCTCCCAAACCGATGCCATGCCGCGTAACAGAACCGGCAGCGGGGTGGTGGAGACCACCAGCAGCACCGCGATCGCCGACAGATAACTCTTCATCGCCAACTGTACGCCGCGCATGGGATCGCCGGTCAAGCCAGCAAACCGCGGCAATTGCCGGTGAAAACGGCAGCGCCACCTCGGCCCGCGCCAGCCCTGCCGCCATCGGCAGGCGCGCGGCGACAATTCCCGCGCACAGAAATGTGGCCGTCCGGCATACCCACGTTCGCTCCCCACGCAGCACGAAACCACAATTCGTGCCACCGATTCGCCTGGCCCCGGAGTATGGATTTCGCCGGTGCTAATATTGTGTACGCATGAGCAGCCTCAGCCGCATCGGCGTGGCCATCGATAGTGATCTTTTGGACCAATTCGCCGCGCTGATCGAGGAGCGCGGTTATGGCAACCGCTCCGAAGCATTTCGCGACCTGACCCGGGATGAACGGGTGGAAAAGAGCTGGGAATCGCCGGAGAGCCAGCTGGTCGGGACGGTAACACTGGTACACGACCATCACCACAACATTCTTTCGACCCTGCACGTCCACCTGAACCACGACAATTGCCTGGAGGTGCGGGTGATCAAGGGGAAGTCCGCCGCGGTGCGAAAAACCGCTGCGCTGGCCAGCACCAAGGGCGTGAAGCATGGCCTGCTGACCATCACCGCTTCGGGGGCAGGGCTGAAATGATCGTGGGCACGGGTGTGGATCTGGCGGAAGTTCCGCGGATCCGGGCTTCCATCGAGCGGTTCGGGGCGCGTTTCGTGGAGCGGGTATTTACGCCTGCCGAGATCGCGTACGTGGAGCGCAAGGCGAATCGTTTCGAGCGCTTCGCGGCGCGTTTCGCCGCCAAGGAAGCGGGGATGAAGGCGATCGGCACGGGATGGCGTCACGGTGTCCGCTGGCAGGATTTCGAGGTGGCGAATCTGCCCTCGGGCAAGCCGACCTTGCGGTTTCACGGCGTCGCCGCGGCGGTCGCCGAGCGGTTGGGCGTGCGCAATGTCGCGCTCTCGTTGACTCACACGGCGGAATACGGGATGGCGCACGTCATCCTCGAGGATTGAGCGGGCTGAAGCTGGCCGCAGGCTAAAGCCTGCCCTGCGTGGGATTGTGGGCGTTGCGCGCGAGGTAAGTTAACCAGCGGCGGTGTTGGCTCTCGACGCCAAGCCTGGTTGTCCAGAGCCGCCGCAATTCCGCGGTCCTGGCCCGTTGACGCGCCGCCAGAAAACGCTCGGCTTTGGCGCGATGCGGCGAGCGCGCGGCGGCGGCCAACAGACGGCGGGTCACCGCGCAATCGTTGATTTCGCCGAGCACCTGCTGCAGTTTGCGCAAGCACTCGATGCGCTGCTCCAGCGCGGCACCATAACACGGCCGAAACAATTCCAGGGTGTAGCGCATTCGCTTAGCAGCCAGGCGGACACGGTGCAACTGTTCGGCATCGGGATCGGCGCTCAGCGCGGCGGTCACTTGCGAAAAGAAGTGTTCGGCCAGACGGGGCAATTCCCGGCGTGCGTTGGCGGCGGCGCCGAAGCGCTCATTCCACTCGATCTGCGGCATTCGGATCATCCCGGCGACTCCAGCCTGCGGCTCCACTGGCGCAGTTTCCGGGACCGCCACTGGCGCAGCGCCGAGGCCAGCCGGCGGCCGCGCTTGCGCCGCTCCCCGGCAAGCCGCAGCAGAAGCGCCGTTCGGGCTGGAATACCGGCCTCGCCGAGCAGGCCAATGGCAATATCGACGTCGCGCACCGCCCCGGCGGCCTCCATGAGTTCATGCAACTGCGCGCGCAACTTCTTCCAGGAACTGCCGGGATAGAACTGTGCGAACACCCGCAGGCAGCGGCTCAGCCGGCGGATGGAGACACGTAAATCATGTACCGCTTCTTCGTCGGCCGAATGCGCGGCCTGATCCACTTGATTGCCGAGGCGCCGGACCAGAGCCGCGGTCTGAAGACGGCTGTATTGGCGCATGTTCATGATCGGCCAACGTTCTGCGATTCGCGCGCCTTGGTGAGAATCACACGGCGGTTGTAAACCTGGCTGAAGGCTTCCCCGGCCTGCTCGGCGCCCCACTGCTCGAGGTCTATATCGCCGCTGGAGTGGACCTGTAGAGTAACTTCGGAGTCGGTCCAGCGGCATTCCACTTTCTCAATGCGCCGTTCGTGGCTGCGATCGAGATTGTCGGCCATGCGGAGCAGCGGAATCATCAGCAGGAGGACGCGCTTCTCCTCGGCGGGCAGCGCCTGGTAGGCGTTGTGAACCGGGCTGGGCATGCTCTTGCGGTGGTAGCGGCACATTTGCGCGATCAGAATGCGCTCCCGCTCGGTGAAGCCGGGCATGTCCGAATTCGACACGACGTAATAGGAATGCTTGTGGTGGCTGGAGCTGCTGATATAGTGCCCGACATCCAGGAGGTGGGCCGCCGCTTCCAGCAGTTTGCCGTAGGCTGGGGGCAGCTGGTGAAGCGGCTGCAGCGCGTGAAACAGCAGGTTGGAAATGCTTCCCACTTTGCGCGCGTGATCGAGCGCTACGCCGTATCGCCGGCCCATATCCTCGACTTCGCGGCGCTGGTCGCGGCTCATCCGCGAAAGCTCGGCGCCCACATTGCGCGCCGCCAGGTCGGCGATGATGCCGTCGCGCACGCCGGCGCGCGAATAATAGACCGAATGGCGGCCGAAGGCCTCCAGAAACTCCATGAGCACGGCCACGCCGGGCAGAATGATCTCGGCGCGGCGCGGTCCGATGCCGGTCAGTTTACGGCGCGCGGCCAGGTTCATCGTCGAAAGACTCTGGTAGAGCCGGCGCACGTCGGCAATCGAAATGCGAACGCGATCGATGTTCTCGCGCTTCGGCCGTGCTACGCCCGAGACCATGCCGGCCACCGCCGCGGCGCTGGCGGAGGTGCCGATGGTGCGGTCCCACCCGTGCGCCGGCAGCTTGCGCACGGCGGTGGTGAGTTTTTCGCGGATATATTCGCGCAACTGGTGCAACTGGCGGGGCGCCGGAGGGTCGTCCTTGAGAAAGATCTCGCGCAGGCGGACGGCCCCCAACGGGCGGGAAAAGGCTGCGCGCATGACGCTTTCTTCGGCGGCGATAATCTCCGCGCTGCCGCCGCCGATATCGATAAGGAGGACGCGCTTCCCCTCCTGAGGCCAACTGCTTTCCACGCCAAGATGAATCAGCCGCGCCTCTTCCCTTCCGGAAATGATTTCGACCGGCGATCCGGCCGCTTCCGATGCACGACGCAAAAACTCTTTCTTGTTGCGGGTATCGCGGATGGCGCTGGTAGCAACGACGCGCACGCCTACGACGTCCAGCCGCCGGTACAACTCCGACATGCGAGCCAGAACGCCGCAGGTGGAGACCATGGCTTCTTCGCTCACCCAGCCGTTGCGAAAAACACTTTCCCCCAACCGCGTGACTTCGCGGTCAGAAGCCAGGATGCGCGGCGGCTGCCCCGGTGTCACCTCGGCGGTCTCCATGCGAACGGAATTACTTCCGATGTCGATGGCGGCGTATCGGGGCATGTATCAAGGATAAGCTATCAGCTATCAGCGGTCAGCTTCCGTGCCGGCGTGTTGCCGTTTCAGCGGCTCCGCGGCGGAGCCGCGCCGTGTCGTGCAACGGACGGAAGGAGCTGATAGCTGACCGCTCCCCTATACTCCCCAGCAGTAGTCTTCCACCGCGCGCTCGATCGATGGATCCTTCTCCGTGAGCCGCATCAACTCCAGGCGGATCGCGTCCACCAAAGCCTTCCAGCTCGCCTCGATCACGTTGTCGGAGACGCCCACGGTTGACCAGCTCTTGCGGTGGTCGCTCCACTCGATCAGCACGCGGACCTGCGCCGCCGTTCCCTTCCGGTAATCCAGCACGCGGACTTTGTAGTCGGTGAGGCGGACGCTGGCGATCTGCGGGTAGAGTTTCGAAAGGCACTTGCGCAGACAAAGGTGCAAAGCGTTGAAGGGGCCGTGGCCGGTTGCGGTGGCGGAATGGACGCCGTCCTGCGTGCGGATATTGACGGTGGCGGTCGTGCGCGAAGGAGTCACGCCGCCCGCGCGCGTGGTCACTTCGTAGCTGTCGACATCGAAGAAGTGTGTGTCGGGGTTGAGAGCCTCGCGCACAAGCAGCTCGAACGTGCCTTCCGCCGCTTCCAGCTCGTAGCCTTCGTACTCCATCTGTTTGATGCGCTCGAGCAACTCGCGCCGCGCGTCCTCGCTCAGCCGGTCGGCCAGGCCATGCTCCTTCAGCTTGTAGAGGATATTGCCACGCCCCGAAAGATCGCTCACCAGCACGCGCTGCCGGTTGCCCACCCGCTGCGGCTGGATGTGCTCGTAGGTGGCGGAATCTTTGAGGACCGCGCTCACGTGCACGCCGCCCTTGTGCGCGAAGGCGCTCTTGCCCACAAAAGGCTGATCGTTGCGCAGCGGCAGATTGGCCAGCTCGGCAATGAACCGGCAAACACTCGTCAGCGACGTCAGCTTGTCCGGCCCTATGGCGGTGTGCCCGAGCTTCACTTCAAGATTGGCGATGATCGACGCCAGGTTGGCGTTGCCGCATCGCTCGCCGTAGCCGTTCATACACCCCTGTACATGCGTGGCGCCGGCTTCCACGGCCGCAATGGTATTCGCCACCGCCAGGTCGGAATCGTTGTGTGTGTGAATACCGATCACGCCGTCGAATCGCTTCCGCACCTCCGCCACGATTTCGATGAGCCGCCCCGTAACCGTCCCTCCATTGGTGTCGCAGAGGCACAGGACATCGGCTCCGGCGGCATGCGCCGCATCCAGCGTCTTCAATGCGTATGCCGGATTCGCCTGGTAGCCGTCGAAGAAATGTTCCGCGTCGTAGATCACTTCCTTGCCGTGCGACTTCAGATGGGTCACGGTCTCGGAAATCAGCCGCAGATTCTCTTCGCCGCTGATCCCCAGCGCGCGTTCGACGTGCAGTTCCCAGGTTTTGCCGAAGATCGAAACCGTGGGAGTGTCCGCTTCCAGAATGGCTTTCAGGTTGCGATCGTCCTCAACCGTGTTCTTGGGAAAGCGCGTCGCTCCGAACGCCGTCAGCCGCGCGTGCTGAAAGCGATGTTCACGGGCGCTCGCGAAGAATTCTTTGTCCTTGGGGTTGGATGCGGGCCAACCGCCTTCGATGTAGTCGATCCCCAGCTCGTCCAGTTTCTGGGCAATAAGCATCTTGTCGTCCACGGAGAACGAAACCGCTTCGCCCTGTGTGCCGTCGCGGAGTGTCGTGTCGAAGGTAAAGATCTTCATGCTGAATCGCGGCTGGCCCGCAAGCGCCTACTCCTGCGGGACGCCGGCCTCCTTTTTCTTTTTTAGGAACGTCATCATCTCGCGCAGTTCGCGGCCCACCTGTTCGATGGGGTGATTGCGCGCCGCCTGCCGCATCGCCAGAAACTTTTCGCGGCCGGCCTTGTTTTCGCCGATCCACTGCCGCGCAAATTCGCCCGACTGTATTTCGGCGAGGATCTTCTTCATCTCCGCCCGCGTCTGGTCATTGACGACGCGCGGACCGCGCGTATAGTCGCCGTACTCCGCGGTATCGGAGACGGAATAGCGCATGTAGCTCAGCCCGCCTTCCTGAATCAGGTCGACGATAAGCTTCAGCTCGTGCAGGCACTCGAAATACGCGATCTCCGGGTCGTATCCCGCTGCCACTAGCGTGTCGAAACCGGCGCGGATCAATTCGCTGGTGCCTCCGCACAGCACCGCCTGCTCGCCGAACAGATCGCTTTCGGTCTCTTCGCGGAAGCTGGTCTCGATTACACCGGCTTTCAGGCATCCCAGAGCCAGGGCATACGCCAGCGCCCGCTCCAGCGCCTTCCCGCTGGCATTCTGATGCACCGCCACCAGCGCCGGCACGCCTACGCCTTCGGTGAACAGCTCGCGAACACGATGGCCCGGAGCTTTCGGGGCCACCATGGTCACATCCACGCCCGCCGGCGGCGCGATCTGGCCAAAATGAATATTGAATCCGTGCGCGAACATCAGCGTCTTGCCGGCTGTCATGTGCGGCGCCAGGTCCCGATGGTAGATGTCCGCCTGAACGTGGTCGGCTACCAGCATCATGACGACATCGGCGGCCTTGGCGGCGCCGGCGGCAGTCGCCACCTTCAGGCCGGCGGCTTCGGCTTTGGCCCACGACTTGGATCCGGGATATAGCCCCACGACCACGTCGACGCCGGAATCGCGCAAATTCAAGGAGTGCGCGTGGCCCTGGCTGCCATAGCCGACGATGGCGACCGTGCGCCCGTTCAGATGTTCGAGACTGCCGTCCTTTTCGTAGTAGCGTTTTGCCATGTTAGTCCTTGTTGAGTTTTGTAGGGCAGGCTGCCTGCCTGCCCCACATCATCATCTTTCCCTCGCCGCCGCGACTTCTCCCGCCTTGGTCGGCACCGGCGGCTGCAGTTTCAGCTTCCTCGCCTCCAGCGCGATCGCCAGGGCCCCGGACCGCGTCACCTCGACCTCGCCATAGCTGCCCATCACATCGATGAATTCGCCCAGCTTCTCCGGATCGCCGGTCACTTCGATGGCAAACCCCTCGGTGGACGAATCCACCACGCGCCCGCCGAAAATCTCCGCCTCTTTCAGCACCGCCGTGCGCGATTCCTGCGCGGTCCGGATGCGCACCAGCACCAGCTCCCGCACCACCGCCGGCGATTCCGTCAGATCGGTCGCCTGCAGCACATTGATCAACTTGTTCATCTGCTTGATCACCTGCTGCCGCTGCGCGGCATCCACATCCACTACGATGGTCATGCGCGACAGCGCCGGGTCGAGCGTGCGCGCCACCGTCAGACTTTCGATGTTGTACCCGCGCTGCGTCAACAGGCCGGTCACGCGCATCAGGGCGCCGGGTTTATTTTCCAGAAGCAGGGAGATGATTTGCATCATAAAGCCACCTATTTCGCCGGCACCGCCACCGGTTCCGGCGGACCCAGAACCATTTCGTGGATCGCGCCGCCGGCCGGCACCATCGGATATACGTTGTCGGTCGGCGACACCTTCACGTTGAGCAGGTATGGACCGGGCTCCCGCACCGCTTCTTCCAACGCCGCGCGGAGCTCCGACGGCTTTTCAATGCTGCGCCCTTTAAATCCGTACGCCCCGGCCAGCTTCTCGGCATCCGGAAAGCAGTCCAGCTCCACCGCGCTCAGCCGGTTGTTGTAGAACAGCGTTTGCCATTGCCGGACCATTCCCAGGTAGCCGTTGTTCATGATTACGATTTTGATCGGCAGCCCGCCGCTCGAAATCGTCGCCAATTCCGGCACCGACATTTGAAAGCCGCCATCGCCGACCAGCGAGAACACCAGTTTGTCCGGCCGCGCATATTGCGCGCCGATCGCCGCCGGCAGGCCGAATCCCATCGATCCCAAACCGCCCGAATTGATCCACAGCCGCGGCGCGCCGAAACGGATCAGTTGCGCCGCCCACATCTGGTGCTGTCCGACATCCGAAGTGACAATCGCTTCCCCCCCGGAAAGACGGTCGATCTCCGCCATCAGATGCTGTGGCTTGATCTCCGTGTCCGAAACCGGCGAGGAGAGCGGATGCTGCTCCTTCCACGAGCGGACCTGGTGCCACCACGCCCGCCGCGCGGCCGAGCGCTTCTCCGCCGCCGGCGAACCGGCATCCGATTTCTGGAATTCGGCCAGCAGCCGGTTCAGCTTTGGCAGCACGCGCTTGACATCGCCCACGATCGGAACCTCCGGCGCTCGATTCTTGCCGATTTCGGCCGGATCGATATCCACGTGGACCACCTTGGCGTGCGGCGCGAAGGCCGCCAGCCGTCCCGTCACACGATCGTCGAAGCGCACGCCCAGCGCGATCAGCACATCGCAATTGGACAGCGCCATGTTGGCCGCGTAACTCCCATGCATGCCCGGCATGCTGATGAAATTCGAATGGCCGGATGGAAGACCACCCAGTCCCATGAGCGTCATCACCGCCGGCGAATCCGCCAACTCGACCGTTTCCCGCAATTCCGCCGATGCGCCCGCGGCGATAATCCCGCCTCCACCGTAAATCAAGGGCCGTTCGGCTTCGTTTATCAGTTGCGCGGCCCGCCGGATCTGCCCGGTGTGCCCTTCGGTGAAGACTTTGTAACCAGGCAGGTGGACCGATGTGACGGGCTGGTAATGCCCCTGTCCCTGGAGCACGTCCTTGGTGATATCTACCAGCACCGGACCCGGCCGCCCGCTGGCCGCCACGTAGAAGGCCTCGTGGATGGCCTGCCCGAGATCTTCGAGACGCTTCACCAGGTAGTTATGCTTGGTGCACGACCGCGTGATGCCAAAGGTGTCGGCTTCCTGAAACGCATCGCTGCCGATCAGCCGCGTCGGCACTTGCCCGGTGATCGCGACGATCGGAATCGAATCCATCATCGCGTCCACCAGGCCGGTCGTCAGGTTGGTGGCGCCCGGGCCGGAAGTCGCGCAACAAACGCCCACCTTGCCGGTCGCTCGCGCGTACCCCTCTGCGGCAAAGGCGGCATTCTCCTCATGGCGCACCAGCACATGCCGAATGTGGTGGTCGTACAGGACGTCGTAGAGCGGCAGGGTCACCCCGCCCGGATATCCGAAGATGCAATCCACGCCTTCGCGCGCCAGGCATTCCATCAGCATGCGCGCGCCGCTCATCAGTTGTGACATGTATTTCCCTTCACAAACAGTTCTCGGAAAACAAAAAGGCCATCGGCCGGTTGCTTTTCGCCCCGCCGATGGCCTTGGGAATCTCTTCCAGCCGGCCTACGCGGGGCTGGGTACGATGACCAGGAGAATAATGCTTACGGAAATCGCCGGGATCAGAGGAACGCGACTTGTAAGCGTGCGGGACATCGCTCGAACTTCGAGTGTATCCGAATAATTCCCTAAATGCAAGATAGGCTTACGATTAATAATATTAATGTGACGATTTGCAGAGACGCTGGATCGCACGGTGTCACAAGCGGATCGGACGCGAGCACCCGGCAGTTGCCAGCACGAACCACCTCCCAGGTGAGCAGGATCTTCGGCGGTCCGGGATCCAAGGACGGAGGCGATTCGTGCAGCGGCGGAGCAAGGTTGAGGCGTCGCCCGGACTCCAGCGCCGCGTTGTGGCATACTGATCGCAGATGAACTCGCGCCAACAGAGCCGGCTGATCGCGGCGCTTCTGCTGCTTTTGGCGGCTTGTGGAATCGCGCGGTTTACGGTTCCCACGGCAGGTTCAGAGCCATCCATCGTCTATAGCCGGACGCGGCAGCGGGCAGCGATCCGCCGAAATCCGGAGCCCATTCGAACTGCGATTCGTCAGCATCGCGCCGCCAAGGTCACCACTGCTCCGGTCAAACTGCAACAGGCGATTTTCTGCCGTTCCCTGTTTCAGCGTCCTCCGCCCGTCTCCTCCTCGCTCGCGTAATTCGGCAAGTCAAAAGTCAGTTAAAAAAGAGGAGGGCGTGGTGCGCCATTTCTTACGTGCTGTTTCCGCGTCTTTCGAACGGAATCGATCCGCCATTCGGAAGATCAACACCCTGCGGGCGGAATTCGCCCGCTTCACCGACGATCAGCTCCGCGAGACCGCGTCGCGGACCAACAAGCTGCCCCAGTTTATGGCTGCCGCCGCGGTAGCCGCATCGCGGGTTTTGGGGCAGGAGATCTTCGATACGCAGCTCCTGGGCGCGCTGGCCATGACGCGCGGCCGCATCGTCGAAATGCAAACCGGCGAAGGCAAGACCCTGGCGGCCGTGCCGGCGGCGGCCTGGCTGGCACGATCGCATGAAGGCGTTCATGTAATGACCGTCAACGATTACCTGGCGAGGCGCGATGCCGCCTGGATGGGCGACATCTACCGTATGCTCGGCCTTTCCGTCAGCTTCGTTCAGCAGGGCATGGCCTACGCCCAACGCCGCGCCGCGTATCGCAGCGACATCACCTATGGGACGGCCAACGAAATCGGCTTTGACGTGCTCCGCGACCGCCTGGCTCTGGACATACGCGAGCAGGTGCATCGTCCCTTCCACGCGGCATTGATCGACGAAGCCGATTCCATCCTGATCGATGAGGCGCGCATCCCGCTGGTCATTGCCGGAGGCGATTCCGATAACACCTCCGCGGCGTACGTCGCCGACCAGGTGGTCCGCCGCTTCGAGCCGCAGCTTCACTACACCGTCGACGTGGGCAACCATAATGCCGTGCTCACGGACGACGGGATTCGAGCGGTGGAGGAAGCTCTCGGTTGCGGGAATCTCTTTGACGAGAAGAATCTGATGATCCACAGCGCCGTGCAGGATGCGCTGCACGCGCACGCCCTGCTGCATCGCGACGTGGATTACCTGGTGAAGGACGGCGCCATCGAGATGGTGGACGAGTACAAGGGCCGCATCGCCATTGATCGCCGCTGGCCTGCCGGTTTGCATACGGCGGTGGAAGCCAAAGAGGGCGTGGCGACGAAATTCCAAGGCATGATCCTCGGCTCCATCACGCTCCAGCAGCTATCCGCGCTCTACCCGTTCGTCTGCGGCATGACCGGCACGGCCGCCACGCAATCGGCGGAATTCCGCTGGATCTACGATCTGCGGGTGGAAACCATTCCGACCCATCGCCCGGTGATTCGCTTCGACCACCCTGACGTGGTTTTCCAGACGAAAGCCGGGAAGGAGCAGGCGGTACTCGAAGAGATCCGGCGGGTGCACGCGGCCGGGCAGCCGATCCTGGTGGGAACGGGCAGCGTCGAAGAATCCGAGAGGCTGAGCGGAATGCTCACTGACGTTCCCCATCGCGTCCTCAATGCACGGAACGATGAATTGGAAGCGTCCATTGTGGCAGAAGCCGGGCAGCGCGGCGCGGTCACGATTTCCACCAACATGGCGGGACGGGGCACCGACATCCAACTCGGCGAGGGCGTCGCCGAACTTGGCGGATTGTACGTGATCGGCACGAACCGTCATGAAAGCCGGCGCATCGACAATCAACTGCGGGGCCGCGCGGGCCGCCAGGGCGACCGCGGATGTTCGCGCTTCTTCGTCTCTTTGGAAGACCCGCTGCTGGTGAAATATGGCGATCTCGATCCGCGCTATCGCCAGGATATTTCGGCGATGCAGAGCCTGGTGGAGGGGCAACATCTGGATGAGCGGCTCTTCCTTCACGGATATGAAGCTCCGGTCGAAGGACAGCGGCACAAAATGCATTCCTATCGGCAGGCGGTCCTGGAAGGTACCGCGGCTTGTAAATCGGAACTGGAAAAGATCGTCACGCTGCGGACAATTGACGACACGTGGGCCGATTACCTGGCTCGTATCGCCGACTTCAAGGCCGGAATTCCCTGGCAGAGCTATGCGGAGTCGGCGCCGTTCATATTGTCGTTGGGACGGCGCGATCCGCACGGGACCTTTCTGCGGCAAATCCACGAGTGGTTTCCGGAAATGGAAGCGGCGTTGCCTGAGGAGGTCGCCCGCCGCGTGGCCGAAGCGGAAGCGCGCGGCGGGGCCGATCCACGGGAGCGCGGCGCATTGTGGACGTACCTCACCACCGATCAACCGTTCGGCAATTGGACGCGGCGGGCCCTGCGGGGACTCAAGCGGAAGATCTTCGGCTGATTTCGTCCGCTTGTTTCCGCCGGGCACGTCATTCGTCGAAAACGGATCAGAAATACTGATCGAATGCCGGTGCAGGTTGCGTTAGTAGTCATTGGGAGACGAGATATGAATACGTTGAATACCGTTGCGGGCGGCCCCGGCGAACGCAGACTGCCCGAGTTGAGGGATCTCCTCTTCGGAGATATGCCGATGGAGCGGTGGGTGGGCAATGGCTCCCTGTTGCAGCCGCTTCCTTGGAATGCATTCGCCTCCGCCCGCGCGGACTTCGCGAGGGGCGACCGCGAGACGGCGGTAAAGAAGTGGGAATGGATTGCCCGGCGTCCGGCGCTCGAGGCGCGCCACTATTTGCAGGCGTGGCATTTTCTCCGCGGCGCCGGCAGCGAGCCGGCCCCGGAGATTGCGAATCAGTTGCTCGGCATCGTGGTCGAAGTGGGCATGGATCGCGGCGTGGATTACCTGGCTGCCTACACCGACCATTCCGTCCGCTACTACAATTCCTCGGGAAAGAGTGTCTTTTGGGAACACGGCAGCGAGTCGATGAATCCGTGGATCGATCCCCTGCTGGCGGCCGGCCGCCGCGTTGTTCTGCAAATCGGGCCGTGGAGATCCGCCCGGCCGCCGGCGCCTCCGAAAAATCGAGTCCGTTTGAACTTCCTCACACCCAGCGGACTGCATTTCGGAGAAGCGCCGCTCAACGAGATGGCGAACGACCCCGTGGGAAGCGAAGTTCTGTATCGCGCCGGCCAGTTGATGCAGGCGCTCATCGAGGTGAGGCAGGCACCCGCCGCGTGATTGCTTTGATTTAACATCGCCTTTGATGTCAGCTTCCCGGAACGCGCTCTCGGTATTGCAGGCCGCCGGCGCGGTGTCGCTTCTGCCGTACCCGGCGATTCTGGTCGCAAACGTTATGCAGATCGCCGAAAGGGCCGCATGGCCTTACGCGCCTCACGGCGCCGGGAACTATGTCCTGTTCCCTCTATCCGGTTGTCTGGGCCGTCCTGTACGTCTGGTCCTGGCACGATATGGCGCGCGGCGCGGCACTTCGCGCGTTCCTGCTTTCCAGCGTCCCGCTTATGCTGAGCCTGGCGGGCGCCGGCTGGTTTCTCCATTGGGGCAGCGAGGACCGCAAGCGCGATGAGGCTCGCCTGGAGAGCATCCATCGCGAGGTGGATGCAGCCAATCCGCTGGCCTGGACCATCATGCGTTCCGGGGACCATCCGAGTTTCCGGGCGCGCCGCAATTGCCGGCCGGCGCAGTGCTCGCGGGAATCGCCACGGCGACGGTCCTCAACACTCCTGCGGGTGAGCACGGCACGCCTCTCGCCAGACCCGACACCACCGCCAGCGAGAACGTGCTTGTGTGTCGGATCTGAGGTCCTGCTGTTGGAACGGGCCCACGTGGCTCCATGGGACGCCGCTCTGGGCCGCCCTGTCAATGATGGATGGAGCTCTGAGAGCCAATCTGATCGAGGCCGGAGTGCGCCTGTCGCCGGAAGACGCTCGCGACCCCGTGGCCGCCTTGAGCGAGTTCTTTCGAGGCTGGGACGGCCTCCGGTCCAGGTATTACCACTGCGGTGCGCTCTTGCCCAAACGCGTGCAGGTGTTGCCGGAGCAGAGGAACGCCGCGGACTCGGACAGCACCGGGAATTCGACGTCGGAATTCGGCAGCGGACCCTCCGCGCGGTCCAGCCATTCGACGCGCCGATACCCGCATGGATATGTGAGCGCGTTCAGGAACAGCCTGTGCGCCGCGGCGTCCGACTTGGCCCCGACTACTGTGATGTGAACCGGCGGATGACTCAGCTCCAGATCGGTAAGCAGCAAACCGGCGGGCGTGTATTCCTTCGCGATGTCCGGGGTGACGGCGAAGCGCATGGCTTCGATCGCCGTTTCGCGGAACGCCGCATCCCCGGTGTATGACGCCAGCAGGTTCGCCGTGCGCGCCAATGACAGATTCTCGTCGTGTTCGGGCTCGGGACGATAGGCGGCGTCAGTGGCCGTCCGGCTGGTGACGAAGCCCGCGCCGGCGGCATTCCGGAAATTCGCGGCGATGAATCGAACGCCATCGGCGGCGCGCGTCAACCACCGCCGGTCTGCCGTGGCTTCATAGAGCTTCAGGAACGCGCGCGACATGGCCAGCGTGTCGCCGAGAAATGGTCCGGCGAGGTCGCGCTCGTCGTGGCGGTAGCCGCCGTTGGCGATCGGCCGGTTGGCAATGATCCAATCGGCCGCGCGGCGAGCCTCGGCGAGGTACTGCTCGTCGCCGGTCGCTTCGTATAAAGCCACCACGGCTTCGATCGCCCAGCCGTTTTCACGGGAGTAGATGTGGCGGTCGATGCGCGGAATGCCGAGTTTGCGCCGGCCGGCGTCATCGAGCTTGAAATAGGCGGCGCTGTGCTCGCCATCCACGAGGTCGGCATCCATGCTGGTGTAGAAAGCGGCTTCCGGGCTGGTCAAAAACTCGTGCAGGAAGCGGTGGACGTCGAGCGCCGCCTTGCGGTATTCAGGCGCGTGCCACTGCTCGTAGCCGAGCGAGTAGATGCGCAGATTGGCGGCCTGGAACTGCATGATCCTCTCGAAGTGGGGCTCCTTCCAGTTGCCGCCTGTAGAATATTGATAGACGCCGCCCCACACGGGATCGATGAGGTGGAACTGCTCATCGAGGGTCTTACGCGCCATTCCGGCCGCATTGGCGTCGCCCTGCCGGGCCAGCGCAATCGCGAGCTCCACCGAGTCCCAATCCAGATACTTCTGCGAGAAGCCCCAACTGCCCTGCTTATGGTCGTAACCTGCGAGATAGCGGGTATGCAGTTTCGCGCGCAATTCGACGGACATTTGCGCGCTGGCGGCGAATTCGATTTGCTTCTCCGGGACCACGGAAGGTTTGGGCGTAGGCTCTTCGATCACGGCCTTGAGCAGCCGCGCCATCTCGGCCGGTTCGATATACCCCTGGCGCTTGACCAGCTCTTTGCCGTTGGAATCGAAGATCACCGTGGCGGGCCAGCCATAATCCTCGTAGCGGTGCGAGATATCGGGACGGGAATCCTGGTCGACGCGGATGAGCAGATAGTTCTGCTCGAGGAGGGCGTCGACGGCCGGGTCTTTGTATGTGGTCTCCGCCATCACGTGGCACCAGTGGCACCAGACCGCTTCCAGATCGAGCAGGACGAGCCGGTCCTGTTGCTTGGCTCGGGCGAAAAGATTGTCGGGCCAGGGCTGCCAGTCGAGGCCGGCCGCCAGAGT
>Ga0335083_10003689_pt1 | contig 19738 bp, 17 predicted proteins | sample Lox_Sample_42_FD_206716 | JGI IMG/M metagenome (GOLD analysis project Ga0335083, IMG submission 206716) | Soil microbial communities from Loxahatchee National Wildlife Refuge, Florida, United States - Lox_Sample_4.2 | ecosystem: Environmental > Terrestrial > Soil > Wetlands | place: USA...
CTGAACGGGGGCCTTTACGCCCGCGTCGTCGCCGTCCCCATCGTGATCCGGCCCCGGCCCTTCGGCCTTTTCCGGACTGACCGGCGTAACGTGCGCCGATCCGACTGCAGAGATACTCATGCTACTCGTCCTCTCGGTTTGAGAGGCCTTCAGCACTAACGGCGAGACACTAATATCGGCCTAATCGCGCAATCGCGCGGCAACCCAGAACGGGACGCTGCCGCCTAGTCCTGTTTGAGGCGCGCGCGCCCGCGCGGCGTGAGGATGAGCCGCGATTCGCGCATGCCGCTGCCGTTCGCGAAACGGACGAGGCCCTCGGAAATTGCGTCTTCCCAGATCGACAGATGCGGGCAGCTGCGCCGCCAGGCTTCGGCATCGGCATAGCTGCGCGGGGCTTCCTCCACCCAGGCGAGGAATTGCTGCGTCAGCGCGGGAGCGGCGGGGTGCATGCGGTGCAAGATACTCCTGAGCAAATGTCTTTCCAAGATCGCCAAAATGACTCCGTTCATTCCCGCGGACGCGGGAATCCAGTCTTTGCCGGAAAGAACTAGGTCCCCGCTTTTGCGGGGACGAACGGAGAAAATCGGAACGGCCCCAAGGACAAAAACTAAGCCGGCGCGCGCTCGACGGTGTGGATCTCGATCTTCGACTCGAGTGTCTTGTGCACCGGGCATTTGTCGGCGATCACCATCAGCTTCTTGCGCTGCTCGGCGTCGAGCGGGCCTTCCAACGTAATCTCGCGCTCGATGTGATCGACGGTGTTCACCTTGGTATCGCAGGTCTCGCAATCCTTGACGTGGATCTTGTCGTGGTGGAGCCGCACCGACACATTCTCCAGCGGGATCTTCTTGAAATCCGCATAAAGCCTGACGGTCATCGAGGTGCAGGCGCCAAGGCCGGCCAGCAGGTAGTCGTAAGGCCCCGGACCGCTGTCGAGACCGCCGACCCTCACCGGCTCGTCGGCGAGCATGCGGTGCGGGCCGCTCAAGATTTCTTGCTGGAATTTGCCGCCATGCGTCTCGCGCACCAGCACGAGCCCCTGCTCGACCTCTTCCTTGGTCATGTTGGGCGGTTGATCAAGATAACGCCCGGCCCAGGCGGCCAGCACGTCGGCCACATAGACCGCATCGCTTCTTTTGCTCAGCAGATGGTCGGCGCCGGCGAGCGAGACGAAGCTCTTCGGGTGGCGCGCGGCAGTGAAGATGTGCGTGGCATTGTCGACGCCGACCTGCGCGTCGGTCGGCGAATGAAAGATCAGCAGCGCCTTGCGCAAATTGGCGAGCGCCTCGTGCAATCGCTTCTCGGTGACGTCGTCGAGGAATTCGCGCTTGATGCGGAACGGGCGGCCGACGAGCTGGACTTCGACCTCGCCCTGCTCGCGGATCGCGTCCACTTTATCCTTGAAGAGATTGACCACGTGGCCTGGATCGATCGGCGCCGAGATCGTTACGACCGCGCGCGCGTCGGGAATCCGGCTGGCCGCGGCAATGACCGCCGCGCCGCCGAGGCTGTGACCGATGAGGATCGCCGGCGCCCCGCGACTGGCGCGCAGCGCGTTGGCGGCGGCGATCAGATCCTCGACGTTCGAGGAGAAATGCGTGTTGGCGAATTCGCCCTCGCTCATGCCGAGCCCGGTGAAGTCGAAGCGCATTACCGCGATGCCGACTTCGCTCAGCCGTTCGGCAATGCGCTTGGCGGCGAGGTTGTCCTTGCCGCAGGTAAAGCAATGCGCAAACAGCGCGTAGGCCACCGGCTTGCCCAGCGGCAGGTCGAGCAACGCCGCCAGCTTTTCACCCTTGGCATTGGGAAAATCGAAACGCTCGGTGCGCATGGCGTCCCTCACTGGTCAGGCCGGGCTAAGGCGCGCAGCGCCGACTAGACGCTGTATGTCCGGCTATCCACGTCTTATTAATTACATGCATTGGCACATAGATGCTTGCGACAAGGATGGGCCTGACAGAAAATTTATCGCAGATTGATCAACCTGGAGTGCCTCAATGAGCCTCGCCGATACCCGGTTCGATCAGCTGTTTCCGGTGTTGGATACCCGGCAAGTCGAGACGGCCAAACGATTTGCCAGCGGTCCTGCGCGGCCATTTGCGCCGGCGGAACCGATCTACGATGCGGGGCAGCGCAACGTACCAAGCTGGTTGGTGCTCGATGGCGCCGTCGAAATTGTGCGTCGCGACGGCCTTCACCGCCAGTCGTCGGTGGTGTCGCTCGGTGCCGGCCAATTTACCGGAGAGGTCGGCCAGCTTGCCGGCCGCGGCACTTTGGCGGCCGCGCAGGCGGGTCCCAAGGGGTGCACCGCATTGCCATTCGACGCGGCGCATATCCGTGCGCTGGTGATCGGCTCGGCCGACGTCGGCGAGATCGTCATGCGCGCCTTCATACTGCGCCGCGTGGCGCTGATTCAGGAGGGCGGTGCCGGCTCGTTGCTGATCGGCCCCAGCTCGCCTGATCTCATTCGCTTGCAAGGCTTTCTCTCACGCAACGCCTATCCCTACACGGTGCTTGATGTATTTTCCGACGAGGAGGCGCACGCGCTCGTCGAGCGTTTTGGCATTTTGCCAAACGAGTTGCCGCTGATGGTCTGCCCCAATGGGGCGATCCTGAGGCGACCAACAGATGCCGAAGCCGCCGCCTGTCTCGGCATCACCCCCGAGCTTGACGCCAAAACCATCTATGACGTGGCCGTCGTCGGTGCCGGCCCCGCCGGCCTTGCCGCCGCGGTCTATGGCGCCTCGGAAGGGTTGTCGGTTATCGTGCTCGACCAACGCGCCTATGGTGGGCAGGCGGGTGCGTCCGCCCGGATCGAGAACTATCTCGGCTTCCCGACGGGCATTTCCGGCCAGGCCTTGGCCGGCCGCGCTTTTACCCAGGCGCAGAAATTCGGCGCCGGAATTGCAATTTCTCTCGAAGCGGTGCGTCTTGATTGCGCCGCGGCGCAGTTGCATGCGGGAGGTCCATTTCGCCTGGAGATCGCCAACGGCCAGGCCGTGCAGGCGCGCATCGTGGTGATTGCGTCCGGCGCCCGCTATCGTCGCCCCGCGATTTCGAATCTTTCCGATTTCGACGGCGCCGGCGTCTCGTACTGGGCCACGCCGATCGAAGCCCAGCTTTGCGAAGGCGAGGAGGTGGTGCTGATCGGCGGCGGAAATTCCGCCGGGCAGGCGGTCGTATTTCTCGCGCCCAAGGTGAAGCGCCTGCATCTGGTCGTACGCAGCAAGGGGCTGGAAGCAAACATGTCGCGTTATTTGATCGAGCGCATCAATGCCCTATCCGATGTCAGCCTGCATGTCGGCACGGAAATCGTTGCGCTCGACGGCGATCGAGCTGGAGGTCTGAAAGCCGTCACTTTTCGCGACCGGGCGATTGGCGCGATCAAGACTTATCCCCTACGCCATCTGTTTCTGTTCATCGGCGCCGATCCGAACGCGGACTGGCTGGCAAATTGTGTTGCCGTGGACGAGAAGGGATTCGTCGTCACCGGTGCCGGTTTTTCGGCCGGCGACGTCGGTCGCGTGCCCCTGCCGCTTGAGACCAGCATGCCCGGTGTATTCGCGATCGGCGATGTGCGCGCAAACTCGACCAAGCGGGTCGGTGCGGCAATCGGCGAAGGCGCAGCGGTGGTGGCGCAGATCCACAGCGTGCTCGCACAAACGTGAATCGCTTGCTCGGCGCCGCTAGCCCTTCCATGTCGGCTGACGCGGATGAACAACGCCCTTGAAGTCAGCAAAGCTCTTCCAGCCCGGCTCGACCGGATCGCACTGCGGCTGCGGCGTATAGATCGAGGGGCCGGTCATTTCCATGTTCGGAATATAGCGCGGGCAGTTGGGAAAAATGGCGCGCGCGGTCACTCTCACGATCAATTGCGCGCCGACCGTCTCCCGTAACAACGCATCGTCATCGCTCACCTGCGCGCTGCCGTTGACGCGCAAGCGCTTCGGCTTGCCGTGCATGGCGATGAACAGGAGGCCGACATTCGGATTGATCCTGATATTGCCGAGGCTCTTGAACATGCCGTTGCCGTCGTAGTCGGGGAAGGCGAGTTCGCGGTCTCCGGTCACGCGCACGAAACCGGGCATGCCGCCCTTGAACGAGCAATCGGGCCGGCCTTCGGCGTCCGCCGTGGCAAGAAAGAAATAGGGGCAGCTCTCGATGAAGGCCTTGTCGTCGGCGGTGAACGCCGTGCGCGTGAGTTTTTCTTCCAGCCGGTCGGCGATGCGCCGGCTGTCGAAACGATCCTGCAGCTCGCGATTTCCCTCATGATACATGATGCTCATCGGCTCAACCTCATGGATCGGAGTGAACAGCGGCTTATTTATCACCGGAAATATGCTTGCGCCTGATGCGGCGGACCAGGAACCAGATCGCCAGCACCGCGACCGGCACGAACAGCGCGGTGGCGAGCGAGATATTCACCGGCACGCCTTCGTCCTGCGCGCCCTTCACCAGATAGCCGAACAGCGCGACCACGTAATAGCTGACGGCGGCGACCGACAGTCCTTCGACCGTCGTCTGCAACCGCAATTGCAGCCGCGTGCGCTCGTTCATCGATTTGAGCAGATCGCGGTTCTGCTGCTCGAGCTCGACGTCGACGCGCGTGCGCAGCAGATTGGCGGCGCGCGTCAGCTTTCGCGACAGATCGTCCTGCCGCTCCTCGGTGGTGGCGCAGGTGCGCAAAGCCGGCGCCATGCGCCGCGCCAGGAACGACGACCAGGTTGGCAGGCTATCGACCTTGCGTTCGCCGATGGTGGCAAGGCGGAGCTGCACGATCTCGTTGTAGGCGCGGCTGGCGCCAAAGCGGAACAGGCTCGCCGCGGCGCCGGCTTCCAGTTCCGCGGCAAGTTCGGTCAGTTCGTCGAGTAGCCGGTGATTGTCGACCAGATGTTCGGTCCGGCGCATTTCCTCGGTGACCTCGGTCAAGCGGTTCTCGATGTGGCTGATCGATGGGGCGAGACGCTGCGCCTCCGGCAGTCCGAGCAAGGCCAGGGTGCGATAGGTTTCCAGTTCAACGATGCGCTGCACCAACGCGCCGGCGCGTTCGGGGCCCAAGCCGCGATCGAGCACCAGGATGCGCACGAAGCCGGCCGCGTCGGGCTGGAAGTCGGTGGCAAATAGCGCGTCGCCTTCCGAATTCTCCGCCGCGGCGAGACTGGCGCGGTCAAACAGCCGCTCGATTTTGATCGGATTGTCTTTGATGTCGGCGAGCAGGTGCAGGTCGAGCGCGACCAGCAACGGTCCCGGCTGCGGCAGGCTCGTCATCGGCGCGGCCAGCGACGACGCAGCCGGATGAAACGGCCTCGCGCTCTCGGAAGCCAGTTCCCAGGTATAGGTGGTGAACTCGGAGTGCTGTTCCCAACGCAGCGTGGCGCCGCCGAGCGCGATGCGGTGGTGCTTTGTGCCCGGTTTCAGCGGGTCGAGGCCGCGGCGGGCGCAAAAGTCGGCCAGCGCGGCGCGGTCCAGGCGCCCGGCATCGCCGGCAGTATCGAAGGCGAAGTGCAGCAAGCGCCGCGGCGTCGCGATCGGAATGAACGGCCGCGCATGTACTTCGCCAAGAACCGCCGCGCGCAACGGATGCGCTGAGAGCCGTGCGTCGTTACCGATCGAAACATCAGCCATCGATTGACCCGGTGGCACGCGCAACAGACATTGACAAGGCGGCGTCAGTTTGCCGGTAAAATCATGCCGGAGAAAAGCGATCCGTCAGGATTTACGCTTGCGCGCCGGCTTCTTTGCTGCCGCGTCGACGAGCACCTGCGGACCGATATCGGCGATACGGTTGACGCCGGTGAGCGCCATGGTGACGGACAGCTCTTTCTTCAGGATCTCGATTGCCTGCGTGACGCCCGGTTTGCCGGCGGCGCCGAGCCCGTAGATATAGGCGCGGCCGATCATGCAGGCGCGCGCGCCCAGCGCCAGCGCGCGCATGATATCGGCGCCGGTACGGATGCCGCCGTCGAAAAGGACTTCCAGGTCGCTGCCGACGGCGTCGGCGATGGCGGGCAAAGCCGCGATCGACGACGTTGTGCCGTCGAGCTGGCGGCCGCCGTGGTTGGAGACCACGATCGCGTCGGCGCCGAGCTTGACCGCCATCTTGGCGTCATCGACGTCGAGAATGCCCTTGATGATGATCTTGCCCGGCCAGATCGACTTGAGCCATTCGACGTCCTTCCACGACAGCGCCGGGTCGAACTGGGTCTGGATCCACTGCGAGAGCTTGGTGACATTATCCATGCCCTTCACATGGCCGGCGAGGTTGCCGAAGGTCTTGCGCTTGCCGTTGAGGATGCTCCAGGCCCAGGCCGGCTTGGTGGCGATGTCGAGGATGTTCGAGAGCCGGATTTCCGGCGGTACGGTCATGCCGTTCCTGATGTCCTTGTGGCGCTGGCCGAGCACCTGGAGATCCACGGTGAGCACCAGCGCGCTGCATTTGACCTTCATCGCGCGCTCGAGAATGTCTTTGGAAAAGCCGCGGTCATGGATGACGTAGAGCTGGAACCAGAACGGCTTGCCGGTCGCTTCCGCCACGTCCTCGATCGAGCAGATCGACATGGTCGACAGCGTGAAGGGAATCCCGGCCTCGTTCGCCGCCTGCGCGCTGAGGATTTCGCCGTCGCCGTGCTGCATGCCGCACATGCCGATCGGCGCGAGGATGAGTGGCGCCGCCGCTTTCTGGCCGATGATCGTCGTCGCCAAATTGCGCTCGGAGACGTCGACCAACACGCGCTGGCGCAATTTGATGGTCTCGAGGTCGGCGCGATTGGCGCGCAGCGTCTGTTCGCTGTAGGAGCCGCCGTCGACATATTCAAAGAAGGCGCGCGGAACCCGCCTGCTGGCAATCGTGCGCAAGTCGTCGATACTGGGGATAACCTTCATGGCCCGGCCCGGAGCGGATGTGCGTATCCGGGTAGCACAGCAAAAGGCGCTCGGAAAAGGGCGCTGCGGCCGCGAAATGCCGCGAAAGCTGCGGCGGGTTGAGGCGCCGCGGTAAGGTTTACTAACATTTTTTGTAGTAAAATCACGTGATTGGCCTTTCGGAGCCGCTTGTCTATAACGGCGCTCGTGGCTGGGATGAAAGTCCGGTGGGTTGAAGGGGAATTCGATGGTGCGTCACTATTTCGGCACGGACGGCATCCGCGGCCGCGCCAATAAAGTGATCACGCCCGAATTGGCGTTGAAGGTCGGACAGGCCGCCGGGCTCATGTTCAAGAACGGCGACCATCGCCATCGCGTCCTGATCGGCAAGGACACCCGCCTCTCCGGTTACATGATCGAGACCGCGCTGGTCGCCGGCTTCACCTCGGTCGGCATGGACGTGCTGCTCACCGGCCCGATCCCGACGCCGGCGGTCGGCATGCTGGCGCGCTCCATGCGCGCCGACCTCGGCGTGATGATTTCCGCCTCGCACAATCCCTTCGACGACAACGGCATCAAGCTGTTCGGCCCGGACGGCTTCAAGCTCAGCGACGAGGTGGAAAGCCAGATCGAGGCCCTGCTCGATTCCGATCTCACCAAGCAATTGGCCAAGAGCAACGACCTCGGCCGTGCCAAGCGCATCGACGGGGTGCAGGATCGCTACATCGAATTCGCCAAGCGCACGCTGCCGCGTGCGCTCGATCTGTCCGGCCTGCGCGTGGTCATCGATTGCGCCAACGGCGCCGCCTATCGCGTCGCGCCCGGCGCGCTGTGGGAACTGGGCGCCGACGTCATTTCCATCGGCGTCGATCCCGACGGCTTCAACATCAACAAGGAATGCGGCTCGACCGATCTCGGTGCGATTACGCGCAAAGTGCGCGAGATGCGCGCCGATATCGGCATCGCGCTCGATGGCGACGCCGACCGCGTCATCATCATCGACGAGCGCGGCCACGTGGTGGACGGCGATCAATTGCTCGCCGTCATCGCCGAAAGCTGGAAGGACGACGGTCGCCTGGCCAAGCCCGGCGTGGTCGCTACGGTGATGTCCAATCTTGGCCTGGAGCGGCATCTCGCCGGCCTCGGCCTTGAACTCGTCCGTACGCCCGTCGGCGACCGCTATGTGCTCGAGCACATGCGCGCGCACGGCTACAATATCGGCGGCGAGCAATCCGGCCACATCATCCTCACCGATTACACCACGACGGGCGACGGCTTCGTCGCGGCGCTGCAGGTGCTCGCCGTCGTCAAGCGAAGCAACAAGCCGGTCTCCGAGCTCTGCCATCGCTTCGAAGCGTTGCCACAGGTACTCAAGAATGTGCGCTACCAGAAGGGAACGCCGCTGGAAAATGCGGTGGTGCGCTCGGCGATTGCCAGCGCCGAACGCAAGCTCGGCCGCGGCGGCCGCCTGATCGTCCGTCCGTCCGGCACCGAGCCGGTGATCCGCGTGATGGGCGAGGGTGACGACAAGGCGCTGGTGGAAGCGGCCGTCGACGACGTGGTCGAAGCGCTCGCCGGCGTCGCCGCCTGACGCTTTAGCGGCACGCTGTTTTCGGTGAAGCAGCCGCGATTTGCGCCGCCCGGCGCGGCAAATTATGCTTGTCCATCAATACATTAGAACGTTTTTAAAGAACGATTTGTTTTGACTCAGCGCAAAGAGCGCATTAGCGAATTGCTCATTCTAAGGCGTCGGTCCGCAGACGCCGGGACGTTCGATGATTGTCTGTTCGTGCAATGTACTGAGCGACCATGAGGTGCGTACCGTTGTGAGCACGGCGGCGCCGCGCAGCGCTGCTCACGTGCACGGTTGCCTCGGTTGCAGCCCGCAATGTGGCCGCTGCCTGCGGACGATCCGCCGGATCATGGACGAAGCGCTGGTCGGCGCCGGTTGCCCGGCCGGCTGCGCCTGCGCCGCGCATCAATTGCCGGCGGAATAAGTTGCGTTATCGTGCGCCCGTCCAGGGAGTTGCGGCATGAAGGGTGATGCAAAGGTCATCGAATATCTCAACAAAGCGCTGCGGCACGAGCTGACGGCGGTCAACCAGTATTGGCTGCATTACCGTCTGCTCGACAATTGGGGCTACAAGGATCTTGCCAAACAATGGCGCAAGGAATCGATCGAGGAGATGGAGCACGCCGACAAGCTGGTCGAGCGCGTCATTTTCCTCGACGGATTCCCCAACATGCAGGTGCTCGACCCGCTGCATATCGGGCAGAACGTCAAAGAGGTGCTCGACTGCGATCTCGCGGCCGAACTCTCGGCGCGGGCGCTCTATCAGGAAGCCGCCACGCACTGCCATTCGGTGAAGGATTACGTCACCCGCGACTTGTTCGAAAAACTGATGTCGGACGAGGAGCACCACATCGACTTCCTCGAAACGCAGCTCGACCTGGTGGCCAAGCTCGGGCTCGAACTTTACGCCCAGCATCACATCGGCGAGATGGGCGAGGGCGAGGAAGACTAGCCGTCGCGGTTTTGCGGGCGGGCTCCAGCCTCCTTAACGCTTTCTGAACGCCGATTCTTGACCGATTCTTGGGCGCGCGGCTTTGCGTCGCCGGGCGCCGCCATGGGTACGATTTCCTTAAAAAACGTAGTTAAGAAACAGGGTTAAGGGCCACTTAACGATTTGCTGCCATCGTCGCGCCTGCATCGGCCGCCGGTCCCGGCGGATTCGACAAAGGGTGTTGCGATGGTTGGCACGCGTCTTGGACTTGGTACTCTTGTTGTAGCTTGCATGTTCGCCGCAACGGCGGCGCACGCTGCGGATATGCCGCAACCGGTCTATGTGGCGCCCGAGGAATGCTGCAACAACTGGTATCTGCGCGGCTTCATCGGCGTCGGCATGAACGGCTCCTACAGCCTCGACTATCAGCCGAATCCCGCCAACTTCGGAAACGGCTTCGTCTTTCAGGCCAATTCGATCAGCGACGCCACCTTCCTCGGCGTCGGCGTCGGCTACGAGTGGAACAACTGGCTCCGCTTCGAGGGCACGGCCGAATATCGCTCACGCGCCCGCGTCTATGCCTTCGGCAATTATCCGCCCAACGGCATCGACAGCTACGAAGGCTACCTGAAGTCCTGGGTCTTCCTCGCCAACGCCTATGTCGACCTCGGCACCTGGAATTGCTTGACGCCTTTCGTCGGCGCGGGCATCGGCGGCGCCTACAACAATCTGACCGACTTCACCGACGTCAATCCCAATGGCGGTTTCGGCTTTGGCCGCAATCCGGCTGATTGGAGTTTCGCCTGGGCCCTCTATGCCGGCGTTTCCTACGAGGTGACGAAGAACTTCAAGGTCGATCTCACCTATCGCTATCTCAACTACGGATCGATCACCGACACGGTCGACTGCGCCGGCGGCTGCAATCCGGATTCGTTCAAGTTCGACAAACTGTATTCGAACGACATCATGCTCGGCCTGCGCTTCACCTGCTGCGACTTTGTGCCGCCGCCTCCGCCGCCGCAATACGTCTACACCCCGCCACCGCCTCCGGTTTACGCGCCTCCGCCGCCGCCGCTGCGCAGCAAGGGCTGACGTATGCGTCACGAGCGAACAGTATCCAAAGGCCGGCTGCGGACATGGGCCGCCACCGGCGCGGCATTGGCGGTCTCGTCTGCGGGTGCGCTGGCCGCCGACATGCCCGTGCCGCCGGTGTACAAGGCGCCGCCGCCCGTGGAAATCCTCTCCGGCTGGTACTTGCGCGGAGATCTCGGCGCGCATTGGGGCGTTGTCGACGGCGCGCAATCGGTGTCGCCGTTTCGTGACGCAACCGGCAACGGCCTCGGCCAGGGCGTGAACGCGAGCCTCGGCTTCGGCGTCAAGACGCAATGGCTGCGCACCGATGTCACCATCGATTACGTCTCGCCGCTGAAATACTCGGGCACCGTCGCCACACCGGACGATACCACGGCCAAGATTCAGACCTTCACCACGCTGCTCAACGGCTATTTGGATCTCGGCATCTGGTACCGGCTCAGTCCCTATGTCGGGGCGGGTGTCGGCGCCGCCTATGCCGACCTTTACGACTATGCGAGCACCGGCGCCCCGCCGTTTAGCGGCGATACCAGCAACAAGCGCTGGGGCTTTGCCTGGGCGGCCATGGCCGGGGTCGCCTATCCCATCTCACACAACCTGATGCTCGACGTCGGTTACCGGTATCTCAACATCGGTGACGTCTCGTCCGGCAGCGACGCCTTCGGCGCCATGACGTTCAAGAACGTCGCCGGTCACGAAGCGCGTGTCGGCTTGCGCTGGTGGCTCGATGACCTGCACTGAGGATATTCGCACCATGGCCGTGAAGCGTGCCACGTGCATGCTCGCCGGCGCTTTGCTCGCCGCCGGCGGCCTGATGTTCCTTGCGCCCGGGCGCGCCCACGCCGCGGATCTCGATGTCCTGCGCGGCAGCTTTTCGAACCCGTTCGTGACGAGCAGCTATCGCCGCTGGGACGGCGTGAACCTGGGCGTGCAGTTCGGCATCACCAACATGAGTACCGACTTCGGCAGCAGCACCAGCAGCGAGGTCGCCTTCATCCTGCGCAACAGCACGCTGGAATCGGAAGCGGCACCGTCAAACTGGACGACGCTGCCGAACGACGAGACCAATGGCCGCAACTACGGCCTGTTCCTCGGCTACAGCGTTCAGTGGGACCAGCTCGTGGTCGGGTTTGACGCGGCCTACAACCGCGCCTCTTCGGTGGACGGTTCGGCGAGCGATTCGATCAATCGCAGCGTGACGACGTCGGACGGCGTCAACCACAACGTGACGATCACGGCGAAATCGTCCATGAACCTCATCGATTACGCGACGCTGCGCGCGCGCGCCGGCTACGCGATCGGCCAGTTCTTGCCCTATGCCTTTGCCGGCGGCGCCGTCGGCCGCTTCAATTATGCGAACACCGCCACCGTCACCAGCATCGAGACGCCTCCTGCCCCGGCTGCTCCGTTTACTTATGGTCCGATCACGCAAAGCGACAGCAAGGACAATGCTATTCTCGGTGGCTTTACCGCCGGTCTCGGCCTGGACGTAGCGCTGCTGCCCAATGTGTTTCTGCGCGGCGAATGGGAATTTGTCGGGTTTGCGCAGGTCGATGGCATCCGCAGCACCATCAATTCCGGCCGTATCGGCCTCGGCATGAGATTTTAGCCGCAGGCTCCCGTCCCCGTTTCTTTTCCGATGCGCGGCAGTTGACCGCGCCCTCCGTCTCGACTATCTCCGCCAGTGGGACACCTCTCCCCAACGAGGGGCGCCTATCTGGAAGGATAGATCATGACGACAGCAAAGCCCGGCGTGCGGCCGGTCAATCCGCACTTTTCGTCCGGCCCCTGCGCCAAGCGCCCGGGCTGGAGCCTGCAAGCCCTCACCGACGCCGTTCTCGCGCGCTCGCACCGGTCCAAGATCGGCAAGGCGAAGCTCAAGCGCGCCATCGATCTGACGCGCGAGGTCCTCGAAGTCCCCGCCGATTACCGCATCGGCATCGTGCCGGCCTCCGATACCGGCGCGGTGGAACTGGCACTGTGGTCGCTGCTGGGCGCGCGGCCGGTGACCATGCTGGCCTGGGAATCGTTCGGCGAAGGCTGGGTCACCGACGTCGAGAAGCAGCTCAAGCTGAAAGACGTTACGGTACTCAAGGCGCCGTACGGCGAATTGCCGGACCTTTCCCGGGTCGATTTCAAAACCGACGTCGTCTTCACCTGGAACGGCACCACCTCCGGCGTGCGCGTGCCCAACGGCGACTGGATCAAGGCGGACCGCGAGGGGCTCACCATCTGCGACGCCACCTCGGCGGCCTTCGCGCAGCCGCTCGACTGGGCCAAGCTCGATGTCGTCACCTTCTCCTGGCAGAAGGCGTTGGGCGGCGAAGCCGCGCACGGCATGCTCGTGCTCAGCCCGCGCGCTGTGCAACGGCTGGAGAGCTACAAGCCGACCTGGCCGCTGCCGAAAATTTTCCGCCTCACCAAGGGCGGCAAGATCAATGAGGGCGTGTTCGCCGGCGAGACGCTCAACACGCCGTCGATGCTGTGCGTCGAGGATTATCTCGACACGTTGCAATGGGCGAAGTCCATCGGCGGGCTCAAGGCCTTGCGCGCGCGCGCCGATGCCAGCGCCGCAGTGCTGGCCGAATGGGTTGAGCGCACGCCGTGGATTGCCAATCTCGCCCGGAATCCGGCGACCGCGTCGAATACCTCGGTGTGCCTGCGGCTGGTCGATCCGGCGGTGACCAGCCTGCCGGCGGAGGCGCAACTCGCCTTCGTCAAGGGCATGGAAGCGATGCTGGACAAGGAAGGCGCGGCCTACGACGTCGCCAATCACCGCGATGCGCCGCCAAGCCTGCGCATCTGGTGCGGCTGCACGGTCGAAGCCGGCGACGTCGAGAAGCTTACCGGCTGGCTCGACTGGGCCTTCGCCGAAGCCAAAGCCGCGCTGCCGAAAGCGGCGTGACGCTTCTTACCCTCCCCTGGAGGGGGAGGGTCGACGCCCCGAAGGGGCGTCGGGGTGGGGTGACCCAATCACCCAACCGACACCGAATCGATTGCCACTCGAATTTCACCCCACCCCGGCCCTGCGGGCCGACCCTCCCCCTCCAGGGGAGGGTGAAGGAAGAAAGCCCATGCCCAAAGTTCTCATCTCTGACGCTCTCTCGCCCGCCGCCGTGCAGATCTTCAAGGATCGCGGCATCGAGGTCGATTTCCAGCCCAATCTCGGCAAGGACAAGGACAAGCTTGCCGCCATCATCGGTAACTACGATGGACTAGCCATTCGCTCGGCCACCAAGGTGACGCCCAAGGTGCTCGAAAACGCGAAAAACCTGAAAGTGATCGGCCGTGCCGGCATCGGCGTCGACAATGTCGACATCCCGGCCGCCACCGCCAAGGGCATCATCGTCATGAACACGCCGTTCGGCAATTCCATCACCACCGCCGAGCACGCGATCTCGCTGATGCTGGCGCTGGCACGGCAGATCCCCGAGGCCGATGCCTCGACGCGCGCCGGCAAGTGGGAAAAGAACAAGTTCATGGGCGTCGAGATCTTCAACAAGACCCTGGGCGTCATCGGCTGCGGCAATATCGGCTCCATCGTCGCCGAGCGTGCGCTCGGCCTGAAGATGAAGGTGGTCGCCTACGACCCGTTTCTCTCCGAGGAGCGCGCCACCGATCTCGGCGTCGAGAAGGTCGAGCTCGATGCATTGTTCAAGCGCGCCGATTTCATCACCCTGCACACCCCGCTCACCGACAAGACGCGCAATATCGTCGACGCCGCCGCCATCGCGAAGATGAAAAAGGGCGTGCGCATCATCAATTGCGCGCGCGGCGGACTGGTCGACGAAGCGGCGCTCGTCGAAGCCCTGAAATCGGGGCAGGTGGCGGGCGCGGCTTTCGATGTGTTTGTCGAGGAGCCGGCGACGCAGAGCCCGCTGTTCAGCCTGCCCAACGTGGTGTGCACGCCGCATCTCGGCGCCTCCACCAGCGAAGCGCAGGAGAACGTGGCCTTGCAGGTCGCCGAGCAGATGTCGGACTATCTTTTGCGCGGCGCCATCTCCAACGCCATCAACTTCCCCTCGATCAGCGCCGAGGAGGCGCCCAGGCTCAAGCCCTTCGTGGCGCTCGCGGAGAAACTCGGCTCCTTTGCCGGCCAGCTCACCGAAAACCCGATCAAGGAAGTGCAGATCACCTATGAGGGCGCGGTGGCGCAGATGAACACCAAGGCGCTGAGCTCGGCCGTGCTCGCCGGCCTGCTGCAGCCGATGCTCGGCACCGTCAACGTGGTGTCGGCGCCGGTGGTGGCGCGCGAGCGGGGCATGGCGGTCGAGGAGGTGACGCGCGAAGCGGAGAGCGACTACGAAAGCCTGATCACGGTGACGCTGACCACGGAAAAGCAGACCCGCTTCGTGTCCGGCACCGTGTTCGCCGACGGCCGCCCGCGCATCGTCAACATCAAGGGCATCCGCATGGACGCCGAGTTCGGCCCGTCGATGATCTACATCACCAATCTCGACAAGCCGGGCTTCATCGGCAAGTTCTCCTCGACCCTGGGCGAGGCCGGCATCAACATCGCCACCTTCCATGTCGGCCGCGAGAAGGCCGGCGGCGATGCCATCGCCCTCATCGAGATCGACGGCGAACTGCCGGACGACGTGCTCGCCAAGGTGCGCGCGCTGCCGCAGGTGCAGCAGGCCAAGCCCCTGCATTTCTGAAAATACAGGTGTAAATTCAAATCCTTGGGGCGCCGGCCAGGCGCCGCGCCCGGCTTGCCTCTGGGCCTTGCATCCTTTATCCGAAGGTGGACCTGGCCGGCCTCATCCCGGCGCAAGTGTCCGGGGCGCTGGCGCAGGGATTTAGTCCGCATGGCCAATGTGGTGGTAGTCGGGTCCCAGTGGGGCGACGAGGGCAAGGGCAAGATCGTCGACTGGCTCTCCGAACAGGCCGACATCGTCGTGCGCTTCCAGGGCGGGCACAATGCCGGCCATACGCTGGTCATTGACGGCGTGACCTACAAGCTGTCGCTGTTGCCGTCCGGCGTGGTGCGCGGCGGCAAGCTGTCAGTCATCGGCAACGGCGTGGTGGTCGATCCGCACGCGCTGCTGGCCGAGATCGCCCAGCTCAAGACGCAAGGCGTCGCGGTGACGCCCGACAACCTGCGCATCGCCGAAAACGCGCCGCTGATCCTGCCGCTGCATCGCGAGCTCGACGCCTTCCGCGAATCCTCGAATTCGGCGACGCGCATCGGCACCACCAAGCGCGGCATCGGCCCGGCCTACGAAGACAAGGTCGGCCGCCGCGCCATTCGTTTCATGGATCTCGCCGATCTGCCGTCGCTCGGCGCCAAGATCGAGCGGCTCTTGGCGCATCACAACGCGCTGCGCCGCGGCAGCGGCCTCGACGAGGTCGACGCCAAGGGCATCTACGACGATCTCGCCGCGCTGGCGCCGAAGATCCTGCCCTACATGGATACGGTGTGGTCGCTGCTCGACGGCAAGGTACGCGAAGGCAAGCGCATCCTGTTCGAGGGCGCGCAGGGCGCGCTGCTCGACATCGATCACGGCACTTATCCCTTCGTCACCTCGTCCAACACGGTGGCGGCGCAGGCGGCGACCGGTTCGGGCGTCGGCCCCGGCGCCATCGATTTCGTGCTCGGCATCTGCAAGGCCTACACCACCCGCGTCGGCGAGGGGCCGTTCCCCACCGACCAGATGGACAACCCCACCGGCAAGACGCTGGGCGAGCGCGGCCGCGAATTCGGCACCGTCACCGGCCGCGCCCGCCGCTGCGGCTGGTTCGACGCGGTGCTGGTGCGGCAGACGGTGCGCACCTGCGGCATCGACGGCCTGGCGCTGACCAAGCTCGACATTCTCGACGGCTTCGGCGAGATCAAGGTCTGCACCGGCTACCGCCTCGACGGCCGCGAGATCGACTACCTGCCCGGCGGCGAGCGGGCGCAGGCGCGCGTCGAGCCGGTCTACGAGGTGATCGACGGCTGGAAGGAGCCTACGGCCAAGGCGCGCTCGTGGGCGGAATTGCCGGCGCAGGCGATCAAATATGTGCGCCGCGTCGAGGAGCTGGTCGGCTGCCCGGTGGTGCTGCTCTCCACCAGCCCGGAGCGCGAGGACACCATCCTGATGAAAAATCCATTTGAAAACTGACCGCAAAATTATGCCAAGATTGACTGGGACTGAGTTGAATAGGGTGGGGTGGATGCATGATCGCGAGATATGCCGTGTTCCGGCCTGCTCCGCGGGCCGCGGATCGTGATCATCCGCACGAAAAAGCAAGGCTGCGTGTCGCGTGATGGCTGATTACTACCCTCTGATCGCCAAGGCGGTCGCCGGTCTCGACAAGAACACCGGCGAGATCCGCCGCGTGCTTTACGACCGCGCGCGCACCGCCCTGGTCGGCCAGTTGCGCAGCGTCGATCCGCCGCTCAACGAGTCCGACATCACCCGCGAGCGGCTGGCGCTGGAAGAAGCGATCCGCAAGGTCGAGACGGAAGCCTCGAAGCGCCGCCCGGAAGCGGAGGAGGGGGGTGCGGCGCGGCCGTCGCTGTCCGATGAGGGCCTGCGCGGCTTCCGCGCCGTGGTCGCGGAAGCCGAAGGGCTGGGCGAGGCGGCGGCGCAGGCCAACCGCGCCGCGCACGAGGTCTACGAAGCGGTTCAGGGCGAGGAGACGCCGCCGGCCGAAGAGCCGGAGGAGGGACCGGCCGCCGACCGGAGGGTCGAGCCGACGTTTGCCGAGCCGCCTCCGATGCCCGCCACCGCGGCCGCCGAAACCGGCGAAGCGGAAGCCGCGCCTGCGCCGGCGGCGGCCGACAAGGTGCCTGTCGAGCCGGTGCGGCGGCCGGAACCGCCATTCCCTGCCGAGGAGCGCCACGAGGCCGAGGAGTACGTCGAGTATCCACCGCGGGTGCGCTCCTACGGCCGCCTGGTCAAGATCGTGCTGCTGCTGCTGATCCTCGCCGGCGCCGCGGCCGCCGCCTATTGGCAGCGCCATGCGATCACCACGCTGGTGGCCGGCCTGCGCGGCCCGCCGGCGGCAACCCAGCAGCAGCAACCGCCGCAGCAGCAGGCGGCGCAGCCCGCCGCCAAGCCGAAGATCAGCGACCGCGTCGGCGGCGATAACGCGCCGGGCCCCGCCAACGCTCCCGCCGCTTCGGTGGCGCAGAAGGTCGTGCTCTATGACGAGGACCCGACCGATCCCAACGGCAAGCGTTATGTCGGCTCGGCGATCTGGCGCACCGAAACCGTGTCGCCGGGCCCGGGCCTGGCGCCGGAGATCGCCATCCGCGCCGACGTGGAAATCCCCGAGCGGCACATGCGCATGACCTGGTCGCTGCGCCGCAACACCGACAAGGCGCTGCCGGCGAGCCACACCATCGAGGTCATGTTCACGCTGCCGGCGGATTTCTCCGAAGGCGGCATCAACAATATTCCCGGCGTGCTGATGAAGGCGGACGAGCAGGCGCGCGGGGTTCCGCTCGCCGGCCTCGCCGTGAAGGTGACCAACGGCTATTTCCTCATCGGCCTGTCCGCCACCGACGTCGACATGCAGCGCAATGTCGACCTGCTCAAGAACCGCGGCTGGTTCGACATCCCGCTGGTCTATGTCAGCGGCAAGCGCGCCATTCTGGCCATGGAAAAAGGCGTCGCCGGCTCGCGCGTGTTCGACGACGCGTTCCGGGCCTGGGGGCAGTAGGCGCCGTCAATACCGGCGCCGGTGTTTGACGCGTTGCGCGTGAGAAGACTCCCCGCCCGGACATCGCGCACGATCGCACCGGCGCGCGGCGCGATATCATCCACGACCCGCCGGCGCGACGCGCTTTCAAGGAAGCGGTCACTTTTGCTGAATGCTCTTGAGATAGCCGATGACCGACAATATGCGCTCTTTGTAGCGGAACGCGTGCGTCGGGCCGAAGCGATAACCCCAGGCCGGCATGTCGCGCGTGCCGTGGCTCGGGACGATGCGCCGGCCGTCGATCATTTCGTTCACCATCGCTTCGGGAAAGACGCCGTTATTGTTCCTGGCGAGAACCGTCAGATCGGTGGGCGGCGTCCTCAGCTCTTTGCTCAGCGGTCCGTTGCCTTTGGCATCAATCCCGTGGCAGGCGGCGCAACTGGTTTCATATTCGGTTTTGGGGGTATCGGCGTTCTGAGCCGAAGCCGGCGTCAGGAACGCGAGGCTCAAACAGCAAAACGCCACTGATTGCTTGAACGAGACCATTTGCAGTAACCCGAATTTCTGTCGCTTGGCCACGGCATTTCCTCGCTCGTCCGGCAAGCAGGCATTGACCTGGATCAACCTGTTCAAATTTCACGAAGTGAAGGTGAACGCTATGTCCCCATCGGCCTGTCCGCGACCGGCGTCGACAGGCAGCGCAATATCGATCTGCTCAAGAACCGCGGCTGGTATTCCGCTTGTCCATGTCAGCGGCAGGCGCGCCATTCTCGCCATGGAAAAAGGTGTGGCCGGCTCGCGCGTGTTCGACGACGCGTTTCGGGCGCGGGGGCGGTAGGGGCGGCTCTCTCACGCCCGTAATTGATGGCCCCTTGAATAGGTGACATCATCTTGAGCATGGGTTTGGACCGCAAACCGCAGGTACGCCGCACGACGCCGCCGTCGGAAAGTGTCGTTGCGAGCTGGTACGAGAACGCCAGTTTACTCGATAGCTACAGCATTGACTTGAGTGCGTCGGAACAGTCGAGCATGCGCGAACTGGCGACGCGGGCACTCGCCGTTCCACCCACCTGGCAAAAGGTGTTGATCGCGGTGCGCGACGCCACGGTTACGCCCTTTGGCATCAAAACCTCGGGCATGGTCAGGGAGTCACGGGACAGCAACGAACGCGTGGGCTTCTTCCCGGTGCATTGGGAGGGCAGGGACGAAATCGTGCTGGGAGCGGATGACCGACACCTGGACTTCCGGTTATCTCTGCTGAGACGCCTTTCTCCAACGGGCGCGTTGATCATCGCAACAACCATCGTGCATACGCACAACGTCTTGGGCTTCACCTATCTCAACTTGATTAGGCCCTTTCATCACCTGGTGGTCAGGTCCAACGTGGCACGCTTCGCACAAACACAATTGTAATAGAGCTGCAGAAATCTCGAATTTTGCTTACAATGTTCTCGCCATCAAATCCCCGAACTAATCCGGCGGCAATCGACTAAGTTCCATCCCGCGCTGGGCTGGCATAAAAAACACGCCAGTCGACGTCTGCTTTTGACCGATAGCGTTGAAAAAGTCGGCAGTTGCGGCGCAGAAAGATGAGTGATTCAGTCTGTTGATCTGCAGGACTGACGCTCATGATGGGACATCGGCAAGTCGAG
>Ga0335083_10003690_pt1 | contig 19738 bp, 15 predicted proteins | sample Lox_Sample_42_FD_206716 | JGI IMG/M metagenome (GOLD analysis project Ga0335083, IMG submission 206716) | Soil microbial communities from Loxahatchee National Wildlife Refuge, Florida, United States - Lox_Sample_4.2 | ecosystem: Environmental > Terrestrial > Soil > Wetlands | place: USA...
CGGTCTGGCATCTATTCCCGGCGTTGACGTTGTGTACCCTGTCCAGGCGGACGCGGTGTTCGCCCGTCTCGACCCCGCCCGGATCGCCGCGCTGCAGCGCGACTGGATCTTCCATGTGTGGGATGAGGCGGCGTCAGTGGTCCGCTGGATGACCGCATTTGATACTCAGGAGAGCGACGTCGACGCGTTCCTCGGCGACATCGCCGCCACCGCCGAACTCGTCGGATCTGCCCGCGCGTAGCACCCGGAGCACCGCCCTTGTTTCACGTGAAACGGTCGCAGGTGCGGTCGCCGTCTCGCCTGTTTCACGTGAAACAAGGCTCTGCGAACACGCTAAATCCGCGGCCAGATGCCATTAGATTGGAGTGCGGCCACGGTTCCCCTCGGCGATCCGCGTGCCGCCTTCGCAGCACAACCGGCTCTTACACAGGAGAAGCAGTGGCGCAGCAACGGCGGGGTCTCGGCAAGGGGCTCGGAGCACTGATCCCGGAGGCACCCCGGACTGGCGGCGCGACGAACACGGCGGCGCCGGGCTCGGTAGGCCCGTCAGGCACCACGGCGAGCGCGGTCGGCATCATCGGCCACGGGCATCCGGCTGAGCCGGCCGGAAGCACCTACGACCCCGCCGACGCCGGACTGCGCCAGGTGGCGGGTGCCTACTTTGAAGAAATCGCGGTCGGCTCGATCACGCCCAATCCTCGGCAGCCGCGCCGCACATTCGACGAGGAAGCTCTCGAAGAGCTCTCCGCCTCCATCACCGAGGTCGGCCTTCTCCAGCCGGTGGTGGTCAGGAAGATCGGGGACGGAAACTACGAGCTCGTCATGGGCGAGCGCCGCTGGCGCGCGTCACAGCGGGCAGGGCTCGAGTACATTCCCGCGATCGTCCGCGAGACGCCTGACACTGAGATGCTCCGCGACGCGCTGCTGGAAAACCTGCACAGGCAGCAGCTCGACCCACTGGAGGAGGCAGCCGCCTACCAGCAGTTGCTCGACGACTTCGGCGCCACGCACGAGCAGCTCGCACAGAAGATCGGCCGCTCCCGGCCGCACATCAGCAACACGCTGCGGCTGCTGAACCTGCCTCCCGCGGTACAGAAGCGGGTCGCGGCCGGGGTGATCAGCGCGGGCCACGCCAGGGCACTGCTCTCCCTCGACGACCCGCAGGCTCAGGAGCGGCTGGCCCAGCGGATCGTGGCGGAGGGGCTTTCTGTCCGCTCCGTGGAAGAGATCGTCGCCATCGGCGACGACAACCCGGTGAAGCAGTCCCGCAGGCAGCAATCGGCCAAGCCGGTCGCTCCGGCCCTCCGTCACCTGTCCGACCGGCTCTCCGACCTCTTCGAGACCAGGGTCAAGGTGGAGATGGGGCGGAGCAAGGGCAAGATCACCGTCGAGTTCGCGACGATCGACGACCTGGAACGGATCGTCAAGGCCATGTCACCCGAGGCCGCCACCCGCCCCCGTCCCGCCGGTGACTGATCCGGCCAGAGACCGTGGCCGGAGAAGCCTGAAACGCTGAGGGCCGGAGGCTTGGCGCCTCCGGCCCTCAGCGTTTCTAGCATCTCGCGCTATGCGGTGACAGCGCGGTGCGCCAGCTCCCTGGCCGCCTCGGCGTAGGCCACCGCGCCGGTCGACGTCGGGTCGTAGGTAATAACCGACTGACCGTAGCTTGGCGCCTCGGAGACCCGGACCGAGCGCGGGATGATCGTCTGCAGGACCACGTCGCCGAAGTGCGAGCGTACGTCGTCCGCGACCTGCGTCGCGAGCCGGGTGCGCCCGTCGTACATGGTCAGCAGGATGGTGGAGATGCGAAGCTTCGCGTTGAGGTGACCGCGCACCAGCTCGACCGTCCGCAGCAGCTGCTCGAGACCCTCGAGCGCGTAATACTCGCACTGGATCGGGATGAGCACTTCCTCGGCGGCCACCAGCGCGTTGAGTGTCAGCAGGCCGAGCGACGGAGGGCAGTCGATCAGCACGTAGTCCAGATTGGACAGGTCGAGCTGCTCGATCGCCCGGGAAAGCCGCGACTCGCGCGCGACGAGCGGAACCAGTTCGATCTCGGCGCCGGCCAGGTCGATCGTCGCGGGCGCGCAGTACAGCCCCGGCATTCCCTCGACCTCGGTCACGATCTCCGACAGCGGCCGGTCCTCGACGAGCGAGTTGTACACCGACTCCCTGCCGACATGGTGGTCCACGTCTAGCGCGGTTGACGCGTTCCCCTGCGGGTCGAGGTCCACGACAAGCACCCGGTTGCCGTGCTGCGACAGGCTCGCCGCCAGGTTGACCGCGGTCGTGGTCTTGCCCACGCCGCCCTTCTGGTTGGCGATCGTCATGATCCGGCACCGTTCCGGACGTGGCCAGGGCGCGCGCATCGCCGCACCGCGAACTCCGACGGCTGCCTCGGCCGCCCGTGCGATGGGCGTGTCGCCCACGTTCACCGGCGCCTCAGGCACCACGACCGGCCCATCTGTCCCTGTAGCAGCCTCCGGCGACATCTGGCCCTCTCCACTCGTGAGGGCGCTGCCCGGCGCCCCTGTGCTCACCACGACACCGGGGGTTCCACGTGAAACCGCCGCCGCCAGCGCGTTCCGAACCCGGTCCGACCCAGGAAGGGGAAGATCGTCTTGACCGTTCACCGAAACACCTCTCGAGACCTGCTCAGGGGATTGAAAAAACAACACCCCCGGTCGTCCTGCGGGCCAGCCCAGCCCGGAAACGCCCGGTATTAGAACACTGCCCCCGTCAGGCCACCCCACGCCGGCTTCGCTGAGCACTCGCTCGCTCCTCTCGGCCGTGTGCCTCCATGACGACACGGATCACCGTGGTCGCCGATACGACCCTACCGTGACCGGCCTCCAGAACTTCCGCACTCCGCGCGCCAACCCGGGAAAGAACGGGTCCTGCGGCCGCCAGCTCCTCTGCCGCCGACTGCCCCTTGATCGCGAGCAGCTGCCCGCCGGGACGAAGCAGCGGCGCGGCCCAGCCGGCTAGCCGGCCGAGCGGAGCGACCGCGCGTGCGGTGGCAACGTCCGCCCTGATCCGCGCGGCGGCCTTCTCCTCCGCCCTGGCGCGCAGCACGGTGGTGTTAGCGAGCCCGAGCTCCGCGACGCACTCCTCGAGGAACACCGATCGCCGCAGCAGCGGCTCGAGCAGGGTTACCTCAAGCGACGGTCGGAGCATCGCGAGTACCATGCCCGGCAGGCCGGCTCCGGAACCGATGTCCACGAGCGAACCGCGCTCGGGAAGCAGCTCGGCAACCACTGCGCAGTTCAGCAGGTGCCGTTCCCATAGTCGTTCAGTCTCACGCGGACCGATGAGCCCGCGGGTCACCCCGTCGGTTGCCAGCAGTTCCGCGTACCGGCACGCCGTGCCGAGCGCGTCGCCGAAGACAAGACTGGCCTCGGCAGGCGGTTCCGCGGCCACCCCGTCTCGCCTCAGCCGACCGGGAAGACCACCACGCGCCGGTTCGGCTCCTCGCCCTCCGACTCGCTCCGCAGCCCGGCGAGCGCGACAGCATCGTGGATGATCTTCCGCTCGAACGGGGACATGGCCCGCAGCTTCTTCGGCTCGCCGGTCTTCGACACCTCAGCGGCCACGGAACGGCCGAGTTCGGCGAGCTCAATGCGACGCCGCGACCGGAAGCCGCCGACGTCGAGCATCAGCCGGGCGCGCGAACCGGTCTTCCGGTGCACGGCCAGCCTGGTCAGCTCCTGAAGCGCCTCGAGAACCTCTCCGTCGTCACCGACCAGCTCATCGAGCGTGGCGCCGACAACGGAGACGACCGCACGGTCGCCCTCCACGTCCATGTCGATGTCGCCGTCGAGGTCGGCGATGTCGAGGAGGCCCTCGATGTAGTCGGCGGCGATCTCGCCCTCTTCTTCGAGAGAGCTCAGGTCTTCCTCGTCGTCCGATTCCTCGTCGGAGTCCTCGTCCTCATCATCGTCGTCGTCTTCTTCGACGTCCTCGACGTCTTCATCGTCGACGTCCAGGTCGTCGCTGGCCTCGATGATGTCGTTATCGTCGACCACGCCGCCAAGCTCCTGATCTTCGCCTACCACCGTGCCGAACCCCTCACCGGGACCATCCCCCACAGCCGCTCACCTCTTGCCCGTGTTGCCGCGCTTACTGCGTGTCTGCCGGACCGGCTGCTGCCGGACGACCTTGGTCTGCGGAACGTCCTGGACCTCTTCCGGCTCCTGCTTGCCCCGGCCGAACCGCCGCAGCACGCTAGAACCGTTCGCGGATCCGTTGGCCGCGGCTCCGTTGGCACTGGCCTTCGCGCCGGGCGCCTTCGGGGCCGCGGCAGCTGACGCGCCGCCCCTGCCCGTTGCCTTGGCTTCAGCCGCGGCCGGCTTGCCGCCGGGCTTGGCTCCCGCCTTGGCGGCCGCACCGGAGGCGCCGCCCTTGGCGGCCGCACCCGTGTTACCCGATGCCGCCTGCACCGCAGACGCTCCTACCGTAGCGCTCCCCACCACGGGAAGGTTGCGGAACAGGAAGTGCTGCTGTCCCATCGTCCACAGGTTGGTGGTGACCCAGTACAGCACGAGGCCGAACTGCCAGTAGAGGCCGGTGAGCGCGAAGAACGGGGCGATGTACATCATGTTCTTCGACATCGCCGCAGCGGCTGCGGCGCCCGGCTGATCCGGGTCCGGCGCCGTCTGGTTCATCATGCCGCGACGCTGGCTCTGCCGCATGGTGAGGAACGTCGTGGCAGCACTGACCAGCACCGCGGTCAGGATGACGCCCTTCGTCTCCCACGACTCAACCTGGCCGGTGGGCACGAAAAGGAACTTGTCATACAGGTGCACGCCGAAGATCTTCGCCTGACGGGCGCTCTCCACCACGGGCACGGTCAGGCCGTACTGCGGCGTGGTGCCCGGCTTCCAGTCGGCGATGGCCTTGAGCACGTTGAACAGCGCCCAGAAGACGGGCAGCTGCGCCACCAGGGGAAGGCATCCGCCAAGCGGGTTGATGCCGTTCTCCTTGTAGAACTTCATCGTCTCTTCGTTGAGCTTCTGTTTGTCGCTCTTGTACTTCTTGCGGAGCTCCTGCAGTTGCGGCATGTGCGACTGCATCTTCATCATGGAGTTCCGCTGCTTGATGAACAGGGGCACCATGATGACGCGCATCAGCACCACGAGGATGACGATCGACAGAGCCCAGGTCAGGCCGCTCGACGCGCCGAAGGGCACGGAGAGCACCGCGTGGATGCGCATCATCACCCAGGCGACCGCGTAGAACAGCGGGTTGAGAATGCTCACCTGAAAACTCCTTGGGGCCGGGGAGGCACGGGATCGTATCCGCCGGGATTGAAGGGATGGCAGCGCGCGAGCCGCCGCATGGCCAGCCAGAGTCCCCGCACCGCGCCATGCGTGCGCAGCGCCTCGACGGCGTACTCACTGCACGAGGGAGCGAACCGGCACGCAGGGGGAAGCAGGGGGCTGATGAACCGGCGGTAGCCGAGTACGGGGACGATAAGCAGCCGCGCCGCCAAGGTCGGCGACGGAGACACCGCCGGTTCTTGCTTGACCGAAATAACTGGCGAATTTTGCCATCGGCCGTGCACTCCGGTGGGACCGGGGGTCGCACCCCCGGATGATGCCTCGCTCATTGCTGGCGCGCCCCAACCTGCCGCCGCAACAGTCGTCCGAGCACCAGGTCGAGATCGGCGGCTAGATCCGCCTGGCGTGCGCCAGCGGCCGCCGGGTGGGCACGCACCACGAGAAGACAACCTCCGGGAAGCGAGGCGACCCGCCTGCGCATCAGTTCCCGAAGTCGTCGCTTCACCCGGTTGCGAACCACCGCCGAGCCAACCGCACGGCTGACAATAAAGCCTACCTTCGCGGTGGCGTCGCTTTGTACCTGACCGACAGCGAAGAGCAGATGCCCGGAGAGCGCGGAACCGCCGGCCCGGCGACCCGAGCGCAGCGTGCGCTTGAACTCCTCCGGGCTTCTCATCCGCGACTGCTGCGGCAGCACCGGTGCTACCGGTCTCGCTAACGAAAAAACCTCAGACGGCGAGCTGGTCGCGGCCCTTGCGGCGGCGCGCGGCAAGGACGGCGCGGCCGGCCCTGGTACGCATCCGCTCGCGGAAGCCGTGGACCTTCGCCCGCCGACGGTTGTTCGGCTGGAACGTGCGCTTGCTCACTGGAACTCCCAGTACGATCCGGAAATTGTCGTTAATCAACGGCAGACATTCCATGCGCCGCGCGGTCAGGCTCGGGCCTGACACCGGCCAAGCGGCCATCGCAGGCGGGACATGGGTCAGCCTGTTAACGGTAAAGGGGATCACCTCGCAGGTCAAACTGAACCACCGCGGTGCCTCCCGAGGGCTCTGCGACCTGCGACGACCTGCCCATTCCCGGGTCTACCATCGGGGAACACCGCGATTTCCACAACGGAGGCGCCTTCGGCGACTTAGGCTGTGGAAAATTAGGATCCGCAGGACAGGCTCACGACAGCTAGCTGCCGCCACGGGATGGGGAAACCGCACGCAGCGCGCGTTCACACGTTGTGGACGATCCTGTGGACAACGAGTTGCGGCGGACGGGGACGGACGCATCGCGGCTCTGGCAAGTGGCGAGGCGAGGGGAGCGCTCGGTGAGTGATGTGGAACTGGCGGACGTTTGGGCGCGCTCCCTTGACGGACTCTCCGAGATGGGCCTGCCGCCGAGCCAGCTCGCCTGGCTCCGGCTCTCCAGGCCGCTCGGCCTCGTCGAGAGCACCGCGCTGATCGCCACGCCCAACACGTTCGTCAAGGAGCAGCTGGAGACCAAGCTGCGGCCGCTGGTCATCCACGCGCTCTCCAAGGAGCTCGGCCGCCCGATCCAGATCGCTGTCACCGTCGACCCGAGCCCTGTCTCCCCGCCCGAGCAGGCGCCCGGCCCGCTGAGCTCGCCGCTGTCCGTGATGGACAGCCTCTCTGGACCCGCCAAGGATGATCTCCTCGGCGGAGCGCCACGGCAGCCCGAACTGCCGCCGCATCAGGCGCAGCCGCAGCAGTACGGCTACCAGGACGCCTATCCGGACTCTTACCAGGACTCCGGGTACCAGCCGTACCGCTCACCTCAGGGATACGCCGAGCAGCCGGAGCAGCAGCCCACAGCGGGGCAGCCCGAGCCGCGCGACATTGACCAGTACCAGGCCCAAGTGCCGCGCGAGCCGCAGCCGCAGCCCGTGCACCAGCACGACCAGCCGCCGCGCCCGGCCTCGGCCAGGCTGAACGCCAAGTACACCTTCGAGACGTTCGTCATCGGCAGCAGCAACCGGTTCGCCCACGCCGCCGCCGTCGCGGTCGCCGAGGCGCCGGCCAAGGCCTACAACCCGCTGTTCATCTACGGCGACTCGGGTCTGGGCAAGACCCACCTGCTGCACGCCATCGGGCACTATGCGCAGACCCTGTACAACGGGCTCAAGGTCCGCTACGTGAGCTCGGAGGAGTTCACCAACGAGTTCATCAACATGATCCGCGACGGCAAGCAGGACGGGTTCCGCCGGCGGTACCGGGATGTGGATGTCCTCCTCGTGGACGACATCCAGTTCCTGGAGAACAAGGAAGGAACCCAGGAAGAGTTTTTCCACACCTTCAACACACTGCACAACGCCAGCAAGCAGATCGTCATCTCCTCCGACCGGGCGCCGAAGCGCCTCGTCACGCTGGAGGACCGGCTGCGCAGCCGGTTCGAGTGGGGGCTGCTGACCGACGTGCAGCCGCCGGAACTCGAGACCCGGATCGCCATCCTGCGGAAGAAGGCGATCCAGGAGGGCCTGAACGCGCCGCCGGACGTGCTCGAGTACATCGCGAGCCGGATCTCGACGAACATCCGCGAGCTTGAGGGCGCGCTGATCCGGGTCACCGCCTTCGCCAGCCTCAACCGGCAGGGTGTGGACATCAGCCTGGCCGAGATCGTGCTGAAGGACCTGATACCGGAATCCCAGGGCAACGGCAGCCCGCAGATCACCGCGGCCACCATCATGGGCCAGACCGCTGCCTACTTCGGGCTGTCCATCGAGGACCTGTGCGGCACGAGCAGGTCCAGGGTCCTGGTCACCGCCAGGCACATCGCCATGTACCTGTGCCGTGAGCTGACCGACATGTCGCTGCCGAAGATCGGCCAGCAGTTCGGCGGCCGCGACCACACCACCGTGATCAACGCGGACCGCAAGATCCGCTCCCTGATGGCCGAGCGCCGCTCGATCTACACACAGGTCACCGAGCTGACCAACCGGATCAAGCAGCAGGCGCGGACCAACTAGCGACGACGCGAAAATGCCTATGCCGCACTGCGAACACTGTTCATCCTGGTCTGGCTGGTCCGTTGGGCCTACGGGTGGACGGGACGGATGAACAGCATTCGATTGCCAAGATCAACTCACAGGTTCTCCACAAGGGTTATCCAGAACCTGTGGACTGCCCATGTGGACAACTCGGTGGACAACACGTGGAAAGTGGGGACTACCGGTGGACAAGCTGGGAAAACTCCGGCACGGCCCACACGCGCCGCCGCGACGTCCACACTGGACACACAAGCCCTGTGCATAAAAAACGGGCCGCGGACTGGGAAAAAGACGTTCTCCCCAGAATCCACAGCCCCTATTACTACTACGTTCTTATAACTCAATGAAAGCCAAGAACAAGTAGGCTCGCGCCTAGCTGTGGACAGCAGCCCGCCAGCTCGACAGCACAGCAGCCCGACAACGGACGACATACCCAGTCGCGGTGAACCCGCAAACATCACCGGCAGGAGGCATCCCGTGAAGCTCCAGGTTGAGCGTGACCCACTCGCAGAGGCTGTCGCATGGACCGCCCGTGCGCTCCCGGCTCGCCCCACCGCCCCCGTGCTGGCAGGCATGCGGCTCCAGGCAGGCAGCGAGCTGACCCTGTCCACCTTCGACTACGAGGTCTCCGCCCAGTCGACGATTCCTGTGCAGGCCGACGAGCAAGGCACCGTCCTCGTCTCCGGCAGGCTGCTCGCCGAGATCGTCAGGTCGCTGCCCGCCCGGCCGGTTGACCTGTCGACCGACGGGACACGGACCACCGTCAAGTGCGGCAGCGCCACGTTCACCCTGATGCTGCTGCCCGCCGAGGAGTACCCCACGCTGCCCGGCATGCCGGACACCACGGGGACCGTCGGCGCGGACGCGTTCGCCTCGGCCATCCACCAGGTGGCCATCGCCGCGGGCAAAGACGACACGCTGCCCGCGCTTACCGGCATCCGGATGGAGATCAACGAGGACACGCTGACCCTGGTAGCCACGGACCGGTACCGGCTCGCGGTGCGCGAGCTGCGCTGGACCCCGGTGGCACCGGGCCTCAGCACCGCCGTGCTCGTCCCCGCGCGGGTGCTCGGTGACACCGCACGGCAGATGACCGGCGGTGCCGAGGTCAGCGTGGCGCTCGCCACGACCGAGGGCGGCAACGACGGCATCATCGGCTTCGAGGGCGGCGGACGGCGGACCACGACCCGGCTGCTTTCCGGCGAGTACCCCCGCTACCAGACCCTGCTGCCGAGCGAGTTCTCCGCGGTCGCCGAGCTGCCCGCCGCGCCGTTCGCGGACGCGGTCAAGCGGGTGGCGCTTGTCGCGGAGCGGAACACCCCTGTCCGGCTCACCTTCGCCGCCGGCGAGGTGCTGCTCGAGGCGGGCACCGGCGACGAGGCCCAGGCGAGCGAGGCGATCGGCGCGAGCTTCGACGGCGAGACGATGCAGATCGCGTTCAACCCGCAGTACCTGCTCGACGGCATCAACGCGGTGGACTCCGACACGGTCCGCGTCTCGTTCACGACCGCGACCAGGCCCGCCGTGATCACCGGCAAGGGCGAGGCCACCCCCGACTACCGCTACGTCATCATGCCCATTCGATCCGCAGGCTGATCGTCGCCTTCAGCGGCTAATCTCGAATGTGTGCATCTGACTCGGCTGGCGCTGACCGACTTCCGGTCTTATACGGATGTCGACGTGCCGCTCGAGGCGGGTGTGACGATCTTCAGCGGGCCGAACGGCGAGGGCAAGACCAACCTCGTCGAGGCTGTCGGCTACGTGGCGACCCTGGCGAGCCACCGGGCGGCGCAGGACGCGCCGCTGATCCGCAAGGGGGCGGACCAGGCGATTATCAGGGCGGCGATATCCACAGCCGCGAACGACGCACTGGTGGAAATCGAGCTGAACGCGGGCCGGGCTAACCGGGTCAGGCTCAACAGGGCGCCGCTGACGCGGCCGCGCGACGTGCTCGGGGTGCTCCGCACGGTGCTGTTCGCGCCGGAGGACCTCGCCCTGGTCAAGGGGGACCCGGGCGAGCGCAGGAGGTTCCTCGACGACTTGCTCGTCTCGATGGCCCCCAGGTACGCCGCGGTGCGCGCCGACTACGACCGGGTGCTCAAGCAGCGCACCGCGCTGCTCAAGTCGGCGGGTCCCAAGGGCGGCCGCGCCGGCGCCCAGTCGCGTGAGACGGTGATGGCCACCCTCGACGTCTGGGACGCGCACCTGGCAAGGACCGGTGCGGAGCTGCTCGTCGCCCGCGAGCACCTGGTCGCCGCGCTGCGGCCGCACGTGGAGGGCGCCTACCTGGCGGTGGCCGGCGGTGACCGCGGCGTTGACCGGGGCGCTGCCGCGATCGAGTACCGGCGCTCGTTCGACTCCCCCCGGTTTCAGCAAGCACAATCGCAGCAAGCACCGCCTGCGGATCATGCCGCCAGCCACGGCGAGCGGGTGCGCGGCGCCGAGCAGGCGCTGCGCGAGGCGCTGCTCGAGGTGCGGCAGAGCGAGCTCGACCGCGGCGTCTGCCTGGCGGGCCCGCACCGCGACGAGCTCGAGCTGACGATCAGGGACTTGCCGGCTCGCGGCTACGCCAGCCACGGCGAGTCCTGGTCGCTCGCGCTCGCGCTCCGCCTCGCCAGCTTCGACCTGCTCCGCGCGGGCCGCGAGGATCCGGTCCTGATACTCGACGACGTGTTCGCCGAACTCGACGTCGGCCGCAGGGAACGGCTCGCCGCGCTGGTCGCGGGCGCGGAACAGGTCCTGGTCACCGCGGCGGTCCCCGAGGACATCCCGCCGCTACTCACCGGCGCGCACTTCAAGGTTTCCGCCGGCACCCTCACCGAGGTGCCCGGTGCCGCAGCCGCCGTCCCCGGCCTTCGTCCCGCCGAGGGGGATGAAAGCGACCCACCAACCCCAGCCACTGGGAACGACCCCGGCCCAGTGACCCCAGCCCCCGGAAACGACCCCGGCGCCGCAGGCGCCGTCCCGGGGCTCAGCCCCGGCGAGGGGGTAATGGGGGAGGGACTCCCCCATGCTTGGGGGGGTCCTCGGGGGGGTCATCCCCCCGGAGGAAACAATGCGTCCTGACCCGGAGCGTGCCAGGCTGGCCGCCGAGGCGCTGGCGAGGGCGAGGGCCGACGCCTGGGCCAGGGGCGAGCGTCCGGGTGCTGCTCCCCGGCATAACCCAGCAAGCCAGGATCAATCAGAACGAGTTGGGCTTACTGACACCCCATCCGGGCCTCCCGCCTGGTCGGTGCGACCGCGACGGGACGATCCGCAGCCGCTCACCGCCGCCTTCGGCGGCCTGCTTTCCGCCCGGGGCTGGCGGGAACAGGCGGCGGTCGGCAAGATTTTCGGCCACTGGGCGGACATCGTCGGGCCGCAGCTTGCCTTGCACACCAGGCCGGAGTCCTTCGAGTCGGGCGAACTCACTGTCGTAGCCGATTCCTCGGCCTGGGCCACGGAGGTCCGCCTGATGGCTCCGCAGCTGGTCAAGCGCCTGGCAGAGGAGCTCGGCTACGGCGCGGTCCGCCGCATCCGCGTCAAGGGCCCGTCCGGGCCGCCGCGCACGCCCGGCCGGCTCCGCGTCCGGTGACCGCGACCGGGTTTGTGACCGCGGGGGTACGGGGGGTCGTCCCCCCGGGAGAATGGCTTGTTGAGCGCCCGATACGATGGCGTCTTTTGCCGTCGGGCGCTCAACAAGCACGTACCGTCAAGGCGAACGCGAGAGTCAGTAACCACAGCTAAAATGGAAGGTAGTCACGCGGATAAGACTGCCGGTGGCTGGGGCTGCGTGAGGGCCGCGCGACCGCAGTGCGGCAGCGCCGAGAGGCTGGTGACCGGGGGCCCTGGTCGCCGGGGACTTAGGCGACTGCCAGCAGCAGGGATGGAGCTTCATTTGTCGAACGATTACGACGCGCGGTCCATTACGGTACTTGAGGGCCTTGAGGCCGTCCGTAAGCGTCCCGGCATGTACATCGGCTCGACCGGCGAGCGCGGGCTGCACCACCTCGTGTATGAGGTTGTGGACAACTCGGTGGACGAGGCGCTGGCCGGCTACGCGAGCGAGGTCCTGGTGACCCTGCTCGCCGATGGCGGCGTGCGGGTCATTGACGACGGCCGCGGCATCCCGGTGGACGAGCACCCGGTGGAAAAGCGCCCGGCGCTCGAGGTCGTGATGACCACGCTGCACGCCGGCGGCAAGTTCGACGGCCAGTCCTACGCGGTATCCGGGGGCCTGCACGGCGTCGGCATCTCCGTGGTCAACGCGCTGTCCACGCAGGTCGACATCGAGGTACGCAAGGACGGGTACCTTTGGTCGCAGAGCTACCGGCAGGGCGCGCCCCTCGCGCCGCTGCACAAGGGTGACGCGACGGCCGAGACCGGCACCACCACCACGTTCTGGCCGGACGACACGATCTTCGAGACCACCGACTGGTCGTTCGAGACCCTGTCGCGGCGGCTCCAGGAGACGGCGTTCCTCAACCGCGGCCTGCGCATCTCGCTGACCGACGAGCGGCCTGCCAAGGTCGTCACCGACGACGACGAGGACGACGCGCCCGGCTCTGTCGGCGTTTCCGCCGTCGGCAAGGCGCGCACGGTCATCTACGAGTACCCCGGCGGCATCGCCGACTTCGTCCGCTACCTGAACGCGTCCAAGGAGCCCGTGCACGCGCAGGTCATCGAGTTCGGCGACGAGGACAACGACATCAGGATGTCGCTTGAGGTCGCGATGCAGTGGAACTCCTCGTACAACGAGTCCGTGCACACCTTCGCCAACGTCATCAACACCGCGGAGGGCGGTACTCACGAGGAGGGCTTCCGTGCCGCGCTGACGACGGTCATCAACAAGTACGCGCGGGACCAGAAGTTCCTCAAGGAGAAGGACCTCAACCTGACCGGCGAGGACGTCCGCGAGGGCCTCACCGCCATCGTCTCCGTGAAGCTCGCCGAGCCGCAGTTCGAGGGCCAGACCAAGACCAAGCTCGGCAACACGGAGGCCAAGTCCTTCGTGCAGAAGGTGACCAACGACCGGCTGCGCGACTGGCTCGACCGCAACCCCGGCGAGGCCAAGGGCATCATCGACAAGGCGCAGCAGGCCTCGCGTGCGCGGATCGCGGCCCGCCAGGCGCGCGACCTGACCCGGCGCAAGTCGGCGATGGAGAGCAACGGCCTGCCCGGCAAGCTGGCCGACTGCCAGTCGACCGACCCGGCGAAGTCCGAGATCTACGTCGTCGAGGGCGACTCGGCGGGCGGCTCCGCCAAGGGCGGCAGGGACCCGAAGTTCCAGGCGATCCTGCCGATCCGCGGAAAGATCATCAACGTCGAGAAGTCACGCATCGACCGGGTGCTCAAGAACACCGAGGTCCAGTCGATGATCACGGCGCTCGGCGCGGGCATCCACGACGAGTTCGACATCACCAAGCTCCGTTACCACAAGATCATCCTGATGGCGGACGCCGACGTGGACGGCCAGCACATCAGGACGCTGCTGCTGACGCTGCTCTTCCGGTTCATGAAGCCGCTCGTCGACGCGGGGCACGTCTACCTCGCCCAGCCGCCGCTCTACAAGATCAAGTGGAGCGAGCGGAGCGTCGATCCCGAGTACGCGTACTCGGACATCGAGCGGGACCGGGTCATCGAGGCGGGGATCGCGCTCGGCCGCAGGGACCCGCGGCCGCGTGACGGAGTGCAGCGGTTCAAGGGCCTCGGCGAGATGAACGCGGAAGAGCTGTGGGAGACCACGATGAACCCGGCCCGCCGGGTGCTGCTCCAGGTCACCCTCGACGACGCGGCGCAGGCGGACGAGCTGTTCAGCGTGCTGATGGGCGAGGACGTGGAGTCCCGCCGTTCATTCATCACGCGCAACGCCAAGGACGTGCGGTTCCTGGACATCTAGGAGCAGCCGCCTGCGCGTTGTCCATCCCGGCTCGCGGGAGCCGCCGGACGGATTCACGTGAAACACGAACCCGTTCGGACCGAAAATTCTTGATGTTTCGACGAGAGGTTGCGAAGTGACCGAAGTGATGGGGCCGCCCGGAGGGGGGCACGACCGGACTGAGCCGGTTGACATCCAGGTCGAGATGCAGCGCAGCTACATCGACTACGCGATGTCGGTAATTGTCGGGCGCGCGCTGCCCGACGTGCGCGACGGGCTCAAGCCGGTGCACACGCGCATCCTCTACGCGATGTACGACGGCGGCTACCGGCCCGACCGGGGTTTCTTCAAGTGCTCCCGCGTCGTCGGCGACGTGATGGGCAACTACCATCCGCACGGCGACACCGCGCTCTACGACGCGCTGGTGCGGATGGCCCAGCCGTGGTCGATGCGGATGCTGCTGGTCGACGGGCAGGGCAACTTCGGCTCGCCGGGCAACGACCCGCCCGCCGCCATGCGGTACACGGAGTGCCGCCTCGCCCCGCTGGCGATGGAGATGCTGCGGGACATCAACGAGGACACCGTCGACTTCCGGCCGAACTACGACGGCCGCTCGGCGGAGCCCGTCGTGCTGCCCGCGCGGTTCCCTAACCTGCTGATCAACGGGTCGCAGGGCATCGCCGTCGGCATGGCGACCAACATCCCGCCGCACAACCTGCGCGAGGTCGCGGCCGGCGTCCAGTGGTACCTGGACAACTACGAGCGCTTCGAGCACCCGGCGAGCGAGACGCGGACCGAGAACGAAGACGGCGTTCCGCAGCGGGCGCCATGGGAGGACCTGCTCGACGGGCTGATGGCGCACATCCTCGGCCCCGACTTCCCGACCAAGGGCCTGATCGTCGGGCGGCGCGGCATCCGCGAGGCGTACCGGACCGGCCGCGGCTCCATCACCATGCGGGCCGTGGTCGAGCACGAGGAGATCCAGGGCCGCAACTGCCTGGTCGTCAAGGAACTCCCGTTCCAGGTCAACCCGGACAACCTGGCGTCCAAGATCGCCGAGCTTGTGAAGGACGGCAGGCTGACCGGGATCGCCGACGTCAGGGACGAGACGAGCGGCAGGACCGGGCAGCGGCTGGTGATCGTGCTCAAGCGCGACGCCATCGCCAAGGTCGTGCTGAACAACCTGTACAAGCACACCCAGCTCCAGGACACCTTCGGCGTGAACATGCTGGCGCTTGTCGACGGGGTGCCGCGGACCCTGCGGCTTGACCAGATCATCAGGTACTGGGTCGCGCACCAGATCGAAGTGATCCAGCGGCGGACGAGGTTCCGGCTGCGCAAGGCCCAGGAGCGGCTGCACATCGTCGCCGCGCTGCTCGCAGCGATCGACGCGATCGACGAGGTCATCGCGCTCATCCGCGGCTCCGAGTCGGCGGCGGCGGCACAGGTCGGCCTCATGGGGCTGCTGAACATCGACGAGGTCCAGGCACGCGCCATCCTCGACATGCAGCTGCGCAAGCTGGCCGCCCTCGAGCGGCAGGCGCTGATCGACGAGCGCGACGAGCTTGAAGCCACGATCGCCGACCTCCAGGCGATCCTCGACTCGCCCGCCAGGCAGCGGGAGATCATCGGCTCCGAACTCGGCGAGATCGTCGGCAAGTACGGCGACGCGCGGCGGACCGAGATCGTCGCCTACGACGGTGAGGTGCCCGACGAGGACCTGATCGCGGAGTCCGACATCGTGGTGACCATCACCCGCGGCGGCTACGCGAAGCGGACCAACACGGACCAGTACCGGGCCCAGCGCCGCGGCGGGAAGGGCGTGCGCGGGGCACAGCTTCGGTCCGACGATATCGTCGACCACTTCTTCGTCACCTCGACGCACCACTGGATCCTGTTCTTCACGAACAAGGGCCGGGTGTACCGGGCGAAGGGATACGAGCTGCCCGACACCGGGAGGGACGCGCGCGGACAGCACGTGGCCAACATGCTCGCCTTCCAGCCCGATGAGGAGATCGCCGAGGTCCTGACGCTGCGGGACTACACCGTGGCGCCCTACCTGGTGCTCGCCACCCGGTCGGGCCTCGTGAAGAAGTCGCGGCTCGCCGAGTATGACTCGCCGCGCTCTGGCGGCCTCATCGCGATCAACCTCCGCGAGGACGACGAGGTGATCAGCGCCGCGCTCGTGTCACCCGAGGAGGACCTGATCCTGGTGAGCAAGGGGGCGCAGGCGCTGCGCTTCCACGCCGACGACGATCAGCTGCGGCCGATGGGCCGGGCCACCTCCGGCGTGATCGGGATGCGGTTCAACGAGGGCGACGAACTGCTCGGCATGCACGTGGTGCGCGAGGGCGAAGACGTGCTTGTGGCGACGGATGGCGGGTACGCTAAGCGCACGCCCGCTGACCAGTACCCGCTACGCAACAGGGGCGGCCTCGGCGTCATCACGGCACGCATCGTCGAGGATCGAGGCGGCCTTGTCGGCGCGCTGATGGTCCGGCCCGAGGACGAGGTGTTCGCGATTACCTCCGCCGGAGGCGTCATCAGGACGCGGGCCGGTGAGGTGAAGCAGTCAGGGCGGCAGACGATGGGCGTCCGGCTGATGAACCTCGCGCGGGGGGACAGCGTGGTCGCGCTCGCCAGGAACGCGGAAGCGGAGTCCGTCGCCGACGCGGTGGACGAGTCCGTGGATGACAATTCCGGCGATCCAGGTAACGAATCGGGCGATTAAGGCAACCCACCCGGGGGTAGCAGCGTCAGAACTTTGGGCGGCTCTCAGATAGTGTCAGGAACGGCACGAAGGTGCATTAGTGAGTACCGAGGAGGACGGCGTGGACGACGCGGGACGGATGACGCAAGCGCCGCTCATAACGGCGCCGTCAGACCCTGAAGCCGACCCGGATGAGGAGTCCGCGGACGCGGTCGCCGACAATGGCACCATGTCATCATCACGGTCAGGGACTGGGAGCTCACGTTCCGGAGCCGACGATCGGGCCGGCGCCAACGGTAAGCCAGCCAGCGATCCCGCGGCCAAGGCAGAGAATGCCTCGGACAGCGAATCGGACAGTTCAGTGCCGCTGCCCGCGGACACGGTCGGCAAGTCGCCGGCCGGCACGTCAGGCAAGCCGAAGGCCGCCGCGGCGGACACCGCCGACGATGGCAACGAGCAGGGGGACCGGAAGACGATGACGTCGGGGAACGGAACGTGGTTCGCGGGCCGGACGCAGACCGCGCCGCCCGCGCAGTCGCCGGACGCGCAGTCGCCGGAAGAGGCCGCGGACGACAGCGGCGCCTCGGCCGCCAAGGACGACCGCAAGCCGAGCTTCAAGCCGTCGTCTCCCGCACCGTCTTCCTCCTCGCCGGCTTCCTCGTCACCGCCTTCCTCTGCCTCGTCGTCTTCTCCGGCGGCCTCCTCCTCTTCCTCCTCCTCTTCATCGTCGTCATCTGCTGGCTCGAGCGCGACCACGGCGCGGCCGGGGTCGACGTCGGGCAACCAGAGCCGGCCCTACTCGGGTACGAGTTCCTACTCGGGGTCGGGCTCTGGGTATTCGGGCACGTCCTACGCGCCCGCCCCGAGCACGTCATCGTCGTCCGGCTACCAGGGATCGGCGTGGCAGACCAGCAGGGACGCGACGATGACAGCGCAGTCCGCCCCGGCGCAGTCCGCCCCGTCCGCCCCGTCATCCGGTTCGGCCCCGTCCACGGGTCCGGCGACCGGCGGCTTCTCGGCCGCCACCTCCGCCGCCACCTCGGCGGTCACCGGCGCGGCGGCGGGCCTGGCGAGTTCCGTCTCCTCGGCCTGGCAGAATCGCGGTACGACCACCACCAAGCAGAAGCAGCCGAAGCAGAAGCCGGCCGTCAAGGGGCGCAAGCCTGCCAAGCGGCAGGCGATGCTGACCCTCGCGCGGCTCGAGCCCTGGTCGGTCATGAAGTTCAGCTTCCTGGCGTCGGTCGTCGCGTTCATCATCCTGTTCGTCGCGGTGGCGGTGCTGTACATGGTGCTGTCCGCGCTCGGTGCCTTCGACTCGGTTCAGCACTTCGTCAATACGCTCACGTCGGCCAAGGGCTCGCAGGGCACGAACATCTCGCACTGGACGTCCGCCTCACTGATCCTCGGCTGGACGGCGATGCTCGGCGCGGTCAACATCGTGCTCATCACCGCGATGTCCACCGTCGGCTCGGTGATCTACAACCTGATCGCCAAGACCGTCGGCGGGGTCGAAGTGACTCTGCGGGAGACGGAGTAAAGCATCCTTCGCGATGCGGTAGAGTTACTCAGTCACCGAACCGGTGCCCCTACGGGGGTATAGCTCAGACGGTTAGAGCGCTTCCCTGATAAGGAAGAGGTCCGTGGTTCAAGTCCACGTACCCCCACCCGGTGATGAAGCGGCCCCGGTCCTCACACGAGGACCAGGGCCGCTTCCGTCTTCTGGTGCAAGGTGCCGGAAACGAAGGGCAGATCCTTGCAGGAGCTTGAACAGGAGCTGACCGGACGAGGAGTAGGCTAACGGGCATGAAGAAGCTGCTGATCCTCATCGTCGTTGTGCTTGGCGGTCTCGCGGTGTGGCGGAAGGTCCAGGCGCAGCGCGCTGACCTCGACCTGTGGAGCGAGGCCACCGCCGCCGATGACTACTGACACTGGCCGCTGACGCTGCGGCGGCGAACCCCTCTTAGGCGCGTGCGATGACCGACTCACCTCCGATCTCGCTGGTCTGTCTTGACCTGGCGAGCGTCGTCATTGACGATTCCATCGTGGAGCGCGCCTTCGCGGAGGCGATCGCGACGCAGGGAATCGTCGCGGGAACGCAGGACTATGCCCGTTCCATGGTCAGGCTTGACCGTTCGCACGGCAGGGCGCCGGCCGACGTGCTGCGTGACGTGTTCAACGGTGACGAGCCGCGCGCGCAGGCGGCGTCGCTCGCCTTCGACCGCTCGTTCCGCGCGATGGCGCAGCGGTTCAGCCTGGACCTTCCCGCCGACGTCGGCGACGCCATCGGGAAGACGGCCGGATCCGGTGCCAGGATCTGCCTGCTGACCATGCTGTCCCGGCGCTCATGCCGCGACCTGCTCGGGTTGCTCCGCACCGCGGACCTTGTGCTGTGTGCCGACGACGCGCCGCGCGGCTTCCCGTGGCCCGACCCGGTGCTCACCGCGATGCTTCGGCTCGGCGCCGCGGACGTGCGCGAGGTGGCAGTGGTCAGCGCGACAACGGACGGTGTGCTCTCCGGGTACCGGGCAGGAGCCAGGATCGTGGCCGGGCTAGGCACCGGCCGCAGGGCGGCGGCGCTTGTCGAGGCGGGCGCCACCGACGTGCTTGACAGCGTGGCGGGGCTTCCGGATCTCGTCGCTCAGTCGTCGTAGCGGCGGCGCCTACACTCGTAGTCATGCCGGAACTCCCGGAAGTGGAATCGCTCGCCGTCTTCCTACGCGACCGCGCCGTCGGGCACGTCATCGCCCGTGCCGACGCGGCGTCGTTCGCCGTGCTCAAGACCTTCGATCCGCAGCTTTCCGTGCTGACCGGGCGGGAGATTACCGCGGTGGCCAGGCACGGCAAGTTTCTCGATCTCAGCTGCCGCGGTCATGACCGCGACGAGGACCTGCACCTCG
>Ga0335083_10003691_pt1 | contig 19723 bp, 16 predicted proteins | sample Lox_Sample_42_FD_206716 | JGI IMG/M metagenome (GOLD analysis project Ga0335083, IMG submission 206716) | Soil microbial communities from Loxahatchee National Wildlife Refuge, Florida, United States - Lox_Sample_4.2 | ecosystem: Environmental > Terrestrial > Soil > Wetlands | place: USA...
CATCACACCACCACGTTCACCAGCTTGCCTTTCACCACGATCACCTTCTTCGGCTCCCGTCCCTCGAAGAAGCGCCGCACGTTCTCGTCGGCCAGCGCCGCGCTGCGGGTTTCTTCGTCCGAGGCCGCAGGCGCGATGCTGATGCGGCCGCGCAGCTTGCCGTTCACCTGTACCACGATCTCGATGCTGTCCTGCGCCAGCGCAGCCGGATCGGGTTTGCGCCACGGTGTCTTCCACAATTCCGTACCCTGCCCCAGCCGTTGCCACAGCTCGTGGCAGATATGCGGCACGATGGGCGCGAGGCACAGCACGGCGATCTCCAGCGCCTCCTGGCGCACGGCGCGCGCCGCCGGCGAATCCGCCCCGGCTTCAGCCGCGTGCCTGCCGACTGCGTTGAGCAGCTCCATCACGCTCGCCACCGCGGTGTTGAACACGCGCCGCCGGCCGATGTCGTCCTCCACCTTGCCCAGCGTGTGGTGCGCGACGCGGCGCAGTTCGCGGTCGGCGGCGTTCAGGGCAGTGGAAGCTGCCGCGCTCGGGGTATTGATGCAATCCGGGGCGGATGCGGCACCGCCGGTCGACACGTGATCGAACACGGCCTTCCACAGCCGGCGCAGGAAGCGGTTGGCGCCATGCACGCCCTCATCGCTCCATTCCAGCGACAGGTCGGGCGGCGCGGTGAACATCATGAACAACCGCGCGGTGTCGGCGCCGTATTTCTCCGTGATAAGGTTCGGGTCGACGCCATTGAGGCGCGATTTCGACATGGTGCCGAAGCCCTCGTAATCCACCGCGCTGCCATCCTTCTTCAAGGTGGCCTTTGCCGCCCGCGTCGCGGGATCGATGACCAGGTCCACGTCGGCCGGGTTGAAGTATTCGCGCCGGCCGGCGGCCGAAGTGCGCTGGAAGATGTGGTTCAGCACCATGCCCTGGGTCAGCAGGTTGGCGAACGGTTCGGTCACCTCCACCAGCCCCAGCTCGTGCATCACGCGCGTCCAGAAGCGCGCATACAACAGGTGCAGGATGGCGTGCTCGATGCCGCCGATGTACTGGTCCACCGGCAGCCAGTAACCGGCGCGCGCATCCACCATGGCGGCATCGTTGCCGCTGCACGCGAAGCGCAGGAAATACCACGAGGAATCCACGAAGGTATCCATCGTGTCGGTTTCGCGGCGCGCTTCGCCGCCGCAACGGGCACATTTACATTGGAAGAACGAAGGGGTCTTCGCCAGCGGATTGCCGCTGCCATCCGGCACCAGGTCCTCGGGCAATCGCACCGGAAGATCGCTGTCCGGCACCGGCACGTCGCCGCACGCCGGGCAGTGGATGATGGGGATCGGGCAACCCCAGTAGCGCTGGCGCGAAATGCCCCAGTCGCGCAGGCGGTACTGCACGCGCTTCTGCCCCAGACCCTTCGCGGCCAGCGCGGCAGCGATCGCGTCCACGGCGGCGGCAAAACCGAGCCCATCGAAGCTGCCCGAGTTCACCAGCACGCCGTGTTCGGCATAGGCTTCCTGCCATGGCGCGGCCACCGTGGCGTATTTGCCGGAGGTGGAGGCGATCACGGTCTTCACCGGCAGGGAATACTTCTGCGCAAAGCCGAAGTCCCGCTCATCGTGCGCCGGCACAGCCATCACCGCGCCTTCGCCGTAGCCCATCAGTACATAGTTCGCCACCCACACCGGAAGGGCCTCGCCGGTCAGCGGATGCCTTACCGCCAGGCCCGTATCCATGCCGCGCTTCTCGGCGGTGGCGATGTCGGCCTCCATGGTGCTGCCGCGTCTGCACTCATCGACGAATGCCGCCAGCTTCGCGTCCTGCCGCGCGGCGGCCGTTGCGATGGGATGCTCGGCCGCCACCGCGACATAGGTCGCGCCCAGCAGCGTGTCGGCGCGGGTGGTGAACACGCGCAGCGCGCCGTCGCGGCCCAGCAGCGCGCGCACGTCGTCACCGTACGGGAAATCCACCTCCACGCCCTCGCTGCGCCCGATCCAGTTCGCCTGCATGGCGCGCACGCGCTCCGGCCATCCGGGCAGCTCCTCCAGTCCGGCGCGCAGCTGCTCGGCGTATTGCGTGATCGCGAGGTAGTACATCGGGATCTCGCGCTTTTCCACCAGTGCACCGGTGCGCCAGCCGCGCCCGTCGATCACCTGCTCGTTGGCGAGCACCGTCTGGTCGACGGGATCCCAGTTCACCGTGCCGGTCTTCTTGTACGCGATGCCCTTTTCCAGCATGCGCAGGAACAGCCACTGGTTCCAGCGGTAGTAACCGGCATCGCAGGTGGCCAGCTCGCGGCTCCAGTCGATGGCGAAGCCCAGCGACTGCAGCTGGCCGCGCATGTACGCGATGTTGTCGCGCGTCCACTTCGCCGGCGGCACGCCGTTGGCGATCGCCGCGTTCTCGGCCGGCAGCCCGAAGGCGTCCCAGCCCATGGGCTGCAGCACATTGCGGCCCTGCATGCGCATGAAGCGCGCCAGCACGTCGCCGATGGTGTAGTTGCGCACGTGGCCCATGTGCAGGCGTCCCGACGGATACGGGAACATCGACAGGCAGTAGTACTTGCCTCCCGGCGCGGATTCGTCGGCGGCAAAGGCAGCGGCGGCCTGCCAGGCCGCCTGGGCGCTGCGTTCCACGGCAGCCGGATCGTAACGTTCTTGCATGCGGGCCGGATTATCGGGTGGCCGGTAAGGATACACGAGCCACCCCGCCCATCGGGGCCGCGGGCGGGCATGCCGCGGCCCCGCTGCGTGGACTTCAGTCGGTGCGGATCGACAGGAATCTCTGCTGGTTGCCACGCTGGATCAGCAATGGCACCCCCCGTCCGCTGAACCGCTTGATCTCGGATTGCAGCTCGGCGACGGTCTTCGGCGTGGTCCGCGAACCGCCCACGCTGAGGATGACGTCACCCGGCTGCACGCCGGCGGCCGCGGCGGCGCCACTGACGTCTTCCACCACCAGCGAGCCCTGCGTACTGGCCTGCTGCTTCTCGGCCGGTGTCAGCGGGCGCACCGAAAGGCCCAGCGCGGCCGGCTCGGCCTGGCCACCGCTGCCCCGGCCCTCGCTCTGCTGCGCGGTCGCGCCTTCCTCCTTCATCTCGACCACGTGCGCCGTCGCCTTCTTCAGCTTGCGGTCGCTCCATACCTCGAGGTCGGCGCTCTTGCCCGGGGGGATCGAGGAGATCATGGCCGGCAGCGCCGTATTGCTTTCCACCGGCTTGCCATCGACGGACAGGATGATGTCCCCGGGACGGATGCCGGCCTTGTCGGCGGGCCCGCCCTGTTCCACGCTGTCCACCAGCGCGCCGCGCGGCCGGTCGAGCCCGAAATTCTCGGCGAGGTCCGCGTCGACGGGCTCGATGCTGATGCCGATCTTGCTGCGGGTCACGTGGCCGTACTTCACCAGCTGCTCGCGCACGCTGTCGGCGATGTCGATGGGGATCGCAAACGACAGCCCCATGTAGCCGCCGCTCTGGCTGTAGATCTGCGAATTGATGCCCACGACCTCGCCGGCGAGATTGAACAGCGGTCCGCCGGAATTGCCGGGGTTCACCGCGGCATCGGTCTGTATGAACGGCACGTACTGGTCATCCGGCAGGTCGCGCGAGGTGGCGCTGACGATGCCGGCCGTCACGCTGTTTTCCATGCCGAACGGCGAACCGATCGCCACCACCCACTGGCCCGGCTTGAGCTTCGACGGATCGCCGATGCGCACCACCGGCAGGTCCTTGGCGTCGATCTTGATCACCGCCACGTCGGTGCGGTCGTCGAGGCCGACCAGCTTGGCGGGAAATTCGCGCCGGTCGGTGAGCTTCACCGTGATGTCGCTGGCGTCGCGCACCACGTGCGCATTGGTGAGGATGTAGCCGTCGCCGGTGACCAGGAAGCCCGAGCCCTCGCCACGTTCGGGCTGCTGCTCCTGCGGCTGTCCGCCGGGGTTCGGGAAACCGAAACGCCGCAGGAAATCGCCGAACGGATCATTCTGGTCGTCGTCATCGCCCTGGCCCTGGCCCTGCTGCCGGCGCGAAGCCACCGCACGCGGCTTTTCGTTGACCTTCACGTTGACCACGGCGGGACCATAGCGCTCCACCAGGCCGGTGAAATCCGGCAAGCCGCTGACCAGCGGCGCAACCGGCGCGGCGTTGGCCGGCGGAGCGGCGGAAGGCGGCGAAGAGGCGGCAAAAAAAGACGGCACCGCCGTGGAGGCGCTGGGCGAGCAGGCCGACAACACGATCCCGCCCAGCACAGCGAGGAAGAACTTGCCATTGCAACGAACTACGGACATAGCGGTCATCCTCCAGAACTCCGAACAGCAGGATAGACCGAATACGCGCCGAGGGGGTTCCGGTCAATGGCCCTTATGAAGAATCTTTAACGCGGACGCGGCCTTGCAGCACGCGCACGGCCAGCGCCAGCAACGCCAGACCCACCACCAGCCAGTCGCCCAGCACCAGGTAGGGCGTGTCGCCGCGCCGCGGCGCGAACTTCGACCGCAGCACGCTGGCGGTGAATTCCGGGGCCGCGGCCACCACTGTGCCATGCGGATCGATCACCGCCGAAACGCCGTCATTGGCGGCGCGCAGCAGGTAGCGGCGCGATTGGATGGCCAGCATGCGGGCAATCTGCAGATGCTGGTAGCGGGCGCTGGAGTGTCCGAACCAGGCGTCGTTGGTTGCGGTCACCAGCACGTCCGCCGCGCGGATTTCCGGGCGCAGCAGCGCCGGATACGCGTCCTCGTAGCAGATGCTCGGTGCCAGCACCAGGTCGTCGAACCGGAAGGGCGGCTGGCGCGCCGTGCCACGGTCGAGATCCGCATACGGCAGGTTCATCAGCCGCAACCAGCTGCGCACCCAGTCGGGAACCGGGAAGTATTCGCCAAAGGGCACGAGGTGGCGCTTGTCGTAGAAAGCCGGTTGATCGTTTGCCGCGTGCCCCAGCGCGAACAGCGAGTTGTAGTCACGCGGCCGGTCATCGTCGCCGGCGCCCAGCTGCTCGCGCAGCGCGCCCAGAATGACGTCCGAACCCGCCTCGCGGGCCGCAGACCATACCGCGACAAGATATTCCCGGTAGTTGTTGGCGACATCCGGCAGCGTCGCTTCCGGCCACAGGATGAGTTGCGCACCCAGGGCCTCGCGATGCAGTCGCGCGTACGTGTCCAGGATGTTGTGCTGGTTCCTCGCCAGCCATTTCATGTCCTGCGGGATGGCGCCCTGCACGATGGCCACGGTGCGCGCCGGACCGCTCTCGGTGGTCCATTCCACGCCGCGCAGCCACTGGCCGAGGGTCCACGGCAGTACCAGCACCACCAGTGCCAGCGCCCGCAGCGGGCCGCGGGAGTGCCACAGCGGCGCCAGCGCCCCCGCGCCAGCCAGCAGCGCGAAGCTCACCAGGTGCACGCCACCCAGCGGCGCGAGTCCGGCCAGCGCGCTATCGGTCTGTGAATAGCCCAGCGACAGCCATGGAAAGCCCGACAGGAACCAGCCGCGCCACCATTCCACCAGCACCCAGGCGGCCGGCACCCACAGCATGCTTCCGGCTGGCGTGGCGGGCCGCAGCCAGCGGCAGGCCACGTATCCCAGCAGCCCCTGGTACGCGGCCATGATGAGCACCAGCGTCGCCATCACGGGCAGTGCAACCCATAGCGGCGCCTGTCCGAAGCCGCGGATGGAGATGTACAGCCACCACGTGCCCGCCGCGTACAGCCCGACACCGAACGCGAAACCCAGGCGCGCGCCCTCGCGCACGGTGGCGCGCGACCACAGCCGCAGCAGTACTGCCGGTGCCAGCAGCGCCAGCCACCACTGTCCGTAGGGCGCAAATGCCAGCGTAAGCACCGCGCCGGCGGCAAGCGCGGCGATACGCGGCCACCACCGCCGCAGCGCCGGGACCGGATCTTCAGCCACTATCGTCGGAGGCCGCCGCCGCATCCGCGGGCGCCGCGGCCACCGGCGTGGTCACGCGCAGCACGTCGATGCGGCGCCGATCGGCGCGGATCACGCGGAAATCGTAGCCATCGAGCGTGGCGCTCTCGCCGCGGCGCGGCAGCCGCCCGAAATGCTGCGTGACGAGGCCGGCCACGGTGTCGTTGGCGTCGTCGGGAAAATGCGCGCCGAAATAATCGTTGAATTCGCCGATGCGCGTGGCGCCGCGCACCTGGAAGGCGCGCTCGCCCTCGCGACGGATGTTGTTCTCGTCCTCGGTGTCGTACTCGTCGTCGATCTCCCCGACGATCTGCTCGATCACGTCCTCCATCGTCACCAGGCCCGCGACGCTGCCGTACTCGTCGATCACGATGGCCATGTGGTTGCGCCCGGCGCGCAGTTCCTTAAGCAGCACGTTCACGCGCTTGGATTCCGGCACGAACAGCGGCTTGCGCATCCATTCGCGCAGGTCGAAGCGCGCCGCGTTGCCCGCCACGTAGAAGCGCAGCAGGTCCTTGGCGAGCAGGATGCCCGCCACGCCCTCGCCCCCGGCCTCCAGCACCGGAAAGCGCGAGTGGCCCGAATCGATGGCCACCGACAGGATGCGCGGCGCCTGCTCGTCCGCGCGCACGCAGATCATGTGGTTGTGCGGCACCATGATGTCGCGCACCTGGGCCTCGGCCACGTCCAGCACGCCCTGCACCATCGCGAGCGCGTCGGCGTCGAGCAGGCCATGGATGGCGGCGTCCTTCAGCGTCTCACGCAGCTGCTCGCGGTCCTTGATGGCGGTGAGGCGCCGGATGCGCCGCACCATCGTCTTGCGGGTGCCGTCCTCGCCGCTCATGGCCTTCTCTGCCCCCGCGACTGGCGATACGGATTGGCGAAGCCCAGCCGCCGCAGCACCGTGATCTCGCGCCGCTCCATGCGCGCCGCGTCGCGCCTGGCTTCGTGGTCGTAGCCGACCAGGTGCAGCGTGCCGTGCACGACCAGATGCGCCCAGTGGGCCTCTTCCCTCTTGCCCTGCGCGCGCGCCTCACGGCGCAGCACCGCGGGGCAGAGCAGCACATCGCCCAGCGGGCGCGGCCGCACACCCGGGGCGGGGGCGGCCGGAAAGGACAGCACGTTGGTGGGCTGGTCCCTGCCGCGGTAGCGGCGGTTCAGCACCCGCATGCGCGGCGAGGACACGACCTGCAGCGCCATCTCGCAGCCCGCGCCTCGCGACCCCAGCGCCGCATCGGCCCAGCGCGCCATCAGCCGCGGCGACGGCGCACGCGCGCGCGCGCGCGGCGGCACGCGGCAATCCACGATCAGGGGCGTGCGCGCGTGATTCACCGCGCCATCCGGCCGGTTCGAACGCCAGGCCACGCGCGGCTCATTGCACGGGCCCCTGCTCCTCGTAGGCACGCACGATCCGCTGCACCAGCGGATGGCGCACCACGTCGCCGGCATCGAAGTGCGACACCGCGACGCCGGCCACCGCCGGCAGCACATCCAGCGCGTGCTTCAGCCCGGACAGCCTGCCAGCCGGCAGGTCGGTCTGGGTGATGTCGCCGGTCACCACCGCGCGCGAGCCGAAACCGATGCGCGTGAGGAACATCTTCATCTGTTCCGGCGTGGTGTTCTGCGCCTCGTCGAGGATGATGAAGGATTCGTTCAGCGAGCGGCCGCGCATGAAGGCCAGCGGCGCCACCTCGATGATGTTGCGCTCGATGAAGCGCGCCACGCGGTCAAAGCCCATCATCTCGTACAGCGCGTCGTACATCGGCCGCAGGTACGGATCGACCTTCTGCGTGAGGTCGCCGGGCAGGAAGCCCAGCCGCTCGCCGGCCTCCACGGCCGGCCGCACCAGCACGATGCGTCGCACACGCTCGCTGTGCAGCGCCTCCACTGCGCAGGCCACGGCCAGATAGGTCTTGCCCGTGCCCGCGGGGCCGACCCCGAAGGTGAGGTCGTGACCGTGGATGTTCGCCAGATAGCGCTTCTGGTGCTCGCCACGCGCGCGGATCAGCCCGCGCGGCACGCGTGCCGCATCCTCGCCCGACAGCGGGATCACCGGCGCAGCGCGCAGCGCACCGCCGACGTCCTCCTGCGCCTCGTGTTCGCGCAGCGCCAGGTGCACGTCGGGCAGCTCGATCGCTCCGCTGCTGCCGGCCAGTTCGAACAGGTCGCGCAGCACCTGCGCCGCGCCGGCAGAGGCGGCGCCGGCCACCCGGAACTGGTTGCCGCGACGGCGGACCTCGACACCCAGGCGCTGCTCGATCAGTCGCAGGTTCTGGTCCAGCGGCCCGCACAGCGCCGCCAGGCGCTGGTTGTCCTCGGGCAGCAGCTCGAATTCCAGTGCCTGCGGCAGGCTGGCCTCGCGCCGTTTCACGCCGTGAGTTCCCCGCGCCGCGCGCCGGCCGGCAGCAGCCGGCCGCGCAGCGAGTTGTGCAGCGCCTCGGTGATCGTGACGTCGACGAAGCGGTTGAGCAGCGCCGCGTCGCCGTCGAAATTGACCCAGCGGTTGTTCCCGGTGCGACCGGCGAGCTGGTGCGCATCGCGGCGCGAGGGCCGCTCCACCAGCACGCGCTGCACACTGCCGACCATGCCTTGGCTGATGGCGCGGGCCTGCCCGTCCAGCTGCGCCTGCAGCGTGGCCAGCCGCGCGGACTTCACTTCATCCGGCACGTCATCGGGCAGCGAGGCGGCCGGCGTGCCCGGGCGGCGGCTGTAGATGAAGCTGAAGGACTGGTCGAACCCGGCCTCGGCGGTGAGCTCCAGCGTCTGCCGGAAATCGCGCTCCGTCTCGCCAGGAAAACCGACGATCAGGTCGGTGGAAACACTGATGTCCGGACGCACCGCGCGCAGCTTCCTCAGCTTCTGCTTGAACTCCAGCGCGGTGTAGCCCCGGCGCATCAGCGCCAGGATGCGATCCGAACCGCTCTGCACCGGCAGGTGCAGGTGGTTCACCAGCTTGCGCGTCCGCGCGTAGGCCTCGATCAGCGAGTCGCCGAAATTGACCGGATGCGAGGTGGTGAAACGGATGCGCTCCACGCCGGGCATGCCGCCCACCGCGCGGATCAGCTGGCCCAGGTCCATCGGTGGCGCGCCGTCACGGGTGCCCTCATAGGCATTGACGTTCTGTCCCAGCAGCGTGATCTCGCCCACGCCCTGCGCCGCGAGGCCGCGGATCTCCTCGAGCACCGCGGCCGCCGGGCGGCTGACTTCCTCGCCGCGGGTATAGGGAACCACGCAGTAGCTGCAGAACTTGCTGCAGCCCTCCATGATGGAGACGAAGGCGGTGGCGCCGTCGGCGCGCGGCGCCGGCAGGTGATCGAATTTCTCGATCTCCGGAAAGCTCACGTCCACCTGCGAACGCCCGGTGCGACGCAGCTGGGCCAGCATGCCCGGCAGGCGATGGATGGTCTGCGGGCCGAATACCAGGTCCACGTACGGCGCGCGGCGGGTGATGGCCTCGCCCTCCTGGCTGGCCACGCAGCCACCGACGCCGATGATCAGCCCCGGGCGCCCGGCCTTCAGCTGCCGCCAGCGGCCCAGCAGCGAGTAGACCTTGTCCTCGGCCTTGTCGCGCACCGAGCAGGTGTTCATCAGCAGGATGTCGGCGGATTGCTCGTCCGCCGCGGGTTGCAGCCCTTCGCTCGCGGCGAGCACGTCTCCCATGCGGGAGGAGTCGTACTCGTTCATCTGGCAGCCGAAAGTCCTGATGAAATAGCGACCGGACATGGAACCTGGAAGCACTGAGGGGGAGGCCGATTCTAGCGATTGTGCGCTGCACAATGCTGGATGATTTCGGGGCGAAAACGGCTTTTTCCCCGGGCGAAAGCGCGCTCACCCTACCAGGGCGCCACCAGCGACAGAGTTTCCCGACCGAACTTGCGGTAATGCCGAAAATCCCTGTCGAGGGTCCAGATGCTGGCGCGGGGTTCCAGTTCGGCCATGCGCACGAGGCAGCCGTCGGCGAAGGACATGGCTCGGTCGGCATGGCGGCGCATCAACCCGCGCACATCGCGCCGCGCGTCACGGAAGCTGAAGTCGCACTGGATGTGGCCCGCGTCCAGGAAGTCGAACACTCCCTCGAAGTCGCGGCCACCGCGCCTCAATATGAACAGGGTCTCGCTGATGACGGCTTCGCAAGTCCGGACAGCGGCGGGGGCATGGCGCGACTGTTCGAGTGCCCACTGATGATGGGCATCACGATCCTCCAGAAGTGCGACCAGCGGACCGGTGTCCACCAGCCAGGGCGTCAAAGCCCGTAATCCTTGAGGTAGTCGGGGTTGGTGGAAAGGTCCGTGGGACCATCCTTGTTGCGGCCGATGATGTGCTTGATGCCCTCGTAGAGATTCTCCACCGGCGGCGGCGCCACACCGTAGGCGAGCAAGGCGCGACGCACAATGGTGCCGCGGGAAACACCCTCGCTCTCCGCCCGTTCCTGCAAGGCAAGGCTCTCCGCAGCGGTGATCCGCAGCGACAGGGTTTCGGTCTGGGTGGCCTTCGACATGGGACTTGCTTGTATTGCAATTTTCATGAATATGCAAGACAGCACGCCCCGGAAGCTTTCTTCAGAACGGGATGTCGTCGTCCAGGTCCGCAGCCGCGCCGCCGGCCGGCGCCACGGACGGGTTCGCCCGGCCACCCGGCGATTCGCGGGCATCACGCGTTTCCTGCGCGGCGCCGCCGCCACCGCCGCGGCCACCCAGCATCTGCATGTCGCTGGCGACAACCTCGGTGGTATAGCGGTCGTTGCCGGATTTGTCCTGCCACTTGCGGGTCTGCAGGCGGCCCTCGATGTACACCTGCGAGCCCTTGCGCAGGTACTCGGCGGCGATCTCGCCCAGCCGGTTCCACATCACCACGGTGTGCCACTCGGTCTGTTCCTTCTTCTCGCCGGACTGCCGGTCGGTCCACGACTCGGTGGTGGCGACGCGGATGTTGGTGACCGTGGTGCCGCCCGGCGTGGTACGCGATTCCGGATCCTGGCCGAGGTTGCCGACGAGAATGACCTTGTTGACTCCGCGCGCCATGGTGGAACCCCTGGTTGGAAAGCTGTCGTATGAGCCTAGTCGCGGCGCCGCGGATGTGCGGCGGAATAATTGCCGCGAGTATCCAGATACAGGCGCCGGACCGGTCCCGCCCGCTATAGTAATCGTTTTCCTGCAGCTCCTGCGTGCCCATGGAAACGATCCGCGTCCGCGGCGCCCGTACGCACAACCTGCGCGACATCGACGTAGATTTGCCGCGCAACCGCTTGATTGTGATTACCGGGCTGTCGGGCTCCGGCAAGTCCTCGCTGGCCTTCGACACGCTGTACGCGGAAGGCCAGCGCCGTTACGTGGAATCCCTGTCGGCGTACGCGCGGCAATTCCTGTCGATGATGGACAAGCCGGACGTGGATTCCATCGAGGGCCTGTCGCCCGCCATCGCCATCGAGCAGAAGGCCACCAGCCACAATCCGCGTTCCACCGTCGGCACGGTCACCGAGATCCACGACTACCTGCGCCTGCTGTATGCGCGTGCCGGCATTCCGCGCTGTCCCGAGCATGGCGTCGAACTCGCCGCGCAGACGGTGAGCCAGATGGTCGACCAGGTGCTGAAGCTGCCGGAGGGCGAGAGCTGCCTGCTGCTCGCGCCGCTGGTCGCCGGGCGCAAGGGCGAGCACCTGGATGTGCTGGCGGAACTGGGCACGCAGGGATTCGTGCGCGTGCGCATCGACGGCAGCGTGCATGAGCTGGAAGCCGCGCCGCGGCTGGATCCGAAGAAGAAGCACGACATCGAGGCCGTGGTCGACCGTTTCCGGCTGCGGCCCGACATCGCGCCGCGCCTGGCCGAATCCTTCGAGACCGCGCTGCGTCTCGGCCAAGGCGTGGCACGGCTGGCTTTCGCGGCCGGCGGCCGCGAGGAGCTGGTGTTCTCGAGCCGCCACGCCTGCCCGGTGTGCGGCTACAGCGTGCCCGAGCTGGAGCCCAAGCTGTTCTCGTTCAACAGTCCCGCGGGTGCCTGCCCGGCCTGCGATGGCCTCGGCTACCAGGAGTTCTTCGATCCGGCGCGCGTGGTGCAGCACCCGGAACTCTCGCTGGCCGGCGGCGCCATCCGCGGCTGGGACCGGCGCAATGCCTGGTACTTCCAGATGATCCAGGCGCTGGCCGCGCACTACCGCTTCGACATCGAGCGGCCGTGGCTGCAGCTGCCGCAGAAGGTACGCGACATCGTGCTGAACGGCAGCGGCGGGGAAGACATCGAGTTCAGGTACGTGGATTCGCGCGGCCGCAGCGCGCGGCGCGCCCATCCGTTCGAAGGCATCCTGCCCAACCTGACCCGGCGTTACCGCGAGACCGAGTCGGCGACGGTGCGCGAGGAGCTGGGCAAATACCGCGGCACGCGACGCTGCCCCGAATGCGATGGCGCACGGCTGAACCTCACCGCGCGCCACGTGCACGTGGCCGGCGCGACGCTGCCGGAAATCGCGCGGCTGTCGGTGGCCGGCGCGCTGGAGCATTACACGCGGCTGGCACTGGCCGGGTGGCGCGGCGAAATCGCCGCGCGCATCGTCAAGGAGGTCGTCGACCGGCTGCGTTTCCTGGTCGACGTGGGCCTGGATTACCTGACGCTGGACCGCGGCGCCGGCACGCTCTCGGGCGGCGAGGCACAGCGCATCCGCCTGGCCAGCCAGGTCGGCGCCGGCCTCACCGGCGTGCTGTACATCCTCGATGAGCCTTCGATCGGGCTGCACCAGCGCGACAACCGGCGCCTGCTGGCGACGCTGCAGCGACTGCGCGACCTCGGCAACACCGTGGTGGTGGTGGAACACGACGAGGAAGCCATTCTCGCCGCCGACCATGTGCTCGACATCGGCCCCGGCGCCGGCGTGCATGGCGGCCGGGTCGTGGCGCAGGGCACGCCTGCCGAGGTGCGCGCCAGCGCGGCCTCGCTGACCGGCGACTACCTGGCCGGACGCCGCCGCATCGCCGTGCCCGCGTGGCGCCATCCGCCGCAGGAGCAGCGGCTGATCCACATCGCCGGCGCCGGCGCCAACAACCTGCAGCAGGTCGATGCCGCATTTCCGGTGGGGCTGTTCACCTGCGTGACCGGCGTCTCCGGCTCCGGCAAGTCCACGCTGGTCAACGACACGCTGTATGCAGGCGCCGCGCGCCACCTCGGGCTCAGCGGATTTGCCGCGCCGGAAGTCCGCGGCATCGAGGGCCTGGAACAGATCGACCGCGTCATCGACATCGACCAGAGCCCGATCGGGCGCACGCCGCGCTCCAACCCGGCCACCTACACCGGCCTGTTCGCGCCGCTGCGCGAGCTGTTCGCGCAGGTGCCCGAAGCCCGCGCACGCGGCTACGACGCCGGACGCTTCAGCTTCAACGTGAAGGGCGGCCGCTGCGAGGCCTGCCAGGGCGATGGCGTGATCCGCGTGGAGATGCACTTCCTGCCGGATGTCTACGTGCCCTGCGACGTGTGCCACGGCCGGCGCTACAACCGCGAGACACTGGAAATCCGCTGCCGCGGCAAGAACATCCACGAGATCCTGCAGATGACCATCGAGGAGGCGCGCGCGTTCTTCGCGCCGGTGCCGATGATCGCCGACCGGCTGCAGACGCTGCTGGATGTGGGCCTGGGCTACATCCAGCTCGGACAGAACGCCACCACGCTGTCCGGCGGCGAGGCGCAGCGCGTGAAGCTCGCGCGCGAACTGGCCAAGCGCGCCACCGGCCGCACGCTGTACATCCTCGACGAACCGACCACCGGGCTGCATTTCCACGACGTGGCCCAGCTGCTCACCGTGCTGCACCGGCTGCGCGACGAGGGCAACACCGTGGTGGTCATCGAGCACAATCTCGACGTGGTGAAAACAGCCGACTGGGTCATCGATCTAGGGCCAGGCGGCGGCGTGCATGGCGGCCGCATCGTTGCCGCGGGCACACCGGAGAGTATTGCCGCGCGGCCTGAATCGGCGACCGGCCAGTTCCTCGCACCGCTGCTGGCTGCGACGTTCAGCTCGCCGGACGCGGCTGCAGCGAAGTGAAGTACTGGCGCACTTCGCCGTTGCCGGTGCGCTCGCGATAACGGCCCTGCGTGTAGGACCCCACCACACTGCGCCAGAACTGCACGGCCGCCGGATTGCGTGTGTACTCGAGGATTTCCCAGCGGCCGGCGAACCGGTCGAGGATGAGCCGCACGGCGCTGCGGCCCAGACCGCGCCGCCGATGCCTGCGGTCGATGAAGAACTCCGCCATGCGGAAGTCGCACTGCGCCGCGGCCTGTCCTTCGCGTGCCACCATTGCGAAACCCGCCGGCCGACCGTCATTCAGGATGGTGATGAGCAGCGCGCTGTGGTCCAGCAGCCAGCGCTGCAGCGGATCGCCGGCACGCTGGCCGTTCTCGCCGAGCAGCGGGAACAGGCCGGTGTTGAGCAGCCCGAGATCCTCGAGATAGTCGCGATACACGGCCTCGATCCATCGCAGGTCGGCCGCATGCTGGCGCGCATCGCGCAGGCTTGCCGTCATGATCCGATTCCGCCGTCCCGACTCCGCAAAACAGCAAGCCCGGACAGGTCGTGCAACCTGCCGGGCTCGATGTGCGCCTGCGCCGCGAACGGCCGGCGCGAATTGCCGCCGGCCTTACTTGGCCGGAGCAGGCGCCGGAGCAGGCGCCGGAGCAGGCGCGGGAGCCGGAGCTGCGGCATCGGGTGCCGGAGTCGCCGGAGCGGCAGCGTCAGGAGCCGGGGCAGGAGCGGGGGCAGCAGGAGCGGCTTCCGGAGCGGGAGCCTCTTCCTTCTTCGCGCAACCAGCCAGGGCCAGTGCTGCGGCGAAGGCGCTGAGAGCAAGTTTGGTTTTCATCTAAAGGATTCCCCAAAAGGTGGATTTAAAGAGCAAAGACCCTAAAAGCAACAGAGACCAAGGACCTCATCGGTCCTGACGATTCCGCATCGCTGCCGGAAATTCTAGCGAGTTCCGCGACGCGATTCAAAACGGGGCGCGCTGCCGCTCAATTGCGTCGCGGCAATACGACAGGCAGATTCGCGCTCCGTGCTCCGCCGGGCGATGGCAATATGCCCTGCATGGCCTGGTCCAGCATGGATTCGGTACTGTTCGGCGCACACCTCCGCGCGACGCTGGGTGGCATCGACGCGGTACTGGCGATGACTGGACATGACACATTCGTCATCCATGCGGGCAACCAGCGCCTGCTGTTCCAGGACGACCAGCACAGCCCCTTCCGCACCAATCCATGGTTCGCCTGGCTGGTTCCGGCGCCGCCGGCACCCGGCAGCCTGCTGCAAATCGTGCGGGGCGACATCCCCGAGCTGCTTTTCGTTGCTCCTGACGACTACTGGCATAGTCCCCCGGCAGTGCCCCTGGCCGATTGGACCAGTCATTTCCGCGTGCGCGTGGTGGCCAGCGCGCAGGCCGCACTCGCCGCGCTGGCCCCGCCGAATCAAGGGCGCGTGGCCTGGATCGGCGAGCCACCGGCACCCGCGGGATGGACGGACAACCCGCCGCGGCTGCTGGCGGAACTGGAACAGATGCGCGCCCGCAAGACGGCCTGGGAGATCGCCTGCCTGCGCGCGGCGACGCGCAGCGCAGTGCCGGGCCACCTGGCGGCGGAACGGGCCTTCCGCGCCGGCGCGGCCGAGTTCGACATCCATCTGGCGTATCTGGCCGCCGTGCGCCAGACGGAAGACGAGCTCCCCTACCCCGCCATCGTTGCGCTCAACGAGCACGCCGCGACGCTGCACTACCAGTTGCGCGAACGGCAGGCGCCGCCGCGTTCGCGCTCGCTGCTGATCGATGCCGGCGCCAGCTGCAGGAGCTATGGCAGCGACATCACGCGCACCTGGGCCATGGGACCAGGCCCATTCGCCGCGCTGCTGGACGGCATGCACGGCCTGCAACGGGACCTGTGCGCCGCGGTCGCGCCGGGCATCGACTGGCGTGAACTGCATCTGACCGCCCACCGGCTGGTAGCGCGGCTGCTGCATGCAGCCGGCGTGCTGAGAATGGGCGCGGACGAAGCCGTGGAAAGCGGCGTCTCCGCCGCCTTCCTGCCACATGGCCTGGGACACCTGCTCGGCCTGCAAGTGCATGACGTCGGCGGTTTCCAGGCCAGCGCGGCCGGCGCGCCGATCCCCCGTCCGCCCGGACATCCCGCCTTGCGCCTGACGCGGCACCTGGAAGCCGGCATGGTGGTGACCGTCGAACCGGGCCTCTACTTCATCCCCGGCCTGCTCGATGCCCTGCGCAGCGGACCGCATGCCGGCGCCGTCAACTGGACGCTGGTGGATACGCTGGCCGGCTGCGGCGGCATCCGCATCGAGGACGACGTAGTGGTGACCGCGTCAGGCCACGAGAACCTGACGCGGACCGCGTTCGCCGACGTGGTCTGAAGCCGACGTTTCGCGCCCCGCCTACCGGCACCCGCGGGTGCAAGAACCGTGGCGTTATTTCCGGAGCAGGTCGCGGATCTCCTCGAGCAGCACCTCGGTGCGGGGCGGCGGCGGCGGCGGCGCGTCCGGCGCCGCCGCCGCGGGCTTCTTCAGCCGGTTGATGCCCTTGATCGCGATGAACAGCACGAAGGCAATGATGATGAAGTCGAAGATGGTCTGCAGGAACGCGCCGTACTTGAGCAGGATGGGCATGCCATCGGGGCCGTGCCCCACGATGGCCGCGCGGTCGCTGAAGTTGACCCCGGACAGCAGGGTGCCCAGCGGCGGCATGATGACATCGCCGACCAGCGAGGAGACGATCTTGCCGAAGGCTGCGCCGATGATGACGCCGACCGCCATGTCGACGACATTGCCCTTCATGGCAAATTCCTTGAATTCCGAAGTGATGCTCATTGAAACTCCCGGTTCGTGTTGTAGAGCCGCTCAAGCCTAGGTCAGCCGCGCCATTGCCGGCAACCGCGGGCTGCGGCGGGCAGGCCGCCGCGCGCGGCATGCCGGTCTCGGGCGGCAACGGAGGGGGTGACCTGGTGTTCCTGCATCCGCACGGCAAGTTCGACAATCATGCCCGGCCGTACCGGCACATCACGGCGCTGCCGCTGGCCGCGGCCATGGGCGCGGAAATCCGCGGCGTGGATCCCGCACACATCACGGACGCCCAGTTCACCGAGGTCGAGGACGCGCTGTTCCGGCACAAGATGATTTTCTTCCGTGGCCGGGACATCGGCCATGCCGGGCATCATGCCTTCAGCCGCCGCTTCGGCCAGTTCGCCGAGGATGCCTACACCGAAGGCGTACCGGGCTTCCGGGAGGTGCAGCCCATCATCAAGGAGGCCGACGACCGCTCGGCCCATGTGTTCGGTTCAGGCTGGCATACCGACTCGCCCTTCCTCGAGGCGCCGCCGTCCATCACCATCCTCAGGGCCGTGGAGACCCCGCCATATGGCGGCGACACCCTGTGGGCCGACGGCGCGCTGGCGCTGCGTATGCTGGGCGGGGCCATGCGCGCCATGCTGGCCCCTCTCCGGGTGCGCTTCTCGATGCGCGACGTGCTCGTCTCGGCACAGGCCAATGCCGAAGTCCGCGACAGTCCCATCGGGCGTCTGGCGGCTACCCGCACGCAGCCAGCACTGCCGGAAGGACTGCGGCGCAAGGTCGAGGGCAGTGCGCATCCGCTGCTGCGCACACATCCGCGCAGCGGCGAGCAGTCGCTCTACCTGGACAGCTCCTACGCCATCGGCATCGAAGGCATGGCTGATGCCGAAGCCCGCCCGCTGCTCGCGATGCTGTGCGCGCACCTGACACAGCCCGCGTTCACGTGCCGGCTGCGCTGGGAGCCGGGCACCGTGGCGCTGTGGGACAACCGCCTGTGCGTGCACCAGGCCTTCAACGACTACGATGGCTTCCGCCGCGAGATGTACCGTACGACGGTGGCGGGCGAGCAACCGGGCTGAGCGCCAGGTCCGCCTACAGGCCGTAACTGCGTACCAGCAGCCACGACAGCACCGCCAGCAGCAGCAGCACCAGCGGCAGGCCCACCCGCACGAAGTCCGCGAACCGGTAACCGGCCGCATTCATCACCAGCAGGTTGGTCTGGTAGGCCATGGGCGTGGCGTAGCTGAGGTTGGCACCGAACAACACTGCCAGCACGAAGGGCTCCAGCGGCTGGCCGAGGCTGGCCGCCGCCGCCACGGCAACCGGAGTGCCGACCGCGGCAGCCGCGCTGTTGGACACGAAATTGGTCAGCAAGGCTGAAAAGGCCATGAACAACGCCAGTTGCCACGCCGGCGCGAGCCCGCTGGCCAGATGCGCTACTCCGCCAGCCAGCCAGTTGGCGGCCCCTGTGGCCACCAGCGCGTGGCCAAGCGCGATGCTGGAAGCCACCAGCAGCACCACCTGCAGGCTGAGCGCACGGCCCAGACCTTCCAGCCGCACGCAGCGCGCCAGCAGCATGGCGATCACACCGATGAAGGCGGCCACGTGGATCGGCAGCCACTTCAGCGCGGCAACGGCGATCACCGCCACCATGATGGCCAGCGCCCAGCGCGCCTGCGGCGTGTGCGGCAGCGGCATGTCGCCGCCGACCACCAGCAGGCCCGGTTCGGACTTCAGCGCCTCGATGCGCGGCAGCGGCGCCTGCACCAGCAGCACGTCGCCGGCCGCCAGCCGCACGCTGCCGAGCCCGGCTTCCCGCCGCAGCAGGTCTTCCGTGCCGCGGCTGATCCCCACCACCGCCACGCCGTGCTGCTGCGCGAAGCGCGCCCCGGCCAGCGTGCGGTCCACCAGCCCGGCCTCGGCACCGATCACCACCTCGGCGAGCTGGATATCCACCTTGGAAGCATCCTGCTCCACGAAGTGCGACATGCCGCTGCGGTCGTACAGGTCGACCTTGAACAGCGAGGCGATCTCGGTCAGGCCCTGCACGGTGTCGTTCAGGATGAGCGCATCGCCGGCCTGCAGCACGGTGTCCGCGGCAATGGCGAGCTCCGCGCTGCCGCGCTGCACGCCGGCCACCGGCAGCGGCCGCCCGAGCCTGCGCCCGGCGCGCGCCAGCGTGCGATTGCGCAGCGCGTCGCCCTGTTCCGGCACGACGATGCGCGCCGCGTAGATGCGCTCGGCCGCGCGCTGCTGCCCGCCGCGCTCGGGCAGCAGGCGCGGCGCCAGCAGCCACAGGTAGGGCAGCGTCACCAGCAGCGAGGTGGCGGCGATGCCGGTGAAATCGAACAGGCCCATGGGCCGCATGCCCATGTCCGCCGCGATCGACAGCACGAGCAGGTTGGTCGAAGTGCCGACGCTGGTGAGCATGCCACCGGCGAGGATGGCAAAATTGACCGGCATCAGCGCCCTGCCGACACCATGGCCGCTGCGCCTTGCCACGCCCAGCAGCATGGGCAGCATCAGCACCAGTACCGGCGTGTCGTTGACGAAGCCGCTGACCGTGCAGGCCAGCGCCAGGGTGAGCAGCAGCCCGGCGCCGCGATTCCAGCGCCACACGCGGGTCAGCACCTGCACCACGGGTTCCATGGCGCCGGTCATGGTCAGGCCCTGCGCCAGGATCATCAGCGAGCAGATCGCCACCAGCGCCGGATGCCCGAAGGCCTGGAAAATGGTGGCGTCCGACAGGCGCTCGCCCATGCCGTCGTACGGAAAGAAGTGGAACAGCAGCAGCAGCGACAGCAGCAGCAGCAGCGAAACCAGTTCCATCCTGATCCACGCGCGCGTGTACAGGAAGAAGGTGGCCAGCGTCACTGCCAGCAGGATGATCGCGTGATGGCCGGGCATCACGCGATGATATACGCCGCCGGCCTGCATATACTCGGGCCCATGACCGATTCGCGCTCCGTGCTGTCCCCGCTGCTGAA
>Ga0335083_10003694_pt1 | contig 19716 bp, 18 predicted proteins | sample Lox_Sample_42_FD_206716 | JGI IMG/M metagenome (GOLD analysis project Ga0335083, IMG submission 206716) | Soil microbial communities from Loxahatchee National Wildlife Refuge, Florida, United States - Lox_Sample_4.2 | ecosystem: Environmental > Terrestrial > Soil > Wetlands | place: USA...
GCCGAGCTGACTTCCAGTCGGCGGGCTCGACAGCGCCGCGAGCTTTTCCATTTCCAGCGAGGCGATGATGGCGCCCTGCGAGATACCCTGCACGACAACGGGTTTACCGCCGGGCTGGATCAGCCCCTGCGGTCCCATCAGGGTGTTGTCGAGGATTGTCACGCCTTGGGCCACCGACGCATCGAGAGTCAACACTTTGGTACCGGTCAACGGATACAGCCCCGCGGGGGTGAACAGGCCAATCGCGTTGGCCAAACTTCCCCCGGGGAAATTCGGGTGGACATAGGTGGCGAGGACCGTCGCCATGTAGTCCGCGCTAGGGATCGGGTTGCCGCTGCCCGAGATGAACACGGTGCTGTAGTTCGTGGGGAACACGAACGGCGGCGGGTTGGCCGCGACTGTGGTCGCCGCTGCGCCGGGCGCGGTCAGCGCGCCCAGGCCGGCGGCCTCGGTCTGCGCATAGGCGTTGCCGGCGGCCGCCAACGCCTGGACGAACTCGCCATGAAACGCTGCCAGCTGCCGAACGACCGCCTGATACTCCCGCGCGTAGGCATTGAACCGCGTCGCCGCGGCTGCGGACACCTCGTCGGCGGCGGCCGCCGTCAGAGTGGCTGTTCGGCCCGCCGCGACGGCATGGGCTTCGTCGATCGCCGTACCTATTGCCGCGACATCCTGGGCCGCAGTTGTCATCAACTGCGGCTGCGCCAACAGATACGTCATCGGCTCGCCCCGCCCGCGGTAGCGACATGGCGTCGCTATTGTCCGCCGTCGGGGTCGGTTACGGGTTGAGAATGAGGCAGTTGCTGGTCGCGGTCGCCAGCAGCTTTCCGCTGCGGCTCGTCAATACCGCCTCGGCGAGCGCGGTGCGCCGGCCGAGGTGGGCGACCGTTCCGGTGCAGCTGACCGGCCCGGTGTCGACGGTGATCCGCCCGATGTACCGAACCGACAGGTCGAGGCTGGTGTAGCCGACGCCGGCCGGGAGCAGGGTGTGGACGGCGCAGGCCGCAGCCGAGTCCAGCAGCGTGGCGTACACGCCGCCGTGCACCGAGCCGATCGGGTTGTAATGAAACTCCGACGGCGTCATGGTGAACACCGCCTGACCAGCCGCGACCGATTCCAGCCGGGCACCCAGTGTGCTCATGACGGGCGGCTGCGGTATCTCCCCGGCAATCATCGCCTGCAGAAGCTCCAGGCCGGTGCGGCCCGTGGCCGCGCTGGCGGCAATACCGGGGTCTCCCCAAGCAAAGGTCCGGGTTCGTTCGACATCAACTGTCTCGCAAAGCATTTCACTCATCGAACGATCACCCTCTCGTCTAGTCACCTGGCTACGCTCCGGCCTATCGTCACATCTGACTAAACTAGAGTCAAGCTAGCTGTGGCCTTACTCACACCGATGACGAGCGCCCGCCTCTGAACCGGAGCAGATAGCTGAGCATTCGATGGGCCGGCACGGCCTTCGGCCAGTCGTTGGGCCGGAAATACGCGTCGGTACCCCCGTCGACGAAAACGATGCTGCCACAAAGGAAGTCAGCCGCATCGGACAGCATGAAACACATCCAGTCGGCCATGTGCGCGGCATCGCCGAATCCACCGACCGGAATCGGGAATGCCCGGACCGCTTTGGCCTCTCGTGGAGAGGACAGTTGCTCCTGCAGCAGCGGCGTCATGATCGCACCGGGCGCCAGCGCGTTGAGCCGCACCCCCGATCCCGCCCATTCCGGCAGCACCGCATGCCGCCGAACCCACCGGCTGACAGCGATTTTCGATGCCGCATACATCATCACCGGCGCGGCTTTGCCGAACACCTTGACCGCGCGCACCGCCTTGTCAGCGTCACCGGCAAGCAGTGCCCGCACGGCGCGCCCTGGCACCGCGGGGATCGTCGTCGCAGAGTTGCTGGCCACGGCGACGACCTTGGCGTTGCCGGCGGCAGCCAACGCCGGTCGCCACGCGTCGAGCAATTCGACCACCCCGAAGTAGTTGACCTGCGCGATCATGGGCGGTCGATCCCGGCCCGGGCTCGGGCCCAGGCCAGCGGCCAGCACGGCGCCGTCGAGCTTGCCGCCGCAGGCTGCCAGGACGCCGTCGGCAGCCTCTTTGCGTCCGCGCGGACTCGACAGGTCGGCGGTGACGTCGGTGTCCTTGATATCGACGCCGATCACCGTGTGTCCCCGATCCCGAAGCCGCTGGGCGGTCTCGCGGCCCATCCCGGACGCGGATCCGGTTATCGCATAGGTGCTCATGGCAACGCGTCAGTCCGCCATGGCTGCGCGCTCGACGTCGAGCAGTTGCTCGCCGCGCCGTTCCTCGTCGTAGGCCTTGCGACCACCGCGCAAACCGAACAGCCGCTTGGAGACCAGCAGGTAGACCACCGCGGCCACGTTGATGGTGAAGGTCACCAGCCGGGTCATCGTGATGCCCTTGGTCAGGTCGTGGATCTCCAACGGCAGGAAGACCGACGTGGCGATCACCGCAAAGTATTCGCCCCAGCGTTTCAGCAACCACAGGCCGACGCCTTCGACGACCTCCAGTAGTGCGTAGCCGGCAAGCATCAACGTCAACAGGGCCAGCGTGGACGGCTTGGCGGCCAGCGCCTTTTCCAGCTCGTGCACGATCGTCAGCTGATCGACCTTGAATCCCGCGGCACGAAAGATCGGCAGGTCGCGGTCGAGGGTGGCCTGGATCATCCCCTTCGCACCGCGAAACTTCCACACCGCATACGCCGCGAGCGCAATGATCACCGCCCGGAATATGCGTTCGACGGCGAGCGTACGAACGATGATCGCCTGGCGTAACGCCTTGCCGCGCATGATCATCGGCGCATGATCGGCGCGGCCGCGTCCGTGCGGCTCGCCGAGCGTGAACTCACCGCAGCGCAGGCAGCGCCACACTTCGCCCAGCCCGGTTTCGCCGCTCAGCCGGCCGGCCAGTTCCTCCTCGTCAGGCGCGTACGTGACATGTCCTGCCAGGGCGCAGGTAACCAACTCCCACCGGTTGATGCCGCGATCTTTGCGCATGGCCGATCATTGAATGCCGACGGTAAGCCGCGCAAGGGGGACGCGCAGGTGTCGGCAGGTCATAACCGAGTCCTGCGACGTGGACGCTGGGCGCTGCGGCTCGCCGAGCCGAGGAGCCGGGTGAGTTCGGCGACGGGGAGTTCATCGAGGTGTTCGACCGCGGCGATGATGTCAGCGCGCAGGTCTTGATCGCAGTAGGGTTCGGCGAGCCAGTGGAATTTCTCCACCACGCGTTCCCAGGACAGCGGCCGGGTGGGCGAACCCTCGTAATCGGACTCCTCGCGGCTGAATTCCCGCCCGTCGCGGGTTACCACCCGCACCCGGGCCGCGGTGCGTTGCGGATAGTCCGCAGTGAGGTCGGCGGCGGGCGTGACCTCGACCCGGGCGAGCAGGTCCTGGACGTCGGCGCGCCGGACGCGTTCGGTCTCAAGCTGTTCGGGGCCGACGGCACCGTCGAGCAAGGCGACTGCGCTCAGGTACTTGAGGTTGTAGTCGGCCTGCTCCTTCGTCCACGGATGATCCTTGCCGCCGTAGACCCCGCCGCCGGCGAAGTCATATGCGCCCTGGAACACCTCGAGGCTGACCCGTGCGACGTCGTCACCGCTTAGATTGTTGTCGCTGCGAATCGCCAGGGCGGCGTCAATGATGACCTGCCCGTGGATAAGTGAGCAATACTGCTTGAGGTAAGTCTGCTCGACGGCGGTCAGTGCCCGGTCGGCGGTGTGGAAGTCGATCGGCTGGCCAAAGAGCTGCACCAGACCCTGCGGGCCCTCGAACAGCGCCTTGGGTCCGGTGACTCCGCGACCGGCCAGCATCGTCGTGTAGACAGCGCGCATCCCGGTGATGGCCGGGGAGATGCCTTTCCAGTTCGAAACCGGCTCGGCGTGCACGGCTGCCAGGGATATGTTGTCGACCGCCGATGCCGCGATGGCGTCCGCGGTGTGTCCGGCGTCCAGGCCGAGCAGCTTCGCCGACCCGGCGGCCACCGACATCGCCAATTGCAGAGCGTGATTGAGCCCGCGGGCCATGACGGGAACCTGTGCGCTGAACCGGCATTGCACTTCGTAAGCGACCGCAAGGGCCAGCAGGAATTCGGCTCCGCCGGCGTTGACGTGCTCGGCCACGGCCAGGATCGCACCGAAGTTGTCGGCGGGGTGACACAGTCCGCCGACCGTCAGATAGGTGTCGAGCAGATCGGGGTAGCGCACCAGAACCGCGTTGAAGAACGCGGCCTGATCCACCGACACCCGGCCACCGCCGACGAGCGTTGCCGTGGGCCGGCCGCTGAATTGCTCAGTGTGCTCGCGGATCCCCGCGATGAGCTCGCCGTCCAGCGAACCGAGAGCACACGCAATGCTGTCAAGCACGTTGCGTTTCAACATCGCCCGCGACCGCCCGGCCAGATCCGCCTGCCCGGCGCCGACGACGAAGCCGGCGAGGTCGTCCACAACATAGTTATGCGCCATGCCTTCCGACTCAAGCGCGACAACAGGCCCGCGTCCAGGACCAATGTCCTATCTGTGCTCGGCCGGACTTCCTAGCGCAGGCCGGCCCCGGATTCGAGGACGCCTCGGTGCGGATCGCCGGCCGGGATCCACCAACGCTCAGCGGGCGGGACCAGCCAGTCGTGGCTGCGGGCCAGCGCCAGAAGCGAGTCGACGACACCGCGTACACCGACCCGATCGTCGTCGTGGCGGTGCAACAACGACCAGGTCCACAGCGGAACCGGGTCGGTGACGGGACGCTGCCCCAGACTGGGTGGGATTGCCGCGGTGTGGCGTTTCGGCGAGGCGAGCACGGCGGCGCCGATCTTGCGCACGTGCACGTAGAACGCGTCGCCGGTGATACCGCCGTCGTCGATCCGGACGATGCGCGCACCGGTGTCGGCGGCGAAGTCCTCGGCGAACCGATTCCACGACGACCACGCCGACTCGTCCGCGTCGACGAGCACTCGTAATCGTTGTGCCACAATGGGTTCCGCTGAATTCGAGGCGGGAATGACCGCGTGCAGCGGCTCGGGCGCGCAGCAGGTGCGCGGTAAGTCCGCGATCCACGGCTTGTTCGGCGGTGATCCACGCCAGCGCGATGTCGAGGGTGCCGTCGGCGACGCGGTCGGCTTGCGTGTGCGACGGGAGCACCCATTCGTCGATGCGCAGCGCCCGTGCGGATCCCAGCGCCGCGCTGACGCCGTCGGGCAGCCAGCTGACGTAACCCAGGCGCACCGGAGTGCTTTGCGCGCCGGCCCGTTGCAGCCGCTGCTTGGCGTCGTCGACAAGAGACAGAATCCTGCGCCCGTCGTCCAGCAACGAACGTCCGGCTTCGCTCAGCCGCACGCTGCGCCGGTCCCGCACGAACAGGTCGGTCCCCAGTTCCCGTTCCAGCGCGATGATCTGCTGGGACAGAGCCGGTCCGGAGATGTGCACCCGTTGGGCGGCGCGCCCGAAGTGCAGCTCCTCGGCGACCGCGACGAAATAGCGCAGCTGCCGCAGTTCCATCGTCCCGAGCTTACGGTCTACCCGCGGTGGCGCCGACAATACCCCATGGGGCATAGCATCGCCCGGTCCGGAGAATACCCATAGGGGTATCTGCTACAGTGGGGTCTATACCCCGCGGGTACCCGCGGCGAATGGCAGGAGGCAGTGAGTGAGCAACGACGAGGAGAGCATGGCCGCCGTGCTCAATCGGTTACGTCGCGCTCAGGGACAACTCGCCGGCGTAATCGCGATGATCGAGCAGGGCCGCAACTGCAAAGACGTCGTAACGCAACTCGCGGCGGTCTCAAGGGCCCTCGACCGGGCCGGGTTCAAGATCGTCGCATCCGGGCTGCGCGATTGCATCAACGGTACTAAGCACGGCGATTCTGCGCCGCTGACCGAGGCCGAGCTGGAGAAGCTGTTCCTCGCACTGGCCTGACACGAACGGAAAGGATTGGCAATGACATTGGGAACAACAGGTCTGAGCACCACACTGCACACGTCGTTCGCCGACGCGGTCGAACGCACCACCAAGGCGCTGTCGTCACAAGGCTTCGGCGTGCTGACCACGATCGACGTCAAAGCGACGCTGAAGCAGAAGGTGGGCAAGGACATGGAGGACTACCTGATCCTCGGTGCCTGTAACCCGTCGCTGGCGCATCGCGCCCTCGACGTGGACCGCCAGGTCGGTCAGTTGCTGCCCTGCAATGTGGTGCTGCGTGCCGACCCGTCCGACGACGGCGGTGCGGTCCTGGTCGAGGCAATGGACCCGCAACTGATGGTGCGCGTGATGGACCAACCCGGTTTGCAGGAGATCGCCGACGAGGCCGCCGCCAAGCTGCAAGCCGCAATCGACGCACTCAATCAGGAACCGCGCTAGCCGACCCGACCCACCGCGACGGGCTGTGACTCTGTGATCGCCGCGGTTTCCTCGGTGAGCCGCTTTCCGATGACCCGGATCTGCTTTGCGCTCAGGGGGCGGAGCGGATGTAGGGCCACGATCAGGGCGACCTGTTGACGATGGTCGAAAACCGGCGCGGCGATCGTCGCCACGGGCTGCTTTCTGCGACCGGGGTTGTCGTCGGAGAGAAAGCCGATGGTGGTGAACTCCGCGAGCAGTTGGTCCATGATCTGGCGCACCGGCGTCGGCATCTCGTGGCTTTCCAGGGTGACGACCAACTGGGCGGCCTGCGCCAGCGCAGGAGTGGTCCAGTCGACGTCGAATCCGCGCTGGCGCGTACGGGCCAAGACCTGTTCCAGGCGCTGCGTCCGATCGACGTTGCTACCCGCACCGCGCCGGATCCACTCCCGCTTCCCCTCGTCGGTGTCCCAGGCCGCGAACGGCACGCCGAACGGCGGGGAATAGGGGATGCGATCGCCCGGTATTCCGGACGGCTCGGTGGCCGGCTCACCCTCGAAGGCGGTGACCACCAGCGATTCGCCAAATCGCTCGACGACCGTGCCGGCATAGCCGAAATCTCGGGAAAGCCGAAGCGCCGCAGCACGAGCCGCATGGGCCAGGGGCCGGGCGGTGTCGGTCCGCGCCGCCACCACCGCGAGCGCGGGACCCAGAGAAAAGGTCTTCTCCACCGGATCGCGGCTGGCCCAACCGCGGTCACACAGCGTCTTGAGGATCGCGTGCGCCGTCGCCTGGGTGAGATCGAGCTCCCGCACGATGTCGGAGAATCGCAGCTGCCTGTTTCCCAAGCGTGCGAGGAGCTCGACAACGTCGAGAACCCGGGCGGTCGGCGCCGAGGACGATCCGCGAATGGCTTGACTCCTTCATGCCACGGTTCCTACAGTAATTGCGAACATTCGAGATTATATATCGATTATTCGAGAAAACTAGAAGGTTGTTGCGTTGCGCGCTGTGGTGTTGCGAGACGGTCGGCTACAGGTCCGGGAGACACCGGACCCCGCACCCGGTGCCGGGGAGCTATTGCTTCGAACCCTCAGCACCGCGATCTGCGCCTCGGATGTGCACTTCATGGACCACCCGGATCTCGGTATCGACGATCCCACCGGCCGCTCGCTGTACGACCCGGGCCAGGACATCGTGCTCGGCCACGAGTTTGTCGGCGAGGTCATCGAGCATGGACCCGGCTGCACGGATCAGTTCGCGGTCGGCTCCCGGGTGACGGCCATGCCGGTTCGCCTGGTCGACGGCGGTGCCGGCGGCCTGCGGATCATCGGTCAGCACCCCGAAGCGCCGGGGAGTTTCGGTGAGCTGCTGGTGGTTTCGGAGGTGGCGGCCAAGCCGGTCACCGGTGATGTCTCCAGCGATGCCGCCGCCTTGACCGATGCGTTCGCCGTCGGCGAGTTCTACGTCCGCTCAGCCAACATCCAGCCCGGTGAGATCGCCATCGTCATCGGCGCGGGGGCGATCGGCCTCTCGGCCGTCGCCGCCCTGGCCGGCCGCGGCATCGAACCGATCATCGTCGCCGATTACAAGGCCGACCGCCGCGAGCTCGCCCGTGACTGCTTCGGCGCGCATATGGTGGTCGATCCCGCCCAGCAGCCGGTCTTCGACGCCTTCAACCAAGCTCGCGCCGAACGTGGATTGCCCGGCCCGGCAGTCGTTTTCGAATGCGTCGGCGCCCCCGGCCTGATCCAGAGCATCGTCGAATCCGCCGAGATGGCCACCCGGATCTACTGCGCGGGCGGCTGGTACACCGGCGACACGCTGGACATCACCACCGCCACCCGCCAAGGCGTCACAATCCAATTCGGCGGTGGCCCACACCCACAGGACTGGTACGGGACCCTGGACGCGATCGCGTCGGGACGCCTGGACCCGCTGCCCAGCGTCGGCAAGATCATCACCCTTGACGAAGTCCCCGACGCACTGGACATGGCCCGCCGCTCCGACGGCCCGCCGCGGGTCGTGGTCCACCCGAACGGAGACGCATGACAACCGAACGCGAAGACCGCCAAGATATTTCCGATCTCCTGGTGCGCTACGCCACTGCGATCGACCGGCGTGAATGGCCGCTGCTGGGCACCGTTTTCACCGACAAGTGCGACGTGGACTACGGCGTGATCGGCACCTGGCAAACCGCGGACGCCGTCGTCGAATTCATGGAGCAGGCGCACGCACTGGCGGGGTACACGCTGCACCGGCTGAGCAATATCGCCATCACACTCGACGGCGACCGAGCGGTCGCGCGGACCTACATCAACGGCCTGATCATGGCCGGTGACAACAAATCCGGCGTCAACGCCAACGGGTTCTACGACGACGAGATCGTCCGGACCGCCGACGGGTGGCGCATTGCCCGCCGCCGTTTCACGACGGTCTACCTGACCACAGTCGGCTAGGAGAAACCGGTGACATTCACAACGAAATACGGTCCCTGGGCGCTGGTCGCCGGCGCCTCGGACGGCCTGGGCGCCGCCTTCGCCAAGGGACTCGCCGAACGCGGCGTCAACGTGGTGCTGCTGGCGCGCCGGCGGGCGGTGCTGGATCAGGTTGCCGCCGAGATCAACTCGACGGCGGCGGTCCAAACTCGCACGCTTGCCGTCGATCTGGCCCAGCCCGGTGCCGCGGCCACGATCGCCGATGCGACCAGCGACCTCGAGATCGGGTTCCTGGTGTACTGCGCCGGCGCCGACCCGGACTACCGGCCGTTCCTCGACAACACGATCGAGGCCGCCGAGTCGATGGTGCAACGCAACTGCATGGTGCCCATGCAGCTATGCCACCACTTCGCTCCGGCGATGGTCGAGCGAGGCAGCGGCGGAATCGTCATCTTCGGGTCCGGCGCCGGATTGGCCGGCGGATCCAACATCGTCGCCTACGGTGCCTCCAAGGCGTTCGGCATGGTCTTCGCCGAAGCGCTGTGGACCGAATTACACGACAAAGGCGTGGACGTCCTGGGCCTGATCCTGGGTAAGACCGATACCCCCGCACTGCGGGAAATCGAGCACAGCCGGGGCCAGATCAGTTCGCTCGAAGAGGTACCGCCGGGCGCCGCCGCAGTGGACGACACGATCGCGGAGGCATTCGAGAATCTGACCAACGGCCCGACCTGGTTCGTGGGCGACGTCATGCGCGCCGCCCAGCAACTGACCAGTTCGATGACCCGCAATCAGACCGTCGAACTCTTCGCACAGGCGGCCGCCGCCGCGATGGGTCCCCCTGGCTAAGCCCGCTGGCTGGCCAGATTCAGGGCCGCCACGAATTCCTGCGCACTCGGCTCCACGTTCCCCATGCCGAACACGTTGGTAAAGCTACGCGTGTACCTGCTCTCGACGACTGAAGTGTCCCGCCCTTCGACGACGACGTGGATCCGCTGTCCGTCGTGTTCGACCCACGCCTCCAGCCCCCGCAGCGGGTAGCGTGCGGCCTTCCTTCGGTAACCCTGAATCAACTCGGTTCCGGTGATTCGCAACTTGCCCCAATCGGCCGAAACACCCAGCTTCTTGTTGAGCCGATTGCGTCGCGCCCGCTCAGCGATTCCGTAAATCAGCGCCACGGCACTGAGCAAGATCGACCAGATAAGCATGTCAATCCACCTTCGGTTAGCGGGGACGATACGCCGCGCAGCCCAAAGCTCCGGCAGACCGCACCGCACGGCGCAATCCGCCGGGCACCGGGCGGAACCACGGACTGCCGTCGAGCGTCCTAGTGAATGTTGGCGTTCCATAGGTTGGCGAAGCCTAACCAGGTTTGCCAAAGTTTCGAATTAGGCGGCCCTAACTTTTATAATTGAGCACTCTGAACAGCAAAGACAGGCCGATTGCCACCGACACTTGCCAGTGCCGCAACGTTGCTAGCGTAACGATCAGCGGGTAGTTTGTAACGGTGCGTCCCAGCCGCGCGTCGCAGCGGCCACCAATGATCGCCAGCCATCGTCGAGTCGAAGGATGTCAATGCTCGCCACAGACCGGCCCGTCGTCATGACCACGACGACGGCAACCCGCCCGCGGTGGCGCACCCTGGCGCGTTCGGCGCTGTTCACCGGTGCATTCATCACCCCGGCGGTGGTGGTTCGGATCGCCGGCCTGCATCCGGATCCGGTGATCGCCCTGCTGATCTTCGGCGCCGCGGTGGTGTCGGCCAGCTTCTTGCTCGCGTGGGCCGCCGAAGCCGCCCAGATCGACGTGTCCGGCGGGCTGGCGATCGCGGTGCTGGCCCTGGTGGCGGTGCTGCCCGAATACGCGGTCGACCTCTACTACGCCTACGTGTCCGGCCACAATCCCGACTACACGCAATACGCCGCGGCCAATATGACCGGGTCCAACCGGCTGCTGATGGGGCTGGGCTGGCCGGTCGTGGTGCTGGTCAGCATGCTTGTGGCACGAAAGGTCGGCAGCGGCGGGAAGGCCGGTTTGGCGCTGGAACCGGCCAACCGCGTCGAGCTCGGGTTCCTGCTGATCGCCGGGGTGGCCGCGTTCGTGATACCTCTCAACGGCCAGATCCACCTGGCGCTGGGGTTGGCACTGCTGGCCTGGTTCGGCTTCTACCTGTACAAGGTCAGCCACGGCGACGTGGAAGAACCCGACCTGATCGGTACCGCCGCCGCCTTGGCGGAGCTGCCCGACCGCATCCGGCGCATCGCCGTGTTCGGTCTGTTCGCGACCTCCGGTCTGGTGATCCTGCTGTGCGCCAAGCCGTTCGCGGACAACCTGGTCGCCGCCGGGACCGAGCTGGGCATCGACCGGTTCTTGCTGGTGCAGTGGCTGGCCCCGCTGGCCTCCGAGGCCCCCGAGTTCATCGTCGCGACCATCTTCGCCGCCCGCGGCAAAGGGACGGCGGCCATCGCCACGCTGATCTCGTCCAAGGTCAACCAGTGGACGTTGCTGATCGGATCGTTGCCGGTTGCCCACCTGCTGGGCGGCGGCGGGTCCTCCCTGACGCTCGACTCCCGTCAGATCGAGGAAGTGCTGCTCACAGCAACGCAAACCCTGATGGGTGTGGCACTGATCCTGGCGCTGCGGTTCCATCGGTCCAGCGCGTGGGCGTTGCTGGCAATGTTTGTCGTCCAGTTTCCGATCACCTCGACCCACGGGCGGCTGCTGCTGTGCGGCAGCTACGCCGCGGTGGCCGTCGCCGGGCTGATCATCAACCGCCGCCATCTGGCCGCAACCGTCCAGGCGCCGTTCGTCGGGACAGCGATCCGGCATGGCGGTCACCCGCAGCAGCCACCCGACGTTCCTCGACTTGCCGCCTAGTCCGCGCCCGCCCTCCTAGCGAGCCACCTATCCTTGGCGTTGTGCGACCCCGGATCGGCGGCGCTGCGTGACCGCAGCAGGTTTCGAAGCACAATTGGCGTGCGCGACATGCGGCACGGCCGTGCGCGCTACCGCGAAGTTCTGCGACGAGTGCGGGTCACCGATCGCGGCGTCGGCCCCACCGGCGGAGTACAAGCAGGTGACGGTGCTGTTCGCCGATGTCGTGCAATCGATGGACATCGCCGCGGCGCTGGGTGCGGAGCGGTTGCGCGAGATCATGACCGAACTGGTCGGGGCGGTGTCTGCGGTGGTGCACCGGTTCGGGGGCACAGTGGACAAATTCACCGGCGACGGGATCATGGCGGTATTCGGCGCACCGGTTGCCTTGGAGGACCACGCTTTTCGTGCCTGCCTGGCGGCGCTGGCCATCCAGGACGAGGCCAACCGCGTCGCGGCTGAGGTCGCCCGCCGAGACAGTGTGAACCTGCAGCTTCGAGTGGGTCTGAATTCGGGCCAGGTGATCGCCGGCGAAATCGGTTCCGGCGCTTTGGGTTACACCGCAATCGGCGAGCAGGTGGGGATGGCCCAGCGGATGGAATCGGTGGCGCCGCCCGGCGGGGTGATGCTCAGCGAGTCAACCGCGCGGCTGGTCGCGGATGCCACGGTGCTGGGCGAACCGGAGCTGGTGCACATCAAGGGCGCCAGCGACCCGGTATCCGCCCGTCGCCTGATCGCGACGGCAGTCGACGGTGAACATCGCCGGCGCAGCGACCAACGACTGGTCGGGCGAACCTGGGAGCTCGGCACTATCACCGCGATACTCGAGGAGGCGATCACCGGGGCCGGATGCGTCATCGGTGTCCTTGGGCCGCCGGGTATCGGCAAGAGCCGCATCGTTCGCGAATTGGCGGCGCTGGCTGCGGGCCGCGGCGTAAAGGTGTTCTCCACGTATTGCGAATCCCACACCAGCGACATCCCCTTTCGGGCGGTGACCGGCCTGCTGCGCGCCGCTTTGCGCGTCGATTGCCTCGACGACGCGGGCGCGCGGGCGCAGATCCGCGAACGGGTCTCCGGCGCCGACCCCGAAGATCTGCTGCTGCTCGACGACTTGCTCGGCATCGCCGACCCCGACGTCGAACTGCCTACCATCGAGGCCGACGCCCGGCGCAGGCGGCTGACCGCACTGGTCAACGCCGCCGCGGTGGGCCGCCGCGACGCGGCCCTGTATGTGATCGAGGACGTCCATTGGATCGACGAGGTCAGCGAGTCGATGCTGGCCGACTTCTTGGCGGTGATCCCGCAAACCCGGTCAATGGTGCTGATCACCTACCGTCCGGAATACCGCGGCGTGCTGGCGACCATCCCCGGCACCCAGACGATCGCTCTGCGGCCGCTGAACAACGCGCAGACCACAACGCTGATCGCTGAGCTGCTCGGCACCGACCCGTCGGTGCACGGGCTGACGGACGTGATCGCCGAACGTGCCGCGGGCAACCCGTTTTTCGCCGAGGAGATCGTGCGCGACCTCTCCGAACGCGGGACCATCCGCGGCGCGCAGGGCCGCTACCAACTCGACGGTGAGGTGCCCTTGTCGCAGGTGGTAGCCAGTGTGCCGGCCACCCTGCAGGCGGCCATCGCCGCGCGCGTGGACCGCCTCAGCTTCCCGGCCAAACGCACCTTGAACGCCGCGGCGGTCATCGGATCGCGGTTCAGCCCCGAGCTGGTGGCCGCGCTGGGGATCGACCCGGTCGTCGACGAGTTGGTCAACGTTGAGCTGATCGACCAGGTCGGGTTCACCCCGACGGTGGAATATGCGTTCCGGCATCCGCTGATTCGCGCCGTGGCCTACGAATCGCAGCTGAAATCCGACCGCGCCGAGCTACACCGGCGACTGGCCACCGCGATCGAACAACGCGAATCGCCGGACGAGAACGCCGCTTTGATAGCCGAACACCTCAAATCCGCAGGGGACCTCCGCGGCGCGTTCAGCTGGCACATGCGCGCGGGCGGCTGGCTGATCCACCGCAACATCACCGGGGCACGCGCCAGCTGGCAGCACGCCCGATCCGTCGCGGATCAGATTCCCGAGGCAGACCCGGATTGCGCCCTGATGCGGATCGCTCCGCGAACGTTGCTGTGCGCCAGCGCCTGGCTCGCCGGCGGCAGCATCGCCGACACCGGGTTCGACGAGCTGCGCGACTTGGCCGGCGCCACCGGCGACAAGGTGTCGCTGGCGATGGGGATGACCGGTTGGCTGATGGCGCTGGTTACCCACTCCCGATTCGACCAAGCATCGGAATTGGCTTCCGAGCTGGCCAACCTGCTCGAATCGGTGGGCGACCCGACGCTCACCCTCGGGCTGCTCTACGGCGCACTCGGCGCCAAGTTCGAGAGCGGCCAGATGACCGAAGTCATGCAGCTGGCGGAGCGGATGATCGAGCTCGCCGACGGTGACGCAACCAAGGGAAATTTCATCCTCAGCTCCCCGTTGCTGACCGCGATCATGCTGCGGGGCGCTGCCCGATGCTTCCTCGGTGACCGGGGCTGGAGAGACGACGTCGACCAGGCCCTGACGATGGCACGCGGATTCGACCCGACGTTGCGTGTGCTGGGGCTGCTCTACAAATACATGCTGTTGACCAACGGGGTGTGGCTGCCGGACGAGGCAGCGCTGCAGGAGACGGCCGAGATGCTCGAGATCGCGGAGCGATCGGGCGACGATTTCACGCTGGCATGCGCCCGATACGTGCGCGGCCTGGCGCTGGTAGCACACGACGGTCCCCACGAAGAAGCGTTCACGGTGCTTGCCGCGGCGCGGGAAGCCGCTGCGCAAGAACGCTTCACGCTGGTGGTGACCGCGGTCATCGACACCTGGCGCGCGGACGAAATGGTCCGCGCCGGCGATGTCGACGGCGCCATCGAACTGTTGCGCGCTGCCGTGGCGCAGGTGTACTCCTGCGGCGACATGATCGTTCGCGGCAGGACCACCGCCAGTCTGGTCAGCGCGCTGCTGCGCAGAGGTGGACCAGCAGACCTTCAGGAGGCGCAGGCGGCCATCGACCGGCTGGTCGCGGTGCCCACGGTGCCCGGGTTCGTCATGCACGACCTGTGGCTGCTGCGGATGTGCGCCCTAATGGCGCAGGCTCATGGCGACCGGACCGAGTATCGCGACTATCGCGACCGTTATCGTGCAATGGCGAAATCGCTTGGCTTTGACGGACATATCGCCTGGGCGTCGGAAATGGAGTGACAGTGGTCCGAGAGGTGTTGGCGGTCATCGGCGTAGGCGGCATGGGCCAGGCGATCGCCCGTCGGCTGGGTTCGGGCAAAACGGTGCTGCTGGCCGACTACAACGAAGAGACGCTGACGTCGGTGGCCGAATCGCTGTCCGCGGAAGGCCATCACGTCGAAAGCCGCGTCGTCGACGTCTCGGCACCGGAGTCCGTTCACGGGTTGGCCGAGTACGCGGCGTCACTCGGCAGCGTCACGCAGGTGGCACACACCGCCGGGTTGTCCCCGTCGCAGGCCTCCGCCGAGGCGATCCTGGCCGTGGACCTACTCGGCGTGGCGCTGGTGCTGCAGGATTTCGGTGAAATCGTCGCGCCGGGCGGCGCGGGTGTGGTGATCGCCAGCATGGCCGGCCACATGCTTCCCCCACTCAGCACGGAAAAAGAGCATGCGCTGGCACACAACCCGCCCGGCGAACTGCTGCAACTCGACTTCATCAGCAGTATCACGGAGCCGGCTTTCGCGTATCCAATCGCCAAGCAGGCCAACCATATTCGAGTCCGTGCCGCCAGCGCGCAGTGGGGCCGGCGGGGGGCCAGAATCAACTCCATCAGTCCCGGCATCATCTCCACCCCGATGGGGCAGCAAGAACTGGCCTCCCCGCTCGGTGACGGCATGCGGGCAATGGTCGCGATGTCCGGCACCGGCCGCACCGGAACCCCCGACGATATCGCCGCGGCGACCGCCTTCCTGCTCGGCCCCGACGCAACCTTCATCACCGGGACCGACCTGCTGGTCGACGGCGGCGTCATCGCTGCGGTGAAGGCCGGCAATCCCTGACCGAGTCACACCAGGTAGTAGAGGTCCGGTTCGTCAGCGCGATCGGTCTTCGAGTGGGCGTACCGCACCGCCTTGAGCGTCGCCGAAAATTCCTTGTCCTCTTCGGGGAAAACATGTTCGGCGGGGAACCAGCGATAAAACCCGACGTTTTGCAGCACCGCAGCCGTATCCGGGCGCACTCCGGCCAGCAGGACGGTCACGCCACGGTCGGTCAGTTCGCGCAGGAAGTGCTCGATCCGCTCGATGCACACCACATCGGGATGGCGAACGCGTTTGAGCCGCAGGACCACGGTCTTGCCCTGGTCTTCGGCCCCGATCCGCTCGTTGAGCGCACCCAGGTGGCGATCCAATTCCGGTGCGGCCCCGAAGAACAGCTCGCCTTCCAGGTCATAGATGACGGTGTTCGGGTCCGAAGGATCGCCCGGAATGCGTTCGCGGACCACGCGTTCGGGCGTGACGACGAGTTCGGTGGCCTTCAACTTCGCCGCCCGTGGGACGAACAACAGAATCGACAGGATTACCCCGAGCAGCACGGCTTTGTCGAGGTCGATCGCGATCCCGGTAAAGGCGGTGACAAGCACCAAACCTGCGTCATAGCGCGAGGCTTTCAAGGTATAGACGAGGCGCTTGAAATCGACCAGTCGTGCGGCGGTGACGAGCAGCAGCCCGGCCAGCGCGGGCTGCGGAACGTACCGCAGTAACGGCGCGAACAGCAGCAGCGCGGCGGCGACCGTTGCGGCCGAGACGATCCCGGAGAATCGTGTCGCGGCACCGGACTGGTGGTTGATCGCCGATCGCGACAGCGATCCCGAGCCCGGCAGGCTCTGGAAGAAGCCGCCGGTGAGGTTGGCCAGGCCTTCGGCCATGATCTGCCGGTTGTAGTCGATCTTCTGCTGGGTCTGGTGCGCAATGGCTTTGGCGATCGACAGCGCCTCGATGATGCCGACGAAAGCGATGGCCAGCGCGCCCTCCGACAGCTCGGGCAGCCAGCTGGTGTGCACCTCGGGGATGTGCGGGGTGGGTAGGCTCCGTGGGATCTTTGCGGCCACCGCCACCGCGGTGTGGCCGCCCGCGCCTGGAACCGACCACCCAGCGAGATAGGCGATCAGCGCGGTGATGACCAACACGGCAAGCATGTCGACCTGCGGCCAGCCGAACCGTTGCACGAGGCGGCGCAGCACGACCGCCAGCAGCACCGCAGCACCGCTGAGCACCAGGGCGCGGTAGTTGACCGCGTCGCCGTTAAACAAGGTGAGCCATACCCGGCGCAACACCTGCATGTGGCCGTTGCCCTTGTCGCGCACGCCCAATGCGTTGCCCAGCTGTCCCACCGCAAGCAGGAACGCGGCGGCCGCCATGAAGCCGATGATGACGGATTCGGAAATGTAGCGAGTCAGGTTGCCGAGCTTGAACATACTGATCACGATCTGAATCGCTCCGACGAGCACGCCCAGCAGGAATAGCGCCTCGAACAGTTCTGTCGTGTTCTCCGAATCGATGAACGCCAGGCCGGCGAAGACGAGCAGCGATATGGCGCTGGTCGGCCCGTTGATCAGATGCGACGACGAGCCGAAGATCGAGGCGACAATCGTCACCACGATCGCCGAGTAGACACCGAAGCGGGGATCGACTCCGGCGATCAGCGCATAAGCCATCGCTTGCGGGAACGAGATGGCGGCGACGGTGAGGCCGGCGACCAGATCGTGCCGACCTTTCACGAGGTCGTAATTCAGAGCGAAGTCGTAATTCAGAACGCGAGCCATCCGCTATGTCCCCGGCGCCAACGCGCGCGCCGGCGCTGAGATCGCGTCCAGGATTCCGTTGTCGCCGAAGAATTGCTGGCGCGCTTCGCCCCAGTCCCTGGCGATGGCGGTGATCGGGAAGAGCGTCAGCGGGGGCAGCCGATCGGCGTGTTTGGCCAGGATTTGGGGCTTGACCGGCCGATAGCCGAATTGGGCCAGCTGCTCTTGGGCGGGGTCGCTGAACAAGTAGTTGAGGTAGGCCTTGGCGTAGGAAGCCTTCTTGGAGTCCGTGACGTTGGCGTCGACCCAGGCCACCGCCGGCTCGGCGAGGATGCTGACCGGTGGATACACGAGTTGGAGCTCGTCCTTGTTGGACGCTACCTCCCGCAGCGCCTCGTTCTCCCAGGTCAACTGGACGTCGCCGACCTTCTGAACGGCGAAACTGGTCGCGGCTCCCCGCGCGCCTGCGTCGGAGGCGGTGACGTGACGCAAGAGCGCCCGCACATAGTCGACGGCCTGGGCATGATCGCCACCGCGGGTGGTGACCGAACCCCACGCGGCGAGGATGCTCAGTTGGCCGTTGCCCGAGCTGCGCGGGTTGGGTGTCACGACCGCGACGTCGTCTTTGATCAGGTCGGGCCAGTCCTGGATCCCTCTGGGGTTGCCCTTGCGGACGACGAACACGATGGTCGACGTGTAGGGAACCGAGTTGTTCGGCAGACGCTGTCGCCAATTGGGGGCGACGAGCCCCCGCTTGCTGAGCGTGTCGATGTCGCTGATCAGTGCCAGCGACACCACGTCGGCTTTCTGGCTGCCATCGAGGACGCCGGCCAGTTGCCGCCCGGAGCCGCCGTGCGATTGCTGGATGTCCAGGCTGGTTCCGGTGTGGGTGCGGTACTGCGTGACGAATGCCGGGTCCAGCGCCGCGTACAGCTCGCGCGTCGGGTCGTAGGAGACGTTGAGGATCCGGTTGGACCCGTCGGCGGGAAGGTTCTTGACCGCGATCGCGGTGGCGGCCACGACGATGGCCACGACTCCAAGAATGTTGAGCCAGGGAAGGCGCGGCAGGGTATGCAGACGCTGCAGCGCCGGACGCGCTTCGACCATCCAGGCGTCCCCTCACCGCGATCTCTCAGATTTCGACGATATTAACGGCCTCGCAACCTGGGGACAGCCATGAAAATCAACCTGAAGTTAAGTAGGTACGGGATGCCTATGATGATCAGATGCCGCAACGCGTGTTGCGTGAACGCCTGATCGATCTGGAAGTCCCGGGCGAGGACGAGGCACGTGGACGGGCACTGCGCAAGACGGTGCCACGACGGTCGCTCGCTCAGCTGACGCCCTCGCCGCGATCGGCCATCGAGATACTCGTCGCCCAAAATGCCGACCGGCTGCCCGAACTCGTCCCACTACGCTTCGCCCGGATGCTCGCCGACCCGTTCTCGTTCTACCGGGGGTCGGCCGCGGTGATGGCCGCCGACCTCGCCGCAAGTCCGTCGAGCGGCATAGAGATCCTGTGCTGCGGCGACGCACACGTCTGCAACTTCGGCCTGTACGCGGCTCCGCATCGCTCAATAGTGTTCGACCTCACCGATTTTGACGAGGCGGCCGTCGCGCCGGCCGAGTGGGACGTCAAACGCCTGATCACCAGCGCGATCGTCGGCGGCCGCCATGCCGCCTATCCCGCCGAGGCCGTCCGCCGCTGCGTCGAAGAGGCGGTGGTGGCCTACCAAACGGCGCTGGAGGCGACCCTGGAAATGGACGTCCTGAGCCGTTACTACCTGCGCATGGAGCCGGAGCACTACACCGGCGAAGTATCCAAGGAGATGCGCGCCGTGATCGAGCGGACCACCGCCGAGGCGCGCAAGCGCACCTCGGCGCGAGTCTTCAGGCAGATCATGGAGACTGGGCCGGACGGGACCCCGCGCCTGCGTGAAGCGCCGCCGGTTCTGCAGCACGTCGACGAGGAGATCGAAGCCCCGTTGGTGGAGTCGATCGACGAGTATCTGACCACGGTCCCGGCTGACATTGCGCTGCTGCTGTCACACTTTCGCGCCACCGACGTCGCGCTACGGGTGGTTGGCGTCGGCAGCGTCGGCACCCGCTGCTATCTGGTAATCCTGGTCGGCCCCAACGGAACACCGCTGATCCTGCAGATCAAAGAGGCCACTCGATCGGTGCTCGAGGAATACGGCGGCTGGCGCCAGCCAGACGCCCTGACCGCGGCCGTCGCGGCGC
>Ga0335083_10003695_pt1 | contig 19713 bp, 19 predicted proteins | sample Lox_Sample_42_FD_206716 | JGI IMG/M metagenome (GOLD analysis project Ga0335083, IMG submission 206716) | Soil microbial communities from Loxahatchee National Wildlife Refuge, Florida, United States - Lox_Sample_4.2 | ecosystem: Environmental > Terrestrial > Soil > Wetlands | place: USA...
ATGGATGCAAGGCCAACGGGCGCCAACCCCGCGAGCTCATCGACCACATCGAGATAGCCGTGCAGCGCGCCGGGCTGCCGCAAGCGCCGCGCCGCCTGCGGCAGCGAATCGAGGAAAGCGTCCAGCGTATGTCGATCGGCGTGTCGCAGAAGAGACAGGCATACGCCGACGATCTGGGGCAAATGCTCATCGCCGGTCTCATATGCGACGGCGGGCACGGTGCGCAAATACGTGACCACGGGCCCAAGACCGGAGCCGGCATCCAGCATCAGTTTCACGCCCTCGACCCAGCCACGCACCGCGGCGGGCGCCAGGCGCCGCACTGCCTCCGGCAGCGCCGACATGACGAGCGGGCGCGCGTCGTCGGGAAGAGTTCGAGTCAGGGATTCGAGATCGGCGATCTGCATGGAGGGGCAGCCCCCGACGCAGCTAAAAGTACGCGTGGACCGCCGCCTCGAGCGCGTCGCGGATGTCCTCATCGTCGGTGATGGGACGGACCAGCGCTACACTGCACGCCGCCGCCGGCTGCACACCGCGCGAGATGAGCTGACCGGCGTAGACCAGCATGCGCGTCGAAATGCCCTCTTCCAGTCCGTGGCCCTTGAGATTGCGCGAGCGCTCCCCGATGCTCACGAGCTTTCCTGCGATCTCCGGTGGCGCGCCCGATTCGTGTACGACGATTTCGATTTCGAGTTCGCGCTCCGGCCAGGCGAAGTCGAGAGCACCGAAGCGCTGCTTGGTCGATTGCTTCAGGTCTTTCATGATGTTCTGATAGCCGGGGTTGTACGAGATCACGAGCTGGAAGTCGGGATGCGCGTGGACCAGCTCACCCTTTTTTTCCAGCGGCAATACGCGACGTGCGTCGGTAAGCGGATGGATCACCACCGTAGTGTCCTGCCGCGCCTCGACGATCTCGTCCAGATAACAGATGGCGCCGTGACGCACGGCAAGCGTCAGCGGCCCATCCTGCCATTGCGTTCCGCCTGCATCCAGCAGATGACGGCCAACCAGGTCCGATCCCGTCATGTCTTCATGACAGGCGATGGTGACGAGAGGCTTGCCCAGCTTCCACGCCATGTACTCGACGAAGCGCGTCTTGCCGCAGCCGGTCGGCCCTTTCAGCATCATCGGCATACGCACGCTGTAAGCGGCTTCGTAGAGCGGAACCTCGCTGCCAGTAGCCAGATAGTAGGGTGGCTCGCGGATCAGGTACTGGCTGACGAGATCATCGGTGAGGTAGCGGTCCATGATGCAAATTTCAGGTTTGGGGACGACTATTTACGACGCGGTTTCGGCTCTGCGCCGAGGAGAGATTTTCTTGCAGAATACCATGCCAGGCGCAGCCCTTCGCGCAGCGCTCCGGAATCGCGAGCCAGCACCCGCATCCAGACGCCGCAATCGCCTGGCAGCCTGGTAGCGCCGGCGTAGATATCGTTGCTCCCTGGCAGCGCGGCGCGCAGCGAAGCAACGAGCTCTGCCGCCGATACTTTCCGGCTCAGCGCGATGAAGCCGCCCTGACAGGAGAACTGGCCCGTCACGCCGGGTAAACCACGCGACAGCGTCGCCCCATCGAGGCGATAGCGGTCGCGCGCGAGAAGCTTCCCTTCGAGGTCCTCGACCCGCAGCTCGGCGAATATCCAATCGAAATGCTGGGCGGCAGCGCCGGGATCGTGAGGGAGGAGAGAATCACAGGCCAGCACGCTGGCTTGCGGATGAACCCGTACTCGAAGTCGGCTGTGCAATCTTGCCCTCGGAAAAAGAATCAGTGGATCGGGCAGATATTCGAGGAACGATCCGGCCAGCGCCTCGATGGACACGTCCTGGGCCGCGTCGCCCGTCTGCATGCTGTGAACGATGGTCGAGGCTGAGGTCGTCACGTGCGCTTGCGTGTGCTCGCCGGCGACGATCTTCCAGGATAGGGCGTCGTCCTCGAAGATGCCCCCGGAGCACGACTGGATGTACAGGGTAGGCATCCCCGGCGGATCGTCGGGGACGAACAAGCTGCGGCCAAGATGAAAGGGATAGGCTACCCGTTGACGCGCAACGAAAGTCCGCCCCTGCGGGTCCGCTTCCAGGCGCAGGTCGACGCGTATGCGGGCATCTGCATGCAATTCCCCGGGCGCAAGGGCCGCGAGGTGCTCACTGGAAAGCCGATCACCGCTCAACGGGGTCGACCCCAACGTCGAACAGCACGTTGGCCGCGATCTGATCGACAACCGCTTCGACGCCTTCGCCCGTATGGCAATTGGTGAGCACGATCGGGCGCCCGCCACGGACTTGGGCCCCCTCCCGCACCATCCGCTGCACGTCCGCGCGCACGTAAGGGGCAAGATCGACCTTGTTGATGACCAGAATATCCGACTGCACGATGCCGAGACCCCGTTTGCGCGGAATATCGTCGCCGCCAGCCGTGTCGATTACGAACAGCCAGTAGTCCACCAGATCGAGCGAGAAGGTCGACGCCAGATTGTCGCCTCCGCTTTCGATCAGCACCAGATCGAGCGGCCCGAACTTCGCCTCGAGTTCCTCGGCTGCCTGGAGATTCAGGGTCGGATCCTCGCGGATCGCGGTGTGCGGGCAGGCGCCGGTCTCGACCGCCATCACACGCGCCGGGTCGATGAGACCACTGCGCTTCACGCGCTCGGCATCCTCTTTGGTAACAAGGTCGTTAGTAATCACCGCCATGTTGACAGCCCGCTGTATGAAATGCGGAATGAGCCTCTCCAATAGCGCGGTCTTGCCGGAGCCGACGGGACCGCCGATGCCGACCCGCGCCGCGCCGGGATGGTTGCCTGCACTCGATCTTGGAAAAGCAGTGGTCGCCGTATTCATCGCCACCACCGCTCACCGCAACATGTATCGCTGCGCCAGCGGCACGACTTTGGCTGGCTCGCAGGTAATCACCTTGCCGTCGATCATGACGTCGAAGGTCTGCGGATTGACGGTGATGCTCGGACACGCATCGTTGTGCAGCATGTGGGTCTTGTTGAGCTTGCGCGTCCCCTTAGCCGGCAGGCAACGCTTCACAATGCCGAGCGTCGACTGCAACGCCACCTCGTCGGCAGCCCGCGTCACGAAGTTCACGGCCAGATGCTTCTTGGCCTCGCCGAACGCACCCCACTGCGGCCGCATCAGCAGCGGCTCGCAAGTCATCAGGCTCGCAGCACTGTCGCCCATGGCAGACCAGGCGATGAAGCCGCCCTTAATCACCAGTTCCGGCTTGACTCCGAAGAACCCCGGGCGCCACAACACGATGTCGGCAAGCTTTCCCGGCTCGAGCGAGCCGACGTAGTCGTCGATGCCAAACGTGCGCGCTGCATTCAGCGTGTATTTGGCGATGTAGCGCTTGATGCGCTCGTTGTCGCCGCGGCGGGTTTTCTCGGTAGACAGGCGTCCGCGCTGGTCTTTCATCTTGGATGCGAGCTGCCAGGTGCGGCAGATTACCTCGTTGATCCGGCCCATACCCTGACTGTCGGAGCCGAGCATGGAAATCGCGCCTAGATCGTGCAGCACGTCTTCGGCGGCAATCGTCTGCGCGCGAATACGCGACTCCGCAAAGGCGACATCCTCCGGCACCGCCGGATTGAGGTGGTGGCACACCATGATCATGTCCAGATGCTCGTCGAAGGTATTGACCGTGTACGGATTGGTCGGGTTGGTCGACGACGGCAGGCAGTTCATCTGCCCAGCTACCGCGATGATGTCGGGCGCGTGACCGCCCCCGGCTCCCTCGGTGTGGTACATGTGGATGGTGCGGCCGTTGATCGCCGCCAGGGTATCCTCCAGAAAGCCCGACTCGTTCAGCGTGTCGGTATGCAGTTGGACCTGGAAATCCAACTCGTCGGCCACCGCCAGGCAAGTGTCGATCACCGCCGGCATCGCGCCCCAGTCCTCATGAATCTTCAGACCGAGACAACCGCCGCGCATTTGATCGAGCAATGAACGCGGCTTGGAAGAGTTTCCGCGACCCAGGAAGCCGAAGTTCATCGGCCACTGCTCGGAGGCCTGCAGCATCTTGCCGACGTTCCACTCTCCGCCGCAATCGATGCCGACGGTGATCGGTCCGAGCGACCCACCGATCATCGTCGTCAAGCCCGATGCGATCGCATGTTCCACGAGCTGCGCGCTGTCGAAATGTACGTGCACGTCGATCCCGCCCGCAGTCGCGATCAAGCCTTCCGCATCGCGCACCGTGGTCGCCGCGGCGCAAATCAGCTTGGGGTGAACGCCGTCCATCGTCGCCGGGTTTCCGGCTTTGCCGATGGCCACGATCCTGCCGTCCTTGATGCCGATATCCCCCTTCACCACACCGAGCACGGGATCGATGATCACGGCGTTGCTGATGAGCATGTCGAGTGCGCCCTGCGCGCTGTCGTAGCCCGGCGTGAGTCCCATACCGTCACGCAGCGTCTTGCCGCCGCCGTGCAGACACTCGTCGCCGGGTACCGCGTAGTCGTGCTCGATCTCGGCGAGCAGCGAGGTATCGCCCAGGCGAACGGCGTCTCCCGTGGTCGGGCCGTAGAGCTGCGCGTATTCCTTTCTGGAGATCTTGGCCATGGTCTAGCGTCAGTAAAATATTTCGTTACGCACCTTTGAAACCCTGCTCCTTCGCCTTGCGCAGCGCCTCTGCCTTGCGGCTCGTGCTGCGAGTCGAACCGTCGGTCAGGCTGTTCAGCCCGAAGATCTCGCCCGTTCCACCGAACTCGACCAGCGTCACCGTCTTGGTCTCTCCCGGCTCGAACCGCACCGCCGTGCCGGCGGGGATGTCGAGGTGCATGCCGAAAGCCTTCTCGCGCTCGAAATCGAGCGCCTTGTTCACCTCGAAGAAGTGGAAGTGGCTGCCCACCTGGATCGGCCGGTCGCCGGTGTTGACTGCCTTGACTGTCGACTTGCGGCGCCCCGCGTTGATCTCGATGTCGCCGTCAGCCGCGATGATCTCTCCCGGCGCGATCGCCCCCTTCGGGACCGCCTGCTGGCCTGGTCGGATCGGCTCGTGGACTGTAACCAGTTTCGTGCCGTCGGGGAACGTGCCTTCGATCTGGATCACCGGCATCAACTCTGCAACGCCGGCCATCACGTCGTCGCTGCTGAGGATGGTCGAGCCGTAACCGATCAAATCGGCCACCGAGCGACCCTCCCGAGCGCCCTCCAGGATCTCATCCACGATGATGGCAATCGCCTCGGGGTGGTTGAGCTTCAGTCCCTTGGCCCGTCTTTTCCTTGCCAACTCTGCGGCGGTGTAGATCGTTAGCCGCTCGAGCTCCGTCGGTGTCAGAAGCATGACTTCACCCCCTTATTCGGCCGAATCAGGGCTCCGGCGTCTAGTTCGCGAACGCGCGCGACGACTGCACCTCGTGCCGCATGGACGCGATCTCCGCCGCCGGCGTGCACGTGTAGATCTGATCCAGGGCGGGCGCCGGTGCTTCGCGCAGCGCCGCGATGATTGAACGCATTCGCAGCAGGATCTCCTGTCCCTGCAGGTGACCTATGACACCCAAGCGCAGCGCGGCGCTCAGGAGGCCGGTGCAAAGTGCATGGGCCGAGACCGCCTCCACTGCCGTCTCGTTCAACCCGGCTCCGCGCCAGAGCAGGCCCTGAACGACAGGAAGATGTCCGTAGGCGCTTCCGGCGCGGACGGCATCGCGGTACTCCATGGCTCCCCGCGTCCCCAGCTTCTCGTGGACAGTCAAGAGCGCGGCGCCTCCGCGTTTGGAACCGTCGCGCAACTCTTGGGCAAGCGTCATCGCTTCCAACTCGCAATCGATTCGCTGTGCGCGCGGCAGGTCTCCGTCAGCACGAAAAGCCGCCAGCAGAGCGGGTCTGTCGCACACCGCCCAGCGATAGCGCAACTGCCCTTCCAAGTAGGCAGCAAGCTCCGGCGCCTGATGTACGCAACCGTCGGCGATGAGCGTCTCCAAGCCCCAGGAAAAGGCGGCGCTGCTGCTCGGAAAAAAGCTGTCCGCGTTCTGCAGCGTGGCGAGGAGTACTTCGGTCGGCGTCACGAGCTCGCCTCCCTAACCCGGTTCGATGCAACGAACGACGCGCCCGTCGTGCAACAGATGGGCGAGTCGATCGACATAATCCTCGATCGGACCCTGCAGCGCGATGCGCAGCAGGTTTCCGGCAAACTCGACTTTCCAATGCATGTTTCCGGCTAAGTAACCCACCTGCAGCGCGGCTTCCGCGTCGCGCGGCTGCAGCGTGAGCCACTGCGTCTCCTGCATGCAGACCACTATGGCGCTGTGCTCCTCGAGCAGCAGCACGGCACCGTTAGACAAATGCTGTGTGCGAGGCAATGCGATAGCGCATTCGGTCCCGCGATCGGTGAACGCCCGCAGTCGATGCCGCTGCGTGTCGGCTGCGGTCAAGGTCAGATACTCGACCGTACCTTCATGTTCGAGGCGATGCAGCGCCTCCGCAGTGGCCGCTTCGGTCGCGAGCGCGACCACTTTATCCAGTAGCAGCCTCCTTCTTGCGCCGCGCGGCGCGGATGGCCCTTGCCGGAAGGTGGGAACGAAAGACATGGAAGCTTGGGCGAAAAGCCTGCGGAATCTGGTGGGACGGAAAAACGCGGGCACCAGCCGGCAGCTGGCGCCCGCGGCCTGCGGATCAGGCGTGCTGTTTCTGATTCGGGATACCCGGGATCGGGCACTCTTCGGTGCCGACGGTCGGGCGTGTGATGCCCTCGACCATCTTCTTGGTACCCTCCGGATCGGTGATCCACTTCTTGTAGAAGTCGTACGGACAGGTCGCGACGCCCTCGTCGCCTTCGCGCGAATTGATCTTGCCGGTGTATCCGCGGTGGAGCAGCTTGAACAGGTGGTTTTCCGACTGCATGTTCTTGCGCGCGTCGCGGATCAGGCCCTTGGAGAGCGCCGCGTACTGGATCCCCATATCTTCCTCGCCGCACTCTCCCAGGGTACGACCGTCGAAGCCGATGATCGCGGAGTGGCCGAAGTAGGAGTACACGCCGTCGAAGCCGGCGGCGTTGGCAACCGCAACGTACACATTGTTGGCCCACGCCATCGCTTTCGCCATGATCACCTGCTGATCTTTGGCCGGATACATGTAGCCCTGGCAGCGCACGATCAGCTCCGCGCCCCGCATGGCGCAGTCGCGCCAGATCTCGGGGTAGTTGCCATCGTCGCAAATGATGAGACTGACTTTCAGACCCTTGGGACCGTCCGACACATAGGTGCAATTGCCGGGATACCAGCCTTCGATCGGCACCCAGGGCATGATCTTGCGATACTTCTGCACGATCTCGCCCTTGTTGTTCATCAGGATCAGCGTGTTGTACGGTGCTTTCTTGGGATGCTCTTCGTGCCGCTCGCCGGTGAGCGAGAACACGCCCCACACATTGGCCTTGCGACACGCGGCGGCGAAGATCTCGGTCTCCTCTCCCGGCACGCTCGCGGCGGTATCGTACATTTCCTTCGAGTCGTACATGATCCCGTGCGTGCTGTATTCGGGGAAGATGACCAGATCCATGCCGGGCAGGCCGATTTTCATGCCTGTGACCATCTCACCGATCTTGCGTGCGTTGTCGAGCACTTCTTTCTTGGTGTGCAGACGCGGCATCTTGTAGTTGACCACTGCGACGCCTACGGTGTCGTTACTGCTGGAAATGTCTCCGTGTAACATTCAAACTCTCCTTTTCCTCAGGTGTGGACGTAACGCTCTTTCTTTAGCGTCGCTTCTCAAGCCACCCCGGCGACTCCACGCACCGCCAGGGGAGAACCAGCCTGCTCTGCCCGATCTGCCTGTCAGACCGTCAGGTAGCCATGAATCTTACCGGCATCGACCTTTTCGCGCGTATCCTCGTACACGAACTGCCCTTTCTCGATGATCAGGAAGCGGTCGGCGATTTCCATGGTAAAGCTCAGCACCTGCTCGGACACGAGCAGCGCGAATCCGCGCTCCGCTTTGAGCTCGTTCAGAGTCCGGGCGATATCCTTGATGATGGAAGGCTGAATCCCCTCGGTGGGCTCGTCGAGCACGAGCACCCTGGGATTGCTGACCAGCGCCCGCGCAATCGCGAGCTGCTGCTGCTGGCCGCCGGAGAGATTGCCGCCCTTGCGGTCCTTCATCTCCTTGAGGACCGGAAAGACATCGTAGACGTAAGACGGAATGGTTTTATCGGCGACTGTTTCCATCCCCGCCAAGACGTTCTCCTCTACTGTCAGGTACGGAAAGATCATACGCCCCTGCGGCACATAACCCAGCCCGGCGGCAACGCGGTCGAAGCTGTGGAGGCCGAGAAGCTCCCGCCCGGCCAACAACACCGATCCGCTGCGAGCGCGGAGGAGCCCGATGAGCGACTTCAGCAACGTGCTCTTGCCCATGCCGTTGCGTCCCATGATCGCCACGGTCTCGCGGTCGCCGACATCGAACGAGACATCGCGCACGACGTGGCTTTCGCCGTAGTAGACGTTCAGGTTCTTCACGTTGAGCACCGCGCCCGCCCCCGATCAATGGCCCAGATACACGTCGATGACGCGCTCGTCGCTCTGGACCTGGTCCATGCTGCCCTCGGCCTGATGCAGTACCGTCACCTTGTGCGCGATCATGCGCACGAAAGCCATGTCGTGCTCAATGACGACGATGGACCGACCCTTGGAGATGCGGTTGAGCAGATCCGCAGTCTGCTCCCGCTCGCGCGCACTCATACCGGCCACCGGCTCATCCAGCAACAGCAGCTCAGGGTCCTGCATGAGCAACATGCCGATCTCCAGCCACTGCTTCTGGCCATGGCTGAGCTGACCCGCCTTGTGCCGCAGCACTTCGTGAAGAAAAATCTGCTCGGCGACCTGGTCGACCTTTTTCAGCAGTTCCTGCTCGCGTTTGAAGAACAGGGAGCCGACGATACCTCTGCGCTTGGGGTAGGAGATCTCCAGGTTCTCCTGCACGGTAAGGTCCTCGTACACGCTCGGCGTCTGGAACTTGCGTCCCACCCCTACGCGCGTGATCTGGTACTCGATCATGCCGGTCAGGTTGTAATTCTTGAAGCGGACCGCGCCCCCGGACGGCTTCGTCTTGCCGCAGATCATGTCGAGCAGCGTGGTTTTGCCCGCACCGTTCGGCCCGATGACGCAGCGCAGTTCGTCCTTCTCGACGTAGAAGTTGAGGCCGTCGACGGCCTTGAACCCATCGAAGGAGACGGTAAGATCCTCCACCGACAGGATCAGCTCGCTCATTTCGCGATCCCGGTGCTGCCGACTGGCTGCGCCTGCGCGGTGGGCTTGTCTGCCTCCTGCTTCGTGTGCACCCGGTTGCGCATACGACCGAGCAGGCCGGCCAGCCCGTCCGGCAGCAGCATCACGACGAAGATGAACAAGCCGCCGATGAAGTACAGCCAGTACTGCACGAAGTTCTCCGAGAAGAAGGTCTTCGCCGATCCCACCAGCACAGCTCCGTAGACCGCACCGATCAGCGACAAGCGCCCCCCCACGGCGGCGTAGATGACCATCTCGATGGACGGCTGGATCCCGACCAGGGACGGCGACGCCAGTCCAACCTGGATGGTAAACATCGCCCCGCCGATGGAGGAGAACAACGCGGCGACGGCGAAGATGAACGCCTTGAACAGAGCCGGGTCGTAACCCGAGAAGCGCACACGATCTTCCTTGTCGCGAATCGCTACCAGCACTTTGCCGAGCCTGCTCCGCAGGATGAAGGTCCCGGCGGCCACGCACAACAGCAACAGGACGCAGGTCACGAAATACATGGTCAGCTTGGCCGTGTCCGTGTCCAGGTTGATGCCCATGAACGTTCGGAAGTCGTTGATGCCGTTCACGCCACCGGTGACTCCCTGCTGGCCGATGATCACGATCGACATGATCGCGGACAACGACAGCGTGATGATCGAGAAGTACACGCCGCCCACCCGCTTGCGGAAATTGGCATAGGCCAGAACAAAGGCCAACACCGGCGGCAGCAGCAGAATGGCGGGAATAGTGAACCAGACATGGTGGAATGGTTCCCACCACCAGGGAAGCGTCTCGACGCTGTTCCAGACCATGAAGTCGGGAAGGGTGGACCCGAAGAATGAAGACAGCGCTTGCGCGGAACTGTCTGCAGAGGTGGACTCGAGTTTGAGAAACATGGCCATCATGTAGCTGCCGAGTCCGAAGAAGGCCCCTTGTCCGAGGCTCAGGATGCCGCCGTAGCCCCAGATCAGCACGATGCCCACTGCGCAAAACGCAAGGGACAGATATTTTGCCGCCAGCCCGAGGCGGAAAACGCTCAGCGACAGCGGCAGCACTGCAAGGAGCAGCACCGCCAGGATGAGCAGACCGTATTTCTCCACCCAATCGCGGCTCGCCGCGGAGCCGGCCGATGCTGTCGCAGCGGCGGCGCTCGGACGCGCCCGGTCCAACATCAACGCCTCACCTTGGTTGCGAACAGCCCGTTGGGCCGGAAGTACAACACCACGATCACGAGCAGCAGGATGCTGGCTCTGGCCATAGAACCACTCAGCGAATATTCGAACCAGGACTGCATCTGTCCGATGATAAAGGCGGAGAAGATCGTCCCGAGCAGACTCTCCACGCCGCCGAACACGACGGTGATGAATGTGTCCACGATGTACTGCTGGCCCGTGGTGGGGCCAGTCGAGGCCAGCATCGTGAACGAGCTGCCGGCGATGCCCGCCAGACCGCATCCCAGAGCAAATGTATAGGCGTCGACTTTTGTCGTGTTGATGCCAGCAGCGCCGGCCATCTGACGGTTCTGGGTTACCGCGCGGATGCGCAGGCCCCACCGCGTCTTGAACAGCAGCAGATAAACGAGAACCGCGGTTACGATCGCGAGGCCAATGATGAAGATCCGCGACAGCGGAAAAGATACGCCTTCGGTGGCCTGCCAAGCGCCCTGCAGCCAGGACACGGTTGGGACTTCCACCTCCTTGGCGTTGATGAACTGGCGGTAGAACTGCTGGAGCACCAGGCTGACACCCCAGGTCGCCAACAAGGTGTCCAGCGGACGCCGGTACAGGAACCGGATGAGCCCCCGCTCCAGGAGATACCCGAAGATGCTGGTGACTACGAAAGCCAACGCGATGCCGACGAAAATGTAGACGCCCATGAGATTCGGGAAGTACTGCTCGAATACCAGAGCGGTCCCGTAACTGCAGTAGGCACCCATGGCCATCAACTCACCGTGCGCCATGTTGATGACGCCCATCAAACCGAACACGATGGCCAGCCCCAGGGCCATCAGCATCAGGATGGTGAAGATGCTCAACCCCGTGAACGCCTGCATGGCGAGCATGTCGAGGTTCATCTAGTGCTTACTCCTCCCTGAATACTGTTTCCGCTTTCTGGCTCGCGCCTGTGCCGCACAGACGGCGACGGAGGTCCAATGGCCTCCGTCGTTGCCTCGCACGTCGCACGGCAAGGCTGCCCGTCTGGTTGCTCTAGAGCTTCGGGAATGGGTTCGGCGCGATCAGCGGCGATTCATAGATCATGTCGACCTGACCGTCCTTGCGGAAGGTACCGATGCGGGCGTGCTTCCACAGATGGTGATTGCTCTTGTCGAAATGGACCTTTCCCTCGGGTGCATCGATGGGGAGGTCCGAGGACGCCGCCACAACCTTCTCCACGTCGAAGCTCTTGGCCTTTTCCGCGGCCATCTTCCACAGCCACACCGAGATGTAGCCGCATTCGAGGGTGTCGCCTACCACCCGGTTCTGGCCATATTTGGCCTTGAAAGCCTTGACGAACTTTTCGTTCACCGGATTCTTCAAGCTCTCGAAGTAGCCCATGCATGTCAGCGTGCCTTCGGTGTTTTCCGCTCCGATCCCGGACACCTCTTCCTCGGACACCGCTAGCGACAGCAATGTCTGGTTCTTGCCGGTGATACCCGCGGCCGTGAGCTGCTTGAAGAACGCAACGTTGCTCCCACCCACCACGCAGTTCAGGATCACATCCGGCTTGGCGGCCTTGATCTTGTTGATCTCGGAGGAAAACTCGATGTGCCCGAGCGGATAGTAGCCCTCTCCGACCAGCTTCCCCCCCAGACGCGCAAGAGTAGCCTTGGCGATCTTGATCGTCGTGCGCGGCCAGATGTAATCCGAGCCGATCATGTAGTAGGTCTTGCCCTTGTTCTTGTACAGCCAATCCATCGCGGCAATGACCGATTGCGTGGCCTCCTGCGCCGTATACATGATGTTCGGCGACATCTCGAGGCCTTCGTAGTAAGTCGGGTAGTAGAGCAGCCCCTTGAGTTTCTCGAACACCGGCAGCACCGCCTTGCGCGAGGCGGAGGTGTAGCAGCCCATCACAGCGGCGACCTTGTCCTTCTCGAGCAGCTTGCGCGCCTTTTCGGCGAAGGTCGGCCAGTCGCTGGCGCCGTCCTCGACCACGACCTCGATCTTCTGCCCCATGACGCCGCCGCCCTTGTTGACTTCATCGACCGCCAACATCTCGGCGTCGACGACGGACTTCTCGGCGATGGCGATGGTGCCGGTAAGGGAATGCAGGATGCCGATCTTGACGGTATCGGCAGCTTGCGCACCCTTGGGCCATATGAACGGCGCGGGAACCGCGCCGGCGGCTGCGGACACCGCGGTAGCTTTCAGGAAATCTCTGCGATTGAACTTGCTCATTTGGTCTCTATCCCCTGTGCGGTTTGTTGTGCCTGCTGGACGACAAAAATACAAGAGGCCCATACGTCGAAGTCTATCCCCGACGCACGGGCATCCTACCCTGCCCGTTTCGGACGCCTTCATTCCGAGTCGAGCGATGCTCGACCGTTTGCTGCTGCCGTGCATCTTTTCGATGCACTGATCTGCGACGAGAATCAAACCATCTTGCAGCGCATTGCAAGATCAAGACCTACCGCGTGAACGCTGCTGCACTAACTTGTAAACTCGCCGCAATCTATTCTTAAGGGCCTGACCCGTCAAGGTTTCAAGAGTATGCCGCAGCGCGGCATCGTGGCTCTTCAAACACTGGGACGCCACCTCTACTGCGCGAACGCACGCTCCGGCACGGTGCGTACAATACTACGTCCGCACCGTTCCAGGTCATCCCCAAAGCTCGCGCAAACCGTTCACCTGTACGCGGGCGGATTAGGTCAGTCGTTTCAGCCTTACAGTTTCTCCGAGGAACGCCCCTAGGAGTCCGCGACTGCGCCGTCCTCGTGAGTAGCGTGGTAGTAGCGCATCGCCATGCCCCCGGCCTTCTCGATCGAGAAATCAGGAACACGCCTCGCGCATTCGGCTTCATCCACCTCGACGCCGAGACCGGGCTTCGTCGGCGGCAAGATATGCCCGTCCACCACCGGCAGCGGGTCTATTAGCAGCGCTTGCGCCTCGGGGGCGGTTTCAGGGTCGATCATTTCCTGGATCACGAAGTTGGGTGACGCCAGGTCGATATGCACGCAAACCGCGGTGGCGAGCGGACCGTAGGGATTGTGTGGCGCGAGACCCGCATAGTACGTCTCGGCCATGGTGGCGATCTTGCGCGTCTCGCTGATTCCGCCGGCGTGGCAGGGGTCGGGCTGCAGCAGGCTGGCTGCGCCGTGCTCGAGGATCTCGCGGAAACCCCAGCGCAGGAACAGACGTTCGCCGGTGGCGATGGGGGTGCTGAGAGCTCGCGCGACTGGCGCCATCGCTTTCGGGTTCTCGGACTGCACGGGCTCTTCCAGGAACAGCGGGCTGTAGGGCTCGAAGCGTTTGCCATACTGGATGGCCATCTGCGGGGTCAAGCGTCCATGCAGGTCGAGCAGGATATCGACGTCGTCGCCCACGGCCTCGCGTATCGTCTTGAGAAAGGCTTCCGTGTGCTTGAGTTTCCTCGGCCCGTCCAACGCATTCGTGATCGGCACCGGAACCGTCTTGATCGCGGTCCATCCGCGTTCGACCTTCGACCTCGCGCTCTTGACTGCCGCGTCGAACCCAACACCATCGTTCCGTCCGGTTGCCGTCGGTCCTGAGAAGTGGGTGTAGACGCGCACCTTGTCGCGCACGCGCCCGCCGAGCAGCTCATACACCGGCACGCCGAGGTCCTTGCCCTTGATGTCCCACAGTGCCTGGTCGATGCCGCTGATAGCAGAGAGGCCGATTACGCCCATGCGCCAGAACCCGCTGCGGTACAGGATCTGCCAGCAGTGCTCGATACGCCGCGGATCCTGGCCTACGATCATCGGTTCCATGTCCTGGATGCAACCGGTGATCGCGCGCGGCTTGCCTTCCAAGGTCGCCTCGCCCCAACCGACGAGCCCGGGTTGGTCGGTCTCCACTTTGACGAAGACGATGATGCGGTGCCCGCCGTCGGCCATGATGGGAGTGATGCGAGTGATCTTCATTGGACGGCCCCATCGATATGCGCAGGACGCAGAAGGATAGCACCTCGCCTCGGATCGGCGACCGGCGCTCGCAGTTTGCGATGCGACGCTTCCTGACCTATGCTGTGCCGCACCCCTTTTCCACTGACCAATGGTTCCAGTCCTGCTCGACATCGAGGGAGGCGCGATGGCCAGGCGTGATGCTCTGAAAGTACTCGGCGCTGGGGCATTGGCGGCAGCCGGCACATGGGTGCTTGGGCGCAACGCGAGCGCGACACCGTCCGAGCTCCGCTACGCGCCGGAAAAAGGTGCTCAGCTCAAATTCCTGCGCTGGAAACGCTTCGTCCAAGGCGACGAGGATCAATGGCTGGCGAACACGCGCAAGTTCACCGAGCAAACCGGAGTCTCGGTGCAGGTCGAGAGCGTGAGCCTGGAAGAGATACCCTCCAAGGCGGCGATGGCAGCCAACGTCGGGGGCGGACCCGACATCGTCATGGGAAGCTACGGTCAGCCGCAGCTTTATCCCGACAAGTGCCTCGATCTCACCGAGCTCGCCAACTATCTTGGCGACAAGTACGGCGGCTGGTACGACGCCGTGAAAGCCTATTGCATGACCGACAAGCGCTGGATCGCGCTCGGCATGGGCTTTCCCACCAGTTGCCTGGTCTATCGCGACAGCATGGTGAAGGCGGCGGGCTTCAACGAGATCCCGCGCGATCTCGGCGGTTTCCTGAAGCTGTGCCGCGCGCTGAAGGCCCATGGGACGCCACCTGGTTTCGCGCTCGGCAACGCCATCGGAGACGGCACTACGTGGTGCCATTGGCTCGTTTGGTCACACGGCGGGAGACTGGTCGACGAGAAGGATCGGGTCGTGATCAACTCCAAGGAGACCATGGCCGCGCTGGAGTATGGCAGGGAACTGTATCCGACATTTGTCCCCGGCACGCTGTCATGGCTCGATCCGAGCAACAACAAGGCGTTTCTCGCGGGCCAGATCAGCCTGACCTACAACGGAATTTCGATCTACTACGTCGCCAAGACCTCCAGCGACCCGACCCTGAAAGCGATCGCGGCCGATATGCAGCATGCCCACTTTCCGATCGGTCCCATAGGACGGCCTACTGAGCTATCTCCCTTTGCCCCCGCCTGGATCTTCAACTACACGCCGTATCCGAATGCAGCGCGTGAGTATTTGCGCTTCATGCTGGAGCGCGAACAGTACGAGGCATGGCAGAAAGCGTCGCTGGGCTACTTCGCGCAGTCGCTGCGCGCTCACGAGTCAGACCCGATCTGGTCCGAAGATCCCAAGTACGCGCCATTTCGCGACGGACCAAGCATGACACTGCACCCGGGTTATGCCGGGAAGGAAGGCGTTGCATCGGCCGGATGCGTCGCGGATTTCATTGTTGTCAATATGGTGGCCGAGGCCGCGACCGGGCAGTTGAGCCCGCAGGCGGCGGCCGCGCGCGCGGAACAGCGCGCACTGCGCTACTACAGGACCTAGCAGGTTGGGTTGCATTGAGCGAGACCCGCTGCGGACAGGAACGACTCCCACCTGCGGTCAGCATCAATCCATTTCGCGGCGGCATCTTGGCATCGACGTGGAGCGAATTGAACGAGACCCCGCTTCGATTGACCGGCGGTGCCGTACACACGGATCCTGCGGGAACGTGTGTCCCTAAGGGGCCGAACGAGTCTGTGCTGCCAGGAGGAACTCCGAGTTCCCGCAGAATGTCCCAATCAGTTCATGAAAACGCTAGCTACGGGGCAGCTTCATGAGGAGGCAAAATGAAAGCGCACAGCGGCGGCATTTCCAGCCCTTGCGAAGAGTGTCCGTGCCGGGCGGCATCTGGGCGTCGCACCATGCTGAAAACCGCTCTCGGCTTGGGACTGAGCTTGCCATTCTTCGATGTCCTTGGAGCTGGCGCCAAGGATCCGAGGGACGCGCCCCCGACAGCAGGGGACCAACTCGTTTTGCTTTCAGGCGAGGGTAAGGGCGAGGTAATCCAACCAGAGGATCTGGCCTTGGGCGGGCCCCAGGAACTGGCCTACCCCATGGATCCCACCACAAAGACCGTGCGCGATGGTTCTCGGCTGAACGAGGTGCTCGTGATCCGTCTCGATCCTGCACAGCTCTCCCCGAGCACGCGGACGAATGCCGTCCAAGGCGTTGTCGCTTACTCGGCAATATGCACTCACCAGGGGTGCGATGTGTCGCAGTGGAAGCGCGACAAGAAAGTGCTCCTGTGCGTTTGCCACGGTTCGGAATACGATCCCAGGAATGGCGCCAAAGTCGTGTTTGGACCGGCGCCACGTCATCTTGCCGCACTGCCCCTCAGGATCGAAAACGGTGGGCTCGTGGTTGCTGGCCCATTCAAAGGTCGAGTGGGCTTCATGGACTTGTGAGGAATCCGCCTTTAAGGTGGCGGATTTACTGATCAGATGCGGAGCCGGTTCTGCAGCAGAAACTGCAGAAGCAACTCGTTGATCTTCTCCGCCTGCTCCTGCTGCACCCAATGGCCGGCCCCATCCAGGAGATGACAGCCCAGCATCTGCGTGCACGCGCTGTTCTGCATCTTCTCGAAATCTCCCGGCTTCTGATATGTCCCCCAGTCGCTCTTTCCCGCGATGAAACACGACGGCACATCGATCGTTCGACCGGAGAAGACTTGCAGCTCAGTCGCGTATTTCATGCTTGTCATGCATCGATACCACTGGAGGCCGCCTTGAAATCCGAGCCTGGCGTACTCCGCGGTATATACGCTCAGCTCGTCGTCCGGAAGCCACTTGCAAGCGGCTATCTCCGCCGCAGATGGCATCTCCGGTGCTACGGTTTCGGCCATCCCCTTGTCCAGCTCCATGACGTAATAAGTCGGCAGTTTCGCAAGTTCGCCGGCGGTCCACGACTTGAGTGGAAACGGCTTGTTTTCCTTCCAGTCGGCGCTCTTGTAGTGGTAATAAGCGCGCAGGAACGCGTGCACACCCTGCGGACAGTCATGCATGTTGCCGTTCGCTTCACGCGTCGAGTAGTACCACTGATAGTGCTTGCGCGGAGGCGTGAGCGCCGCCAGTTCCTCGTGGATTCGTGCGTTCGAGAAGATCGCGGCGGTGTTTGGTTGACTCGCGTCGTCGGCAGTGTTGAACGGCAGCGAAGGCGGGCCGGCAAAAGGAGCGCTCATCAGCACGACGGAGCGGAAGACGTCGGGGCGGATGAGCGAACAACAAGCCGCCACCGGCGAGCCGAAGTCGTGCCCGATGACGGACGCAACCGCACGATATCCAAGCGCCGAGACGAGCGCGAGGGCGTCCCTCACCAAGTTGAGCATGCGAAAAGAGCTCAGATCGCCGTCGTAGTCCCCGTCCCAGCCGGTCGTGCGCCCGTAACCCCTCTGGTCCGGGGCGACCACATGAAAGCCGGCGGCGGCGATGGGCGACATCACTTTCCTCCAGCTGTACGCGAGCTCCGGAAAACCGTGCAAGAGCAACACGCACGGTCGGCCCCCAGTCTCGAAGCCTGCTTCTAGCATGTGCATGGTCAGGCCGTTGACACCGTTCACGAAGCGGGAGCGTATGCCCGGAGGCAAGCTGGTCTCGCCGTATCCATTCGATCTGCTCATGTTCGCCACCGTTGCATTGGGGGTTCTCGGGGTCGTCTGACCGTCAGACCCTTCTTAGGCTCAGAAGGGTGGGCGCCGCACTGTTACGGAGCGGGCCGACGCAGGAATCGTAAGCGAGTTGTAAGCCGGCACGAGCAGTATGTTGGGGCATTTAGCTATAAAGTCTTCGTCGTGAACGACCCGTACAGCAGGACACAGAGCGCCGACCCAGCGTCCAGCGCGTCTCACGTTCATCTCCCGCTTTTCGCCACCCCGGTTTCCATGTACGACCTGCCGGGCATGGAGGAGATCAACCGAGATCTCACTGCGCGCCTCGTCGCCGAATCCATCTCGTTTCCCTCCGTTCACCGGAGCAACGTCGGCGGTTGGCACTCGCAAAATCTGGCCGGCCGGCCGGAGGCGTGTTTCCGCAATCTCTTACAGAGCATCGTAACGCGGGTGCGCGAGACAGTGCAGGGCCTCGCGCAGGAGAAAGTGGCGGCGTTGCCAGCCATGCGCATGGGGGTTCACGCGTGGGCGATGGTGATGCGAAACGGCGACTACACGATTCCGCACGATCACTCGGAAGTACACTGGGCGACCGTATACTACGCTGACGCGGGAGACGCAGACGAGACGAGCGAGCACGCTTCGGGGCTGCTAGCCTTGGTCGATCCGCGGCATGGAGGGCGGCCGATGCCGGGACTCGAAAACCTCCTCGGCTCAACCTTTACTGTGTTGCCGCGTACAGGGCGGCTCGTCGTCTTCCCGGGGTGGCTGCTCCACTACGTGCACGCATACCGTGGGCAGCGACCGCGCGTGTCGATCTCTTGCAACGTCGTATTCGAACCATCGTCTCCGCTGGCCACGGATCGGCAAGTCAAGCCTATGGCGGCTTCCCGGTCAGCGACGGCAGCTTGGAACGACCAGGTTTGAGCGAGCGGGCTGTCGCGCAGCTGTCGGGAGAAGGAGCCTGCCGGGGCTCAAATGCGCGCCCAGGGCGTTTTCGTATTGGTCCAGAACGAGCTGCTCACCCCGCCTGAAGCGCAGCATCTATCAGCTGCTGGTTTTCTCAGCTGAAGCCGAAGAACTTCGACCGCAGCTCAGCCTCGTATTTTTCTTGGCGGCTTTGACCTTGTTGCGGGCTTCCTCTTCCGCGAAATGAGCCTGCTCCCACCGATCGATTTGCGCCACCGTGTGATTGGTCGAAGCAAGAGCTTCTTCCTTGCGTATGACCGCTATCCATTCTTCTACTGCCGCTTTGTAGGCACTTTGCATCTGATCGAGTTCTGGGTATTTCTTTTCCATTTTCCACCTCGCCGCTTCAAAGCTTTCAAAGCTATAGCAAGGGGATGAACCAATTGTGTCAAGCGGCAGGCAACATGACACGATCCGTCGGGTCACGATGGAATGCGCCCGACAGCGAATAACGCACCTCGGACAGGTTCCTGTCGTCTCATGCAGCCCGCAGGGCCTCCGCGGTCTCGACGTCTGCCGGAAAGAATGATTCGATCGCGAGCTCCATCCGACTTCGCTGTCGTTTCCAACGATGGGCGCTTCCAGAACCTAACCGGCTTCGTCGACGCGGCGCCCGCACCCGTTACCGCAGCATAAGTCGGCCCGGATCGAGCGCGCACGGCATGGCCGCACTTGCCAGGTCTTTTGCAGCCGTGCGCGCTCGCGCCAATACCCGAGACAGAGGGCGCCAGAGCTAGAGGGTCAGGTCCAATCGTCTCCGCCGCCGCCCGAACTGTCGTCCCAGGAGGATGCGTCCGAGACGCCAAAGTCGTCACCGCCCATGTCGTATTGCGGCTGGGAGCTTGCGAAC
>Ga0335083_10003696_pt1 | contig 19712 bp, 15 predicted proteins | sample Lox_Sample_42_FD_206716 | JGI IMG/M metagenome (GOLD analysis project Ga0335083, IMG submission 206716) | Soil microbial communities from Loxahatchee National Wildlife Refuge, Florida, United States - Lox_Sample_4.2 | ecosystem: Environmental > Terrestrial > Soil > Wetlands | place: USA...
AAGGCGACGACTTTCCGCGCGGCGTGCCGGTGACGACGGCGATGCTGAAACGGACTTTGCGCAGTATCGGCAAGCCGGTGCAGGGCGCTGTAGAAGATGCAGATGACAACGTCAGGGCACGCAGTGCCGTGATGCGAGTGGCGGAAAAACTGCCGGACAAGGTGGCATAGATGGCGGTGTTGGCAAAAGCGGCGCAGTGGTTGGACAACCAGCAGTCGCAGATCAGGCAGTGGCACTGGGTGGCATTGCTGGTGTTGCTGACTTCGATTATCGCCACCGCGTTGGGCGTGGAGTTCTCGACCCACACCACGCGCCATCTGTTGAACAACCTGCAGCAGTTGGTGCAGCAGCAGAACGAGCTGCAGGTGGAGTGGGGCCAGCTCTTGCTGGAGCAAAGCAGTCTGGTGGCGCAGGGCCAGGTGGAAGAAATCGCAATCGGTCAGTTGGGCATGGAAGTTCCGGCGATGGATAAGGTAGTGGTGTTTACGGGTGACTAGAACAGCCAGAGGCAATCAGCAGCCCTTGTGGAGACTGATATTCGTCTTCACGGTGATTGTCACACTGCTAATCGTGATCGGCTGGAAGCTGGCGGACCTGCAGGTGCTCAACAACGACGTACTCCAGCGCGAAGGCGATGCCCGCACCCTGCGCAAGGAAGAGATCGTCGCCACCCGCGGCAACATCGTCGACCGCAACGGCGAACCGCTGGCGATCAGCACGCCGGTGCAGACCGTCTGGATCAATCCCAAGGAAGCGCAAAGTGCCGACCAGGGCCGCCAACTGGCCGACATGTTCGCCAGTCTCGGTCTCGATGCCGATGGCTGGCAGCACAAGCTGGCCGACAAGGCCAACACCGAATTCATGTACGTGAAGCGCCGCCTGCCGCCGCCGGAAGTGAAGTCCGTACTGGACCGCAAGCTGAAGGGTGTTTACACGCTCGAGGAATACAAGCGCTACTACCCGATGGGCGAAGCGGCGGTGCACCTGGTCGGCCTCACCAACAACGACGAGATCGGGCAGGAAGGTCTCGAACTCGCCTACGAAGATTGGCTGAAAGGCTCGTCGGGCTATCGTCAGGTAATCAAGGATCGCATGGGGCGTCTCGTGCGCGACATGGGCGTGGTGACCACTGCCGTACCCGGCAACGACCTCGTGCTCAGCATCGATTCGCGCTTGCAGTACATCGCGTACAAGGCGTTGAAGGAAGCGGTTGCGATGGATCACGCCAAGTCCGGTGCCGCCACGGTACTGGATGCGCGCACCGGCGAAGTGTTGGCGATGGTGAGCGTGCCCTCATGGAATCCCAACAACCGTTCCAGTCGCAACGAGGACGGACTGGTCAATCGTCCGCTGGTCGATCTGATGGAGCCCGGCTCCACGGCCAAACCTTTTACCATCACTGCCGCGCTGGAAAGCGGCAAGTTCGATGTCAACAGCGTGATCGACACCAGCCCTTACACGATCAACGGCAAACTGCTGAAGGATCCGGTCAATTACGGGCCTTCGACGATGGCGCGCATCATCGCCAAGTCCAGCAACGTCGGTGCCAGCAAGATCGGGCTGGAAATCGGCTATCAGCCCATTGTCGACGTGCTGAAACGCGTAGGCTATGGCGCAAACATCGGCACCGGTTTCCCGGGCGAAGTCGGCGGCAGCGTGCCGGTCCATCCCGACTGGGGTCGCAGCTATACCGCCTCGATCTCCTATGGTTACGGCTTTCAGGTCAATCAACTGCAAATCGCACAGGCTTATGCGGTCTTTGCCAATCGCGGTATCCGCAAACCGGTGTCGTTGCTGAAGGTTGATGGTCCGGTCGAGGGACATCGCGTGATCGATGCGAAGGTAGCCAGCGATGTGGTCGAGATGCTCAAGGGCGTCGTCAGCAAGGAAATGGGCGGCACCAGCGTGAAGGCCAACATTCCTTCCTATCATGTGGCGGGCAAGAGCGGCACGACCTGGTTACATGTGCAAAACCAGGGTTATGACAATCACAATTTCATCGCGCATTTTGCCGGTATGGCACCTGTCGATGATCCACGCGTCGTCATCGTGGTATCGATCAAGCAACCAGAGCTCTCCGGTGGTCATGCCGCCGGCGGCGGTACCGTGTCGGCGCCGGTGTTCGCGCAGATCGCCAGCGCGGCAATGCGCATTTTCGATGTGCCGCCGGATGCGCCATTCAAGACCGTACCGCTGCCCAATCATCAGCAAGTCCCGGTAGAGCCGGAAGCGGATGAGTCCGAGCCACCGGTAATCCTGTCGGGGCCGGATCTGGTCACCGATGCCGGCAGCGGCACCGGAGCGCAGCGATGATGACGACATCGACCAGCGCCGTGCGGCTGTCCTCCGTGCTGAAAGGCATCTATCCGCTCGACGATACCTGGGATCGCGAACTCGGCGGCATTACGCTCGATTCGCGCCGCGTCGAGAAAGGCACCCTGTTCATGGCGTGCAAGGGCGCGCATCACGACGGGCGGCAGTTCGTCGATCAGGCCATCGCCAACGGTGCGGCTGCCATCCTGGTGGAGGCCGACGATGCCGATTGGAATTTCGAACACGAGCGTGCCGGTGTGCCGGTACTGCCCATCATCAATCTGCACGAACAAATGGCGCAGCTTGCTGCGCGTTTTTACGGCGAGCCGGGCCGTACGATGCGCCTCATCGGCGTGACCGGCACCAATGGCAAGACCACCACCACGCAACTGCTCGCTGCCGCGCTGTCGGCTGCCGGTTATCGCTGCGGCGTGATCGGCACGCTCGGCAACGGCATGAGTGGTGCGGCGTTGGCCGACAACGGCGACGGTCCCGGCACGACGCCCGATGCGGTGGCGATGCAGCGCATACTGGCGACATTGCAAGCGCAGCGGGCCGACAACGTCGTGATGGAAGTATCGTCGCATGCGCTCGATCAGCGGCGCGTGCTGGTCGATGACTACACCATTGCCGTGTTCACCAACCTGTCGCGCGATCATCTCGATTATCACGGCGACATGGAAACCTACGGCAGCGCGAAGCGCCGGCTGTTCCACGGTCGCGGCCTGCAACTGGCGATACTCAATTACGACGACGAGTACACCCGCGCCACCGAACGCGTACTGGGCGGCGAAGTGCGCTGTTTTACCTGGAGCGTCAACAATGCTGCAGCCGATGTGCACGCCACGAGCATTGCATTCCTGCCGCATGGCATCGAACTCGACGTGCACACGCCATGGGGTTCGTTCGCGCTGGCTTCACCGCTGCTGGGCTCGTTCAACGTCAGCAACCTGCTGGCGGTGCTGACGACGCTGCTTGCTTCCGAATCGCTGGAACAGGGTTTCGATCCGGCCAGGCTGGTGGCCATCACTGCGGCGCTCAAACCGGTGGTGGGCCGCATGCAATTGATCGAAGGTTATCCCGTCACCGCAGTGATCGATTACGCCCATACGCCGGACGGGCTCGCCAACGCGCTGCAAGCCGTGCGCGAACATTGCCGTGGCCGCCTGTGGTGCGTCGTGGGTTGCGGTGGCGAGCGCGATCGCGGCAAGCGGCCGCAGATGGCGGCGTTGACCGAAACCCATGCCGATGTCGTGGTGCTCACCGACGACAATCCGCGCGGCGAAGCTTCCACCGTCATCCTCGCCGACATGCAGGCCGGCCTGAAATCGCCGATGCGGGCACACGTCATCGCCGACCGCCGCCAGGCCATCGCGTTTGCGCTTGGGACCGCTGCGGCCGGCGATGTCGTGCTGATCGCCGGCAAGGGCCACGAGCAATACCAGGAAGTGAATGGCACGCGTCAACCGTTCAGCGATGCCGAGGTCGCCACCGGTGTGTTGCGCAGCCGCTTCGGCAACGGCAGGCAGGAGGTGCGGGCATGATCGAAGCCATGCGCCTCTCGCAATTGCAAGCGATCACCGGCGGCGAATTGCACGGCAGCGACGCAGCGTTCAGCGCCGTCAGCACCGACACCCGCAGCCTGCAGCCGGGCGATCTGTTCGTTGCGCTCAAAGGGCCGAACTTCAACGGCAATGCCTTCGTCGAAACCGCTGCCGCCAAACAAGCCGGTGCCGCCGTCGTCAGCGAGCAGGTGAACACGGCATTGCCGTATCTGCAGGTCGATGACACCCGCATCGCGCTCGGCCGTCTCGGCCGTCAAGTGCGGCGTCAGTCGCATGCCCGCATCATTGCGCTGACCGGCAGCCAGGGCAAAACCACGGTCAAGGAAATGACCACGGCCATCCTGCAGCAATGCGGTGCCGTACTCAGCACGCAGGGCAATCTGAACAACGACTACGGCGTGCCGTTGACGCTGCTGCGGCTGCAGCCGGAACACGAATTTGCCGTCATCGAGATGGGCGCCAACGCGCCGGGCGAAATCGCCTACACCACCGCGCTGGCGGAACCGGACGTGGCGCACATCACCTGCGTCGCGCCGACCCATGTCGAAGGTTTCGGTTCGCTCGACGGCGTGGCCACCGCCAAATCCGAAATCTGGCAGGGCCTGCGCGAAGAAGGCGTGGCAGTGCTGAATCTCGACGACGGCAACATCATGCGCAATTTCATGCCGCGGCCCGGACTGCGCGTGGTGACGGTGAGCGCCAGCGGCAAGGCGTTGGCCGACTATCGCATCGAACAACTGCAAGACCGCGGTCTGGCCGGTACCGCGTTCGAACTGCAGGCGCCGCAAGGCAATGCGAGCATCGAGCTGGCACTGCCGGGTCGGCACAACGCCGCCAACGCACTGGCCGCCGCCGCGCTGGCGCTTGAAGCCGGCGCCACGCTCGATCACGTCAAGCGCGGCTTGCAGGCGATGCACAGCGTCAAGGGTCGCCTCGTGGTCAAGCACGGTTTGCGGCAGGCGGTGATTCTCGACGACACCTACAACGCCAGTCCGGCGTCGTTCAAGGCTGCCATCGACGTGCTGGCCGGCCAGCGCGGCATCCGTTTCGTCGCTGCCGGCGACATGGGCGAGCTCGGCCCGTTGAAGGTGGAAGGTCACCGCGAAGTCGGCGCCTACGCGAAAGCGGCCGGCATCGAACATTTCTATGCCACCGGCCCGCTGATGCAGCAGGCGGTCGATGCGTTCGGCGTCGGTGCGGTACACGCACCCGACTGGAACGCGCTCGGCAAATTGTTGCAACCGCTGCTGCGGCAATCGGTAAGCGTGTTGGTAAAAGGATCGCGCAGTGCCGGTATGGAGCGCGTCGTCGACATGCTGGTGGATAAAGAGGGCTGAACGATGCTGCTGTGGCTTACCCATTATCTCGAACGCTTCAACAGTAACTTCCAGGTATTCCAGTACCTGACGGTGCGCGGCATCCTCGGCGTGCTGACCGCGTTGGGGCTGTCGCTGTTGATAGGCCCGACCGTGATCCGCCTGCTGACCAATCAGAAGATCGGCCAGGTCGTGCGCAACGACGGCCCGCAAACGCATCTCGGCAAGGCGGGTACGCCGACGATGGGCGGCGCGCTGATCCTGGTCAGTATCCTTGCCAGTTGTTTGCTGTGGTCGGATTTGAACAATCACTACGTATGGGTGGTTATGCTGGTGACGCTGAGTTTCGGTGCCATCGGCTGGGTCGACGATTACCGCAAGGTGTTCGAGCGCAATCCGAAAGGACTGCCGGCCAGATGGAAATATTTCTGGCAAAGCATCTTCGGAGGCGCCACTGCGATCTATCTGTACTCGGTGGCGGGTGCGCCGGCGGAAACGCAATTGTTCGTGCCGTTCTTCAAGCATGTCGCGCTGAGTCTCGGCCTGTTCTACGTCGTGCTGGGCTATCTGATGATCGTCGGCTTCAGCAATGCAGTGAACTTTACCGACGGTCTCGACGGCCTCGCCATTCTGCCGAGCGTGATGGTGGCTTCCGCGCTGGCGATCATTTGCTATCTCACCGGCAACAGTTCGTTCTCCGCCTATCTGAACATTCCGTACATTCCCGGCACCGGCGAACTCGTCGTGTACTGCGGTGCTCTGGCCGGCGCCGGTCTCGGCTTCCTGTGGTTCAACACTTATCCGGCGCAGATCTTCATGGGCGACGTCGGTGCGCTGGCGCTCGGTGCCGCGCTCGGCGTGATCGCGGTGATGGTGCGCAGCGAGATCGTGCTGTTGATCATGGGCGGCGTGTTCGTGATGGAAACCGCGTCGGTGATGATCCAGGTGGCGTCATTCAAATTGACCGGCAAGCGCGTCTTCCGCATGGCGCCGATCCATCACCACTTCGAACTGAAAGGCTGGCCGGAGCCGCGCGTGATCGTGCGGTTCTGGATCATCACCATCATCCTGGTCCTGATCGGACTGGCCACGCTGAAATTCCGGTGACGAAGACGATGCAACTGCACGCCAACACAACGCACGTCGTCGTCGGTCTGGGCAAGACCGGCGTTTCGTGCGCGCGCTGGCTGCGCAAGCAGGGCATCCGTTTTGCCGCCGTCGATACGCGCGCGCAGCCGCCCGGTTTCGACGGCTTTCGCAAAGAGTTCGCCGAGGTGCAGGTCGAATGCGGCGAGTTGCAGGCCGAAACGCTGCAACAGGCGAAGGTGCTGGTGATGAGCCCGGGCGTCGATCCGCGCGCAAGTGCCATCGGCAAGGCCGTCAGCAAGGGCGTGCGCCTCACGGGCGACGTCGATCTGTTCGCGCGTGCGGCGCAAGCGCCGCTGGTGGCGATCACCGGTTCCAATGCCAAGAGCACCGTCACCACGCTGGTGGGCGAGATGGCGAAGACCGCCGGCCGCAACGTCGCCGTGTGCGGCAACATCGGCACGCCGGTGCTCGATATGCTGGATGCGAAACACGAACTGTACGTGCTGGAACTGTCGAGCTTCCAGCTCGAAACCACGCACGAACTCGGTGCCAAGGTGGCGACGGTGCTGAACATGAGCCCCGATCACATGGATCGCTACGATTCGATGCAGGCCTATCACGCCGCCAAACACCGCATTTTCCAGGGCTGCGAGCAGATCGTCGTCAATCGCGACGATGCGCTGACGCGGCCGCTGGTGCCGTCGAACGTCAAGGTGGCCAGCTTCGGTCTCGCCAACGACGACAGTCGCGAATTCGCCGTCGTCACCCGCGACGGCAAGCCGCACCTGGCATGGAACCGCGAACCGCTACTACCGGTGGACGCATTGAAGATCGCCGGCCAGCACAATGTCGCCAACGCGTTGGCGTCGCTCGCGCTCGGCAAGGCGGCCGGCCTCGAGTTTGCGCCGATGCTGCAGACGTTGCGCAGTTTTGCCGGCCTGCCGCATCGCTGCCAGTGGGTGAGAACGCTGGGCGGCGTGCGTTGGTACAACGATTCCAAGGGCACCAACGTCGGCGCCAGTGTCGCTGCCATCGTCGGATTGGGCGCGAGCGGCAAGGTGATCCTGCTCGCCGGCGGCGTCGGCAAGGGCCAGGATTTTTCCGGGCTGGCGCCGGTGATGCGCCAGCACGGCAGTCGCGCCATCCTGTTCGGCGAAGACGCCGGCAAGATCGAAACGGTGTTGAAGCCCGTCGTCGCCGTCGATCGCGTCGATACGCTGGCGGCCGCCGTCGCCCGCGCTCGTGCAATGGCGAGCGAGAGCGAGCAAGTGCTGCTGTCGCCAGCCTGCGCCAGCTTCGACATGTTCGACAACTACGAGCATCGTGGCGACGCGTTCGCGCAACTGGTGAGGGCGCTGGCATGACGACGCTGACGATGCCGCATACCCTCAGTACCCGTCAGTACTACGGCGACCCGATCCTGATCATGCTGACCGCGCTGCTGCTGGCATTCGGCCTCGTGATGATGACGTCGGCGTCGATCGAAGTCGGCAACAGCGATTTCGGCGATCCGTTCTTCTACTTCAAGCGCCAGTTGGCATTCCTCGTCATCGGCCTCGGCCTGGCGGTGGCGATCATCCTGAACCCGATGCGGTTGTGGTACCGCAGCAGTGTATTGTTGTTGTTCATCTCGTACCTGCTGCTGGTATTGGTGCTGATCCCCGGCGTCGGTCGCAACGTCAATGGCGCAACGCGCTGGATAGCGTTGCCGGGCTTCTCGCTGCAACCGTCGGAAATCGCCAAGCTGCTGGTGGTGATGTTCACCGCGTGGTTTCTCAGCCGCCATCGCGAACTGGTGCAGTCGTCGCTGCGTGGCCTGGTGTATCCGGCGTTGTTGCTGGGGCCGGTGGTGGCGCTGCTGTTGCTCGAGCCGGATTTCGGCGCCACCGTGGTGCTGTGCCTCGCGGTGATGGGCATGATGTTTCTCGGCGGCATCAACCTGTTCTACATGTTGCTGGCCGGCAGCATTCTCGGCGGCGGCGCGGTGCTGGCCGTGGTGACTTCCGCCTATCGCATGCACCGCTTCAACACCTATATGCAAATGGTGGACAACCCGTTCGGCTCGGATGTGGTGTTCGGCGCGGGTTACCAGCTGGCGCAGTCGCTGATCGGCTTCGGTCGCGGCGGCTGGTTCGGCGTCGGCCTCGGCAACAGTATCCAGAAAATGTACTTCCTGCCGGAAGCGCACACCGACTTCGTGCTGGCCATCATCGCCGAAGAGTTGGGCCTTGCCGGCGTCATCGTTCTGCTGGTGCTGTTCTTTGCGTTCATCGCCCGCGCGCTGATGCTGGCGCGCCGCAACGAAACCAGCGGCCGTCTGTTCGCGGCCTACCTCGGCTACGGCATCAGCCTGCTGTTCCTCGGCCAGTTGGTGATCAACTCCGCCGTGAACGTCGGGCTGATGCCGACCAAGGGTCTGACGTTACCGTTCCTCAGCTACGGCGGTTCCAGCCTGATCATGAGCATCGTGATGGTGGCGATCCTGCTGCGCATCGACATCGAACATCATTTGTATACCAACCAGCCACGCGCTGCCGGCCAGGTGCGCAATCCCGAGGTGCCGCGCTGATGAACGCCGCGTTGCATCCCACGATCCTGATCATGGCCGGCGGCACCGGCGGCCACGTGTTTCCGGCGCTCACCATCGCGCAGGAATTGCGCGCACAGGGCTCGCGCGTCGAGTGGCTGGGAACGCGTGCAGGCATCGAAGCGCGCGTGCTGGCCAACACCGGTATTCCGCTGCATTTCATCAGCGTCGCCGGTTTGCGCGGCAAGAGTCTCGTGCGCAAGCTGCTGGCACCGTTCACGTTGTTGTATGCCGTCGTGCAGGCACTGCTGTTGATCCGCCGCGTCAATCCCGATTGCGTACTCGGCATGGGCGGTTATGTCACCGGCCCCGGCGGAGTCGCGGCGCGCCTGCTCGGCAAGACCTTGCTGATTCATGAACAGAACGCCGTAGCCGGTCTCGCCAACGCCATGTTGTTTCCGCTGGCGCAGAAAGCGCTCGAAGGTTTCTCCGGCGCCTTCGTGCGCAAGCTCGACGGTTCGATGTTGATGCGTGATCGTGTTGCTGCCGAGCAGAAGATCACCTGGGTCGGCAACCCTGTGCGCGCCGAAATTCTCGCCATCGCCACGCCGGAACAGCGGTTGTCCGGCCGCCATGGTCCGGTGCGCTTGCTGGTGGTGGGCGGCAGTCTTGGTGCCGCCGTGTTCAACGAACTGGTGCCGGCGGCGCTTGCGGGCCTGAACGAAGCCGAGCGTCCGCAAGTGCGGCATCAGTGTGGCCGCAGCAAACTCGACGCCACGTTGCAGGCTTATCGCAACGCGGGCCTGGCAACGACCGACGCACTGCAAGTCAGCGAGTTCATCGACGACATGGCCGCCGCCTACTCCTGGGCCGACGTGGTGCTGTGCCGCGCTGGCGCCAGCACGCTGGCCGAGATCGCGGCGATCGGCTTGCCGGCGATCCTGGTGCCGTATCCATTCGCGGCCGACGATCATCAACGCGCCAATGCCGAACAACTCGCCAACACCGGCGCCGCCAACGTGCTGCCGCAAGCCGGCTTGACCGCGGCAGTGCTGCGCGACGTGCTGCGGCGCTCGGTCGCCGATCGTCAACGGTTGTTGCAGCAAGCAGCGGCAGCCTTGAGAGCCGGCAAGCGCGATGCCGGTGCCGCCGTTGCGCGTTTGTGTCTGGAGGCCTGCCATGGCTGATGCCGTGCTCGCACCCAGTACCTATATTCCCGAGATGCGGCGCATCCGCAACATCCACTTCATCGGCATCGGTGGTGCCGGCATGAGCGGAATTGCCGAAGTGTTGCTGAACCAGGGTTACACGATCAGCGGTTCCGATCTCAGCGAATCCGCCACCACGCGGCGATTGCGCAGCCTCGGGGCCACGGCGCACATCGGTCATCGTGCCGACAATCTCGGCGCTGCCGATGTCGTCGTCGTGTCGAGTGCGGTGGACGGCAGCAATGCCGAGATCAAGGCGGCGATCGAACGCCGCATCCCGATCATCCGCCGCGCCGAGATGCTGGCCGAGCTGATGCGTTACCGCCATGCCATCGTCATCGCCGGCACCCACGGCAAGACCACGACCACCAGTCTCACTGCCTCCATCCTCGCGCAGGGCGGACTCGATCCGACCTATGTCATCGGCGGTTTGCTGACCAGTGCCGGCACCAACGCCAAGCTTGGTGCCAGCCGCTACATGGTGGCCGAAGCCGACGAAAGCGACGCGTCGTTCCTGCACTTGCTGCCGATGGTGGCCATCGTCACCAACATCGATGACGATCACATGGGCACCTACGACGGCGACTTCGAGAAATTGAAGCAGGCCTTCGTCGCCTTCCTGCACAACCTGCCGTTCTACGGGCTCGCGGTGCTGTGCATCGACGATCCGGTGGTGCGCGACATCCTGCCGAAAGTTTCGCGGCCGGTACTGACTTACGGTTTTGCGGCCGATGCCGACTTCCGCATCAGCGACGTGGTGCAGAAAGAGCGCACGACTGCATTCAAGCTGGCGCGCCCGGGTCACGCCGGAAAACTGCCGGTCACGATTCACATGCCGGGCTTGCACAACGTACTCAATGCCACGGCAGCAATCGCGGTGGCCACCGACGAAGGCATCGAGGATGCCGACATCCAGGCCGGCGTCGCCGGGTTCCAGGGCGTCGGTCGCCGCTTCGATGTGCAGCCGCCGCTCAAATGCAAGCGCGGCAGCGTGATGCTGGTCGACGATTACGGCCATCACCCGACCGAAGTCGCGGCCAACATCAAGGCCATCCGCGACGGTTGGCCGCACAAACGGCTGGTGATGATCTATCAACCGCATCGCTATACGCGTACGCATGATTTGTACGACGATTTCGTCAAGGTGCTGAACGAAGTCGATCTGCTGCTGATGCTCGACGTGTATTCCGCCGGCGAGAAGCCGATCAAAGGCGCCGACAGCAAGAGCCTGTGCCGCAGCATCCGCCAGCGCGGCAAGCTGGACCCGGTGTTGACGAAGCCGGAAGAAATCAAACAGGTGCTGAACGAACTGCTGCACGACGGCGACATTCTGGTCACCCAGGGCGCCGGCAACATCAACATGCTGTGCAAGCAGTTGGCGACGGAGGGCCTCGGCAATGACTGATCTGTGGCCGGCACAACGCTATGGGCGCGTGGCAGTGGTGATGGGCGGTACTTCGGCCGAGCGCGAGATTTCGCTGATCAGCGGCAAGGCCGTGCTCGACGGTCTGCTGCGTGCCGGCGTCAACGCCTATGGCATCGACGCCGATCACACGCTGCTCGAACAGTTGATGCACAACCGGCCCGACCGCGTGTTCATCATCCTGCACGGTCGCGACGGCGAAGACGGCAAGTTGCAGGGTGCGCTCGAATGGCTCGGCATCCCTTACACCGGCAGCGGCGTTCTGGCCTCGGCACTGGCGATGGACAAGGTACGCACCAAGCTGGTGTGGCAGCAGCTCGGCATCAGCACGCCGCCGTTCGTGCAACTGCATGCCGACAGCGACTTCGCCGACGTGTTGCGCCGGCTCGGGCCGTGCTTCGTCAAGCCGGTCAACGAGGGATCCAGCATCGGCATCGGCGGTGCCGATACCGTCGAGCAACTCGAAGCCGCCTTCGAGAACGCCGTTGCCTACGACGACGAAGTGCTGGCGGAAAGCTGGATCAAGGGGCGCGAGTACTCCGTGCCCGTGCTTGGTGACGACGTGTTGCCGGTGATCGAAATGCGCACGAACAACGCGTTCTACGACTACGAAGCCAAGTACCTGTCGAACGAAACGCAGTACATCTGTCCGGCCAAACTCGATGCCGGCGCCACGCGCGAGCTGCAGCAGATGGTGCTGGCAGCCTATCGCGCCGTCGGTTGCAGCGGCTGGGGCCGGGTCGATGTGATGCGCGACGCGCAAGGTCGCTTCTGGCTGCTCGAAGTCAACACCGCGCCGGGCATGACCGGCCACTCGCTGGTGCCGATGGGCGCGAAGGCGGCCGGCATCGGGTTCGACGAACTGGTCGTGCGCATCCTGCATTCCAGTACCACGGGAGGTGCGCATGGATAGCCGCACCGCCGCCGTCATGCGTCATCCGCGCAAGCCGGTCGCGCCACGCGCCATCGAACGGCTGGAACCGGCACCGGCCGATGGTCGCGTCACGCGCATGCTGATCGCCGCGTTCAGCCTGGTCATCATCGGCGTGACCGCATACGGCGTGAATCTCGCGGTCAACAAAGTCAATTCGCAGCGCATCGAGAAGGTCCACATCAGTGGTGCACTCGCGTTCGTCACCGAAGAGCAGATCAAGCAGACGATAGGAGCCGACGTCAGCGCCAGTCTGGTCAACGCCGATCTCGGCCGCATCAAGCAGAAGCTGGAAGACCTGCCGTGGATCCGCCAGGCCGAAGTGCGGCGCGAATGGCCGGATGCGCTCGATATCACGGTGGAGGAAGAAATCGCGATCGCCCGCTGGGGCAACAAGGAATTGCTGAATCAGCAGGGCCAGGTGTTCGCGCCGGATCGTATCGACGAACAACTGCAATTGCCGTTGCTGGCCGGTCCGGTGAACAGCGAAGGCAAGGTGATGCGGCAGTACCAGGAATTCAACCAGTTGTTGTATCCGCTCGGCGTGCGCATCCGCGACCTCACGCTGCACGACAACGGTTCGTATTCGCTGACGCTGACCAACGGCGTGTGGGTCAAGCTGGGCCGGCAGGATTTGCTCGAGCGGCTGCGCCGGCTGGTGATGTTTCTGCAATCGGAGTTCGGCAAGGACCTGCACGACGTGGAGGCCATCGACCTGCGCTATCGCAACGGTCTGGCGGTGGCGCGGCATGCGCAGGAGAGTGGCAAGGCTGTCACCGGCAAGAAGGGTTCGCTGGTGACGCGATGAGGAGCAACAAGAACCAACCCATGAAGACAATGCAGGTACCACAACATGGCTAACCCCAATGGCAACAACATGATCGTCGGACTCGACATCGGCACCTCGAAAGTGGTCGCCATCGTCGGCGAAGTGAATGCCGATGGCAGCCTCAGCATCGTCGGCATTGGCCGTCATCGTTCGCGCGGGTTGAAGAAAGGCACTGTCGTCAACATCGAATCGACCGTGCAATCGATACAGCGGGCGATAGAAGAAGCGGAGTTGATGGCGGGTTGCCGCATCCATTCCGTGTACGCAGGCATTGCCGGCAGCCACATCCGCAGCATGAACTCGCACGGCATCGTCGCCATCCGCGATCGCGAAGTGTATCCGGCCGACATCGAGCGCGTGATCGACGCGGCGCAGGCGGTGGCGATTCCGGCCGATCAGAAAATCCTGCACATCCTGCCGCAGGAATACATCATCGACTCGCAGGAAGGCGTCAAGGAGCCGCTCGGTATGTCGGGCGTGCGACTGGAAGCGAAAGTGCATCTGGTCACCTGCGCCACCAATGCCTACCAGAACATCGAGAAGTGCATACGTCGCTGCGGCCTGGAAGTGGACGAGATCATCCTTGAGCAATTGGCGTCGAGTTATTCGGTACTGACCGAAGACGAGAAGGAGCTTGGGGTGTGCCTGGTCGACATCGGCGGCGGCACCACCGACATCGCCATCTTCACCGAAGGTGCCATCCGCCACACCGGTGTGATTCCGATCGCCGGCGACCAGGTGACCAACGACATCGCGATGGCACTGCGCACGCCGACCGAATTCGCCGAAGACCTGAAGATCAAGTACGCCTGCGCGCTGTCGCAGATGGCGAGCCCCGACGAAATGATCAACGTGCCCGGCGTCGGCGATCGTCCGTCGCGCGAGCTGTCGCGGCAGGCGCTGGCCGACGTGGTCGAGCCGCGCTACGACGAACTGTTCCACCTGATCCAGGCCGAGATACGCCACAGCGGGTACGCCGATGTGCTGGCGGCAGGTCTCGTGTTCACCGGCGGCACCAGCAAGATGGAAGGCGTGGTCGAACTGGCCGAAGAAATTTTCCACCTGCCGGTGCGCATCGGCATGCCGACCGAAGTGCAGGGTCTCACCGACATCGTCAAGAACCCGACCTATTCGACCGGCGTCGGCCTGCTGATGTACGGCATGAAACATTTGCAGCAACAACAAGGGCGGCAACCGGAGCGCGAGCCGGCGATCAGGATCCTCGAGAAGGTGAAGAAGTTCTTCATCAGGGAGGATTGATTCCGCGTAGGGGCACGTCATGGCGTGCCCGTACATGGGAGTAACAGATTCTGTAGGGGCACGCCATGGCGTGCCCGTACGAGTGGCAGTGAAGGAAGTGCAGGCAGGGATCGCGACAGCAGTGCAACGGCAGTAGCAACAACAGTAGTGTTTTTTTCAATCATGCGGGGGCATACACAATGAGCATTTTCGATATCGTAGATGAGTCACCACAACACGCCGTCATCAAGGTGATCGGCGTCGGCGGCGGCGGGTGCAACGCCGTCAAACACATGATCGCCAAGTCCATCGAAGGCGTGGATTTCATCTGCGCCAACACCGATGCACAGGCGCTCGACAAAGTCAGTTGCCGCACCATCCTCAAGCTCGGTCCGCACGTCACGCGCGGCTTGGGTGCCGGTGGTCGGCCCGAAGTCGGCCGCCAGGCCGCGATGGAAGATCGTGAACGTATCCGCGAAGTGATCGACGGCGCCGACATGGTGTTCGTCACCGCCGGCATGGGCGGCGGTACCGGTACCGGTGCCGCTCCGGTGTTTGCCGAGATCGCACGCGAAATGGGCATCCTGTGCGTAGCCGTCGTCACCAAGCCATTCGGCTTCGAAGGTCGCCGTCGCATGGAGCAGGCGGATCAGGGCATTCGCGAGTTGTCGGAACACGTCGATTCGCTGATCACGATTCCGAACGAGAAGTTGATGACGGTGCTCGGCAGCGGTTCGTCGCTGCTCGATGCCTTCAGCAAGGCCAATGACGTGCTGCTCGGCGCCGTCAAGGGCATCTCGGACCTGATTACGCGCGAAGGCCTGATCAACGTCGACTTCGCCGACGTGCGCACAGTGATGTCGGAGATGGGCATGGCGATGATGGGCAGCGGTCGTGCCAGTGGCGAAACCCGTGCGCAGGAAGCGGCCGAAGCCGCGATCCGCAGTCCGCTGCTGGAAGACGTCAACCTGCAGGGCGCGCGTGGCATCCTGGTCAACATCACCGCCAACGAAAGCCTGACGCTCGGCGAGTACTCGCAGGTCGGCAACATCATCTCGGAGTTCGCGTCCGAGCAGGCGACTGTGATCGTCGGCACCGTGATCGATCCAGCGATGGGCGAGGACATCAGTGTCACCGTCGTGGCAACCGGCCTGGCCGGCGCGATGGCGCAAGTGCAACCGGCTCCGGCCCGCGTCGTGGTGGACAATCCGCCGCGTCCGCAGTCGCGCCGTATGGACTATGCCGGGCTGGATCGTCCGACCGCATTGCGCCGTCAATCTGCTACGCGTCCGGAACCTCCACAGAGCCAGGCTGTCTACGCCAAGGCTGCGGGGGCCGAGGCTGACATGGATTTCCTGGATATTCCGGCCTTCATACGCAAACAGGCCGATTGACGTTCGAATCGCCCGCTCTCCGCAACCGGTCCGTGCCCCCGGCCGGCCTGCGGCGAGCGGGCTGCCTGTTTTTCAGGGTTGGGGCGGGGTTAAGGGTTTGCTAAGATTCCAGAATTAGGCCAAGGTACAATGAGACCATGATCCGCCAACGCACTCTCAAGAACAGCATCAGGGCTACCGGCATCGGTCTGCACACCGGTGAAAAGGTTTTCCTGACCTTGCGCCCCGCGCCGGTCGATACCGGCATCATCTTTACCCGCACCGATCTCAAGCCGGCAGTCAGCATCCCTGCGCTGGCGGAAAACGTCGGCGAAACCACGCTGTCGTCGACGCTGGTCAAGGACAACGTGCGCATCTCCACGGTCGAACACCTGATGTCGGCGATGTCCGGCCTCGGCATCGACAACTGCTATGTCGATGTCAGCGCACCGGAAGTGCCGATCATGGACGGCAGCGCCGGACCGTTCGTGTTCCTGATCCAGTCGGCCGGCATCGAAGAACAGAACGCGCCCAAGAAATACATCCGTATTACCCGTGAAATCAGCGTTACCCACGGCGACAAGGTGGTCAAGCTGAAGCCGTTCAACGGTTTCAAGGTCGGCTACACGCTGTTGTACGATCACCCGGTGCACCGCAAGTACACCAAGCATGCCTGCATCGATTTCTCCAGCACTTCCTTCGTCAAGGAAGTGAGCCGGGCCCGCACTTTCGGCTTCATGCACGAGTTCGAAGAGCTACGTAACCGCAATCTGGCGCTCGGCGCCAGCATGGACAATGCCGTGGCCATCGGCGATTACCGCGTGCTCAACGAGGACGGCCTCCGTTATGAGGACGAGTTCGTCAAACACAAAATCCTCGATTCCATCGGCGACCTGTACCTGCTGGGCAAGACCCTGATCGGCGAGTTCAGCGGCTACAAATCCGGCCATGCCCTCAATAACCTGTTGTTGCGCAAGCTGATTTCCAGCAAGGACTGCTGGGAAATCGTTACCTTCGAACAGGAAAAAGAAGCCCCCATCTCCTATCTGCGCCCGGTCTTTGCAGGCTAGCGGTTTTTAGGTATCTTCGCCCCAATGTGCCCGTCCGCGTTTGTTGACGGGGTTTGGGCTTTCTTCTTTTTCTCGAACAACAATGAAAATCATCTTTGTAGATGCCCGCCATGGCGCGTCCCGATCCATCACCATCAAGGGGTGGGCGCGTGTTGGTTTGAGCCTGTGTTTGCTGGGACTTCCCATGCTGCTGGGCTATGGCGCCTACCTGGTGGCGGGAGCGATGGGAACCAAGGTGGCGCGGGACGAGGCGACCGAAGCCTGGACTGCCTCGATGCGCGAGCAGCAGGAGGATTTGGCCAAGGTCAAATCCGAAACCACCAGCCGGCTCGAAGCACTGACGATCAGGCTGGCCAACCTGCAAGCCCGCCTGGTCCGGCTCGATGCGCTCGGCGAGAAACTGTCCGGCGTCGCCGGCTTGCCGGCCAAGCAGTTCGACTTCAGCAAGGAACCGTCAGTCGGTGGCCCCGAGGTGCTGGATGGCGCTTCCTCGCTTTCGGCCGCTGACCTGGTAGGCGAGATCGCCGCGTTGGAAAAACGCATCGCCCAGCGTCAACAGCAGATGGAGCTGTACAACTCGGCGATGACGGAACGTCAGAGCCTGAACGAATTCAAAGTCTCCGGCCGCCCGGTCGATGGCGGTTATATCAGTTCCGATTTCGGCCGTCGGCTGGACCCGTTCACCGGCAGCCTCGCGGTGCACCAGGGTGTCGATTTCAACACTGGCAAGATCGGCGAGAACGTGTTTGCCGTTGCTGCCGGCGTCATAAGCTATGCCGGTTGGCAGGAAGGCTATGGCCAACTGGTCAGGATCGATCACGGCAACGGTTACGAAACGCTGTACGGCCACGATTCGAAACTGCTGGTGAAGGAAGGCGACGTGGTCAAGAAGGGTCAGGTCATCGCCCTTTCCGGCACCACGGGCCGCTCGACCGGGCCCCACGTGCACTTCGAAGTGCACAAGAACGGTCGCGTAGTAGATCCTGCCTCCTATATCCAAAGCACCATCCGCTGAATCCTCCCGCCACTCGTCGTGGCTCGCCCTGTCACTGAGGCTTGAATGCCTCTCGAACCTGTTTCTTTTCAGAATTTGTTAGCGCGGTAAACACTATGTCCATACTCAAATGGCTTTTTGGCAGCAAGAACGATCGCGAGTTGAAGAAGATCGGCAGGATCGTGGCGCAGATCGCCACCTTCGAATCCGGTTTGCAGAAACTCAGCGACGACCAGCTGCGGGCGAAGACATCGGAATTCAAGGAACGCCTGGCCAAGGGCGAAACTCTCGATGCCATCCTGCCGGAGGCATTCGCGGTCGTGCGCGAAGCCGGCGTGCGCACGATGCAGATGCGCCACTTCGATGTGCAGATGATCGGTGGCTACGTGCTGCATTCCGGCAAGATCGCCGAGATGCGCACCGGTGAAGGCAAGACGCTGGTGGCCACGCTGCCGGCGTATCTGAATGCGCTGACCGGCAAGGGTGTGCACCTCGTCACCGTCAACGACTATCTGGCGCGCCGCGATGCCAACTGGATGCGGCCGTTGTACGAATTCCTCGGCATGACGGTCGGTGTCGTGGTGCCGCAGCAGGAATCGGAAGAGAAGCGTGCGGCTTACCAGGCCGACATCACCTACGGTACCAACAACGAATTCGGTTTCGACTACTTGCGCGACAACATGGCGTTCCGCCTGCAGGACCGTTTCCAGCGCGGCCTCAACTTCGCCGTGGTGGACGAGGTCGACTCGATCCTGATCGACGAAGCGCGGACGCCGTTGATCATTTCCGGCGCGGTGTCGGATTCGTCCAAGCGTTATCAAGAGATCAACGCGCTGGTGCCGCTGCTGAAGAAAGGCGACAAGCTGCCGGAAAAATCGCAGCTTGAGCGGCAACTGGAAGAGTACGTTGCGCCCGACTGCGACTTCTATGTTGACGAAAAACAGCGCAGCGTCGAGATGACCGACCCCGGTCACGAGAAAGTCGAACAACTGATGGTGAGCCGTGGCCTGCTGCATCCCAACGAATCGCTGTATTCGGCCACCAACCTGACGTTGCTACACCAGCTGAATTCCGCACTGCGCGCGCATTACCTGTTCCATCGCGACGTCGAATACATCGTGCAGGAAGGCCAGATCGTGCTGATCGACGAGCACACCGGCCGCACCATGCCGGGCCGCCGCCTGTCGGAAGGCTTGCATCAGGCCATCGAAGCGAAGGAAAGCGTGTCGATCCAGAACGAAAGCCAGACGCTGGCATCGACCACTTTCCAGAACTATTTCCGCCTGTACACCAAGCTGGCCGGCATGACCGGCACCGCCGACACCGAAGCCTACGAGTTCCACCAGATCTACGGCCTCGACGTCGTCGTGATCCCGACCAACCGGCCGATGGTGCGCATCGACAACAACGACGTGGTCTATCTGAGCATGCAGGAAAAGTTCGAGGCCATCATCCGCGACATCAAGGAATTCCGCGACAAGGGCGCGCCGGTGCTGGTCGGTACCGCCAGCGTCGAGACGTCGGAAGTGGTGTCGAAACTGCTGCAGAAAGAGAAGATCAAACACAATGTGTTGAACGCCAAGTTCCACGCGCAGGAAGCCGAGATCATCGCCGAGGCTGGCCGGCCCGGCACCGTGACGGTCGCCACCAACATGGCCGGTCGCGGTACCGACATCGTGCTCGGCGGACGCTGGCAAGCAGAAGTAGCGGCGCTGAAGGAAGAGCAGCGTACCGAAGCAAAGATCGAGGAGATCAAGACCAATTGGAAACAGCGCCACGAACAGGTACTGGCCGCCGGCGGTCTGCACATTATCGGTACCGAGCGCCACGAAAGC